>ERZ1066120.171-NODE-171-length-66364-cov-45.126107_pt1 | contig 66364 bp, 58 predicted proteins | sample MGYA00382767_ERZ1066120 | MGnify/ENA primary metagenome ERZ1066120 (study PRJEB33369, sample SAMEA5778350) | biofilm metagenome | biome: Industrial cooling water; feature: Water cooling tower basin; material: Biofilm | place: United Arab Emirates | collected... | reverse complement strand
GTTGGTACGCAGGGTGCATTGACATTTGATTAGTAGAAGATACTCCATGATTTTCCTCACGCCATTGCTTAACAAGTTTTGCAAAAGTAGCTTCTAGCTGTATTTGCTTTGAACTAGAAGTTAATTTATTTTCTGTATCCAATTTTTCTGACAAAAGAGAACGCTCATCTACAGAAAGAGCTAAAATAGCTTGTGCCAAAGATTCTACTAATTCGGCATTCATATATCTGATAAATTTTAGATTGGTTTTAAGGTCTTTAAATTCAATTGTAGCTGTTTAGATGGAAGGTGAGGCGCCTTGAACACGAACACGACCTGTTAGAAGGTCTTGCATTAATCCGCGTTTTAGCTGTTCCAACTGCTGCAAATTTGTCTGTGAAGTTTTTTCTGATTGTAAAACATTGTTATAAAGCAAAACTATCTTGTTCTGCTCTTCAAGTGATGGCAAAGGAAGTAGTAGCTTTTTTAGATTAGTGCCTGATAAATTTTTTTGTACTCCACCAGCAGCCATTGTTGCAATTATGGATTGAGTAGAAGGTATCATCATTGCCAATCTTATAAACTCCGAATTAGCCGAATTTATTAGTCTAAAACGAATTAAAAATGCCCCAGGAATCATAGGAACTGTTTGTTCTCTAAATATACAAATAATTCCACATGAGCCAGAACGAGTTACCAATAAATCTCCATCAATTAGGCGATGATTTTGACATTGCTCTTCGGGAAGCATTGCTCTAGGAACAGTTGTGTAGTTAATTTCCCAGTTTTCATCAATGTCAGTAGTTCTAACACTACCATAATTTCCATTTGGGTCATAAAGTTCGCCAGAAAAGCGAGGACCAAAAGCACTTTCTTTTGTAATATCACCTAACTCAACAACTTTCCAACTTTCCGGAATTTTCCCAATTGCACTATCTTTAAATTTAGTATGACCAACACCGCGCGTGAGGAGTTGCTGGAGTAGTCCCTGCTTAACTTTGCGGGTTTGGTCAATGACTGCCTGGGTCTTGGCGATAGCTTCATCCACACTGCTTAAAATAGCAGCGATTTTCTTTTGTTCACGTAGGGGGGGGAGAGCAAAAGAAATAGATTCACACTTTTCTCTATTTAAGTAGGGAATTGTTGTTTTACCTGCAAGCGCAATCATTTCTGCTTCTTTTGCCCGAAGAACCCAACATAGATATAAAGGTAAAACATCTTCTTTACATATAAATCCATGTAACTGTTGATTAATTACAATTTCTCGTGTAGTTACAGCCGCAATACCAAACGTTCCTACACAAGTCATAACTACAGTATTTGGAGGAATCGTTTTACCTTTAGCTTTTTTTAATTCTTCGCGACTTACCGCAAGACCAATTTTAGAGGCTGAAAGCGTTAAACCATCTACATCAGGAATAGTAATCCAAGGAATGTCACCATCAAATATCTTAGGTTTGTTTCTTCCAGGCACGATACTGGTACAAACATCACCAGTTTTTACTACTTTCCATTCTTGGGGTATCTTACAGTATTTCATGTCAACATTTATGATGGGTTGGCGCCAATTACTAAATTCTCTTACTATGCACCTCTGTGCGCTCTGTGTCTCTGTGGTAAAGATAATTACTTAATCACTGCACAGGCGGGACGCCTGTGCTACAAGCTATTTATATTATTGACGTGAAGTAATAGGCGGATGTTCGATTTTCAATCTTTGCTATATACTAAAAACTGGTTATAACTTTGCTTTTAGTCAATGTGAAAATCTGTCAGATGCTTCGTTCCTCAGCATGACATAAGTGCAGATTTTATCGGTTTGGAGTATAACCAAGTTCGTCTACAAATTCTAACATTTTTGCTTCGGCTTTATCGCGCGCTTCCATTAAGTCCTTCAAAACTCTTACTTCTTCTGCTACGTCAATTAATTCTTCTTCTTCGTTGGTTTGTACATACCGGGCAATATTAAGGTTAAAGTCATTCTTTGCTATTTCGTCTAACCCGACTACGCGCGCGAACCGTTCTTCATCGTTAAATGCTAAAAACGCTTTTGCTAGTCGTGTGACGTTTGCTTCGGAGAGGGTATTTTGATTTTTACCTTCTACCATTTCCTCGGTGCCATTCACAAATAATACTTTACCTTGACGCGCGGCTTCTTTGTTTTTATTTATAATCAATACGCAAGCGGGTATACCTGTGCCATAAAATAAGTTTGGCGCCAGTCCAATTACTGCTTCTATCAAATCATCTTTTAATATACCTTGGCGGATTTTAGCTTCGGCGCCACCTCTAAATAATATCCCGTGGGGTAACACTACGCCTAATTTGCCAGTTGGGTTTAAACTAGCAATCATGTGTTGCACAAATGCTAAGTCACCATAAGATTTTGGGGGACATCCATAGGTATCACGACCAAATTTATCCCCCTTGCTCCAAGTTTCATCTCCCCAGTTCTTTAAAGAGAAGGGAGGATTGGCTAATACTATATCGAATGTTTTTAATACTTTACTTCCCTCTGCTGCTAAATGCTTCGGTTCGCGTAAGGTGTCCCCTCGTACTATAAAAGCATCGTCAATATCGTGTAAGAATAGGTTCATCTCACAAATTGCCCAGGTGTTGAGATTCATTTCCTGTCCATACAGTTGTAATGACTTAGGATTTTTACCTAGGCGCTTGATATAATTTATTACTTCAAGTAACATACCTCCACTTCCGCATGTGGGGTCATAGGTGGTCATCCCTTCATCTGGCTGTAGGCATGTGACGATTAAGCGCGTTACCATTTTGGGTGTATAAAATTCACCCCCCTTCTTTCCAGCATCATCGGCGAATTTAGCAATAAGATATTCATATGCGGCGCCTAACACATCCGCTTCAACATCACAATTCCGTAACCGATATTTACTAAAGTGCTGTAATAATAATTCTAATGCCGCATCTGGAAAGCGCTCTTTGTTGTTAAAATCGACATCTTGAAATACACCCCGCAAGCGAGTGTTCGCATCTTCAATAGCCCGAAAAGCAATATTAAGTCTCTCACCTATATTTGTAGATGATTTGCGTATATCATCCCAAAAGGCGCCTGGTGGTATATGAAAGCGATGTTCTTCTGGGTCTTTTGCTAGCTCTTCATCTTGGTAGAGTTTGAGACGCTCGTCGTACTCCTCTTGCCAAACATCACATAACCGCTTAAAGAACAATAGCCCGAAAATATAGTGCTTGAAGTCTCCCGAATCAATTTTTCCTCGCAAAATATCCGCAGCATCCCAGAGGTGTCTCTCTAGTTGCTGTTGCGTTATTTTGCCTGTGTAAGTCAGATTTAAAGTTAGTATTTCTTCGTTTAACACTTTTCGGGACATATCAAGTTAGAATTTGTCTGCATGAGCAATATATCTTATACCGTCCAATAAGTGTAATATCACAAAATAAAATTAACATCTTGTGGAATGGGCATCCTTGCCCGTCCTGTATTTAGTGGTTTATGTAATTAATTTTAGAAGATTGGCGCCTGTCTCAAAGCCCCTCTGTGTACTCTGTGCCTCTGTGGTAAAAATATACACCAATCACATTATTAATATTAATTGCTAGAAATAAGCGAGATACCCTCATTAACTGGGTAAATTCTAACATTCTTCATCCATTGGATATGGTAGAGGTTTACCCCATCATATTTAACAATATAGAATTACTGGAACAGGCAGGGATGCCTGTTCCACAAGAGTTATAGTTGTTTTAAAATCTCACTACCCAAATCATCAATCTTCACATCAACCTGCTCGCGCGTCTTCAAGTTCTTCAAAGCTGCTTTTTGCTGTTGCGCTTCTTCGGAACCGATAATTACGCAAAATTGAATTCCTTGTTTTTCTGCTAATTGAAATTGTTTACCTAGCTTTTGCTGGTCAAAGCTGGTTATGACATTAAGTCCTGCTTTGCGTAGTTTCTGCGACACGTCTAAATATACAGGCATTAAATCATCCTGCATGTTGACTACCATAACTTGAGCAGGTGTTGCAGGTAGTGGTGAAAGAATACCTGCTTTGAGTAAACGACTTATTAAGCGAGTTAAACCAATGGAAATACCAACACCGGGCATTTTCTCACCTAAAAATACCCCTACTAGTTCTTCGTATCTACCACCTGAACAAATACTGCCTAGTGCTTCGTGTCCAATTAAAGTAGTTTCGTAAACTGTTCCTGTATAGTAATCTAATCCCCGCGCGATTGATAAGTCTATACAATATCTATTTTCTGCTACTCCTAAATTACGAACTCCATTAATAACTGTTTCAAGTTCAGTTACACCTAATTTAAATTGTTCTGCTTCGGGTATTGAGTCACTTAGATGCTTCAATTTATCAAGCATTTCTGTGACGGAACCTTTTATTTTAATAAATTCAATAATTTTATCGATACCTTCGGTTGGAATACCTTCTTTATCTAATTCTTGCTTTACTTTTGCTTCGCCTATTTTTTCTAAGTTATCAATTATACCGATACAAGCTTTTATTTTACTTGCTTCTACCCCAACTGATTGAAAAAACCCTGTGAGTATTTTACGGTTATTGATACGTATGAGAAAATCACCAATATTAATTGCCTCAAATATCTCTGTGATAATTGCTGGCATTTGGGCATCATACAATAAACTTAATTCCCGGCGCCCAACTACATCGATATCGCATTGACGAAATGACCGAAAGCGTCCGTCTTTGGCACGTTCACCGCGAAATACCAAGTCCATTTGATAGCGTGCAAAAGGAAAAGTTAAATCATTGAGGTGACGCGCGATGTATGCAGCTAAGGGTACTGTTTGGTCAAATTTTAATGCACGTGCTTCGGCGCCTGTTTCGCTGCCTTTTTCAGCTTTGTCTTTTTCTTCTTGACGGTTGGGAGGTAAGATGGGGGAAATTCCGTAGATGATGTTATCGCCTTGATTACCTTTGGCTTGTAAAACTTCTAACCGTTCTACAGCAGGTGTTTCAATTGGTGTAAAGCCGTAGCTTTCGTATACTCGACGAATTGTATCTAGTAGGTGTACTTCTAGGCGTTTTTCTGTGGGAAGGAATTCGGGGAAGCCACTTGGCGTGGTAAAGTTGACTTTTTCTTGTTTGGACATGGTGAGTGATGTTATTAGTGTGTTATTTGCCTCTTAATTCTTCCTTTGCGCTATGCAGCGTCCTTTGCGGTTCGTTTATTCAACTCGCCAAATTTTATGAGACAGAGTATTAGTGGAGTGTGGCATTAATTTTAAAGTGTTGTCGCAGATTCTGATCCCCCCTAGCCCCCCTTAATAAGGGGGGAATAAGAGAGGCATTCTTAGCCCCCCCTTATTAAGGTGGGGTTGGGGGGGATCAGATTTGACAATAACGAGCATTAGTTTGAGTTACGGGTTATTTGGATTATTAAACCACCAGGGGTTGTGGATTGGTTTGGTTTTAATGAATAGGTTTTTTTTACATAAAAATCTGGTTAAACCGGCGGCACCGAAACGTTTTTCTCCTATTCCTGAAAATTTAAATGCATTTGTTTCTCCTTCTGGGATGGCTATGGCTAGGCTGGCATCGTTTATACTGACTGTGCTGGTGTGTATATGTTGTGCTACTGAAGAAGCTTCGTGTTCTTCTTGTGCAAATACTGCGGCGCCGTTACCATATATTGAGTCGTTTGCTAAGTTTATCGCTTCAGAGACAGTTTTAAATGCCATTACGGGCATGATTGGTCCAAAGGTTTCTTCGGTCATTACTTTCATTGTGTGGTCAACTTCTGTTAATACTGTCGGACGACACCACCAACCACCATTGATGTTTTCTATTCCACCACAATGAATTACTGCTCCCGCAACTTTTGCATCTTGTAAATGTTCGGAAATAATTATAGCTTGTTTGGCGGCGATGATTGGTCCGAGTTCGCCACTTTCAATCGTTGGGTATGCAAATTGCAGCTTATGCGCTTTGGTTATGAGTTGATGGTAAAATTTCTCGAAGATTGAGGATGCTACATAAATTCGTTCTATCGAGTTACATGATTGTCCACTGTTAACCACTGCTCCCCATAATATCGCGGATGTTGCTAAGTCTAAGTCGGCTGATTCTAAAACTATTGCTGGGTCTTTGCCACCTAATTCTAAATAAGCTGGAATAAATTGTTCTGCTGCTGTTTCAAATACGCTTCGTCCTGTTTCTATATTTCCTGTGAAACATATTACATCGACGCATTCGAGCAAAAAAGCTCCAGTTTCTTCGCCACCTTCCACAAAACTAAGAACATCGCGTAGTTGAGGAATGTTATTGAGTGTAGCTTGCAGAGGCGCCATAAATCTGGGTGCGATTTCACTGGGTTTGACAATAACCGCACATCCAGCGAGCAATGCAGGAACAGTATCAACTGTAGATAATAGTAATGGAAAACTCCACGGACTAATAACTCCTACTAAAGGGTATGGTTCTGCTGTTTGCTGTAAGTTAATGTAGCTAACCGAAGTATCATACTCGTTCACGCGCAATAATCTTGGCGCCTTCATACACCAACGGTCGATGCTAGCAATTAACCAGTCAACCTCAAACACTGACATAGATAATCGCCCGGTATCTACAATTAAAGCATCGATTAACTTCTCACGTGCTTTGATAATATATTGCTTCCAGCTTTGTAACGCTTCTATTCGTCCTTCTATTCCCAGAGTAAACCAACGCGCTTGTGCCCTCCGCATTCGTTGACATTGTTGTGCCAAAAGCTTTTGAGGAGGTGGTATTATTACGTAGTCAAATTTTCCCGTTCTGGGGTTACGAACTTCGATTGATTTTTCCATTAATTACTGATTAACTAAAGCCTGAAGGCGCGTAAGAACAGCTTGTGCATGGTCTTTAGTTTTGACTTTTGTCCAAGTATAAGCAATTTTCTGGTCGGGAGATATTATGAACGTAGACCGCTCGATGCCCATATATTCTTTACCCATAAACTTTTTCAGGCGCCATACACCAAAAGCATCGGCAACTTGATGTTCTGAGTCGCTTAGTAGGGTAATAGTCAAATTATGCTTATCGATGAACTTATAGTGTGACTTTTGTGAGTCGGTACTGACCCCTATTATCGATGCTCCCAACTTACTAAAGTCGTCAACGTAAGCACTAAAATCTTTGGCTTCGGTAGTGCAACCAGGTGTGTCGTCTTTGGGATAAAAGTATATTACCAGCCATTTACCCTCAAAATCACTGAGACTCACTGTTTCGCCATTTTGATTTGGCGCCGAAAATGAGGGTGCTGCTGTATTAGGTTGAACAATATCGGTCATGATTACGTTGTGTTCAGAGTTAGAATGTTAAGGATTGTAACAGAAACCGTAGAAACCTGGTTTCTTTATGAAAAATTGTAATGAAAACGACGATTTTGAGTAGAAACCAGGTTTCTGTAATGAAAACGACGATTTTGAGTAGAAACCAGGTTTCTTGAATTTATTAATTAATGTGAAGGTCTTTTTTATACGCTTGACGAATGGTGAATTCTTTTATTAGGGATATTTATAGTTATTTAACTAAATATTGCAGTTTGTAACTATTTTTTGGTGTTTGAAACTATCATCCTATAGACTGATAAAAAATCAGAAAAATTAGGATAAGTAAAAATGTGTTTATCAAGTTTACTTTGCCATGAGTTTGTTGTTGCACTATCTTTTCTAGCTTGTGTCGCCGGATTAGCGCTACTTTGGAACGTGAAGCCAGAAGAGAACGAAGCAGTAGAAACCGAGCGAATCTTGTTTAGAATGAGCTTTACTTATTGGCTAGTATACTGCATAGCTTTCGGTATTCAAAAGCTTGTTCTTCCTGACTGGGAAAATGTAACTACGACACTAAAAATTACAACAGCTTTGTCATATTTCTTAACATTCTCGTGCATTGTTAGTTTACCGCTACACAAATTTGCAGTCCACGAAGAAGTTGAAGAGTAATCAATAGTAATTACTACTTTCTCATTGCTATAGCGATTGCGCTCTCTAACTGTTCTTTTTCTAGCTCAGTTAAAATAAATACTTCTTGTACGGTTTTTCCTTGACGGGCAATGGTTTTAAAACCTCCCCGTATCGGCACTGAGATACGTATTTGCAGACTAGGGCAGTGACCTTTAGAACGTCCAATGACACCCGGAGTAACGGTAACAATGCCGTCAAGTTTACATAGACGTTCTAATATTGGTATTAGTCCCGGTATATGGGTAGAGTGGTTCCAGACTAGTCTGCCAGGGGAGGGTTTTTCCATTGTTTTATTTAAGCTGCTTCTAAGGGCGCCATTGTTAAACCAGCACGACGTAATTGCTGGTGGTATAGTTCTGCTTGTTCTAACGGTCCAGTCCAAACTGTGGCAAGACCTTCGTAATGTACTTGGTTCGTTAAGTCCCAAGCAAGATCACCAGTCATACCAGGAATGTATTTCATCAAACATTCAGCTACATGCTGAAAGGTGTTAAAGTCATCGTTTAAAACAATCACTTTATAGTTGGGATAAGGTTTGCTAACGACTTGACTAGACCTTTCAGGAGTTACAGTAGGTGCAGGCGCCATGCCGTAAACCGAGAAGAGTCTTGTAACCATAAGTAATATTTAGCCTTTTGGTGTTTTCCAAATTTACAACTACAAATAACTAGTTTAGTTCATTCCTGGACTATGGGACGGGCAAGGATGCCCATCCCACAAGAGATTATTTCCAGTCTTGCCAGTTTTGGTTAAATATTGATGTGTCGGGGAAAGCGGTGGGGTTGCCGTTTCGTTTTAAAGTTGCTCGCAGTTCTTGTAGTTGCGGTTCTGCTCTTGGTAAGTCATCAACCATTTGGTATGGTGCAATTCCGTTTTTCAACGAAAATGCTGCAACTGTTCCTGCTGCGGCGCCTGCTGACCATTCAAATGAGTGTACTCTATATGCAGCAGCAGCTATATGGCTTGTGGCAATACTTTTACCACCGACTATTAAGTTATCGATTTTTTGAGGTATCATTGCTCGCAGTGCTATTTGGAACGGATATGCCTGTCCGGCGCCTCGTCTTTCTCCAGGACGTTCGCGGTTGCCTGGAGCTTCTGGTGGACTTTTTTCCATACATGGGTGAAAGTCTATGGCGTAATGTCCTATACCTATAGAGTCAGGGAATACCGTAGAACGAGTTCTTCGCATGGCTTTATTAGGGTCAACTTTTCCAGATAGTACCGATGCTGCTTCTAAACCAGCAAGTGCCGCGCGTAACCTGCGGTACATATCAGCAGGTAATGTTTTACGATAGTACTCTTCACTATAGTCGCGACGCGATATATCTATTTCCGCAATTGTAAAACCTTCGGGTTGTCCCCAAGATGGGCGCCCAATTATTCTTCTCCCTTCTCGCATGTAAGGGTATTTTGATAAACCGTGCGCGGTTCCCATTGGGGAATTTAACCCTGATAAAAAGCGGTTATTAGGTACTGGGACTTTGACTCCATTACCAAGTTGAGAGTCAGTAGTACCCGCTACTAACCAATAATAATAAGAAAAAGCGTTTTCCTCAGCTTTGCTCAAAGCTTCAGTACGCAGTCCACCCATCCAACCACCTGGGTTAAGCTGTCCGGTTGCTTGTAGCTGTGACTTTGTATAAATTAAATTATCTTGTGCGGTACCTGGACGGTAGTCATTACCCCAAGTCCAGTTTTGCATCGAAATATCGTTGGGTGTAGGAACTGTAAATTTAACACCACCAAAAGTTTTTTCTTTTCCTTCACCAGGACTCCAAATACGACGATATGTAAACACCAAGTCAAAATCAGCTAGTCGCTTTAATTCGTAGCTAAAGTATGGTGCATATTGGTCGTAGTAGCTTGGTTTAGTTTGCGGTTGTGCATCTTTAGTTGACTCCATCGCAAAGGTATAAGTAAACCCTTGAGTACAGTATTGGTCGTTGGTGGTACTCGAAGAGGAAGGTTCTAAATAAGATAGGGGGTCAATACCTAAACGGTACGGAACATCAGCAAGACCAATTAATTCTCCAGTTTCGGTGGTGTCTACAACGTACCATTTAGGAACATTATTCGCTATTTTAGTTTGTTTGGGGTTGAAGCGAATAATCGTTTTGGTAAAGTTCGCACTTGTTTCGTACCTATATGCGTCTTCAATTACTTGCGATAGTCGTAATGTATTTATAGGTGGGGCGCCTTTGACAGGTTGGTGTTGAATAGCATAAACACTATCAATAATTTTGCCATCTGCACTTTTTTCTAATTCTTTAATTACCGTATTGGGAAACCATTCCAGCTTACCTCTACCTCGCGATGCGGCATCTTTAAGCATTGCCGTCAAAAGTTCATGTCCGTCTTTGGGTAAAAAACACGAATCACTTACCCAGCAGTCACCAGGGTTGATGTCTCCTTTGTAACGTTTCTCGATTCGATTACGTAAATCTAAATAACCACGCGAGTAAAATTGTTTAGCTCGTTGCGTAGGACGTTCATCGAGTGCTGAGGTACCCTGCGAAGAAATTTGTCCTCCTAACCAGTCGGTTATTTCGGTTAAACATACTGTTTTTCCTAAAAGCAACCCCTCATATGCTGTCGCTGCTCCCGAAAGTCCCCCACCAGCAACCAAAATATCACAGTTTACTGTTCTATCTGGATTACGAGACGGCGCCGCTATACTTGAGAATGGCGCCAGTATATTAGAAATTAGCGTTAAACAAACAAGTGATAACTGTGATACAGTTTTGATACAATTCATATAACCCCTAGTTGTTGCTTCTCACTCACAACAAAGAAGGTAGCATTCAATTAAGGTTCCCTCAACCTAATACAGTAAATATCCTGAGCATTTCATGTAGCATAGAGCGGAAAGCCTGTACATTTGTATAATTTTTACCACAGAGACACAGAGTACACGGAGAGAGAAATCTTGTAGAGACGCGATTAATCGCGTCTCTACAAGGTTTTGTTATTTACCCAACAACCCAAAACTATTGACACGAACTACTACTGCTTCATGTCAAAAGTTTTGAGGTGTTGCTATAGGTTTTGATCCCCCCTAGCCCCCCTTAATAAGGGGGGAACAAGAGAGCTATTCTTAGCCCCCCTTATTAAGGGGGGTTGGGGGGATTTAATTCTACCCCCCCAAAATTAATGACACAGACCACTACTCTCCTCGCAGGCGCCTGAAAGTACCAATTAAAATCTCCTTTCTACAACTTTGGACGGACTCAAAAGTTTTTGATTCGCAGCTTCTTAAATACTCAACGATATGTTCAAAATGTCTTTTTAAATGAGTATTATAATGCTTTTGCTTTTTAGCATATTCTAACTGTTCATCTCTAATTTTGCTGATTACACCTTTTTCATGTGGAAAAATTTCTCCAATAATATCATCCCAATTTTGATTGTGAAACGGTTGAAATTTAGAAATTATACACTTGCAAACAACAGTAAAAACTTTTCCTAAATCCGCAATCTCACTTATACGATGTAAATATAAACCGCGAATTGTCGATACACCATAATTGTCGGATGGTAACTTTTTAAAATTTCTTTCAATTGTATTAGTCTCTTCGTTAAGATAAGCACCTCCTTCGGCAATTGCCCAGCAACAAACAAAAAATTTATTTGCTTCTTTTATTCTTTCTATAATTTCATCGTCTGAAGCATTAAAGTAATTATCACAGAGCTTCAACATTCCACAAGAAAAAAAATAGCTTGAAGAATGTTGACCAAATAAGTCAACGACTTTACCAGTTGAACTGCAATGTATTTTGATGAGAAATGAGTCTATATTAATGACCATATTCGATTTATTGAAAGCTGTCTCTTCATGATTAGTTCGTTCATTATGTTCGTGACCCGAAGTCATGTTAAAAACTGGATGAAGTAATGGAGGTGATGGAACTATGATATCGCCAAATCTTTCCATTCTATCGATGTCTTGTTCATTGTTATAAAACACCACATCTTTTAAATAATCTTGATATGCTTTTTGACTGGTTTCTGAGTAGCAAAGAAGCGCATGGTCAATTAACCTTCTTGCCCATTCTATACAATTAGATTGCTCAAATTCTCCTTCTCTTATTTTGCCAATATATGCTTGCATTAAGTAGCACCAGCTTTGAGACAGCGTTGCTTTCGCATAGTAATCAGAATTTCCATCTCTAGCAGCAGATATTCTTGCTTTTTCTAATAAAGATATGGGGTAAATTAAATCATTAACGCTTTCTTGGATAAATAATGGGAAAAAGACAGAAATACGTGCTTTGAGAGCATAAATACGTGCCCAATAAGAAAAAGAAGGAGAAAGATTTGCTTGAGAAAACTCACCTATTCTAAAAAACTTGAGTGAGCGTTCTTCTAGTTCTTTACTCGCTTCGTCTAAAAAACTTTCACATTTTGAAATAGCACGTTCTCTTTCATCTTCTGAAAGAAATTCGCACGTAGCTTTGCATAAGTAATAATTTGAGCGCGTTAAATGGCTAAAATATTTAATATGTGGTTCTAATTCTTCAAGCAAAGTATTCGCTGCTTTCGTCAAACCTTCTTCAATATATCCTTGAGTTATATGTAGTTGAGCTTCGTAAGCAAGATTACTCCAAGGTTCATTGCTATTTTTAGGTTTTTTTGAAAGTATTGTATTTTGAAGATAACTTTCCATTACTCTCAGCGAAAATGGATAAGACCATAAACGTTTTTTCCCTTTGATTAAACTTTTTTGAGCAATAACTCTATCACAAAGTTCTTCTAGATAAATTTGTGCATCAACTCCAATTTCCCTCACTGTTTTCAAGCGCGCGTAAAATCCCGAAACAGCAATTGCTTCGACCATATCAAAACAAATATAATCTCCTTGAAAAATATCTGAACCATTAATATATGAATCAAAATCAATAAGACTAGACCCGTTTTTATTATCATTGCTTTTCTCTAAATTCAAAAGACTTTTGACATCTTCTAATTCTACTAATCTGACTCTAGATGCAGACCAAACAGTTGCTAACGTATCATTACCATAAAGTTTTCCTTCGGGTGCGATGTATACTTCTTGGGCAACAGGAAAATATTGCTTAAGACTTGGTAAATCCCATAAAACTGCTCTATTTAAAGCTTTTCTTACTAAAGAAATTATACTAGAGGCGCCACTCACCTCTTCAAAAAAATGTAGTTCTTTAACGAAATTTTTATCTAACTTATGTTTATATTTGTTTAGTAAATCTTTATGTTTATGTTCATCGAACTTTAAACAAAAATGTACTCTGACACGACATGCATGTCTTCCACCTAATGCATTTATAAATTCATTAATTCCCTCACCGACTACTTTACTGTTTCGTTCGTCTAGTTTCCACAATTCTTTATTGAGTAAACCAACACTATTATATTCAGTTTTCACGTATAGTGGTAATGTCCTTACTTTTTCGACTTCAATGTACTTAAAGTAAATAGGAAACTCATTAGAAAGCCTGACATTATCAACAAAAAATTTAGTTAATCTTTGAATCAATTCATCAGGTAAGCAGCTTTCCCATTTTTTTATAAATGCTTCGTCAAAAAGGTTTGCGTTACTATTTACTATAATTGGACGCATATATTTAACAGATTGCAAACCAGATTGCATTTCTATTGCTTTAATCTCATTCTTTACCTTTTCCTTTATTTCTAAAATTGTGTTATTTCTATTTTCCCATTCAATTTGTAATTCTTGCTCAATCACACTTTGAATTAAATTATCAATGTAAGCTTCGTTGATAATCTTAGTTTTGCCATTATTGTCTTCTTTTTCAATATATTTTGGAATGTTAGATGGAATGTTAGAGGTGTTTGATTTGTTTTCAGTAATTACATCACTAATAAAGTTATCTTTGACATAGGTATCAAAATCAACGGGAAGTTTTAGTTCTTTCCTTTCTGCGCGCGATAACTCACAATACTTGCGAATAGCTCGAAGCTTATCTGCATCTTTTAAAAACTCTGGTATTGACTGACTATCATTAGCTCTGAAGTTTTTAGCGTCTTTTTTCCAATATTCTTCTATTGCCGTTAATATTTTTACTAGTTTATTCAAGCTAAGAGCTGGTAAAGCATCTTGTTCGCTCATTTTGTTTTTAGCTAAACCTGGGTAGAGGTTGTTAATTACTCTCCGAACAAATGTTCTATTGGCTGTTTGATCCCATATTTTAGCTATATCCGCTTCAAGTGTATTGATATTCAGATTTTGCGGATTGTTTTTAGTACCACTTATATGTAGAAGATAAGTATATATCTTTGCATCGCGCGTAATGTCTTCTGTGTCTCGCCGTGTCTTTTTTGACATATTATATATCTATTAAGTTGTAGAAAATATTTTTGTTTCTAAATCTTACATATTTATTGACGTTTTGTCAAAAAATACCTGTTTTGAATTTTGTGGAATAGGCATCTTGCCTGTTCTTCTATATTATAGGACAGGCAGGATGCCTGTTCCACAAGAAAAATTTATTTTTTTATTTGACATTATGTCAATTGTTGACAGCCAAATTGCTTCACGATAAAAGTAAAGCAACTCTTAAGAATTCTGTTTTGTTGGTAATACATATGTCGCAAATCAAATGCTTTCGGGAAAGTAGTCTCTCATTACATCAATCACGTTATTTTCAGAACACAAGTACTGACTTTCCATCTGTTCGATATTTTGGGCAAGTTTGGGAACGGGCATTTCCGCTTGGAGACCCAACGCAATTATATGGTACTCCTCTTGGTATTTCCACTAACATTTTGCCGAAGTTGTCTTTAGTAGAAGCTGTTTACTGTTTTCATCAATATAAATTCAAGCATATTGAGTTGCAGTTAGAGTTTAGAGCTAGGTATGATTACGCATTACCTGAAGTGGAACGATTCCTTGAAGGTTGCAAGTTGAATTTTGGCATGGATTTCACTGTTCATGCACCTTATTTAAAGATAAATTTAGGCGCCAATGATGAAGATTTGCGTAGCTACTCTTGTTTGCAAGTTGCAACTCTTATTCCTTTCTGTGCTGAACTAGGAGTGAGATACTTGACGGTTCACACGAGTGGACGAGGAGCGCATAGTTTAGAGCAGTTGTTACGTTCATTAGAACTACTTGTTTCTCAAACTCAAAAGTATGGAATTTGTATTTGTTTAGAAAATACAGGAGCAGATCGTCCGGGATGGCTACTCTTAACTGATGAGGAGTGCATAACCGCCTGTTATACAACAGGTTGTGCGCTGACTACGGATTTTGTACATGTTTTTTCTCTAACGTCAGACCCCTTTGCAACTCTAGAAAAGTTACTTCCTTTTACAAGGAACTGCCACTTGGCAGATACATATGATAATCAGCATCTTCATCTTCCTTTAGGCAAAGGAAATCTTCCAGTTCATCAAATTCTTGCTGCACTTGATAAGCATTCTTATCGAGGAAAGTTAATTGTAGACGCTCTTGACAGAGGTTACAGAGCAGAAGAGTATATTGCTTGTGCTGCTGCCTTTAGAGATAATTAAGCCAACAGCAAGGAAAGGATGTCAGTAATGAGCTTCAAAGATTATTTTTCCAAGCAAGCGAGCGAGTATGTTCGCTATCGTCCCTTGTATCCAGAAGAACTCTTTAAGTATCTAAGTGGATTAGTTCAATCTCATGAATTAGCCTGGGACTGTGGAACTGGTAATGGTCAAGTTGCACAAGGACTGGTAAAATATTTTTCATCTGTCTATGCTTCTGATGCTAGTCCAGAACAGATTGCGAATGCTTTGGAAAACAAGCATATTAAGTACTTTGTTGCTCATGCTGAGTCAACTTCGCTTCCTAGTAGTTCAACTGACCTCATTACTGTTGGACAAGCTTTTCACTGGTTTGATTTTAACCGCTTTTATAATGAAGCAAACCGAGTTCTGAAAGCAGAAGGAGTTCTAGCGATTTGGTGCTATGGGTTTTTTAATATATTAGATGCTTCGGAGGAATTGCAAGATAGCTTTCTTGTATTTTACGACAGGATAAAACCTTTTTGGCCTCCAGAAAGGCAATTGGTAGATGACCGATACTCAACTGTTCCTTTTCCCTTGGTCGAAATAGAGACTCCTATTTTTTCAATGAGTGCTGAGTGGGGGGTTAATGAGTTAATAGGTTATCTCAGAACTTGGTCTGCAACTCAAAGATGCATTGCTTCGGAGGGGGAAGAGTATATTTTGAGACTGTTTGGACGAATTTCTGAGCTTTGGGAAATTTCTGAAAATTCTAGACGAACTGTTCAATGGCCTATTTACCTGCGTGTTGGCAGAAAGCATTCTTGATTATTTCTATTATTTCTTGTGGGGTGGGCATCCTTGCCCGCCTCATGTATAGAACAGGCAGGGATGCCCATTCCACAATATATTATTTTTTGCAAATCCTTGCATAAAAACTGCGATTAAATTTGTATTACTGTTTAGGGTTGTTATGTTAATCCGGCGCCCCTACCAATAAAAATATTATGTCAATCTATCTTTAGGATGATAAAAAGCATTGCCTATGAAAAAATTGATAATTCTCAAGTTTGATGGTGATTCGGGGACTGAATTTAATGTAAGCTTAGAAGTTGCCAATGAAGGAGAACGAGCTTATCGTATGGTGACAGCGAAGTTACCTGCAAATACTGCTCTCTTTTCTTTATTGAATGATTGGCAAAATAGTTACCGTGGTCAGTTTGGTGATTTCAGGATTAAAGCGATTAATAGTAGAAGCGTAAATATTGATACGCTAAGTAAAGATTTTAAACGTAAGTCGCAGAGTTTGTTAAGTAATTTTAATTCCTGGTTAAATTCAGATGATTTTAGTCCTGTTATTAACTGTCTCAAGGAGTTAAAGCACCATCAAGATGAAATTAGAGTTATTATTTGTAGCTCTTGTCACGAACTACGTCAACTACCTTGGCATTTGTGCGGCGCCATAAATAAGTATACACGGGCAGAAGTGGCTTTGAGTTCGCCTAATGCTAAACGGGGTGAACGACCTTTGCGCGAAAAAATTAGAATTTTGATTATTCTGGGTGACACTACCGGAATCAATGTAGATGTTGATAAAATTGAGTTGGAAAAATATTGCGGTGAGGCAGAAATTGTCTTGCTCAAACAACCTTCGCGTGAAGAATTAAGTCACCACTTACAAGATAACATCGGTTGGGATATTCTCTTTTTCTCTGGACATTCCCGAACTCATAACCAAGGTACTATACATGGTAGAATTTTGATAAATAGCTATGATAGCTTGACGATGGGGGAATTAAATGATGCTTTACAAGTTGCAATTACAAAGCGCTTACAAATAGCATTTTTTAATTCTTGTGATGGGTTGGGTATTGCCTATGAGTTAGAACAATTACATATTCCCCAAGTAATTGTTATGCGTGAACCTGTTCCTGATAAAGTCGCACAAATATTCTTAAAATCTTTTTTATTACATTTTACTCGTGGAGAGTCGTTGTACGCTTCTGTAAAAAACGCGCGTCAACTTTTACGGAAGCAAGAAAAATATTTTCCTTGTGCAAGCTGGTTGCCTATAATTATTCAAAATCAAACAGAAACACCACCAACCTGGCAAAGCTTAGGTATAATTTCGTTTTGCCCTTACCAAGGGTTAGCTGCATTTACCGAAAAAAATGCTCAATACTTTTTTGGTAGAGAAAAAGCTACGTCTGATTTAGTTGCTGCTGTTAATAGTAAACCATTAGTAGCTGTTGTCGGCGCCTCTGGAAGTGGCAAGTCATCACTAGTATTTGCCGGTTTAATTCCTCAATTACGTCAAGATACGGTAAATACTTGGCATATAATATCATTTCGTCCCCTCAACAATCCCCTAAAGTCTTTAACAAACGCATTACAACATAATAACGCTGCACCTAACCATCGACTTTTACTCGTTATAGACCAATTTGAAGAAATTTTCACTCTTTGCACAGATACATCTGAACGCAAAATCTTTTTAGATGAATTATTAAACGTAATAAATAACTCTTCATTTTGTACGGTAGTACTGACTTTACGGATAGACTTTTTGAGCAAATTAATTGATTATGAACCATTTGGCAAAGCACTTAAAGAGTATCAGCAAGAACTACTTGTACGGATGAACAAAGAAGAATTAAAACGTGCTATTTCACTACCTGCAACTAAATTAGGCTTTGAGTTCGAGCCAGGTTTATGCCAAACAATAATTAATCATATTCAAGATGGAGAAGGGCGCCTACCATTACTAGAGTTTACACTGACTCAACTATGGAAGCAGCAACAATCAGGACGTTTGACATATCAAGCATATCAAAAAATAGGAAGAGTTGAGCAAGCGCTGGCTAATTATGCTGAAGCAGTTTACACTTCTTTGAGCGAGGAACAACAAAAAACAGCCCAACAAATTTTTATTCAGTTGGTACAACCTGGTGAAGGTACACAAGATACCCGCAAGTTAGCAACGCGCGAGGATATATTGGACGAAAATTGGGATTTAGTTATATATTTAGCATCCGAACGTTTGGTTGTTACAAATAGAAATGAATCAACTTTTGAGGAAACAGTCGAACTTGTGCATGAAGCATTAATTCAACATTGGGGGCGCCTAAGTGGTTGGATGCTTCTAAACCGTAAATTTCGCACTTGGCAAGAAGGCTTGAAAATAGCGTTGCAGCAATGGATAGATAGTAAACAGGATAATGGAGCTTTGTTAAGAGGGGCGCCTTTAGTAGCAGCAGAAGACTACTTGCAAAAACGCAGTGCAGAAATTAGTAAACCACAGCAGGTATTCATTCAAAAAAGTATAAGACTACGACAAAAAGAGAAATATCAAAGAAGAAGTATTATTGCTGGATTAGTTTTTGGAGTGTTTTTAGCATTAAGCTTGGCGTGGGGGACAGTTTGGCAACAACAAGAAGCTAAAGCGACACAACTTGAGCGCGCAGGTTACACAGCTTTACAACAATTTGAATTTGTACAAATAGAAGCTTTATTAGCAGCGATGCAAACCGGGCAACAACTACAAGACTTAATTAAAGAGCCATTAAGCTTTATCAAAAACAGTCGCTCGACAGAAAAATATCCAGCAGTCAGCCCACTACTAGTATTGCAAACAATTTTAGACAGTATTAGCCAAACAAACCAAATCGAAACTTACCAAGATGGTATTAACAGCGTCAGCTTTGACAAAAATGGTAAAACACTTGCCACAGGTGGAAAGGATGGTACTGTCAAATTATGGGATTTATCTGGAAAAAATTCACCCGAAGAATTTAAGGCTCATGGAAATAATGCCGTCAAAAGTGTTCGTTTGAGTTCAGATGAGAGATATATAGCTACAGCAGGAAGTGATGGTACGGCAAAATTGTGGGATGCTGAGAAATCGTCGGCAGGAGAAAGAAGGTTAATAGCAATATTTAATGGTCATGATGGTAGTGTTAACCATGTTCGTTTTACTCCTGATAGCAAACGGGTTGTAACATCTGGAGATGATGGTACAGTTAGACTATGGAATTTATCAGGGCGCCAGGAAAAAGAATTTCAAGCTCATACAAAAAGTATTAAAAGCCTTATTTTGAGTCAGGATGGAAAGCAAATTGTATCATCAAGTGAAGATGGTACAGCAAAACTATGGGATTTGAATGGAGTGTTACTGGCAGAATTTAAAGGTCATCAAGGTTCTGTAAACAGTGTGCAATTTAGTAGTAGTGGCGCCTCAATTGCAACAGCAGGCGAAGATGGTACAGTTAGACATTGGGATTTATCAGGAAAAGAGATATTAAACTTTAGAGCTAATCAAGGTAGTACTGAAACCGTTCGTTTTAGCAAAGGTGATGAAAAATTAATTACATCTGGTAAAGACGGAACACTCAAAACGTGGAATTTAAATGGTGAGCTTTTGAAAGAATTTAGAGCGCATCAAGGCAGTATTGAAAGTATTCGTTTTAACCCAGGTGATGAAACAATGCTTGCTACAGTTGGAAAAGAGGATAGTACTATTAGATTGTGGAACCTTCAAGAAAAGCCGTTAACTAGATTAGCACGGCGCCAAGATAATAATATTTCTGCTGTTTCAAGTATCCGTTTTAACAAAGATGGTAAAATAATTGCCACATCTTTTGAAGATGGTAAAATAATATTGTGGAGTCGCAATGGAGAAAAATTAAAAGAATTTGATGCTGAAAGTACGGTTCAAAGCGTCCGTTTTAGCCCAGATGGAAAATTTATAGCTACAGGTGGAAAAGACGACTGGCTAAAAATTTGGAAAATTGATGATAGCAAACTTGAACTGAAATTATTTAGAGAACCAATTCATACCGAACAAGGTGGAATCACAAGTATTAATTTTGGAGAATATCAAAACGCCAAAGTAATCGGTACACTTGGAAAAGATGGTACAGTAAAGCTATGGAAACTTGATAGTAAATTTAAAAATTCCTTATTACTACCTGATGATAACATTAAAAATTTTAGATTTAGCTCAGACAGTAAGCTTGTTGCAACAGGAGATAATAATGGTTTGGTCAAGTTATGGAACAATGAAGGTAAAATTTTGAAAACACTCAACGGACATAAAGGCAGGGTTAATACACTTAATTTTGGTTACAACAATAAGCAACTTGCAACCTCTGGAGATGATAGTACAGTTAGAATTTGGGATAATGATTCTGGAAAACAATTAGTTGAATTTAAAACTTATCAAGGTAAAGTTGAAAATATAACTTTTAGTGAAGATGGCAAGCTAGTTGCGACAGGTTCAACGAATAGAACCGTAAGACTATGGACATCCTCTGGAAAACAGCTAGCAGAATTAAGAGGACATCAAGGCATTATTAGAAGTGTAAACTTTAGCCCTGATAGTAAGCTTTTAGGTACAGCAAGCGAAGATGGCGCCGCTATAATATGGCAAATTAAAGATTTAAATCAACTACTTTTTGAAGGATGTACCTGGCTACAAGACTATTTTAAAAGTAATCCTCAACAAAAAACACAATTTAATACTTGCCTGGTAAAGGGAAAGGGGAACATTTAATTTAATATTCCCTCTTGTGGAGCGGGCATCCCTGCCCGCCTCTAAAAAAATTTAACAATCCCACATATACAAGTATCTTGCGTAGTAACATATACACAAGTCTTTTAAGTATTCTAAAAGTCTTAGTATTAGTTCATAAAAGGAGATGTATATGGTCAATTCAAAGTTAATTCTTGCGTCTTGTATGTTATCTATGGCATGTGGCGCCAATTTTCAGCAACAATCTTCAAAGGAAGTACGCTCGGAAATAGCGACCACAGCGAAACCCAAGCAAGAACTAGCGAGGAAAGTCCTCATGGAAATAGGAGTTGCTCAAAAAAGCGTCATGCACCATGTTAATTTAAAACTGCTTTTCCAAATCTAGATATTTAGAAACTTCTATCAGTTCTTTGAACTCATCAAAGGTCATCATTTCTGTAAAATCTTTTGTTGTCCCCTTCTCCCTCAACTCTTGCAAACAAGCTTTCATCACTTTAGTTACAGTTAGCAATGTTGAAAGTGCAAAGAATACGATTTTAAAACCCATCTTTTCCAACTCTGCTGCGGAAAGTTGAGGTGTTTTGCCTCCTTCTATGATATTTGCAACCAAGGGTACATTTGGAAACGCTGCTGCAATTACTTGTAATTCTTCCACAGACTGCGGCGCCTCAACAAACAGTACATCAGCACCTGCATCAATATACGCACGTCCACGTTGTATAGCTTCATCCAAACCCAACACAGCACGCGCGTCAGTACGAGCAATAATTACCAAACCGCTATCACCGCGCGCAGTTACTGCTGCTTTAATTTTATTAACATGTTCAATTGTTGGAATAACACGCTTACCTTCAAAGTGTCCGCATTTTTTAGGAAACTCTTGGTCTTCTAAAATTACACCAGCTAAACCTGCCTTGACAGCATCTTTTACAGTCCGCATCACATTTAAAGCATTCCCGTAACCAGTATCCATATCAGCGATGACGGGAATATTTACCGACTGAGCAATTTTACCAACACTATCAAGTACTTCAGTAGCAGTCATAAACCCATAGTCAGGTAAACCAAGCGTTGATGCAGCAATACCAAAACCACTAGTTGCCACAACTGCAAACCCTGACTGCTCGGCAAGTTTAGCACTTATACAGTCGTACACACCTGGGATAACAATAATAGACGGACGTGCGAGTAACTGGCGTAATGTTTGACTAGACATTTTTTCTTTCATTGATAAATATTGCTAGAAAGTTTTATAAGTATATTTTCCGAAATGCTTCTGGCTGTACCTGAAGTCTATTTCATCACAGTAATAACACTGAATAAATACATTAAGCTACGCATATATATAACGTTGGCTGCATGTAAAATCAGTATATATGTACTGTTCACTTACCAAACTTTTATCTACTTAAATTAAACAGGGTTTCACTATGTTTTTATCTAAGAAATTTGCTTTGATTAGTTTAGCTGGTTTTTCTGCGACTTCTATTTTATTCGGGAACGCAGCTATTGCTCAAACCGTAAACCAAGAACTTAATGGTCGTGCTATCGGACCTGACACATTTGTTGATATCACTAACTTTACAGTTAATCCCACAGGTACTTTAAATCAGAAGATTGATTGCGAAGCTAGAAACACTGTACCTATTGACCCACGCTGCGATGGACGTAATATTGCAATCTATGGTCAGCATGGCACAGGTGGTCATAACAATAATAATAACAACAATAATAACAATAACAATAACAATAACAATAATATTCCTCCAACCTTGAATCAGAACGTCTCCAATGGTGGAAGCAATACAACTGTCATTACTCCTAACACAGCTAATTCTTCAAGTAATTCAAGCTCTAACGTAGATATAAATAACAGCGTATCGAGCAAAAATACAAACACCTCAAACAGTGCTGGTGGTAATGCAAGTAGCGGCGCCAGCGTTGGAAACATTAGTACTGGTGGAACATCAGTTTCGCCTTCTACACGAGTTAAAGTTGACGGCGATCAATATAATAATATTCAATTTGGTAATCAGGCGCCTGGAACAGGTGGAGAAGCATTTTCTTTCCAATATCGTTCAGCTTGTGGAGCATCGGTTGGTTATCGTCAAGGTTTTGCGCTCAAACCCAAGCGTTTTGGTGGTGGTGGTTTAGGTTTTGCGCTCGATATTTCCAGTACAGATATAGATACACTCGATAATCGTTCGGGTGTTCAAAGAAAAATGGACAGCGCTTTTGAAACAGCGTTAAATGTAGTTGATACTCAACAAGCATTTGAGAAACGTTTAAACTTAGGCACTGTAACCCTAGCAGAAGCGCAAACTCGTTCCATTGCTAATTGCGCTCCTACCACTCCTGTTGTTCGCAACGTTTCAAACGATGGAACAGTGATTATTCGACGTGAAGTTACCGAAAAACCACGTACATGCACAGCGCGCGGTTGTAATTAACACAAATGTAGAGACGTTACATGTAACGTCTGTACGGTGGGCACGTCTGTACGGTGGGCAGTGCCCACCCTACGAAATCAAATTTAAATAAAAAGGGTACATTAAAATGAAAATTAAAAATATTTATATAACCATAATCTCTATAATTCTTGGATTTACACCTTATACAATAGCAACAGCACAAGTTCAAGCTTCAAATGCACAAGCGCTACAAATCGAAGCTCCCCATGCCACAATAATCAAACGTGAAATTAACCCTGGAACTGTGACATTCACTCGTCAAAATAGTTGTTTCCTCAAAACAGCTTTTTACACTAACTATTTAAATGACGGCACAATTCTTTCCACTCCTTATTATTTCGCAGGTTCTGGTCAAACACTTCCAGCATGGCGAACTGAATATAAACGACCTTGGAAGTCACAACTAACAGACTACGAAGGAGGAGAAACCAAAGTCATGCTTTTACAAATTGGGCGCCATCCTTCAATTCCAATTCAAGTTGAAGAAAGTAATACATTATTATTAGATGCACAAACTAAATGTGCTGTCGGTGCCTATCGTATCTTTGGAAGAAATCTCAAATTAATCAGACCCTTGCCTCAACAGCACTTAAATTTAAATTTACCATATAACCAAGGCTGGGAAAGAAATTTTACATATTAATAGTCATGTTCAAATTCAATAAACTATTCATAGCCGCATTAATTTTCACTGCGACTATTTCAAAGGCTAATTCAGCACAAATATATACATATAATCTAGATAATTTGTATTATATAGACAATACTTATTATGACCCTAGTATAACTTCAGAAAATAATAAATGCTTAGACGGGCTATTAAAGCGACTACCTCAAAACGGAGATAAAGAAACGACTGAAGCTTGCCTTAACACATTTGGCTATAACCCCGACACTAACATAAAATCTCCTGTCATGATAGTTTTTGAGGTGGGCAAACCATCGCATACTATTACAACTACCATTATTTACAAAATCAAAAATCAAATTATCCAAGAAAAGTTTAAAGCAGTAGGCGCCCGTTATCAACAATGGTATCCAGAAGCAGGGATGTATACTCTAGATTATATTAAATCAGATAATAGCCCTAGCTTTAAACCCGCATACGCCAACTTTTATTCTCCGAAAGGCAAAAAAGATAAAAATGGAAACCCAGTAAATATTGGGCTTCATGGACGTGAAGGTAACTTAATGGCTGGGGGTGGTTCAAATGGTTGCTATCGTCATCGTGTAGAAGATATGCAACGATTTATGACAATAATTAAAAAAGCTGGAGCTAATGCAAACCTGCCCCCTAACTGGTACGAGAACACTTTACCTGTAGCATTTGTCAGATAGAAATAAACCGGGTTTCTTTATCATATTTTGTGATATAAATCACAATTTTAAACAGAAGCCAGGTTTCTATATAGAAAATTTATATTTAATATACAAACAATAAATTATTGATGAAATTTATAGTTTTCATACAGTTCAATCTTGGAATGTAAACGAATGATGATACCATTGCTTAAATCAAAATGTAACGATTTCGGCGAAATTTGAGTTATGCGGGGAATAAGCAGTGGTATCATTCAAAGACCAGGCCAAAAAAATTAATATTAAGTTAGCTGAAAAACTTAAAATAGGAGAATATCAAAATTTAGACATAGCCAATATTAAAACAGAAGTGTTAGCGGGAATAACCGTTGCACTAGCGTTGATACCTGAGTCATTGGCTTTTGCTGCAATAGCAAAGGTTCCACCAATGGTTGCTTTATACACGTCAAAATACCAATGGCAGCTTTAGTTGGTGTGATGATAATGGTTGCTTTTGAGACTTTTGACTGGAAATCTTTGAAATTACTACGTGAAGTGGCGCCTTCGCAAGCTGTAATTATGCCCATAACAATGATATTCGCTATGCAGGACACATGATTTAGCCAAGGGGGTTGTAGTGGGTTTAGTGGTTAGCGGTATGGTGTTTGGGTTAAAGAGAATAAAGCATTGAGGCGCCGTTCAACAAGTTTTAAACGTTCTGCACAGAATATTTCCGTCTCAGTTATTAAATTGAGACGGTTTTTTCATCAAGTAGAGTAAATTAGAGGTATTTTAATAACAAAAGTGGTTCCTTGGCTGGGCACCGAAATACAATCAAGTGTTCCACCATGCTTTTGAGTTATAATTTGGTAACTAATAGATAAACCCATCCCTGTTCCCTTGCCCACAGGTTTAGTTGTAAAAAATGGGTCGAAAATCCTTTTTTGTATATTTTCAGGAATGCCAGAGCCATTGTCAGCTATTTCGATAACTACTTGCTCGCTATCAAATTTTGAAGAAATGCAAATTTGGGGAGTTGCTATTTTAGCTTCTTCTAGTGCGTCAATAGCATTTGTGAGCAAATTCATAAATACTTGATTTAGTTGCCCAGCATAGCATTCGACTAATGGGAGATTATCATATTGCTTAATTAATTCTATTTCTGCGCGCTGAGGTTGCTTTTTCAGGCGATGCTGTAAAATCATCAAAGTACTATCTATGCCTTCATGGATATTAACTGGTTTTAATTCAGATTCATCCATACGGGAAAATGTACGTAAAGATGCTACTATTTTTTTGATGCGTTCGGCACCTACTTGCATAGAATCAAGCAGTCTAGGCAAATCTGAGATTAAAAAATCTAGTTCTATGATTTCTATTTCATCAATAATTTTTGGGTGAGGTTGAGGATAGTATTCTTGATAAAGTTGTATTAAATTAAGTAAATCATCTATATATTCTTTAGCTGGCAGAATGTTGCTATAAATAAAACTTGTGGGATTATTAATTTCATGAGCAACACCTGCAACTAATTGCCCCAAAGAAGACATTTTTTCATTTTGAACTAATTGTGCTTGAGTCGAAGCTAATTGCTGGAGAGTTTTTTCTAGCTCTTGTGTTTTTATTTGGCTTGCTTTCAATAGTTCGGCTTGGTAAAGTGCTATTTCTAATTGAGCCATAATTGATTGTATAAATTCTACCTCACTATCTTGCCAATTTCTAATTGAGTATGTGTTACAACAAGCAATAACGCCAATTTTTCCAGTATTTAATTTGATGGGAACAATAAGTAATGATTTATAACACAATTCTTGAAAAAATTGTTGAGATACCAAATATTCTATAAGCTCAGTATCATCAATCTTGACAACTTCTAAATTTAGTAGTTTATCTGCAAATACTCCAATCTTTAAAACAGGATAGGCACCAGAAAAATCAGGTAATTCTGGTTTACGCGATTCTTTAACGACTTCCCAGTATTGCTCTTCAAATTTGTGAAAGTACCAAGCAAAGTGTACACGGTCTACATCTAAATAATTTTTTATTTCTTCAACCGCTGTAGTTAATATAGTATCAAAATCTAAGCTGCTACGAATTAAATTAGTTACTTTATTTAAAGCATGTGTAGCTTCTTCTTGCTGTTTGCGCGCGCTAATATCAATAAAAATGCCATTGTGCAATGAAAAACCATCAGGCGCCTCTACTGGCTCAGACTGACCGCGAATCCACTTTACCTTACCACTTGGAGTAACAACGCGAAATTCTTCACACCAATAAGTTTTATTACTAACAGCTTCAAATATAGAAGTTGCTACAAAAATATAATCTTCAGGATGAATTAATTCTGTCAAAGGGTTATTATTTTCTATTTCCGCATCTTCACGTAATTCAAAAATCTCTCTTACTTTAGGACTCATGTAAGTAAAACAACTTTCAGTAGTGAGTAAATTGTTTTGAAATTGATAAATGACTCCTGGTACAACACTATTAATATTCTGCAAATGGAGAGATTTTTCTTTTAAAGTAATTTCTGCTTCTTTACGCTCTGTAATATCCATTACTGTTCCAAACAAGCGTACTACTTGTCCTTGGTTATTGACCTCTGCTTCTCCTAAAGCATTGAGATAGCGCAAACAGCCATCTGTACGGTAGATGCGAAAATCTAAATTAAAGGATGTTCCTTGTTGCGCTGCATTTGTAACCGTATTATACCAGTTATTTAAATCTTCTGGATGTATTAAGCAAATTTGTTCTTTTCTAGAAGGACTAACATTAGAGGGTTCCAACCCGTGAATTCTAAATATTTCTTCTGACCAGCTAACGGTATCAGTTGCCACATCTAATTCCCAGTTACCAATATGAGCTAATCTTTGTGCTTCCTCTAGTAAATACTGACTGCGGTGCAACTTCTCTTCTACTTCCCGACGCGCGCTAATATCACGGGATACACCAACCGTCATTACTACTTGACCATCGCTGTCGTAAATAGGAGATTTAAAAGTTTCAAAAAAGCGTACCTCACCATCATAACGTGTTACTGGCTCGCTTTTAATTTCTAGAGTTTTTCTAGTCTCAAAAACATAAGCATCATCTTTGACATATTGCTGAGTATAGTCAGATTCATTAAACGGCGCATCAACAATACCTTTCAATTCTTCCACACTCATACCGTAATAATCGCGAAATGCTTTATTTGCCCAGATAATTTGCGACTTTGAACCCTTAACCAACACCATATCAGTAATCGCATCTAAAATCTGCTGATAGATATTATCGTCTGAGTAAAATGCTTCAAAAGCTTGCTTATTCTTAGTTTCCGGCTGATTTGCGTATTGGTTGGTCATGGTTCCACGTTAAAGGCATAGCAATATATGGTTTTTTGGAGAAAACCATTATTATTACTATTCCCAAAAAAGCCCTATGAATCTCATTTAAGCTTTATTTTACGAGTACACACAATTATATTAAGGTACAGTTCTGTCAGATGTAGGCTATATTAATATGCTCTCTACAGCATGGGCAATAAAGGCGCCTGGTTCTATGCCTACAAAATGTTAATGCTTCACACGATACTTCACACTTTGCCTTATAATGACTTTAGGGACATAACCCAAGACTTGTCCCAACTTTTCAAGACCTCAAAAAAAGGATAGTCCTTCGTGGTTAGTTACAACCCACTTACTGCACAACCACCCCCAGAGGTACCGTTAAAAGAGGCGCCTCTTATTCGTGTTATTACACAGGTACGTTTTCCAGCTATTCTCTCAATAGAGCAAAGACCCTTTGTCGCTTCTTTTCAGGAAGCGATTCGAGAACAGTATCCGATCTTACAGCCAGAGCAAACTCAAGGATTAGTCTACAATCCTCAAGGGTTAGTACAAACTGTTCCTCAAACAACTTGGAGATTTATAGATACCGAAGACAAATGGCGAGTTTCACTGGCGCCAGATTTTATGGCGCTTGAAACAATAGCTTATTCAAGTAGCAGCGACTTTATTGCGCGTCTGGAAAACTTATTGACAGCGCTTGGCGAACATATTCAACCTAAAATTGTTGAAAGATTTGGGATACGTCATATTAACAGACTAGTCGATTTGTCTTCAAAAGACGTATCAAAACTAGTACGTCCAGAAATTAGTGGTATTGTGACGGCATTTGGGACTCATCTAAAGCAAACAATTAACGAATCTTTGTTTAATGTGCCAGGTGGAGAAGATCGAATAATTGCGAGATGGGGATTAGTTCCTACTAATTCAACATTTGACCCCGACGCAATTGAACCAATACCTGAACCTAGTTGGATTCTAGATTTGGATATGTCTCTTTCAAAACAGCGAGATTTTAATGTCGCAGAACTGATTTCACAAGCACAACGTTTTACAGACAGAATTTACACCTTCTTTCGATGGGCAGTCACGGAAGAATTTTTGAGGCAGTTTGGAGGTCAGTTGTGAACAGTTTTTACCCTCACAAACAATACCCACATTCTGGAGTTTCTGCACTTGGTTCGATGAAACATCAAGGTAATTACCGCTTAATTGCTACCAAAGTTTTTCAAGCTCTGCCAAGCATGGTTAACTCTGGAAGCATTATCAATACAAATGCTTTAGCCACATCAGAGATAACAACAAGTGGATTTACTGTATTATCCACAAGTCCCACAGAAACGCCGCAAACAGCAGAAGCGACGCGAAAAGCTGTTAATGAACTCAGAAAACTGAGCGGGTTAACCTGGGATCAACTTGCTAAGATATTTAATGTTTCGCGCAGAACCATGCATTTCTGGGCAAGTGGTCAGCCATTATCTAGCTTTAACGAAGAGAATTTGAACCGATTATTGGGGACTATCCGGTATGTTGACCGAGGTCGTGCCGACATCAATCGTAGTCTTTTGATAAGTCCTGGAAGCGATGGAAAACCACTTATCGACCTCCTAGCAATAGGCGAGTATAAAAAAGTCAAACAAATTCTTGGTAAAGGAAACGCACCTCAAAAACCACGGTTAACTTCTTTATCTGAAGATACGCGCATGTCAAATATGCCACCAAATCCAGCAGACTTAGTAGATGCTCTGCAAGACTCTATCCATCGTGATGTTGGAAGAACACGAATTGCTCGAACATCAAGGAAGCGAAAAAATGACAGTGGGAAATGAACGTGAGGATTGGGTAGAGCAAGTAGATACTATCCTTAAAGAGTGGTGTCAGGGTGACTATGTACTTGGAGAGCATTGGTTTGTGCATCGTTTTAATCCTCAATGTCCTCTCACGCAGAACTTTTGGTTAAAAATGAGTAAATATTAGGCGCCGAAAATTATTGATTGGATAAAAACTGAGCAAATTTTGGTATGGGAAGTGAGTAATTACCACAGCTACAGTTTAATCACGGTGGAGGACGGAAGTTCAAACCGCACAAACACAGCATACACGTTACAAGGACTACCCTGCGGGAAATCCTGCGGATTACAGTCCTTAATTAAAAAAAGGAAAAAACAATGTCTAACGAGCAAACAAACTTACTAGTCGAACTCAACGACGAACAACAAGAAAACCTCGCTGGTGGTATGGGTATAGGCGCCATCGACTTATCTGCTTTCCAGAAAATTACCGAAGCGCGCTTAGTTGAAACCTCTGCTAATGGTATGGGTTCAAGCACCAAGTCCGCAACCATCAAAGAGGTAACAAAAACTACTGGATTGAGCGAGTTATTCTTTAAGCCTTAAGCCAAAACTACGGTGGAATTAATTATTCCACCATTCAAACGATATAAACCACACACTTTATTTAGAAGGTAAAAACAATGTCTAATCAAATCATCGAATCCAATCTTTTAGTTGAACTAAGCGACGAACAGCAAGAAAATTTAGCAGGTGGCGCCATGATTGGTGCAATTGATTTATCTGCTTTTGAAAAACTTACCGAAGCGCGAGTAGTTCAAACTTCTGCTAACGATAAGGGTGCAAGTACTGGTTCTGCAACATTACGCGACTTCACAAAATCACTTGGTTTAAGTGAATTAATGTTGAAAGGTTAAGAAAATCCCCCCAACCCCCCTTGATAAGGGGGGCTAAGAAATAGTTCTTAAAGCCCCCCCTTATTAAGGGGGGGTTGGGGGGGATCAAAATGTGTGAGGCAAGAAAGATGACCAAACTGAACAAAATCAAAAACTCAGAACTTATCACAGAATTATCAGAAAACGAACAACAAACATTAACAGGTGGTCGTACATTTGATAACTTCTTTTTCCAACGAACCAATATTAACAGCTTTGCTAGTAACGATTTAAATATTTCAAGTGGTAATAGTAGTTTATCATCCTCTCAACGTAGCGGCTATTCATTCTCACAAATAACATTAGGTTTTAGTTCATTATTGGGTGGAGGTAGAAGACGTAGAAGTTCGCAAGCAAGATTTGGGAATTTTTTAAGTTTTTTATTCAGCATGTTTTCATAGGTGCAGCTTATGCGATATAAATTTGTTCGCCAATATAGCGAAGAAGACTGTGGCGCCGCTTGTTTAACTGCTATATCTAAATATTATGGGCGCAATTATACCCTTAACCGAATGCGTGAAGTTGTTGGAACTGGGCAATTAGGCACAACGTTATTAGGGTTGCGTCGTGGCGCCGAAAAGTTGGGTTTTAATGCGCGTGCTGTAAAAGCATCTACAGAAATTTTGGGACAACTTAATAAATTACCGCTTCCTGCAATTATACATTGGCGTGGTTATCATTGGATTATTTTATACGGCAAACGTGGTAGAAAAGCTGTAATTGCTGACCCTGCTGTTGGTATTCGTTACCTATCGAAAAAAGACCTAGCAGCAGGTTGGAGTGATGGAGTAATGCTGCTTCTCGAAAAAGACCCCGCACGCTTTTTCGATATGCCAGAAGATAAAATTGGCGGGTTTGGTAGATTTTTTCAAAGGGTATCACCGTATTTACCGATTTTACTTGAAGTATTTATCTGTGCGTTGGTGACAGGGTTACTATCGCTTGCATCACCCTTTTTATTACAGATACTTACTGATGATGTGTTAGTGCGACGCGATATGAAGTTACTAAATGTGGTAGCTATCGCGGTTGTAGTGATGAATATCGTTAGTAGTGTTTTGAGTTTAGTTCAGTCGAATTTAGTTGCACACTTTGCCCAGCGTTTAGAATTGGGATTAGTACTAGAGTTCGCACGTTCAATTCTAAATTTACCACTTTCTTATTATGAAGGGCGCCGTAGTGGTGAAATAACTAGTCGTCAGCGCGATATCCAAGAAATTAATCAATTAGTCTCACAGGTTGTTGTTGGTTTACCGAGTCAGGTATTTATTGCGGTTGTTTCATTTGCTTTTATGCTGACTGCGAGTGTAAAACTTACCGTTGCAGCAGTAGTCATTGCAGCATTAATGACTGTTTCTACGGTAATATTCATGCCAACGTTACAGCAAAAAACACGTAGCTTGCTTGTATCAGAAGCAGAGAACCAAGGTGTATTAGTTGAGACATTTAAAGGCGCCATGACGCTCAAAACCACAAATGCCACAACGCAGTTTTGGGAAGAGTTTCAAACCAGATTTACAGGTATTACAAATATTCGTTTCAAAACTATTCAAATAGGTATTATCAACAGTACATTTTCGAGATTGGTATCAGGTATAGGTAGTGTAGGGTTACTTTGGTTTGGTAGTAGTTTAGTAATTAGTAACGAATTAAGTATTGGACAATTATTAGCATTTAACAGCATGAATGGTAACTTTATTGCTTTAATTGCTACATTAGTAAGTCTAGTTGATGAGTTTGCCCAAGCGAAAACAGCCACCGAGCGATTAACAGAAGTAATCGATGCTACTCCAGAAACTTTTAATGATGTAGGTAACAACTACATTCAAATCCCTGACAATGCAAGTATAATTTGTGGCAAAGTAAACTTTAATCATCCTGGAAGAGTTGACTTACTCGAAGATTTCTCATTAACCATCCCTGGTGGAAAAGTCGTTGCATTAATAGGTAAATCAGGTTGTGGTAAAAGCACTCTTTCTAAAGTACTAGCAGGTTTATATCAAGCACAGTCAGGAAATATCAGCTTTGATATATATAACCAGCGAGTCTTTCCCTTAGACTGTTTACGGCAACAAGTAGTACTCGTACCACAAGACGCGCATTTTTGGAGTCGCTCAATTTTAGAAAACTTTCGACTCGGTTCACCAAACGCCTCATTAGAGGATATCATCAAAGCTTGTAAAATAGCAGGCGCCGACGAATTCATCAGCAAATTTCCCAACACATATCAAACTATCTTAGGTGAATTTGGCGCCAATGTATCAGGAGGACAGAGACAGCGTTTAGCACTAGCACGCGCATTAATTAACAATCCTCCTATATTAATATTAGATGAATCAACATCAGGACTTGACCCAGTGAGCGAAGCACAAGTTTTAGAAAATATCTTAATATATCGTCGAGGTAAAACCACAATATTAATTAGCCATAGACCAAGAGTAATAACACGCGCGGATTGGATAGTATTTTTAGACCAAGGTAAATTGAAAATTCAAGGAACAGTAGAAGACTTAAGAAAGCAGCAAGGAGAACATTTAGAGTTTTTAAGACCTTGACTCTTTTACCACAGAGACACAGAGGACACAGAGAGTCTCTCTTAACTCTGCGCTCTCTGCGTCTCTGTGGTAATAAAAAAATTGATATCAAGTAAATATCATGTTAACAAAAACCCAACTCTCAACAACCCCCAACATAAACCCCGACCTACTGCGTCAAGTAGAAAAAGAAGACTTCCTCCCCCCCATTAGTCCCTGGATATCAATAGGAGGATTAGTCATAGTAGCAACCTTCGGTATCACAGTAGCACTCGCAGCAGTCAGTCAATACAACATCACCGTCAAAACAACAGGAACCGTTCGTCCCGCAGGAGAACTAAAAGTAGTCCAAGCATCCATCGAAGGAATAGTCAAACGTATCGAAGTCAAAGAAAACCAACTCGTCAAAAAAGGCGCCCCTATAGTATACCTAGACGACTCACAACTACAAATTCAAAAAGCCCAACTCGAAGGAAACATTAAACTAGACAAATCACAATTAGCAGAAATAAACAACCAAATAAACAGCCTCAACGCCCAAATGGTCGCAGAACAAAACGTCACCGCGCGCACCGTAGCAACCGCACGTGCAGAACTCAGTCGCAACGAACGCGACTATCAAGACTGGTTAGTTCGTACAAACAGCGAAATAGCCGAAGCTGAATCTGCCGTAAAATTTGCCCAAACCGAAATGGAAGCATTTTCTGGACTAGCTTCATATGGCGCCGTCTCTAAGCTGCAAGCACAACAAAAAAACCAAATCTTCATAGCAGCAAAACAAAGACTTCAGCGCGCGCAAGCAGTCGCAGACCCCAGTGCAGCCACAATAGCCATAGCCAAAGAACGCATAGTCCAAGAACAAGCACGTGGACAAGTAACAATAGCAACCTTAGAAAAAGAACGCTCGCAACTCCTACAACGTCGTACAGAAATAGAAAGTCAACTTCGTCGTGGCGCTAAAGACATCCAGCAAATAGCTGTTAACTTAAATCGTACAGTCATTCGCGCTTCCACCGACGGCACAATCATTAACTTATCACTACGAAACGCATCCCAAGTATTAAGACCTGGTGAACCAATCACCCAAATAGTACCGCAACAGGCGCCGCTCGTTATTAAAGCGCGCGTACCCGCATCAGATATTAGTAACGTCACTATTTGTAAACAAGCCAAAGTCGTAGATTGTAAACAAGGCAAAGTTCAACTAAGGTTCTCCGCATACCCTTTCCCCGACTTTGGTAGTTTACGTGGTGCAGTTAGGTCAATATCCGCCGATGCTATTACATCAGAAAACGGTAATACAGTGGCGCCATACTATGAAGTAACCATCCAACCAGAGAAAACATTCCTAAAAAATAACCCCAAAAATCCAATTCAATCAGGAATGGACGCAACAGTAGATATTATATCCAGAGAAGAAACAGCCCTAACATTCGTTCTCAGAAAAGCGCGCTGGATAGCCGACATATAATTGTGGAACAGGCATCCTTGCCTGTGCATTAATGTGTTTTTATTTACCACAAATACTATTAGGTAACAGAGAGGAGAAACCAAGCATTCAAAATAATATATTTATAGGCGCCTTTACGAGCTATTAAAGCAAAGTTAACGTAACTTACATCTTGCACCTTCTCAGCTATTACAAGAATATGCTAGTTTTGGCGCCCCAGACCCAGAAATCGAAACTCAGTTAGCCTTTGATACGGAGCGACATCATTATCAACTGCTCAATGTTGGCTGGAGAAATGACCGAAGAATATATGGCTGCTTTCTTCACTTAGATATTAAAGACGGCAAAATCTGGCTACAACATAATGGTACAGAGAACGAAGTAACAGAAGACCTAGTAAACATGGGTGTTCCCAAGCAAGATATTGTAATTGGTTTTCATTCTCCGTTTAAACGTCAGTTTACAGAATATGCTGTTGGTTAAAACTAGTTTGAAAGCAACAGAGGCGCCTTCTCGATAATACAGAAGAAGCGATAAAATATATTTTATGTAACTAGTTATTGTAAACCTATGACCAGCACTATTCCAGCCGAAACAATCACTCTCGAACAGTTAAGAGACTTGTTTGAGTTGGAATTGGTTGAGGATGATACATTTTTTACAGAATGGCAAGGTAATTTACCTGAGTTAACCGAACAAGACAAAGAGCTACTTAATCAGGTAAAAGCTGGTTACATCAATCTGCGTAACTATCCCCCGCTCTTAGAAAACACTGTGAATGCAGTAGTCCTTTCTCCATTATTATTCATTGGCAAGTTTTATCTACCTCCTTTCCATATCAAGTTAGAAAAATCAGTTGAAGTGGAAACTGCTGATGGGGAAACAAAAATTAAGGGACGTATCGATGTGTTACTTCTCAACGATAAGTTTTGGGTAACGGTAATTGAATCTAAGCAGGTTGCTTATTCAGTAGAAGCAGGACTCGACCAGCTTTTAGCTTATTTGCTCGCTTCTCCCCATGACAAAGTTTACGGGATGATAACTAGCGGGGGAAGTTTTATGTTTGTCAAACTTGTTAAGGGTAATCCTCCTAGATACGGCACTTCTGATATTTTTGATGTCCGCAACCGAGGAAATCAACTATACGATGTGTTGAGAATATTAAAACGGTTAAGTCAAATTGATTAACGCAAATGCTATTTAATAGCATAATGCCATTTGTATGAACTGGTGCCGTTTAATTATCCCAATGTTAATAAACGTGATGGCATATTAACTAATAATTGTCGAGTAGTTAACCATTGGCGCCCAAGTAAAACTTCGGATAAACCTTCACCAACATGCACAGGTATATCATATTCTTGATCACCAAGTTTGATTTTACCTGCATAAAGATCAAAGTCAAAATCCCCTCGCGCCGTATACATTACTTGTTGCCGTAAAAAAACCCAATCAAGCGCACCTAAATCCTGGTTATCAATTGCCAGCCAATAAGAAAAACCAGTGTCTAGCATTGCACCAACAGAAAATCCTAATCCATCCGATGGGATTAGCTCAATCTCAAAATACAAAGCATCCTCATCACCAAAAAATCCAGAAATCGTCATATCGTGCCGCACACTCCAGTTTCATTAATCCGAAAAGCATGGTGCTTTTTATGAGGATGTTTCTCACGGCATTTCTGTGAAGCAACTTCTATATCTCTATCAACGAAATAATCACCGCTATCAGGCTCAACAGCAACATACCAGTTGTAATGAGTCTCCATCATTTCCGATTTAACTTTATTAAATATAGGCAAACAGCGCTCTTTAAATTCTTTGCGTTCAGCTTCCCATTGAGCGTGTTGTTCAGGAGTCCACTGTATTTCAGGGAAAATGCGTCCTCGGCGCAGGGTACGAGTTGTTTTAGCTTCAGTCATGGGAGTTCTCACTATAAAGCAACATCTATATATATTATGACAGTCAGCGTGCTTATGGCTAGTGGATGGCGCCCATCATATTGTGGCACACGCCCCAGTTTCATTAATCCGAAAAGCATGGTGAATTTTATCAGGATGTTTCTTGCGGCATATCCGTGAAGCAACTTCTAAATCTTTGTCAACAAAAAATAAAGGGGTAATAAAAAAGGGGTCTACCCCCTTGTTAAGCTTTATCGATAAAACTCATTATCTTAACTATTCATCAATTGCTGCTGGAATTTCTTCCTCTTCAATTGCTGGTGGAATTTCGTCATCTTCAATTGCTGGTGGAATTTCATCCTCTTCAATTGCTGGTGGAATTTCTTCAGTTATAATTTCTTGAGCTACAGCGGTTGCGGCGCCATTACCATTGCCGTTAGCTAACCCTTGCTGTTTAGCAAGCATTTGCTCACGGTATTTGGCTGCCATTTCCTCGGCTTTGTCGTATACCAAATCCCTATTTTTAATCATGTCACCAGGTTCTGGTTCGAGTTGCTTCGTTGATAGCGAAATTCTGCCACGCTCTGCATCTAAGTCAATTATCATGACTTTAACTTCATCATTGACGTTGAAGACGCTATGCGGTGTATCGATATGCTCGTGTGAAATTTCTGAGATGTGTAGCAATCCGCTCACACCACCAATATCTATAAATGCACCGTATGGCTTGATACCACGTACTGTACCGATGACGACTTCGCCAACTTCCAGACGGTTCATCTTACGCTCAACCAGCGCACGACGATGCGATAGTACTAAACGATTACGTTCTTCGTCTACTTCGAGGAATTTTAATGGTAGATCTTCTCCTACCAACTCTTCTTTAGGTTTACGAGTGCTAATGTGAGAACCTGGGATAAATCCACGCAGTCCTTCTATTCGCACTAAAGCTCCACCACGGTTGGTAGCAAATACTCCGGAACGAACAGTCGCATCTTCAGCTTGTAACTGTCGTACCCGCTCCCAAGCGCGCATGTATTCAATACGACGAATCGAAAGCGTTAGTTGTCCGTCTTCGTTTTCGTCGGTTAGAATAAAAAATTCTCTAGTTTCATTCGATTGTAAAACTTCTTCCGGGGCATCAACCCGGTTAATTGACATTTCCTGAATAGGTATATATGCTGCTGTTTTTGCACCTATGTCAATCAGAGCGCCGCGCGGCTCGATACTGAATACTGTACCGGGTACGATGTCACCAGGGCTAAAGTGGTAATCGTATTTGTCTAATAATGCGGCAAAATCGTCGTGAGTAAATCCTATTTCAGCAGTAGCGGTTGATTTCTGATTGACCATGCTAATTGTTTCCTGGTGTTAGTCTCCGTAATTTTCATGCCTCCTAGCGATGTACATGCAAGCGCCTGCCTGACAGTCCACACCTACATCTTTTTTATGCTAGCGCAGAAAAGTTGATTTTTTGACTCATCAACTTCCAAATAACAGATTATATCAGATATCTGGCGCCTAGGTAACAGTGGTTATAAGTTAAATGAGTACTCAAACTCTCAGTCAGGCGTTGTGAGTCAGCTTAAATCAAACAACCGCCACTACCTGTTATGGTACCAGCGGCTGTGATGTCAATAATATAGATTGAGATCAAAATTAATCTTCTTTTTTCGTCTCAATGCGGGGAGGTTCGCGGAACGCAATCGCAAAGAACAATGTTCCGATTGCGAGGGTGAGAATTAGAATGTACGCAATTGCTTCCATATCAAAATTTCTTGTTTAGTTTCACTAACAGAGTTATGAGTTATGAGTGCTGAGTGCTGAGTGCTGAGTTGTAACTTCAGTTAAGTAAGCTCTAACTCCTAACTCCTAACTCCTCACTCTTAACTCCTAACTAAGTATTATACAGCTTCTTTACGGCGGGTTGTTTTGTCACCCACTTTCTGGAATCTGCCCCATTCGACTTGCTCTTCCATATCAGCTTCGACACCAGCAAATACGTCTCGGTAAATTGTCCGAGAACCGTGCCAAATGTGACCGAAGAAGAACAATAGTGCAAATACTGCGTGTCCAAAGGTAAACCAACCGCGTGGACTGGTACGGAATACACCGTCAGAGTTCAAGGTTTCACGGTCGAATTCAAAGATTTCGCCACCTTGAGCTTTACGAGCATATTTCTTAACGTCAGCGGGGTCATCAAAGCTTTGACCACCTAAGTTACCACCGTAGAAACTAACGGTGACACCTGCTTGTTCAAAGCTGCTTCTAGATTCTGCACGACGGAATGGAATGTCCGCACGCACAATATTATCTTTGTCTGTTAACAATACTGGGAAGGTTTCAAAGAAGTTAGGGAGACGACGTACTGTCAATTCGCGACCTTCACCGTCTTTGAATACTGCGTGACCTTGCCATGATTGTGCAATACCGTCACCTTTAACCATTGGACCTACACGGAACAAACCACCTTTTGCGGGGCTGTTTCCTACATAGTCATAGAACGCTAGTTTTTCTGGTATTTGCGACCATGCTGCATTTAAACTGGCGCCCGAAGCAACTGAAGCTTGAACACGACGGTCAATTTCTTGTTTGAAATATCCCTGGTCCCACTGATAGCGGGTTGGTCCAAATAATTCAATTGGAGTTGTGGCGTTTCCGTACCACATTGTACCAGCTACTACAAATGCAGCAAAGAATACTGCGGCAATACTCGATGAAAGTACGGTTTCGATGTTACCCATCCGTAACGCTTTGTAAAGCCTTTCGGGTGGACGTACTGTCAAGTGGAATAAACCAGCAATAATACCTACTACACCCGCTGCAATGTGGTGAGCAACTACACCACCAGGATTAAACGGGTTAAACCCATCGGGTCCCCATTCCGGCGCCACTGGTGCAACGTGACCCGTTATTCCATAAGCGTCAGAAACCCACATACCTGGTCCAAACAATCCGGTCAGGTGGAACGCACCAAAACCGAAGCAGAGTAAACCAGATAAGAACAAGTGAATACCAAACATTTTTGGCAAATCAAGCGCTGGTTCTCCAGTGCGAGGGTCTTGGAAAAGTTCTAAGTCCCAGTAAACCCAGTGCCAAACTGCTGCCAAGAACAGCAAACCAGAAAGAACGATGTGAGCAGCTGCCACACCTTCAAAAGACCAAAAACCAGGGTCATAGCTAGGGTCTCCAACTACGTTCCAACCACCCCAAGAACCCACTACACCCAAGCGTGACATGAAGGGTAGCACGAACATACCTTGACGCCACATGGGATTAAGAACAGGGTCACTGGGGTCATAAATAGCTAGTTCGTATAAAGCCATCGAACCAGCCCAACCTGCCACTAGGGCTGTATGCATCAAGTGTACAGAAATCAGCCGTCCTGGGTCATTCAAAACAACTGTATGTACCCGGTACCAAGGTAGTCCCATTGACTACGCTCCTCCTGAATCGGTTTGTTTAAAGAGCAATTTTTAGATTTTGTTATTGCTAGAGCTTGCGCTCTTCCACACCGCACGTCTTATAACGTAGAGTGTGTAGGCAAATTGGCAACTTTAAATAGACTACCAAGAGATGTACTCCCAGTGGTCAAAATTACCAGTGCAAAAATGAGAATGTTTTAAAAAGTGTAACTATTGATGGAGCTGTTTGCAAGCGGGGGGAGGGATAAAGAATGGCGGTAAAGGGTAAAGGGTGAAGGGGAAAGGCAACACCCTGTAGGGTATAGGACACAGGGAAAACGCGGAAGAGTCAAGGTTAAATGAGAATAACCAAAATTCTGAACGAGTGATTTTTAAGAAATATTAAGATAAGTAACAATTGCTTAACATTACAGCGTTTATCATCAAGCTATGTAGGGATGTTACATAAGCACAGCTTGGGAGTTTTGCATAGCACAACTTGTCTCCGCATTTCCAAGTCGCTCTAAAACTTGTTCGGCGGTGATTAAGCGCTTGATAATAACTTGACCAATATTTTGGTTAGTCACGGTAGTGGTTGGTTTTACCTCAATAGTTATAACAGCATCTTCAACGCTCGTTAGCCACAACACTTCGTTCTTTTCTACCAAACAGACATTTACACGTTCGATTTGTGGAGCGCGGCGCCATGCTGCAAATTGCCAAAGTCCATCTGACCCCCATACCCTACCAACAGCCCAACCTTCAGACAAAAAGAAGTATTTCACGGTGAGTATCTCTTTTTTATAGCTAAAATTGCTGTTTATAGTAACGCAATATTTCCTAGCTATCAGGTATATAAATTCCTTTTTAATTTTTGTTTATATTATTTTTATAATGTGATTGCAGCTACAAATATACTATGATGTTAATATTTTTTGTTTACTTGGTTGAGTTTGCTTGATTACTGAGCAAATTCATTGCAATGCTCAAGCTAGACTTTATTCGTTTTAAGGCTCCTGCAAGTTCGCCTATTTCATCATGATAATTATCATCAAAGCTTGCCGTCATGTCGCCCTTACTAACAGCTTGAGCTACAAATGATAATGTTTGACTTGGGCAGCAGTGATATTTTTTGTTTACGCTACCCTGAACATCCTTGGACACAACAAATAGGCGCCTTGGCAAAACTGCTATAATTTCAATATCAGGCGCCTTGTTTAATGTTTTGTCTTTACTTCTTGTAGGTAATTAAGTAAATCGTCAGTGTTTGAACCATGAGCAACCTTGATCAAATTGTAACCTTGACCACCACCAGATACTAGTAATAGCCGAAACAATGTAGATTTACCACTTCCAGAAGGGCCAACAAGAGCAATAAACTCTCCTGGTTTGGCATGAATACTCACATCATCGAGCGTTAAGGTGCCATCATTACGGTAGCGAAAAGTTACATAGTCTATTTGTATTTTTCCTGATAATCTACCTGGGTCTGTCTTGGAATTATTTGCTTCAGGTTCTGCTAAAAGTATTGGCGCTTTAGATATCCAACTGCGAACCGCAAATACACTATTGCACATCGACTTAGAAAAAGCCCAAAGGTTTTTAGTACAATCGCATCAACTTAGCTCTAGCGTAATGCAGGAAGTACGCCAAGTTGTTAAAGCATTAGCCGAAGATGCAAAATTGCCTTTATTTAGCTAGAAAAATTCAGGAATGCGTTGCCGAACACAGGTATAGCTGTAAGTCTGTTCAAGATTTATTGGCAAATAAAATCCACCCTTTAAAAACAAAGGCAAAATTGGAAGACTAGCTCCAACCATAAATGCTTCTTGCCATAAATTGAGGTAAGGGGTTTCATCATGTTGAGCAACTTGATATGCCACAGCATACAACGGCGCCTCAAGTGGGTCAATTTGTAAATTTAAACGATTCATTAACTCGTTATGTAAATTCGCATTCAATGTTGTAACAATATCAACTATAATTACCCCAATACCTTGCTGAAGATAAGTTTGGCATTTAGAAGTAAATGCAGAGCGCTGTGATGGGCGGTCTTTATTACTGGGGCTAACTAACTCAATGGCGCCAACAAGTGTAGGGCCTGCTTGAGTATTAAAAATTTGTACTTCAACAATATCTGTAGTAAGTTGAAGCGGCAGGGTTGCAGTAGGTGAGCTTGGTTTCCATTCCAGCAGTTCTGCATTTTTCCGCTCTGAATTAACCGGAATTCTTTCACTGAAAGCTGCTACATCAATTTCAATGCCAAATTGGGCGTTTGGTTCTGCAAAATAACCCTCTGGAAGAGATTGATTTAAATCGTCAGCAAGATACGTTGACCAAGCGTTGTGAAAACTGTGCCAGTGGCGCCTAGTGCTTAAAGGAGGGCGAAAGTGATCTCTGAGTGCCATTTTACGCTCTACTTACGTTCCGTTAATAATGCAAGTGTATCATAATTCTTTCTGCTGATAATGGAGAAGTTGCCATCCAGCAAGTAGCAGCATTACAGCCTGATGTTATATTAATGGATGTACGTATGCCTGCTACACATATTATTAGTGAGCGCTTTCCTGATGTAAAAGTTTTAGTTGTAAAGAGTCACATTACTAGTATTTTCAATCGGCTTAACCTTAAAAAGCGCGCGCAGGTTGCTATTTATGCGAATTCGATTTTAGGTTAATTGTAATAAAAGCAAAAAGAGAAATACTCTTGTTTTCTCCTTTTGCTTCTACCTGTTTTTAAATTTTAGAAAGTAATACTTGGGTTATGGGCGCCAAAATTAATACCTTCAACGACTTGACCAGGAGTAAGAGTAACGTCAGTTCCACTACCAGCATTGGGGAATGTTTGTGTAAAACCGGATGGTACTACTTGGCGTACAGTGTAACTTCCAGCAGACACACCAGTGAACCGATAAAAACCTGTTTCATCAATATTACTTGTACTAGGGTTATCGGTTGAGGTTATTTGATTTGGTTCACCTGCGTTAAAAACTCCGTTATTGTTGAGGTCTAAATAAACTGACACACCAGCTAGACCTGGTTCTAGAGTATTCTTCCCTCCACCTATACCACTGAATGTATTTAAAATCTGGTCTGTATTGTTGAATCGAATCGCATTTGGGTCAATCTGTTGCAATTGGGTTAGCGAAGCACCTGTTCCAACACCAAAAGCAGATAAGTTTACTCCGCGCGCTCGCAAACGTGTAACTTCATCGGTAAAATTACCTGAACCAAAACCATCTGACAAGAAAACAAGGTTCCCATTACCAGCAGTTGTTCCCAAAGTATTAAAGACACTTTCAGATGCTTGCAAAGCAGCTTCAAAATTAGTACCACCTCCTGCCCGAAGTGACTTGAGAGCTTCTTCGATATCTAACGTTCCGTTGTTGTTATTATCAGCGCTAGGATTTGTCATCAACTGTAGCCCAGATAGACCCGGATTTAAATCTACTCTAGAAGCTGTGCTATCAAATTGAACCAAAGATACTCTTGCTGTTTGCCCTAAACCTTGCTTAATTAGCTGCTGGTTGAGAGCAATAAAGCCAGCGATTTCAGCATCTAAGATTGTATTAGCTGCTCTATCTCCATTTAGGTCTCCGACTGGTGTACCACCGAAAGAGCCGCTTGTGCTTCCAGATACGTCAATTACAAAAACAACATCTGGACTGGCGCCTTGAATTAGTGCAGAGTCTTTAACTCCATTCGCATTGAAGTCATTCCAGACGAGTCCTGCAATTTCACCAGTTGGTTGTGGTTGTGGTTGGGGTTGGGGTTGTGGTTGGGGTTGTGGTTGGGTAGTGGCAATTCCTGTTACTGTCGCTTGACTATTGAAAAAGACGTTGCTTTTAGTCTTGATAGAACCCACCAGTTCAGCATTAGCGTTGTAGCTAAAATCTCCTACACTTAAGAACTCAGCGCGAACTTTAGAAGACGCATTAAAATTAATTTGTCCTTGAGAAATCACAGTCAGCAAGTCTTTGTCAGTAGTACTAGTTGTACCGTTGAAATTTAAGCCATTGCTATCTCCGTTAGCAAGTAAGCTTTGACCACTAAAACTTGCACCTCCATTCATATTGATGGAACGTTCAGCAAGTACTGTTACATCTGTTGCTTGAACATTACCTAAATTTACGCTACCGTTGGCAGCAATTAACGCTACATTTTTCAACTTCTGGCTATTGCCATTGAAGTTAATATCTCCGTTGTCAACAATGATGATTGTATTCTCTATGTTGACTCCATCAGGAATATTTAATCCCCATCCAGATACACGCACAACAACAGGATTAGTTGCTGTACCAACACCAGGAAATAGTGCATTCCAATCGGAAAGACTATTAATTGGATTGCTGTAAGGGTTAAAAGTAACAGTTGTGGAACTACTTGGAATTAAATTTGTTAATTGTTGTTTAATACTCGCAAACGAAGGTACATCTACAGTTTGCTTATTGACAACTTTAGGAGGAACTAAACCACTGTAAGGATTATTAGGAGTATTGAGCGTGTTAAAACCTGCTGCAACTGTTACCGCATTATCTACTAAGATTTGGCGCCCTGTTGCATCTAGTAGTGGAATACCTGCTGCATTGCGTTGAACAGGTAAAATCGGTCCATTGTTGAAATTGAAAGTCAATCCTGAACCAGCGTATATAAACGCATCATCACTAGTCTCAATGGGATTACCATCAAAGTCACCACCATTATTAATGTTCACAGTTCCTTCTGCGATTACAGCAGCAGAAAACGAAGGGGTAGACATCATTCACTCCTAAATAATTTATTAATGGGACTTAAAACAGTGTAAATATTGAAGACCTAAATACTTTCCTTACCCATGAATGCCTGTATCATTTTTTGCAGACACAGATATATCCTAAAAGCTAATTTTTATGAAATTTTAAGCTTTAGGCTCACCAATTATTAATTAGTACCCGTAAATAATCAGTGTATTTAGCGACTTCACTATTTAATATATCAGTGATATTACGTAAGTACAATAAAGCTTTATTGAAAATTAGTTAAAACCTTTTTGAAGTTTGGAACAATTCAATGTCGGCGCCAGACTTATTGAGAATTAGTGCGATATCATTAGAGACTGTAGTTATTTTTGTACGTATATGGATTAACTTTGTTAAGATTAATTGTGTGCTTACTGTGAAACGTACATTTATACATTGCAGGAATTTAGCAAGCTATAAAAGCTACTTTGTAGTAAAATGTCTCACCATCTAGTTTAAAAAAGTATCAATATTAAGTATATGTATAGGATGGCGCCTTTTATGCGACGTTTTGGTCGAGCCAAATTAGTTATCAGTTTGTTTTGTTTATGTTTACTTATAGCTGTGGGTAGTGCGCTGAGTCCACAATTAACGACTCCTGTATCAGCGAATGATAGTCGTATTACGATTGGTACGACAAATAAACCCCGAACTCTTGACCCAGCAGATGCTTATGAAACAGGGTCACTAGGTTTAATTTATAACATGAGCGATAGGCTTTATACGTATAAAGTTGGAAGTACAGAGATTGAACCACAGCTTGCAACAGCTTTACCCAAAATTAGCGCAGATGGTTTGACGTATACTATGCCTATACGTCAGGGAGTTGTATTCCATGATGGTACACCGTTTAATGCCAAAGCAATGGCGTTTAGTTTAGAACGGTTTATTAAGAATGGAGGTAAACCAGCTTTTTTACTAGGAGATATTGTTGAATCTGCCACAGCTACAGGTGAGTATGAATTAACAATAAAATTAAAAAAACAATTTGCGGCTTTTCCTTCGTTGCTTGCTTTTGCCGGGGTATGTGCTGTATCTCCTAAAGCTTACGAAATAGGTGAAGGTAAATTTACTCCGAATGTTTTTATTGGTACTGGCCCTTATAAATTAGTAAATTTTGCCACCGATAAAATCCAGTTTGATGTTTTTGATAAATATTGGGGTAAAAAGCCATTAAATCAAGGTGTAACAGTTCAAATATTGAGTAGTGGTGTCAATATATATAATGCGTTTAGGAAAAAATCGATTGACGTAGCTGGTATGTCGATGGATGCTGACCAAATTCGTAGCTTGCAAAAAAACGTTGAAAAAGGTGATTGGCAGGCAATTGCCAATAACGGTAGCGTTATATCATTTATGGCAGTCAACCGTAACCAAAAACCTCTTGATAACCCATTGGTAAGACAAGCAATAGCTGCAATGCTTGACCGTAGCATAGTGTTAGAGCGGGTATTATACGGGCAAGGACAAGCACTATTTAGCATGGTTCCCAATACCTTTGATGTTTATAAACCCGTGTTTAGAGAAGAATATGGCGCCAATGGTAATGCAGAAAAAGCCCAAAAACTGCTCAAACAAGCTGGTTTTACAAGAGAAAACCCAGCAAAAGTAGAACTTTGGTATCGTTCTAATATTCCTACAACAGGTTTGACGGCAGTAGTAATCAAAGCCATTGCGAATAAAACAATGGATGGTTTATTACAAATTCAAACGAATGGTATTGACTCAACCAGCTTTTATAAAAATGCTCCTCAAGGAGTGTATCCATTAAGTTTAGTTGAATGGTATCCAGATTTTCTAGACCCAGACAACTACGTACAACCATTCCTACAGTGCGAAAAAGGTACACCCGAAAAAGGCTGTGAAAAAGGCGGTAGTGTTTCTCAAGGTTCATTTTACTATAACGACAACATGAACCAACTTATCGAAGCACAGCGCAAAGAACAAGACCCAGCAAAACGCAAACAAATATTCGCCCAAATTCAAGACATCCTCGCAAAAGACGTACCATATATTCCCCTATGGCAAGAACAAGATTATTTGTTCGCCCAAAACGGAGTCAAAGGTGTCAAACAAGACGCAAGCCAATTATTAATTTACAGCGGAATTACAAAGTAGGGTGGGCAATGCCCACCTTACGAGTTACTAAACTCATCACTCATCACTCAGCACTCATAACTCAGCACTAAAATCTATGTCACGTTCAAAGGCTCTTACATATTATGTGGTGACGCGGTTACTACTGGCGCCACTACAAATACTAACAATTGTCACAATGGTGTTTTTGTTACTGCGTGCAACACCTGGCGACCCTGTTGATGCTATTCTTGGTGGTCGGGCGCCTGATAGTGCCAAAGAAGCAATGCGGAAACAACTAGGATTAGATTTACCTTTGCCTTTACAATATCTCAACTACTTGGGAAACTTGATTTTCAAATTGGATATGGGTAAATCTATATCAAGTCGTGGTAAAAGTGTCTGGGATATTATTGGTGAACACTTCCCCGCAACTGCTGAGTTAGCAGTATTTAGTATTATCGTGGCATTAGTAGTTGGTATTGCCGTTGGTACACTTTCTGCTTCACGTCCTGGTACCTCACTTGATATTGGTGGTAGATTATTTGGCATTATTACTTATGCGCTGCCAATGTTTTGGGCAGGAATGTTATTACAATTAATCTTTGCCGTTAGTTTAGATATACTACCGCTTGGAAGTCGCTTTCCTGTAACCTTAGAGGCGCCTGCAAAACTCACAGGTTTATATACTATAGATAGTTTGCTTCGTGGTAAATTTATCGAGTTCTTTACAGCCATTAAATATTTGATACTACCAAGCTGTACCCTAGGAATACTATTAAGCGGCATCTTCGAGCGCATCGTTAGAGTTAACCTCAAACAAACCTTACAATCAGACTACGTAGAAGCCGCAAGAGCAAGAGGCATCCCCGAAAACAAAATCCTCTTCTCCCACGCACTAAAAAACGCCCTAATTCCAGTCATCACCGTTCTAGGCTTAACCTTCGCTTCCCTACTAGGTGGCGCCGTCCTTACCGAAGTTACATTCTCATGGCCCGGTCTAGCAAACCGCCTATTTGAAGCCATCAATGAACGCGACTACCCAACCGTACAAGGAATCATGGTATTCTTCGGCACCATAGTAGTAATGGCAAGCATCACCATCGACATCCTCAACGCCTACGTAGACCCCCGTATCCGCTACTAACCCAAGAAACCCGGTTTCTTCATCACTGAACATAACAACTCTCAACAAAACGAAAAGAAACCGGGTTTCTCACTTACCAGTTTCTTAGAGCAGAGAGTTATATAACGCGCTTTGAGTGAATATTTTACTCCGGGACTTTTTGGACGGCGCCTGTCTGAGTAGTAAAAAGATTAAACCTGTTAAAGAGTCAATACTTTGGGAATAAGAGGGCGCGAATAATTATCACTCTCCTCCTTCCAATTTGTCGGAGGAGAGGTAAAAATTTTGTAACGTATTTAATTATTCAGTTGTGGGTTGGTAAATTTGTTGTAATTCAGCTATTGAATTAGTAGTTTTGATTCCATCTCTCCCGTCTTCTTAATTGTTCAATGTCATCAATTTGAGATATTTCTGATATCAAATTTAACGTGTCGGCGCCAAATTTTATTTCTAAACCTAACTCAATTGCCTCTAATAGTTCTTCTTTCCTTGCATTCCGCTCAATAGAAGTGACGTATTGCATACTTTGTCTTGCCTCCAACTGTTGTACTTCTATATTAAACTCTGCTTCCAAATCTGGTGGTAACGTCATCATCCAGTCAATAAAAGCAAATAAATTAAGAATATCTTGCTTTCTAAACCCAGTCATTTGAGTAAATAATTCTTTGAGTAGACAGATTTAAATATACGATTAAATAGCAACAAGTGGTTTTAATTTGTTACAAAACGTTTAATTTTTAAATAATCTTTATGAGTGTTACATTTATTACTGTGTCGCGCAGTTTTAAGTGAGTATTAAAATACCCTGACACGCAAAAACTTTTATATAAAGCGTTTTCTAGATGGTATTATATTTCTATAAAATTACAGGTTATATAGATAGCTTGTATTTTAATATTAATAGTGAGGGGTACTTCTAGTATAAAATGATTCCAGATTTTGAGGATAATGGTAATCTACCACCAGGGATACACTACTGTTTTTGGGACGAATTTAAAGAGAGGTTTGGTTATACAGAGAAACGAATGCAGATGATTCTTAGTATGGAAGCAGTAATGTTAGAATTACAAGCTGCTGGTTGTAGAAATTTTTACGTGAATGGTTCATTTGTGACTCGTAAACTAACACCCAAGGACTTTGACTGCTGTTGGGATAATGACGATGTTGACATGGAATACCTTAAAGAGAAGGCGCCTTTAATATTGAAGTATTATGATAGTGCAGCACAAAAAGCCAAGTACAGAGGAGAGATATATCAATCTGACCAGCCTGTAGATGAGTCTACAACCTCAATTGAATTTTTTCAACGTGACAGGAACCTAAATAAAAAGGGTATCATAGCTATAGATTTAGAGGAATGGGCGCCATGATTAAGAATGACTCGCAACTAGAATATTCATTTGAATGGGTATCCAAATTTGAAGAAGCAAACAGTAAAATTAGGGCAAACTCAGAAAGAAAACGTTTAGACCCTGTAGGTTGGCAGCTAATTCAAGAATCTAACGATGCGCTACGGTTAAAAATTGTTGCGGAAGTAGTAGAGTATGAAGCACTAGTTGCTCATGACCCCGATAAACCAATAGTGCTGGAAATAGAAAGTTTAGATGCTTTATCCGACTTATTAATTAAAGCTCGTATTGCTTTTAAAATAACCCACAAAGAACTAGCTGTCTTTTTAAGATGTACAGAACAACAAGTAGAAGCATTTGAAAACGAAGATTATCAAAATGCTACCTATGTAGATTTTTTAACTGCAATGGACGTGTTTGGACTTAAGCTAGCTGAGGGTAAATTTGTTGCTAAACTAGAAGACTATTATAAAAAGAGATTAATGGAGATACGCTCCGAACCCATTAATATAAATGTCAACATGAAAAAAGCATCATGATAAGTAAGGCACCGTTGCACTTTGTACCCACCCAATGATTTATTATTATGGGGACTCCAGATGCAATGGGCGCCGCTTGTTACTCGAACGCCAAAGCACAGAACGAGAGAAAAATACTGGCGCCACTTCGCGCACGCAGTAAAAAGACTAAACCTGTTAAAGAGTCAATACAAATGGAATTGGAACTAGAATAATTATTATTTTTTGGGGAACTTCTGTAGTTAAAATGTTAAAGTAGAGACGCGCGCATATAACGTCTCTACAAACCAATATTTTATTATTCAGTTGTGGATTGATAAACTTGACGCAACTCTTCTACTGTAGTCGTAGTTTCTATTGCTTCTAATATTGCTTCTAAAGTATTAACGTCCTCGATTACTTCAATTTCTGGTAATAAATCTTGACCACTGTTGCCAAACTTAAGCCTCAATCCCAAGGATATACCTTTTATAAGTGATTTCTTGCTTGCATTTCGCTCTATAGAAGTTACGTATTTCACGGGTCGTCTTGCCTCCAGTTGTTGTAGTTCTCTATCAAACTCTGCTTCCAACTCTGCTGGTAAAGTCATCATCCAGTCAATGAAAGCAAATAAATTAATAACGTCTTGTTCTTCTAACCCCTGTTCGTACAATCTCCGTATTAAAGCCAGTTTTTGTACTTTACGCTCGCTACGGTCACTTGTAGTATTAAGTGCTGCCAAATGTGCCATAACTACGGTCGCAAAGGGGTTGCCATTGTTTTCAAGCTCGGATAATCTTTGTTGATAATCTACTAATTTAACAATTGGAAACTGAAAATTCAACGTACACCCGAACAAATCGTAACCAAACTGCGACGGTCTCCAATTTGGGTTACTATCTGCGAGAACCGCGATGGACATTACCGACTTCTTATATTTATCGTAGATGCGATAGTTATAAGTATACATCCGCGCGGCAAATTCTTCTTCTTGTTGAGATTGCACCTCGACGTGAATTAATACCCATTGTTCTTTACCGTTCTTTAAATATAATTTTACCAACTTGTCAGCAAAACGGCGCCCGATTTCTGCATCCTTGGTTACTTCTTCCAGTTCTTTATCGAGGAATTCAATTTGTTTTGTCCAGTCTATTTTGCTATGTGCGGTAGGAAAAAAGAATAGCATAAATTCTTCAAAGTAATTTTGTAAAATATCCTTCCACGGTGAATCATACTTCGTTAACGGGTTTTTTGGTTTATTATCGTTAGTCTCGTTGGTTTCGTTATTAACAGTCATTTGAGTAAATAATTCTTTGGGTAGACAGATTTAAATATACGATTAAATAGCAACAAGTAGTTTTAATTTGTTACAAAACGTTTAATTTTTAAATAATCTTTATGAGTGTTACATTTATTACTGTGTCGCGCAGTTTTAAGTGAGTATTAAAATACCCTGACACGCAAAAACTTTTATATAAAGCGTTTTCTAGATGGTATTATATTTCTATAAAATTACAGGTTATATAGCAGTCCTAAATCATTTGTGAAATCCGTACATTGTAGAGACGCGAAATTTCGCGTCTCTACATGTAGACAATTTTTACAATTCATTTAGGATTGCTATATAGATAGCTTGTATTTTAATATTAATAGTGAGGGGTACTTCTAGTATAAAATGATTCCAGATTTTGAGGATAATGGTAATCTACCACCAGGGATACACTACTGTTTTTGGGACGAATTTAAAGAGAGGTTTGGTTATACGGATAAGCGAAGACGGATGATTAGTAACATGGAAACAATAATGTTAGAATTACAAGCTGCTGGGTATAGAACTTTTTACGTGAAAAAAAATAAAAATAGCTTCGGGGTAAAAGCCTTACTGGGAATGACTTTCAGCAGTTGTAAAAATCTCTTAACGTACCATTTCCCTGTTTTGGCACGTTCCTGCCAAAGTCCATTCCACAGCATGAACGTAAGAAAACTTTATGCGTGAACCGACATTAGCTCAAAGCTGAATCTTGCGAAAAACGTTTTGTCGAATTTATTAGCAAGTTTAAAGTATCACGTGTATTTTGTACTGTTGTACTAAATCTAAGGATATTGTCCAGAAAGTATTTTGCATCTTCATAACCACGCTGTTGAAGTGTAGCTAAATTTTCCTGACTAAAGTCTAATAAAGTAGTTGTAATTTCTTTTTGTGGTCTGATTTCAATGATATTTTTTTCTGGAAAATCGTATTGGTTCCACTGAATAAATCCATTGTCAAGATGGATGACGATAACATGAGTACAATCATTTTTAGCCAAAGCTCTCAAAGGGATATTATCTCCCAGTCCTCCATCTACGTAAGATTGACCATTAATTTCTTGTTTGGGAAAGGCTAAAGGAAGTGCAGCACTAGCTAAAAGTACTTTGTACAAATCGTCTTCATTATCTTTAAAGTCTTGTATGCAGAAGTAATGAGGTTCTTGTACTTTCCAAGTACTACTAGCCAAATCAACAATATAATCCTGAAATGCATCTGGTAAAATATCTAAAATGGGAAAACCTATCGAATCACGTAGACTGTTGATATTTAAAGAAGGAAAAGCTGCCACCCATAACTCAATACCGCCCAACAACCCATCCTTGCTTATAGTGTCTCTTAAAAGTTTCTCAATAGGCTCGTTGTCAAGTAAGCTGGTAAAGTTTTGCTTGGGTGCTGTTAATTTTAAAAGCAATTGTATTGACTGAGAAAGTGGTTGTGGAAAAAACTTTGCAGTATAAGATATAAACGCAGATAAATTTAGATTTAAAATTTTCGTTTGTGCTAGTAATTCCCACAGTTTATTTACTGTATCAACTGCTGTTGAAAATGGCTGATGAGATGCCAAAATTGCACCATTAAAAGCACCAATACTTGAACCAGCAATGACTTGCGGTTGTTGAATTTGCTTTGACTCGACTAATTCTGCTATGTATTGCAATGCACCAGCTTGATAAGCTCCTCTGGCGCCAACATCACTCTCGTTGATGTATTTGAATAAGTAAATTATCCTGCATACTGTCGTAAACGTTCCTGGTCTTGTTCAAGGGTATTACGGTTAACAACCAACTCCCCTTCCCTTGTTGCTCATATCATCGAGGTGTTTAACAGAGACTTTCATCAACTGTTCAAACCGTGCAGTTGTCCGACGTGACACACGAGAAGGAATAACATTACTGCCATTATTACTACTTCCACCAATACTGTCGGAAGTTGCCAGCATTTTTTCCAAGTCGCCAAACTCAGAAACTATATCTATATTATTGGCGCCTGCAGCATTATAATTAGCATCAACAGTAGAAGTCACACTCGACGAATTACCAAGTAAAGCTTCAAGTGCAGCAAACTCACTATCTGGCATCAAATCCGATTCAGTTTCAATAATATCTAACTGAATATCTTCAGTAACAGCGTTTTCGACAACTTCGTCACCCGATAACTCGGTAGAGTCAAAAAACACAGTATCATCTAATATTTCATTTAAACCAACTTCATAACTTTGTACGGTAGTTAGGTTTTCGACACCACTAGACTCATCTGGTGGTTCAATATTAAAGAAATCATCCACCGTTAAATCGATAAACTCTGGCTGTACAGAGTTATCGGTCAGTAACTGTATATCATCCTGATTAAAATCATACTCTGTAACGGCGCCACGAAGTGAAGGAGTTAATTCTTCAAACAAATCATTATCTACACCAAACTCACTATCAAAACTGGCAACCGAGTCCAGTGAGCTATATTCGTCATCAAAAATATCATCGTTGGAAGTCGCAGCAAACAAACTCGACTCCAAAATTTGCCCTACCGACTCCGAATTATCTTGACTTAATATATCATCCTCATCAGAAGAGCGAACTACCAAACAACTGGACAACAGTTAACTCCGCATTACTTGCACCCTGCCTGTAGCTCGTAAAAATTGGTACTATCTTCAAAAACGACCACGACATGATGAGCCAGTTTGAAGTCGGACAAGGTGGTATAGACCCAATGTCGGCGCCACCAAAACCACTTCCGGCGCCACCCTTATAATGTCTACTACACTACGTTCAAAATGGCATTATTAAGAGTTGGTGCGTAACGCTTAGTTAACGTATGGTTAAGCCTAATTTTACCTTTTAATTAAGTGTAAAATGAGTCTATGCGTGTATACTTTTTTATATAATTAGGCTTAACTCTTAACTCATGCTTGTACCTGGAACTGTTTTGGGTGGATGTTATAAAATCATTCGGCTTTTAGGTATTGGAGGATTTGGCGAAACTTATGAAGCAGAGGATTTAAAACGTTTCAATTGTTTGTGTGTTGTTAAAAGGCTTAGACCACAAATCAATTTTTCTGTTTTAGAGATAACAAGAAGATTGTTTGACCGTGAAGCCAGAACGCTTCGCGAATTGGGTGATGAACACGAGCAAATACCTCAATTATATGCTTATTTTGAAGAGAATCAAGAATTTTATTTAGTTCAAGAGTATATTGAAGGAGCTACTTTAACCGACATTCTTGTAGAAAGAACGCTGTCTGAATTTGAAGTTATAGATTTGTTAAAGCAAGTTTTGAAAATTTTAGATTTTATTCATAATCATAATAATCGGGTGATTCATCGTGATATTAAACCAGCAAATTTAATTAGACGCAGTAAAGATAATAAAATCGTTTTAATTGATTTTGGCGCCGTTAAAGAAAAATTTCAAGAAGCTTTAAATGACCCAAGCACGGTAGCTATTGGCACTCCTGACTACATGCCATTAGAACAACTCCAAAAAAGACCTTTGCCTTGTAGTGATATTTATGCTTTGGGTATTGTTGCTATTCAAGCTTTGACTGGTGTACACCCCGGAAAATTAACGAGAAATATTGATGATAATATAAATGAGTTGGTTAATACAAATGCTTCGACTGGATTGAAAAATGTTTTAAATAATATGGTTCGTACTCAGTCAAGCCAAAGATATCAATCTGCATTTGAAGTACTAAAAGCACTTGAACAGCTTGAATCTCAACCGCAGCAACGATTAACGCAAATTCCTGATACCCAAATTTCACCTACAAAAGCAAACAAAAAGTTTTTAAAGTTTTTTAAATGGATTTTAGCTGGTTTCGCGATTGTAAGTTTATTTTCGATGTTATCAGTTTTCGCAAATGATTCTGCTTTAGTTTGTATATTAAACAGCGTTCCAGAAGGCAACTTTAGCTATAGTGGCAGTACTACTTGGCAACTTTTTAGGGATGATGTCGAAAAAAATATTGAAAATACTTGTCCTCAGTTTAAATTGAATTTTTCACCTCGTCCGGGAAATGGACCAGGTTCAGGATATGGAATTCAATCATTATTGAAAAAACAGGTTAATTTTGCCATTTCTTCTCGTAATATTTCAGATGAAGAAAATAAACAAGCTCAAAGTCAGGGAGCGCTGTTAGTAGAAGAACCTATCGCAATTGATGGAATTGCTGTTGGGGTGAATCAGAATTTACCAATTGATGGTTTAACCATTAATCAACTTCGTAATCTTCTTACAGGTAAAATTAATGATTGGAATCAATTAGGAGTGACAAACAGTTCAAAAATCAATAAAATAAACGTTTACGAAGGAAGTAATTCTAGTGTTAATGAAATATTAAAACTTAAGGTTCTGGGAGGTAATGAACTTCGTAAAGATGTGAATAAAATAGAGAATGCTCCAGGTATCACTGAAGGAATGAGAAAGGTATTTCGTGATGAAAACGGTATTTTTCTAGTTTCATCTGCACATTTAGCTCGCCAATGTCAAGGAAAAGCTTTAGCTATTGGTACAAACTCTTCAAATTTAGTATCTCCCTATAAAAAGCCACTAGTACCCTTGGCAAAATGTACACCTACAAATCGAAATAAACCGAATGTTGCTGCATTTAAAAATGAAACATACCCGCTTACAAACCGACTCTTTGTCATTTACAATCAAAATAATCCGATTTCAAAGCAAGTGGGTACTGCTTATATTAAGCTACTTAAAACGGCGCCACGTCGGAAAGTGATTGAAGAGGCAGGTTTTGTTGCAATATAATTTTTATAAAGGGATGATTTGCCAGGTACTGAAATGAACTCTAAAAATGCTATTGTAATTGGCGCCAGTATAGCAGGTTTACTCAGTGCGCGCGTTCTAAGTGAACATTTTGCTTCGGTGACGATAATCGAACGTGATAAATTACCATTATATCCTGAAAAGCGCAGAGGTGTACCACAGTCTGTACAGCCACATGTATTATTGACACGCGGTTATCGAATTCTTGAAGAGCTATTTCCTGGCATTGGTGTAGAACTTAGCACAAAAGGCGCCCAAAAAATTGATTGGGTGCGTGAGTTTCATTACTTTGCTCATGGAAATTGGAGTCCAAAACTTGATACTGTTTCTGACGTTGTTTCTTTCACTTGTTCACGTCCGTTACTGGAATGGGCAGTTCGCACGCAGTTACGCGAGATAGCAAATATCAAGTTTGTTGAGGAACATCGTGTTGTTGGTTTAATTGGTGACTTGGAGAATATGCAAGTCACGGGTCTAAAAATACAAGATATAGCTAGCGGTAATATACAAGAATTATCATCTGATTTGGTTGTCGATGCCAGTGGACGCGCGTCTAATGCTCCGCAGTGGTTGAATACATTAGGTTTTGCCGTCCCTACTGAAACTGTTATTAATCCATTTTTGGGTTATGCAACTCGACGCTACAAGCAACCTCATAATTTTACTGATGATTGGAAAGTTATGCTAATTGCCCAAGAGGCGCCTTCTCATAAACGCTTGGGATATTTAGCTAAAATTGAAAATGGAGAATGGATAGCAACACTTGGTGGTTATGGACATGACTATCCACCACTGGATGATGCAGGGTTTTTGGAATTTGCTCGTTCTTTGGCAAGTCCAGAATTTTATGAAGCGATAAAAAACGCGCTTACCAACTTCACCTATATATGCTCACCGTGCTACCGCTAACCGTTGGCGCCATTATGAGAAAATTGAAATGCCATCTGGTTTTGTTGCTTTGGGTGACGCTGTTTGTGCGTTATGTCCTGTTTACGGACAGGGGATGACAGTTGGTGCTGTATCGGCTATGGTATTACGAGATTGGTTGCAAGCTAAGAAGTTGGTAAGTTCACGTTTTCAACAACGGTTAGCCAAAAGTAACCAGTTGCATTGGATGTTGGCTACTCGGCAAGATTCTCAGTTTCCCACAACTACAGGCGCCAAAGCTAGTAAAAGCAATTTTGTTCAAGATTTTATTGGATGGTACAACCGTAAGCTTATTGCGAATATCGGTGTTGACCCAAGTTTATACAGCTTGTTTACTGAGGTTTCGCATTTATTAAAGTCACCACTTGCTCTTTATCATCCAAAAATTATTTTAAAGATTTTGGGAAATTCTATTTTACCACAGAGACACGGAGGGCACAGAGAGGAGAGAATTTACAGTTGACACTTTTTAGGGAAGGCGAAATATACTCGAAGTGTACTCCTAATCAATGATGTATGAACTGGATTCCGTTACGAGAACGAATTAATACATTACCCTTGGTTCTCGCTGGGCCTATTCTACGACGAACTGACAACTATTCGGTGACTGTGTGGATTGCTTTAAAAGAAAGTCGCACAGTGACTTTAGTAATTTTAGATACTAATAAAAATGCTTTAATTACTGCTAGACAAAAGACTACGCAAGTTGGCGATAATTTACATGTTGTCGCGATTACTGCACAATCTAATTATTCCATACTTAGAGACGGTGAAAATTATCTATATAATATAGCTTTTAATCCAGGTGAAAGTTTAAATACTCCTGGGGTGCTAAATTCTGAAGGTTCTATTTTAGAAATTGCCTATCCAGATGTACATTCTGAATATAATTTACCTTCTTTTGCGCTTCCTCCTAATGATATAAATAATTTACGTATTGTTCATGGTTCTTGTCGCAAGCTGCACGGTGAAAGCTTGGATGCAATGGCGAGTTTGGATAAAATGATACGCGAAGCTTTAGCAGTATCAGTAGAACAACGTCCACATCAGCTTTTTCTTACAGGTGACCAAATTTATGTAGATGATGTTGCCGATGCGTTGTTGTTTATGCTAATGGATGCAGCAGAAACGCTTTTAGGATGGTCAGAACCTTTACCAGGTGTAACAAATTTAGATGAGCTTAAACCTGGTCAACGTAATAATTTAGCTACAAATGTTGCTGGGTTGACAGCTAGTTTAGATAAATTGAATAGAATTACTGATATTGCTAAAAGCCATTTGTTTACATTTGGCGAATTTATGGCAATGTATTTGTTTGCTTGGAGTGATGTACTTTGGGTAAACGAAGAAGATGTTCCACATTATAATGATATTTATCCCCAAGAAGCAACAAGTCAGGATAAACAAAAAGAATCAGATTTTGATAAAGAAGTTACTTATCTCAAGGAATTTATTTCGACTATTAAACAAGTGCGACGTGCGTTAGCGAATATCCCTACATACATGATATTCGATGACCATGAAATTACTGACGACTGGAATTTGAATATGGCATGGTGCGACCGTGTTCTTTCTAAACCACTTGGGCGCCGTGTCATTCAAAATGGTTTACTAGGATATAGTATTTGCCAAGCTTGGGGTAACACTCCATTGGAGTTTAGTAACGATAAACCTGGTGCAGCACTTCTTTCAGCTTTACAAACTTGGTCGAAAAGTAAAGGTAATGACCCTGACTCCGAAACCGAAATTTCCAAACGACTTGGTTTACCCACTGTTACAGAAATTAGAAAAACTAACCCCAGGCGCCTGCCAAATTTAGATAATAGTATAAATTGGAATTACACAGTTACAGGCCCAGGTTACGAAGTCGTATTTCTCGACACCCGCACTTTAAGAGGTTTTCCTGGTGAAGACTTTGACTTTCCAGAACTTTTAAGCGACGAAGCTTTAGAAAAACAACTAAGAGAAATATCCGACGACAATAAAGTCACAATAGTTATCTCACCCAGTCCCGTTGTCGGTTTACCTTTTCTCGAAGGTATTCAAAAGTCAGCGAAAGCAGTTGCTGAAAAATTAGGCACTGCTGCTTGGGGGTTTGACCCAGAAGCGTGGGGACTACAAGCTTCTTCATTTGAAAAATTTATCGCACGTTTAGCACTGCGAACACCAAGACAAAGTAGTCGCATCGTTATGCTTAGTGGTGATGTTCACTATAGTTTCTCCGCACGCTTACAATATTCAGCAAATCAACCATTCGAGTTTCCACTACCCGCAAACCCACAATTAGTTATTGCCCAGTTTACCAGTAGTTCATTGCGAAACGAGAAACGCGAACCAGGTGGAAGCTACTCGTTACACCTCAAAGGTTTTGTGCCATTCCAATTAATAGACTATCATCCCAAAGCTGAAATTTTAGGATGGTCTAACCCAGAAGCGAAGAAGCAAGAAGTTGGAGTCGTATGTACATACGCTGATGCTTTTATGCAATGTCTACCTTTGCACATCGAAAAAAGTCCCGCACTAATTAATATAGTTGAAGAACGTAGTTGGTTTAGACTGCCTGATATTACTAAAAAACCTGAATGGTGGTATCGTGTAGATTTTTTGCCAGCACTTTTAGAGAATCTTCATTATTCATCTAATCCTAACTTACATAACACGCAATCAATTGTAGCTCCCTTACCTCGACAAGACCGTTTAAAACCATTAAACCATTATTTATCAATGGCAAAAAATCATCACGAATATAAAGGACTATGGGGACATGGTAAAGAAGTTGTCGGTGTTAACAATCTTGCCGAAATCACCTTTGAATTCGATGATACCAAACAAATAGCTGTCCAAACGTTATGGTGGCGCCTGGAAAGTCACGAAAAAGGTAAACTTCTAGAACCGTTCCCACTAACTCGCTATGAAGTTTCATTAAGTTTTGATGACAAAGACTGTCCAATAACTGATGTGTTAAAGGAAGTGAGGATGAAAGGAAAATGAAACAACAATATTCGCTCACTTCAATATGGTACTGGAGTTTAAACAGTGTTGCCTTTATCGTTGCCACCTTAAAATATTTAAATGCTTTGGCGAATTTAGACCAACTACTAGGTACTACATCAGAAACCTTCAGAAACCAGGTTTCTTCTTGACTAACTATAATAAGTATGAACATTATAACAAGAAACCTGGTTTCTCTATGTTATTAAAAGGACGGGCAAGGATGCCCATCCCACAAGAAACATAATATATAATTATGGAATCTACAAAAGAAGCGCGCTTAACTCGTGCAATAAACTCATTACAAGGATTATCAGTAGGAGATGCATTTGGAGAAAAATTCTTCGTGCATCCAGATGTAGCAGAAAACTTAATTAACTTACGCGCGTTGCCAAGCGGAGTATGGTATTACACAGACGATACTCAAATGGCATTATCAATCGTTTCTATATTGCAACAATATCAAGAAATTAATCAAGATGCCCTAGCAAGAGACTTTGCTCAACGCTATGATACAGAACGCGGTTATGGCGCCGCAATGCATAAGTTACTCACAGATATTCGTGATGATAATAAAAACTGGCGCCAGCTAGCTACAAGTTTATTCAATGGACAAGGTTCATACGGCAATGGTGCAGCAATGCGAGTGGCGCCATTGGGAGCATATTTCGCTGATAATATAGATTTATTAGTTGACCAAGCTATAAAAAGTGCAGAAATTACTCATGCACATCCTGAAGGAATAGCTGGTGCAGTTGCAGTTGCAGTAGCTGCTGGTATTGCTTCTAATTCTAGAGTTACAAAACAACAGTTTCTTAACCAAGTAATTAATTGTATTCCTGATAGCGAAGTTAAATCAAAAATTCAGCACGCGAGTAATTTTAGTGAAAATATATCGATAGAAAATGCTGCAGCAATACTTGGTTCAGGCACCAAAATTTCTGCACAAGATACTGTACCCTTTGCATTATGGTGTGCAGCACAACACCTTGATAATTATACAGAGGCAATTTGGACAACCGTTAGGGGATTGGGTGATAGAGATACAACTTGTGCAATTGTTGGTGGAATTGTAGCATGTTCTGCGGGCGCCGAAAGTATACCTACCGAGTGGTTGCAAGCACGCGAAACTTTACCAAATGTAGAGACGTGATATATCACGTCTCCTCCCTGATTTAGAATTTGATAAAAATGTTAATATAAGAATATATGAAAATGACGTTTATTTAACGAACCGCAAAGTACGCAAAGTACGCAAAGGAAAGAAGAGAAAAACCTTAAGCTACTATATGAAAGTTCAATCTGTTCAGCTAAAACACTTCAAAAAATTTCGCTCCTCACCAGAGTTTGATTTTACTGACCCAGAAACTGGGTTGGCAAGAGATATGATTATTTTAGTGGGAATGAACGGTGCTGGAAAAACAAGTCTTTTACAAGCTATCGCTGCAACGTTAGCTACTGCAACTGGACGATTACAAAAAATTTCTGATTTACAATGGACAGGGTTTAATTATGAACTGCTTAGTAGTAACTGGGGAAACTTTGAACCAGAAGTAACTGTGAAAGTACAGTTTTCTTCTCTCGAACTTCAAGCTGTACATAATCTACAGCATAAACTATTAGAATTGGGACGTAATATAGAGAGTGCTGCTAAAAATCATATTGTCACTCTCAAATGGCATGATGGAAAAGTGCAAGCAACAAGTAATGCTGAGTTACTGCAATTTAGAGGACGAGAATACGCGAAACAACTTCGTCGTACTGAAGGGTTTGAAGTTTTTGAGCAGGTGAGTACAATTCTTTGGTACACAGAACAAAGAACTTCTACAAGTTTAACGACCGAAGACCCAGGATTAAAGTTGGAAATTACAGAAGACCTTTTACGTGACCGTCTGTCAAAATGGCGCCTGTTTCATCAAGATGTAGAAAGTGGTAAAATTCACTCCGAAGCGTAATGGACGAAAGGATTTATACGCTGAAATTGAACGTACTTACAAAACGGTATTTCCAGAACGCAGCTTCTCTGGGCCAGTTTTACGAGAAAATGCAGATGATATCCTTAGCGAACCTTGGTTTTATTTACATGATAGTAAAAATCAGTATGAAATATCTGAGATGTCTGGAGGTGAGCGTGCGATATTTCCGATGTTGATGGATTTTGCGAGTTGGAATATTCATAACTCAGTAATTTTAATTGATGAGATTGAATTACATTTACATCCACCGATGCAACAAGGTTTTTTACGCGCTTTGCCTAAACTAGGAAATAATAATCAGTTTATCATTACAACCCACTCTGATTATATAGAGCAGTTAGTACCAGAAGGTTATATTATACGGTTAGGGGTGTAGTTGTGAGCGTCGTTGGTGATAAAGTTATTTTTTGTGAAGGTAAGCGAACAAGTTTAGATTTTATATTAATAAATTTAGAGTTGATAAATGCTCAAGGAATATTATATAATAAATAAATACGAATTAATTTTTTGATATGTTATGCTAGAATCAGAAATTTCAAACATGACTATTGAGACACTGAAAGAATTTGTAATAGAAGTGGTGAATGACCAGTTAAATCGTAGAACACAGCCTCAAAAAGATGGACGTTCTCGCGAAGAAGCTCTTGCAGCAATGGATAGAATTCGTTGGACACCACCAGCTGGTTCACCTACAACATTAGAATTGCTACGAGAGGAACGTGACCGCTAATGTCTGCTTATGTTGTTGATGCCAGTATAATTATCCAATATGCTGTTACCCAGACATATACAGCAGAAGCAAGGGTTTTAGTTGCTCAAATGTATGGAGGGGAAATACTTCATATTCCTGAGTTTTGTTTACTAGAGTGTACAAATGTTCTTTGGAAAGAAGTGCGTTTCCAGGGATTACCTCAAGATAATGCAGAGCAAATTATTCAAGAGCTACTTCGTTTACCCTTTCAAGTGGAATCTGTTAGCCAACTTTTACCAGAAGCGTTGCAAATTGGTTTAAGTTATCAACTCGCTATTTATGATTCTTTGTATATTGCTTTAGCTCAACATTTAGATTTGCCACTAATTACTGTTGATCAGCGTCAATCAGTTGCGGCTTCTTCATATGGCATTATTGTAAAACCGATTAGTGATTTTTCTTCTGTAAGCTAAATAATTATATGCACAGTTCGTGATGCCTGTGCTACAATTACGGCGCCGGATTAGGATAACGGGTATGAACTGCGTCGATTTCTGCTAAAATTTCTGGAGTTAAGTTAATATCAACGCTTGCTAGATTTTCTTTTAGTTGTTTTAATGTGGTGGCGCCTATAATTGTACTGCTAACGAACCAGCGATTACGTACAAAGGCTAATGCTAAATTGATGGGAGTTAAATTATACTTTTTCGCTATCTTTATATATTCGTTTACTGCCTCTTTGACATTTGGTTTGTTGTAACGCTGTCCAAACCCTTCAAATAAAGCAAGACGAGAATTTTCAGGTTTTTTATTTATATATTTACCTGATAGCATTCCAAAACCAAGTGGACTATACGCAAGTAAGCCGATGTTTTCACGGTAACATGCTTCGGCTAATGCTGAATCAAATACTCGGTTGATAAGATTATAAGCGTTTTGTATAGAAACTACTTTGGGTAAATTGAGTTGTTTGGCTGCATGACTAAATTCGCATACTCCCCAAGGAGTTTCGTTACTCAAACCGACAGAGCGTATTTTACCTTGTTTAATCATTTCGGCAAAAACTTCTAACTGTTCTGCAATTGGAGTAGAGTCACGCTCTTGTTTATAATCAAATACAGTTTGTCCAAATGTAGGTACATAACGGTCGGGCCAGTGGATTTGGTAAAGGTCGATGTAATCGGTTTGCAGTCTTTTGAGACTTGCTTCAATAGCTTCGGTGATATTTTTACGGTCTACACCAACATTACCATCGCGCACCCACTTACGCCTTCCTCTTCCGACCATTTTTGTGGCAATAATAAGTTTGTCACGTTGTTGATTTTTTAACCACTCCCCAATGTAAGTTTCTGTCTTACTATAAGTTTCTGCACGAGGTGGAACTGGGTACATCTCAGCAGTATCAATAAAGTTTACACCTTGTGAAACTGCAACATCTAACTGCTGATGTGCTTCTTCTAAAGTATTCTGTTGCCCAAAGGTCATTGTACCGAGGCAAATTTCAGAAACCTTCAGGTCGCTGTCACCCAGTTGGTTATACTTCATAAGTGTTTTAGATAATCGACGGTAAATGTAACCATCGCTCATCTTAACCCAATACCACTTATGCAAGTGCAGGCGCCTGCATAAATGACTTGATTATTTCTGGATTTGTTACAAACGCTAAATATTGAGATGCCATTTCTGGAGTCAAAAATTCTATCATTAATCGATTTTCTACCCAAAACTCGATAACATCAAAAATACCATCTCTATTACAACGTACTACACGCCAACCTTCGCGTTCTGCAATCTGCTCAATTTCTGCTTGACTCGTAGGTACAGAAATTGCTGCATGAGTAGCAGTAAATTGAGAAGCGTTATCATTTATTGCAAACTGACATGATAAATTTCCTTCACCTGGCAAAAGCTCAGAACCAATAGGATAAACTTCAATTGCCGTTCCATAATTATCTTGTGGTAAAACAAAATAACTACCTGGATGAGGTGGGAACGGTGCAACTATTGCTTTCATTACCTCAGCTAAAGCTTGTGCCACACGTTCAGGGTTGCGAGCGGAAATCGAAATATGATGAATCATAATGTACCTCTATGTTTAGTAGCTTTGACTACAGTTTCACAAAGAGGTATTTCAGATTATTTCAAACTTTTCTTGTGGAACGGGCATCGCAAGCCCCGTCCTAGTACTATTCTATTATTAAGGCGGGCAAGGATGCCCACTTCACAAGACACTCCACAAGATTAACTCGCGTATAGCGCATAATACAAATGTATAGAAGTTAGAATATACGGTGCAGGGTAGAGTAAACAACCATGAATAATATAACTGCGGTAGAACAAGCTCTTATACAACGACAACAAATACCAGAAGCACTGGCGCCTAATATGTTAAAGCCTAGTTACGATGGACTAGGACTTTCTAATATTGCAGCTTTAACGCTTGAATGGTTGTGTGAACCTTATGTACTAAATGCACACAAAACTGTAACACCTTTTAATCCTAAACTTTTAGCGATTAAATCATTAACAGATGCTTGGCATAGCTGGCAACAACAGGCGCCTATCAATCATGTAGTATTAATTATTTTAGATGCTTTTGGTTACGAACAGTTCCGAACGTTAAGCAGTGAAGGTGTAATACCAAGCTTAACCCAAGCCTGCAATTCACCGCAGGCTTTTTTTATGCCCGCTACTTCTGTGTTTCCAAGTACAACTGTTACAGCATTAACTTCTGCTGCTACCGCACAGGCGCCTGCTCTACATGGTTTAATTAATACTCATATATACTTTCAAGAAGTTGGTAGTTTAGTAAATTTAATTGGTTTTCGTCCTAGCTTTACACCAACATCGGCGCCTTATTTAGATTCTCAACTTAACCCTGATACACTTTTACCAATGCCTAATATCTACGTGTTGATGGAAAAGTCAGGTGTAGATGTTGAAATTATTAATTTCCATAAATTTCAAAACACAAGTATTAGTCGTTTTACCAGTGCTGGTAGTAATGCTCTGCTCAATAGCTTTTTTGGCTATCGAACTCCTGCTGATGCTTTTTCTCAGTTGCGTCAGCGTTTAACAAGCAAAACACCTAATGTCAAAAGCTTTACTTATTTATATATTCCTGAAATTGATACTTTTGCCCATTGTTATCAACCGCTAAGTCAAAACTACCGGGCAGAAGTAGCTAGTATTGATTTTTCACTTTACCGTGAAGTATTGGCGCCGTTAGCAGGACGTAATGATACTGTATTACTTATTACAGCAGACCACGGACAGCGCGCGGTTCATCCAGATAAAATAACTTGGTTGAACCATCACCCAATTTTAAATAAAAACTTGTCTGCTCCGTTTACAGGAGGAACTCAAGCACGCTATTTGTATATTCACAAAGGTAAAGAAAAAGAAGTTTATGATTATGTGCAAGAAAATTTAGCTGAAGAATTTTTACTTTTGTCGAAAGCTGAAGCTATAGAATTAGGTTTATTGGGATTACCAGGAAATGAGTTAAGTGAATTAAGTTATAACCGTTTGGGTGATGCGATAATTATTCCCAAAGGTGATTGGGTTAGTTTTGAGAATGATACACAACATTATCCTGTTGGAATTCATGGTGGTTTGAGTCATGCGGAAATGTTGATTCCATTTTTGGCTTATAGATGTTAAAATCCCCCCTAACCCCCCTTAATAAGGGGGGAAAAAGAGGATTTAAAGCCCCCCTTAATAAGGGGGGAAAAAGAGGATTTAAAGCCCCCCTTATTAAGGGGGGAAAAAGAGGATTTAAAGCCCCCCTTATTAAGGGGGGTTGGGGGGAT
>ERZ1066120.170-NODE-170-length-66820-cov-40.400419_pt1 | contig 66820 bp, 55 predicted proteins | sample MGYA00382767_ERZ1066120 | MGnify/ENA primary metagenome ERZ1066120 (study PRJEB33369, sample SAMEA5778350) | biofilm metagenome | biome: Industrial cooling water; feature: Water cooling tower basin; material: Biofilm | place: United Arab Emirates | collected... | reverse complement strand
TCAGGAAGAACTGCACAATCTTGAATTGAAAAAAATGCTACGCGATTTTAGTTAAAAGTAGGGTGGGCACTGCCCACCAAACATTTACAATAATAGAACTATGGATTTTACTGCTGCTTTATCTACATTTTTTATTGCGCTTCGCGAAGGAGTCGAAGCTGCGCTTGTTGTGGGAATTGTGTTAGCATTTCTCAAAAAAGCCGGACAAACGCAACTCAACCGCTGGGTATATGTAGGTTTAGCAACAGGAGTTGCCGCAAGTTTTGTTTTAGCGTTCTTGTTTCAATTATTTGTACCTGCTTTGCAACGCGCTTTTCCACAGTATGCGGGTGTTATTGAATTCCTTTATGAAGGAATATTTAGTGTGCTTGCTGTTATTATGCTCAGTTGGATGTTAATCTGGATGACTAAGCAAGCCAGATTTATGAAAGCTTCTGTTGAAGGCGCCTTATCAGATGCATTGAAAAATGATTCTACTGCGGCGCGAAATATTTTTACATTAATTTTTGTTGCGGTTGTTCGCGAAGGTTTTGAGACAGTCGCGTTAATTACTACTAATACTGGAAGTGGAGCGTATGGCGCCGGGATTGGTGCAATATTAGGTATTATTAGTGCTGCTTTTATCGGTGTTGGTTTATTTAAATTAGGTATTAAGTTTAATATTCGTCAGTTTTTTCAAGTGATGGGTATTTTACTTGTATTAATTGTAGCAGGATTAGTTGTAACAGCATTAAGTAGGTTTGACGCAGCGGCAGCATCATTAGCATCTTATAGTCGGGCATCGCAAGGCCTTTGTTTCTACTATGAACGTTTTACCAAAGTTCATTCGTGTATTTTAGGGCCAATGGTTTGGAATACTTCTAAAATTTTACCTGACGAACAGTTTCCTGGTGTTATTTTCAAAGCATTATTTGGATACCAGCATCATCTTTATGTTGTGCAAGCTGTTGCTTATTTAGTTTTCTTGTTTACAGTTGGTGGTGTTTATCTTCGTAGTGGTATGAGTAATTCGGGATAAACCGGACACTCGCTTTGTGATCCTGTTCGATACACCAATCGGAAAGACGACGGAACTAGCCGCTACTTTATGCGATGGTATCTCGTTACCGATGTAACACTACGCACAAGACCAAGCAGGAATAACCACATTCCCTTTACCCACAGGCTTACTTAGCCAAACAACACAACCTGTGGGCAAACCTGCATCTTTAAAAACTACAGGCTTTTCAAACTTTACAGCCAGGTATTTTAAACCAATGTTCCGAGCTGCATTCTCACCAGAACATAATATTTTATTATCTGGTGTTAATACTAATTTTCCTAATCCAGAATCGCTCCATAAATAAAGGTTAAGTACACCAACTTGTGAACCTCTTAAACATTTGCCACCAGTTTGCGAATCTGTAATGCTGGTATATGCTGGATTAACTCTAACAGTATAAATGGAGTACCTATTTAAAGCTTTCTGCTCAACTCGCTTTTGTATTTTCTTTGCAACCCAAAACGAACGTTTTGTGTTGCTTCTATGCGAGTACTTACCACGTTGAGGCTTTAAACTTTTAAGGTTTTCAAAAACAATTACATTACAATTGTGATAATTAGCAATTTCCACAATTGAGTTGGAAATTGTTTCAACGAGTTCCTTTTCTAAACTTTTGATTCGCTTCCATAGCTTGGCACATAGGTTTTCAGGAGGTAATACACCTAGTTCGGTTCTAGTATTAGTTAAACTTTTCGCTTTGGCAATTTTACCTAGATAGCGCTTCCTAAGATGATGGAGTCGATTGTTTCCTTTTATCCGTAGATTGGCTAACTCTACAACAACGCTCGTATCTTCGTATCCTTCTAATACCTTGCCCACAACTATCGGGTCATCTAAGTTGAGGTCAATGCTTAGAATTCGGAGCTTACCATAAGCTTTTATCTGGTCTACTAATTTACCTTTCGATGGTGTGTTTTTTTGAATTACCCAAACAAGTTTTAATTTACTTTCATCATAAATTAAAGAAAAAGTCCCTTTAACGTAATCGGGTGGTAATTCTCGACACTTGTAGCTAACTTTCTGGAATTGCCATGCTTTTCCTGTCCACAGTTTCACAACTAGTGAGTCTCCAGTATCGTCTTTAAACATACCAGAATAAACCTGAATTGGGAAATTAGTGGATTGTGGTAAAACTGGCGGTTTACCTGCCTTCTTTTTTAATCTTGTACGTTTTTTGAGCGTATGACATGTCTTTGACCTTTCAATCCGTTTCATCCATCGCTCAAAATTGGTGTACCAAGACTTGACAACACCTGCGGCTTTTTTTATTGCAGCACGTCTCAGGTCTTGAGGAATGCGGGCAGCATTAAGGATATTGTCGCTTCTTATTAGTTTTTCATAAACATTGTAAAGTGAATCTGAGGATGTGGAAAGAAATAATTTTAGATTCGATGACATTTGAGAAACATAAAACATCACACAGTCGTTAAAAAGTAACTGTGTCAGCTGAACATATTCAGGTGTTGCTGTTTCAACAGTTGCTAAAATTGACTCATTGATTTGGAAGTGACCTTTTTGTTTCTTCAATGCCATATATTAACCACCTCTCTAAGCGCGCAACATTAGAGTGCATATTTGCATATTTTCAATTATATACTTTTCGGACAAAAAAACAAAATTTAAATATTTAAATATCTGATTTAATTAGTGGGTTGTTCATAAGTTTTATTAATTGCTAATCGAGGCGCATTTGTTTTAATATTTCATTACATCAAATCACAATTTGAACTTTTCTTTCTTTGGGCTGTAACTCTTCATTCTATGGAACCATCAAAAATATTGTAGCCACGTGCTTGCATAAAACGCACAATTATTTCAACTTTACTTGTAGTAATGTATTAAGTGTAATTTTGTAGTACAATACGTCCGTTTTACCCAGATATTGTCCAATATGTACCAAAAAAGCTCTATCTAGTATTACGTCTTAACGGTGGTAGTAAAAAACCAGTGGCACAAAAAGGTTAGGATGGTGGGTGCCCACCGTACCATAGTTAGTATGGTGGGCAGTGCCCACCGTACCATGTAATAACTATGACAAATATTTTTATTAAACAGTTATTTATCCATCCTATAAAAGGATTAACTCCACAGGTACAAGAATCTGTTTACCTCAAAGTTGGACATGGCATTCCAGGAGACCGTGCGTTTGCTTTGATGTACAAAAAAAATCTGCCAGATATGGATATTGAAGTACCGTGGATGAAAAAGGTTAACTTTGCGATGCAAAACGACTGGCACTCGCTAGCAGCGTTAGACTGTTTTTACAACCCAACATCAGAAAAATTAACAATCAAACGTAAAGGAATAGAATTACTTGTTGCCGATATGGGTACCATAACTGGGCGCCATGAAGTTTCAACGTTTTTTACGGGATATTTAAGAGCGCCTTTAGAATTAGTGGGGTCATATAACAAAACGCGCTATCAAGATAGAGAAGCAGGACATATATCATTAGTTAGTCAAGCAACTATAGATAATTTAAGCGAAATTGCAGGTCATATTATAGACGTTCGTCGCTTCCGTCCCAATATTGTGGTAGACGGGATACCCGCATGGAATGAGTTTGACTGGGTAGGTAAACAAATCAAAATAGGTAACGCGCTAGTTGAAGTTACCGCTCGCATTAACCGCTGCTTGAATATTGAAGTTAATCCTGAAACCGGAGAACGCGACATCGCTTTGCTGACAATTCTTAAGAATAACTTTCAACATACCCAAACAGGCGTAATTGCAACAATTATTACAGAAGCTCACATAAAAAAGCAAGATATAATTGAATTATAGGTTTGGGAGAAGAAAGTAACCCAACAAATAGTCTTGCAATTTAAGAGCAATATTGTATACTCAGTATGAAATATTAATGAAAGATACTGGCAATTAAATGAAAGAAAATGAACAGCAACGAACTCTCGACTTGTTGCAAAGCATCATGGAATATGAGCTTGCGGGAGTTGTGCGCTACACCCACTTTTCTTTAGTGGTTACTGGTACAGAGAGGAATTTTATAGTAGATTTTCTTAAAGAGCAAGCTGCTGAATCTTTAACTCATGCCCAAAAAGTAGGGGAAATACTTGTGTCTGTTGAAGGTCATCCCAAACTTGGTATTGCACCTGTAATAGATATAGATAAATATTCAATCAAAGATGTGCTAGTTGCAAGTCTCGCACACGAACGAGAGGCAATACAAATGTATAAACAGCTTCTGGCTTCAGCGCAACAGTCTAACCAAGAACTAGTAAAATTTGTAACCAACATGATTGAAGAAGAAAGCAGTCATCACTTAGAACTCGAACAAATGATTCAAGATTTAGGATAAACCAATCTAGAGACGTTATAAATCGTGGAGACGCGATGTTCCTCGCGTCTCTACATGCAAAAATATTGGATAATGAAGAAATCCTAAAATTATAGAAGCTCCTGGCTTTGGTATTACGTCATAAATGGTTAAAAAACGTTGGCAAGATAGAGCAAAATCTCGCGTAGTCAATCGATACGGTTCTTTTAATGTTCTACGTAAAGGCATATCGTATTCACCTTGGCGCTATGACCCTTACCATGCACTGCTAACTATTTCGTGGGGCAGATTTGTTGCTCTTATTACTGTTGGTTACTTTATCGCTAATGCTATTTTTGCATTGCTGTACCTTGCTGGTGGTGATGGAATTGAAAACGCGCGTCCTGGTAACTTTTTGGATGCTTTCTTTTTTAGTGTTCAAACAATGGCATCGATTGGTTACGGCGCCATGTATCCAAAGACAGCTTATGCCAATTTTTTAGTTACTATTGAATCCATCGTTGGGTTATTGATATTAACTATGGCGAGTGGTATTATGTTTGCCCGTTTTTCTTTGCCAAAAGCACGGGTAATATTCAGTCGCGTCATATTAATTACAACTCATAACGGCTTACCAACGTTAATGCTCAGGGTAGCGAATAAGCGGCAAAACTGGATTTTAGAAGCCCAAGTGCGTCTTACAATTGTTCGTAACGAATTAACAAAAGAAGGGAGTTTTATGCGGCGATTTTACGACGTACCCTTAGTTCGTAGCGACTCTCCACTATTTGCGCTTTCATGGACAGTAATGCATACCATTGATGAAAGTAGTCCGCTTTACGGTGTCACTCAGCAAAAAATGATAGAGGATGAAATGGAGATTCTCATCATTTTTACAGGCATCGACGAAACGGTATCACAAACCATTCACGCACGTCACTCATATATACCCGATGAAACCGTATGGAATGCGCGCTTCGTAGACATCTTGACTCGCACATCTGACGGCAAACGTTGTATAGATTACTCAAAGTTCCATGACTTTGTATCAATTAAAGATATTAACTATTAAATATAACCACCTCTCTTAAAAGATAGATGTCGTCAAATATCCTGCCACCTAATATATAGATGTTATAAATATTTAGTAGGGAGTAGAAATCATGGGCTGGCTAAAAAGACTATTCGGACTAGAAAAACCACAGAACGCACAAGTAAATCCCGAACCACAACAATATACACCACAGCAACAAACCGCATCGGCGCCAAGTGCCACACAATCAATACCACCCGAACGCATCGGTTTAAACGGAGAATATGACCAAAGCGGTTTAGCCAAGCGCGTTGCACTAGCATTCGACCAAGACCCCCAACTTGATGACATCAACACACTTTGGGTAGCCCAAACAAGCGGCACAGTAGTATTAAAAGGAAAAGTCCCCAGCCAAGACATACTGACCAAAATGGTATCAGTCGCGCGCAACGTTAACGGCGCCGCTGCAGTAGACACATCGCAAGTTACAATCGGTTAACAAAAATTTTCTTGTGGGGTGGGCATCCTTGCCCGCCATTTCATTTCTCTTCTAAAGGAATAAAAAAGATAGAAATTATGCCAGGTAGTGTTAATAATAAGCCAAAAATGAAAAACAAAGGATAACCCATTTGCTTTTGAATGGCGCCACTTATTGCCCCAGGTAGCAGTAAACCCAAAGCCATAAAACCTGTAGAAATGGCGTAGTGTGAGGTTTTATATTGACCTTGACAAATATATAGTAGATATACAGTAAAACCAGTAAAACCTAAACCGTATCCAAATTGCTCTAAAGAAACTAGCAAATATATTAATGCCAAAGGTGGTCTTGTATAAGCCATGTAGACATAAAATAAATTCGGTAGGTTCATTGCTAAAGCCATTGGCAAAAGGCATTTTTTTAGACCATAGCGTGTAATTGTGATTCCTCCTAAAATACCTCCGACTATTAAAGAAATTACACCAAATGTACCGTTTACTATACCAACTGTATCTGTAGAAAGTCCTAAACCACCTGCTTCGATTGTATCTACTAAAAATAATGGAGCGAGTGTAACAAACATCGCTTCGCCTAAACGATAAAGTAAAATAAAGGCTAAAATGGCGCCAATTTTTTCTTTTTGAAAATAGGATTTAATTACTGTCCAAAAAGGTACTGTTTCATTTGTTGCCGATGTGTTTGGTATATCAGATGGTGGTTTTGGTAAGATTAAGCGATGATATATAGAAAGCAATATAAATAATATTGCGGCAAATCCGAGAGTAATAGTCCAGGCGCCTGGAATGTTATTTAGGGATTTTTCGAGTGTGCCTGCAAGAAATAATAGAAAACCTGAACCGAATAATACGGCGAAGCGGAAAAATAGTGAACGGAACCCGACGAAAAAAGCTTGTTGTTCATTGCTGAGTGCTAGCATGTAGAACCCATCAGTGGCAATGTCGCAGGTTGCTGAGACAAATGCAGCTATGGCGAATATGGCAAGTGAGATAGGGAAGAAGTTTGGTAGTTGTAAAGAAAGTGCCGCTAGTGCTAAACATGCGAACATGGCAAATTGTGTGGTTAGTATCCATGTTCGTTTGGTGGAGTTTGTGTCGATGAAAGGCGCCCAAAACATTTTGAGAACCCAAGGTAGTCTGAGGAAACTTATCCAAAATGTTATTTGCTCGTTGCTAATTGCTAGACGTTTGTAAAGGAGAGGCGCCACTGCGGTGACGATGGTGTTGGGTACACCTTGGGCAAAGTATAGGGTGGAGATGTATGTCCAGGGGGAGGGAGAGTTGGTTGGTTTTGTCATGAGGGTTGATATATGTTTACCACAGAGACACAGAGGGCACAGAGAAAGAGTTTAAGGGGTATACATTATACGTTGAATGCCGTCTTTAAGAAGAGTTACATTGAAGTTAATAAGAAGCCCTAGAGGTCGTTGTGTCATTTTAAGATAAGACATTACCTGAGCTTTATGTTTTGGTACTAAGTTTTCCACAGCTTTTAGTTCCACAACTAGGACATCAGCAACAAAAAAATCTAATATACCTTTGCCTACTTCATAATTTTTATATTTCAACGCTACTGGATACTGAGGTTTATTAGCTATCCCTTGTAAATTAAGCTCTACTTCCAACGCATCTTGATAAACTTCCTCCAAAAAACCAGGACCCAATACCCTATGAACCTCAATAGCGGCTCCAATAACCTCTCCCGTCAACTTATTCAAATCATCTCTCATAACTCTCCCCCAACTCTCTTCCTCTGTGTACTCTGTGTCTCTGTGGTAATAAACTCTTTCATAACACCCATCCAGATTACAAGTACACTGCTACTGCAGTAAATTTGTAATATCTTCATCAAACCAACAAATTCACACCCCACCGGACACCAATAAGCCAAGTTATCAGTAATCTCACTTTGCGACACCCTCATTCCCAAACCACCAGACACCAACTCATCACTACCATCGTTATACAACCAAGAACCCCAAACTGCTGTCATCAACTCCCCAGCAACATCTAACTTAGGTAACTCCAACAACTGCTGATAAACTAATTGTTGGCGCCTATACCAATCATCACTATTGTCACTGCTATATACCATCTTCCCAGACTTCACAGCAAATCCACCCTCACCTTCGCGTCCTAAAATAGGTTTAGCAAAATACGTATCCCCAATATCTTGCTGACTCAACGATGTTCTAGGGAAATAATTAATTACAGTTTCGGCATTCTCTGAACTTAAATACTCTAATCCCAAATCATAAATTAGAGCGAAAATACTTTTTGGCTGTAAAGCAAAAGCCGAACCAAAGTTAACAATTACTATTTTCTTTTTTAAAATAAGTTCTTCCAATCCTTGCCACAATCTATTCCCATTCTCATCAATATCATTAATAACCCATTCCACAGGATACCACATAAACAAAACATCAATGGGCTTACCTGTTCTAGAATCAAACAGATACTTACCATCTTTAATACGTAAAAACTCAATCGGTAAAACAGTAGATTGATGGTGATAATGGCTACTTAACCAGCGCATTGTACCTAAATCTTCAGCATTATTTAACGCTGTAAAAGTAACATTACAATCGGTATGAGATTTTTTTAAATACTTAGCCGCGCGTTCAATTTGCTGATTTAAAGATAAACTTAATATTTGCTGGGTATTAAAAATAGGCGCCTTCAAACCAAAATGTTCAGCGACCTTTGCATTACCTTCAGTACATTCAAACCAAAAACTAGGTGTTTGAGGATTCGTTTCAATAACTTGTTTAATACCCTTAGCTTCATTCCAGCACCAATCAAGACGCATACAGAATGGTGGTAAACTATCAAACTTAACTAGCTTAATACTTTCTTCAGGAAAACCGTAATCTAACAGCGTTTCTTTATCCAAATTCCTAATAATATCCCAACTTTGCATCAATACCTTACCAACAGCAACAGAAGCTTGTCTAATTTCATTAATCGTTTGCTGCGGAACTTGGTGGCAATGGTAAAGCGCGTATGGGACAGTTTGCTCACTCAAAGGTATACCCGTTCCTTCTTCGATGGGACACACATCATACCATCCCATCTTCATAGATTGAAACAGGCGCCGACGTTGGGGACTATTGAAAATATCTGTATTCATAACAAGTTGATATATAATTTTGTAATTATCACATAAAATGCTCAAACAATGAGGGTAAAGCTTCTAAAAAAGTCCATCCCGCAATCATTGCTGCTAATATTACTTCTGCAACTAAAACTACTCCCAATAGCACTTTCCAAATGAATAACATATGTGCTTCTTTTTTTAAACGCTGGTTGAGGAACATGTTAACCCTCATTTTAGTATCTAATTGTTGCTTGAGAAGCTCATTTAATTTGGTTTCTTTTTCTACTTCTTGCTGAAGAACTTCATTCAGTTTTGCTGTATTTAGCTTTCGTAGTTTTGCTTCTTTTCCTAGTTCGGCAATTAATAGGGCTGATTGTTGTTCGTGAACAAAAGGTATAAGATAATCATGTGCTAACTGATAAAAGTCAGCAGGGTACGCTGGAGCTTTAAATACCAAGCCCGATTTCACCAAAATTTCTAACACTAAGTCGAGTTTTTCTGGTGCTACATCTAAAGATGATTCTAAATCCGCACGAATTTTGAGAGGACAAGTATTTGTTTCATCGGTGAGCAAGTACAAAATAAGTTTAGCTATTTGTTCGTTTTCCACTCCACAATCTTTAATGATTTCTTCTAAAAATCGCCCTACTAATTTTTCCTTTGGACCACGTTGTCGATATTGCTCTACGGTATTGATTTGTTCATTTTGTAGTTGTGTGCCTACTACTTGTAACTCAATTGGGCGTACTTCACCTAAATCTCTAGCTAAGTCATTTACTAATTCATCAATTAGTTGGGATTCTAAGAGCAATTGATTTTTTTCTGTTAATGTGGTCAAAAAAATTTTTGTATGTTGAGGAGAAAAATTACCTAGATAATAAATAATATTTTTATCGAGAATATTATTATTAATTACATCAAAGTTTATGTCTCTAGAATTGCATTCTAATAAATAATGTAAATAATCTTCGCGTAAAGATAAAATGACCTTTACATAGGGGATATCAAGACATTCGCGGAGAAACTCATAAAACGGCTGTCGCTCTCTGGCATCTTTATAGACAAAGAAAAATTCTTCAAATTGATCGAAAATTAAAACTGTCATTAAATTGTAATTTTCATGTTTTTTCAACTGTTCGATAATTGTTTTTGTCGAATTAAAAATTGTCAAATCAGATGGCTCGTATCTTGGTGCTGCCTCTGCATTTAGGGGACAGACTAAAGAATGTTTTAAAGACTTGCTTAGTGAGCCAACCCAATCTGTATAAACTTCCTGTAATACAGTTACAACATCACGAGTTCCAATTGATTGCTGTTTTAATGCGGGTATTAATCCTGCCTGTAAAATCGAACTTAAACCAACTCCTGATTGCCCGTAGAGAATTGTGAGTTTATCTGAGGGGCGCCCCATACGTTCAACTAAGCGGTTAATATCTTGCTCTCTGCCAGAAGCTACTATTTCTTGGGCAATAGACTCTTGTTTTGCAAGAACTGGCAAACCTGGATTAGTTATCTGTTGTTTGGGTTGCAAACGACCGGCGCCAATGAAAGCACGAAAACCATATTGCTGTTCTATGGAACGCCGTTGCTGTTTAATATGAAACGCATCTAAATATCTACCTTTTTGGAAGTAACAGTCTCGTAATTCTCCTAAAACACCAATATAAAGTAGCGGGTCATATTGGGGTTTGGTTTCACTTATGGCTTGTTCTAACTTGTTGATTGCCTTTTCTAGATTACCCAATGCAAAAAACGAGCGCGCTAAGGCAAATAAGTACCAACCTCGATGATATGATCTTTCCCAATCTAAGTCGGCAATCGTTTCATTAGAAACTGACTTGGATGCAGCTTTTTGGGCACTCTTAAAAATAGATAGTGCTTTCAGAGCCATGTGTTTAGCTTCTTTCCAGTCCGCGCGACAAAGTGCCACTTCTGCAAGAAAGCCGTAATTTCTAGCAAGTTTGAAACTATCAGGGTATTTTTTATATACAGTCAATGCTTTATGAGCAACAACTTCTAACTCTTGCCAGTACTGGAGTCGTTGTAACACTCCCCCCAAAGCGTTAATAAACTTAGCTACTAAATCCAGACGGTTTGCTTGCTCAAATACTAAGATCGATTGCTGAAAATAATTCTTTGCTTGCTCACAAGCCTGATTATGTTCGCCTCTGTGTACCACAGCATAAGTACGCCACCATAAACCTAGAGAGTACAGTAAATAACCTTGACGCTCCAAAAACTTCTCATTTTCTCGACCTTCGATTACCTGCCAAAGTTCTAAACTCCGTTCATAATGCTGTCGAGATTTTTCCATTGAAGCATGAAGCAATCGACCTAAAACAAATTCCACGCTGGCTTCTAGTTCTAAATTTACCGTAATTTCACGCTTTCGTAATTCTTGCCATGCTAATTCCAACTCGACACGACGCAAAGAACCAGCTTCCAAATCTAAAGCTGTGTTGTCTAAAAATCTACCTGCACCTGCATTTAAAACTCTGACAAAAACTTCATCAGTCGTTTTTTGCACGCACTCAATTAAATCATTTGTGGCGCTTGTAAATTCAACGCTAGTAGTCCAACTCAGTAAATCTGGCGCCAACCGAATCAGTTTTTGCAGCACCTCGTCTGTAACCCAAAAAACTAAAGGAAAATGAAAGTTTTTTCTAAACTCTTCCCGTACTTGGTTAGCAGCATAGAGAACTTTATCAATAGCAGTTATTGACTCTAAACCGTTTATCATCAAAGCTTGCGGATGCTCATCACCAATAGAATCTTGAATAGTGTTGTAAACTTTAATACAATTTTTATCTAGAAATATTTCCCGGATGTCTAATAAACAAGATGATTGTAAGCTTTCGAGCAAACTAGCTCGCAAACTGCCGCAATTACAGCGCGCCAAAATCAGCGAGAATTTTCCTACAGAACTTTGAAGCGCCCATGCTAACTCGTGTAAAGCTTCATCATTGGGAGATTGGGGTATGGGGAGCGAACAATAAGAACTCATTGCTGTAATCTCCTTGTTGCTGTCAAAATTGGATTGAGGTCAAACCAAGACCCTTCATTATCACGGTACTCATAAACAAACCTGCTGCGTACCAAAACTCGATATCCCTCATCCCCACTTACCCATTTCCGTTGTTGCACCTGACGCAACAATTCCCACTCGTCATCTGTAATAGCCAAAGTCATTTGATTGCAGAAACCTCGAATTACCGTTTCTAACACTTGATTAGATAGAGGTAGCTTTCTCTCCTTCTTAATCCAGTCGGTTAAAAGTCTGAGTAATTCGCGGACATGACCACCACTAAAGCGACACAATTTGTCGAAAGTATTGGGATGGTCAAAAAGTGCCACAGCCAATTTCAACCGTTGACTAGGTTCAATGTCAGGAAATGCTCTTGCTAGTACCATCTGTCGCAGTAAAGCCATTCCTTCAATGCATTCGCTACCATCTCGCAACTGCACTGGTACCATTGGTAACACTTTTGGGTCTACCATAAATCGCTGTGTTAGCCTGCCCAACTCATTCGAGAACATTAACTCCAAAGGCATCGTGTAAACTACATGACATCGAAGTTGCCGTAATTGTTCGCCTCGATCTACAAATAGATATTCTGGTTGGCGCCTTCCCCAAGCTTTAGTTGAACTCTCAACACGGTCTAGATTATCGATAATTACTACCAATCCTTTCTTACCGCGTTGCTTGAGTTTCGCAATGGCAGGTTTGATTAATTCTTCGTTAATTACATCTAATATATTTGTGGTACGAGGACTAAGATATTCTCTTAACTTGCCGCGAAGTTCTGGACTGTTTTTCGCTTTAGCCGTGATTTTACCAATGCCAAGAGCTGCCAATGAGATACCATCTTTCTCGCTAGCCTTTACTTCCCCAATTCCAGGAATATTCGCTTCAGCAGAAAACTTACCCTCAGTACTCGCGGAAAATTTACCAATTCCAGGAAGCGACGCTTCCGCAGAAACCTCAATCTCAGTCATCAATATTTTAGCGGCGCCATGAAGGATTTTCTTCAAACCCTTGGGTTCTGGCATCTCTAATTTTTCCAGGCTATCAAGACTTTCACTAACTCGACGTGCGACACTCAACAAAATATCGCCGATATCAACATCGCCCATTTCCAGGTCTTGATCAGACTCAAAATATACGACATGAAAACCTGCGACTTCTAATTCATCTTTTAACCTAAGTAATTCCGTGGACTTCCCACAACCGAGGTGTCCTGTAAACAGTTCGCAAGTAGGCTCGTTAGGCGAGAAAAATGTAATATTTTCTTTTAATTCTTCAATAATCTTGCCACCGCGCACCGAGGAGAAGTCGATATAGTACTTCCGGTCTTCAGCATTAGCCACAACTAACGCCTTGCTAGGGTTGCAAGCCTGGTAAAACTTTTGTAAATCTAGTATCATAACCCACCTCGTAACGCGGCTTAACTTTATTTTCTACAAAAACCGCATTACAAATTCCGTAAATATATGTAGGGTGCGTAACAGCATAAACAAATAAAAAATGAAACTAAAAATCAAAGTGCTGTTACGCACCATCAACGGTAGAGTGGAATATCGCTTACTTAACGATTGTAGGTTGGGTGGAGGCTTTGCGTTTACGTAGTACGCCGTAGGCGCAACCCAACGCTCTAAGCTAGAAAAGTTGTTGGGTTCCGTTCCTCCACCCAACCTACGAGCTACGAGCAAGTTTTTTAGATCCGCGTAAGTGCCATTCAACGGTAGGGTGCTTTTATTCTTCCGTATCAAATACAACACCCTCATAAAGTAGTTCAATCGGAAACTCCAACTCAATGCTTGATAATGTTACCCTATCTCCAGCCGTGTAAGGATAGTAAAGCCACATTCTGCCCTCTCCTCGACAGTAACGCTCCACAAAAATTTGTTCAGAGTCAATTAAGATATACTCTTGCAAACTGGGCATTTTCAAGAAATTTATGAATTTTTCACCCCTATCTTTTGCGCTTGTACCAGGGGAGAGTACTTCCGCAATTAATTTCGGCTTTTGAATAAATTTGCGCGCGTTAAGGTCTATAGGGTCACAACTGACGATAACATCAGGGTAGTAGTAAGGACTCTTAGGACTAACTTGTACTTTCACGTCTGACACATTTACTCGGCAGCCTCTAGAACGTAGATGAGGGTACAAGGCTCTGTAAAAATTGAGAGCAATATCATTATGAGGAATTGTACCACCCGTCATGGCAAAGACTTCGCCGTTAACGTACTCATAACGAACATCTTGCTGAATTTCCCATTCGAGGTATTCCTCGACGGTCATTTTTTGCGGTTGTTGAGGAATGGCTATCATAACAAGTTTATTACCAAGCTTGCTTTGATTGTAGCCAATAGTTTTTAATGAAGCTAGCCTTTATAAAATATTTTAAGTCAACATTTTTCAACAGAGCCTATTATATAATCATGGAATTTCTACCACAAAATACTAATTTAGGTCAACTTGATATCATTGAAGTATACAGCTATTATAATGGGATAAGACTTTTTTCGTGTTGTAATGTAACACTCAATATATTTTTTGCACTCTGGATAGACGAAGAGGAAGATTTTGATTTATGGCTTTATGTACCAGTGTCTCTGAAAAGATTTCAGGAGATTCGCTTTGGAAAGATGGACTTACGAAACGCATTTTTAAAATCTGAGGATGGATTTGTTTTTGAGGTCAAGATTTTTTTTGATAATCTAGATGTGGTTAACTGTATTAAGAGCGAAGAAATGGACAAAGATTGGCTACCCTTGCCTGACGATTATCTCAAGTTGTCATCTTTATATCTTGCATAGGTGTGAATTTTTTAATTAATATTACTAGGTATTTGTAGATTTTTAGATTACGTTTTTACCCGCATGGGACTGTAAGTCCCCATGCTAATAGCGGAAGTCCTCTGTAAGAGGACTAATAATGGTTGTTACTTTTACGACTTTATGTAAGCAAATATGTAGTTTTTACTTAGATATGCAAGATATTAGCATCTAAAGATTTCTCTACGTACACTTGCACTAAACGAATTCAGTATACGGCGCCAACACATCACTCTATAACTAGTTATAAGCTTTTTCTGGTTTGAAACTTATTGCTGTTAAGCGGCTTTATTAACCGTTAGTTCCGGAAGAGGTTCACCTGTTGCCTTGTAAGCTATAATTAAAGACTCCAAAGCTTCAATGCCATTTGTAACAGCTTCTTCATAAGTATCACCATGAGTCCGCCAACGTTGTCCAGGAAAATCAGGAAACCCTACCAAAAAGCAGTTATCTTCTTCTGACCACTGAATAAGCATCTGATACTTAAATTGACTCATCTTCCTGCTGTTCCTCCTGTTGTTTTTCCTCTACTTCTTTTATAGCTTGCTGGTAGCCAGATCAAATATAATATTCCTAAGTATTTTCCGTAATAGCTAGTTGTGGTTTTGAATATATTTATAACTATCTTAGACAGTACTAGCCTACGCCGATGAACGAACAGCGTCAGCAAAATAACTCTCAAATAGCTTTCTTTATGCATCTGCTACAGCTTAGTTTGGACAGCGAAGCGAATCATGAATTAGTTTACCCAGTACTTGAGGAAAATTTGGACAAAATAGATGAGCGTCTAATTAAAATTCTGCATTATATGGCAGAGTACAACCAGCTAAACTTGGCAGCGGCCGATGGAATTAGCGCTTTTAGTAACTTAATTCAATGGTTTCCACTTGGAAATAAAGCTACTAATCTTGAAATTTCTATTGCAGGTTATGAAGTAGCATCTGCTGTCTATGCTCAAGAAAAGTGTATAAATGCCTGGGGTGTAATGCAGTGCTACTTGGCAGATGCTTATTTTGAAAGAATTAGAGGAGAAAGAGCAGATAATTTAGAAAAGGCAATTGATATTTCTTTGAACACGTTGAAATTAATTACTCGTGAAATATCACCAGAACTATGGGCAAATATACAGCAATCTTTAGGTAATGTTTATATTTATCGTATTCAAGGGGATAAGGGAGAGAATTTAGAAAATGCAATAAATATCTTCAATCAAATATTAAAAGTCATAAGTTATAATGCAGACCCTTATATATGGGCAAGCATACAAAATAGTTTAGGAACTGCTTATTTAGACCGCATTCAAGAAGATCACTCAGAAAATGTAGAATTTGCGATCAACGCATATCAGCAAGCCTTAAAAGTCAGAGCTTACGAATTAAAACCTCATGATTGGGCACAAACACAAAATAATTTGGGTCAAGCATATCTAGCCCGTGTTGAAGGTAATAGACAAGAAAATGTAGAGTTAGCGATCACAGCCTATCAAAACGCGCTGCAAGTATTTACAATTGAGACAGACCCTCAAACTTGGGCTTTAGTAAAGAATAATTTGGCAAATGCTTATTCTCATAGTCTCAATGGAGGCGCCGCAGAAAATTTAGAATTAGCAATAGAAATGTATGAAGAAGCGCTTCAAGTGTATACCCGCGATGCATTTCCACTTGCTTGGGCAAAACTAAAAACGGATTTAGCTGGCGCTTATAAACGACGAATTTTTGGAAATCGAGCAGAAAACCTAGAAAAAGCTATCTTTGCCTGCGAAGAGGCTTTAGAAATTAGACACTGCAAGGCAGACGCATTAACTTGGGCTGTAACGCTACATACTTTGGCAGAAATTTATATTGCTCGTATTTATGGAAGTAAAGCAGAAAATATTGACCAGGCAATTTTTAATTATCATCAGGCTTTACAAATTTATACTTCAGAAAACGATGCTAGAACTTGGGCAACAATTCAAAGTGATTTGGCAAATGCTTATCGGTTACGTATATTAGGCGAACGAGCAGAAAACTTAGAAAAATCATTAACTGCCTGTAAAGAAGCGCTACAAGTAAGGACTCGTGAGGCAAATCCTCAAACATGGGCAGCCAGCCAACGCTACCTGGCGCTTACTTACCTATATCGTGTTCGAGGAAATCGGGCGGAAAACTTAGAATTAGGTATTTTTGCCTGCCAACAAGCGTTAGAAGTTTATACCCGCGAAGCATTTCCAACTGCGTGGGCAGACGCTCAAAATGACTTAGGAGTTATCTACGAAAAACGTATTCAAGGAAATAGAAAAGAAAATTTAGAGTTTGCAATCAAAATTTACGAACAAGTTCTGCAAGAAGTGTATACCCGTGATGCATTTCCTCATTCTTGGGCAGGAACACTAACTAACCTAGCGCTTGCATACACCCTACGTATTGAAGGAGATGAAGCAGATAATTTGGAAAAGGCGATTAATGCTTACCAAGAGGTATTACAAATTTATACTCGCGATGAATTTCCTCAAGATTGGGCGATTACTCAACATAACCTTGCACTTGCTTATTACGACCGCATTCAAGGTGAACGCTTAGACAATTTGAATAAATCTATAACTGCATGTCATAATGCCTTGGAAATATACAATCGTCATCCATTTATCCAAGAAAGGGCAGCAATGTATTTTTATTTAGGTAATGCCCATCTAGATGGTAATGATTTTTCTACTGCTTACCATGCATATAACAAAGCGATTAAAAGCGTTGATAACCTTCATAACGAGGTATACTCCGGGCAGGAGGTAAAACAAAAAATCGCCGAACGATGGTATAAACTTTATCAACAAATGGTCAGGAATTGTTTAGAACTAAATAAAATAACCGAAGCTCTAGAGTACGTTGAACGCAGCAAAAATCGTAGTTTGGTTGAACTTATCCTAGAGCGAGATCGCAAAACCATTTTCCCTTCAGATGTTGTCACTCAACTTGAACAACTGCGAGACCAATTAGCCGCAGGACAGTATCAACTCCAAAGTGGTACAGCCGAAAATCCAGCAGCCATAGTGCAACATCTCCAAGAATTGCGCCAACAACGTCAAGAATTACAAGACAAATATTTACCTGTTGGTTCCGGTTTCAAGTTTAAACAATTCCTATCAACTTTAGATAACAAAACTGCGGTCATCGAGTGGTATATTACAGGAGATAAAATTCTCTCTTTCATCATCAAACCTAAACCCCAAACTCCTTTCTCTAGCGACGAAGAAGCAGAGATTACAGTTTGGCAGTCTCAACCAGAAGATTTAACAGCCTTGATTTCTTGGTGGAAAAAATATATACAGGACTACTACCAACAAAAACACGAATGGCAAAATCAATTAGAGTCACGTCTCAAAAATTTAGCAGAAATCCTGCATATTGAAGAAATATTAAGCCAAATACCTAAACAATACGACAAATTAATCCTGATTCCTCATCGCTACTTGCACCTGTTCCCGCTTCACGCTTTACCCATACAGGAATCATGTCTCCTCGAATTATTCCCTAATGGGGTAAGTTATGCCCCTAGTTGCCAACTGCTGCAATTGTCACAACAACGACAACGCGAAGATTTTCAGTCGATATTCGCCATTCAAAACCCTACGGACGATTTATTGTTTACCGACTTAGAAGTAAACAGCATTTTGCCTTTGTTCTCCTCCCACCAAGTATTGCCCAAAACCCAAGCTACGAAAACCGCTTTGTCCCAAGTGGCGCCACAACTTGAGCAGGCAAATTATCTCCACTTCTCCAGTCACGGTTTGTTTAACCCAAATTCACCTCTAGATTCTTGCTTGGTGCTGGCGGGTGCAAATGAAGAAGAAGCCCTAGATTTAAGTAAATGCTTAACTTTGGGTAATTTATTTGACCGCAATTTCGACCTGAACCAATGCTGTCTTGTAACCCTCTCCGCTTGCGAAACAGGTTTAATTGATTTTAACAATACGAGTGATGAGTATATCGGCTTACCTAGTGGATTTATTTATGCTGGAGCTAAAAGTGTGGTTAGTTCACTGTGGACTGTCAACGACTTATCTACAGCTTTATTGATGATTCGATTTTACCAAAATCTCAAGGCTGGTTTAATGGTTCCCATTGCTTTGAATCAAGCACAGGTTTGGTTGCGAGATAGTACACAGGGTGATTTGTGGGAATGGGCGCAGCAGTTAAGTTTAGCTAAGGGTTTTGAAGGACAAATCCACGAATATCTAAGTTGGTTTGATAGAGAGGAAGTACCATTTGAAAAGACTGTGTATTGGGGGGCTTTTTGTACAGTGGGATGTTAGGTTTTTACTCACAGTAACCTAAAGCTAATTTAGATTAGCAATAAAATTTATAAGTATTTTTACATAATTGCAAGTAAATATTTTGAATATTTTTATGCTTACTATATTAGTTAATACTAGCATACATTTATGAACGAAAAACGCCAGGAAGGCTATCTCAACCTTATCCAAGTTTTGTTAAGTAGTGCCGATGGAGATGAGACTACAATTTTAGCAGCGAACCGAGATTTACTTGATGTCGGCTTTTTGGAAACTGTACGAACTGTAGCCGAAATGTTTTTGCAACAGGGGGATGAAAATACAGCAAATTGGTTAAGGAGTTTAGAAAATATACTTACAGAAGTGTTAAACATTAATCTTAAACCTTTTTATACTAGGCACAATAGTACAATTACTGATGATGTTGTCAATTCTTATCTAGACTTTCTATTTGAAGTGTTAGAATTAATGGTAGAGAGTAAAGGGGATTTAGAGTTAGTTTATCCATTTTTAGAAGTAAATATAGATAAATTAGACTTTATTTTAACTGAGATATTATGGCGTTGGGCTACTGTAACTTTGAAAAATTTAGAAATAAATACAGCACGATATTTAGCAACAGTAATTGGTAATTTTAGTAATTTGATTAGTCAATTCCCTTTGGGAGATAAATCAAATAATATAGAGCTAGCAATTATTGGCTATGAAATAGTATTAAATGTATTTACTTATGAAGCGTTTCCTATTGATTGGGCAAAAGCTCAAAGTAATTTGGGGAATTTGTATGCTAACAGAATAATGGGAGATAAAGCCAATAATATTGAACAAAGTATTGCTGCATTTCAAAAAGCTTTATATGTTTATAATTGTGAAGATTTTCCTTATGAATGGGCAGTGACTAAAAATAACTTGGGGATTGCTTACCGTGACAGAATAATAAAAGATAAAGCTAACAATATTGAACAAAGTATCACTTCATTAGAAGCGTCTTTAACTGTTAGAACTTATGATGCTTTTCCTTATGAATGGGCGATGACACAATATAACTTGGGACTTGCTTATATTGAGAGAATACAGGGAGACAAAGGTGACAATATTGAAAAAAGTATTGATGCATTACAAAAAGCTTTAACTGTTCAGATTTGCGATGCGTTTCCTACAGATTGGGCGATAACCCAAAATGCTTTAGGAGTAGCTTATGAGGTGAGAATATTAGGAGATAAAGCTAATAATATCGAACAAAGCATTGCTTGCTATAAAGAAGCTTTAACGATTAGAAATTGTGAAGATTTTCCTTATGAATGGGCGCAGTTACAGTATAACTTAGGAAATGCGTATTATGAGAGAATCCAGGGAGATAAAGCCAATAACATTGAAATAAGCATTGTTGCCTATAAAGCAGCTTTAACTGTCAGAACTCGTGAAGCTTTTCCTTATGAATGGGCACAAACGCAAAATAATTTAGGAAATGCTTATCGTAACAGAACGCTGGGAGAAAAAGCAGAGAATATGCGGCTTGCTCTTGCAGCTTTGAAAGAATCAGTTGACGGCGCAGAATTTTTAAGAGAACAGATAGTTTCTGGATATGGAGCAAAACTTAAATTAGCTGAAGAATGGAACCAATCTTATGTTGCTATTGTAGAGACTTTTCTAGGGCTGGGAAAAATTAGCGAAGCTTTAATATACGTAGAACGCAGTAAAACCCGTAATTTAGTGGAACTAATTCTAGAAAGGGACTTTAACACTATTTTTCCACCAGATGTGATCACTAAGCTAGAGCAACTGCGAAACGAAATCGCTGTTCGACAAAATCAAATTCAGACAGGGAAAGCTGAAAATCCCAAAGAATTAGCCCAATATCTGCTAAAATTACGACAACAGCGTAATGATTTGCAAGACAAGTATTTATCTGTTGGTTATGGTTTTAAGTTAAATCAATTTCAAGCAACTTTAGATGAGCAGACAGCCGTTATTGAATGGTATATTACAAATACAAGTATTGAGACATTTATTATCACCCAATCTACCCAGCAACGAGTACATATTGCTGATCGCAATGAGAATTTTGCAGCTTTTATAAATTGGGTTAATGAGTATTTGAAGGCATATGGTGAGAATAAAACCGAGTGGAAAGATAACCTCACCCACTGTCTGACTAGCATAGCTAAAATTTTGCATATAGAAGAAATTATACGGTTAATACCACAATCTTGCTCACGCCTTTTCCTTATTCCCCATCGTTTACTACATTTATTTCCCCTCCATGCACTTCCTCTAGCTGGGGGTGATTTTTTGTGCGATAAATTCTCCCAAGGCGTAGGTTATGCACCCAGTTGTCAACTTTTACAACAAGTACAAAAGCGAAATCGTCCTAATTTTGAATCTCTATTTGCCATCCAAAACCCAACCGAAGACCTCGTTTACACAGACTTGGAAGTAGAAAGCGTTTTAAATATTTTCCCGTCCCATCAGGTATTACCCCACAAACAAGCTACCAAAGATGCACTACTCCAAAAAATGCCACTGCTTAACGAAACGAACTATTTACATTTTTCTTGTCACGGCTCATTTAACTTTAATTACCCCCAAGATTCATGCTTACTGCTAGCAGAAAGTAAAAATGAAAACAATAATTTAGATTTAAGTAAATGCCTCACCTTGGGTAATTTATTTGAGCTAGATTTTCAGCTTAATAACTGCCGTCTTGTCATCCTCTCTGCTTGCGAAACAGGCTTAGTTGATTTCAGAGAAGCAAGTGATGAATATATCAGTTTACCTAGTGGCTTTCTTTATGCAGGTAGCGCCAGTGTGGTCAGTAGTTTGTGGACTGTAAACGATTTGTCCACCGCATTTTTGATGATTAAATTCTCTCAGAATCTCCGAAGTGCAATGACTGATAGTGGAGATTTTTCAGTAGCAGTCGAACTTCAAAAAGCACAACTTTGGCTGCGAGATGCAAGTACATCTGAATTACAGGAATGGGCAAGTAAGTTAAAATTATCACTAAAAGCAAATAAGCAACTTGAGCAATTTTTGTATTATTGTGAACACTACTGTGAACCTGAAGAAAAACAATTCCAAAACCCGTATCATTGGGCTGCTTTCTGTGCTATTGGGCTGTAAATCTTGCCTTTGCATACGACGCATCGCGAATTTTCAAAATCTTTTTAACCAGGTACACACCACCTAACTTACAACCATAGGATAACAAATGATGTCGATAGACCCCTTACTACAAGCTTTTCCTATTCTTTTAGAAACTAAACCCGAACTGTTTTCTCCTGCTGACCTTCACGATTTACTGCAAACCTTAGCGCCCTTAGAGAATAACCCCCCGGAAAACGCTGACCAAATTCTCAGGGAATGGTGTAAAGCACGACGACCTATCCGCGACGCTCTGAGAGATATAGTGATGAAAAGCGATCGCGCAGAAGTAAAAAAGGTCAAACCCTCCGAACTCAATGATTCAAAACGCACTACTAACTTCTTTCAAGAACTGAGCCAGCAGGTGAAAGACAAGCTCGAAAAACTAAACCAGAGTCAAAATAGTCAATAGCTACTCAAAATATCTAACAAAAATGTCTGCTAAAATTTATGCTCCCAATGTCCATTTATTTGCCTTTCATCTGAAAGATAGCAATCAACCTAATTTACTCTGGGACAAGTGCAATTACCTTCTCTCTCAAAAATTGGGTGTCACCAAACCACTGGAAATACAAGAACATGAAGGATATCGAGTTGACTTGCTCAAAGATAAAACAGACGATGATGTATCTCTCCAAATTGAGAGTAAAGTTTACCAAAATGGTACATTATTACCCATTGCTGGATTTGCCACTCCCCTCCGCATTCACGATAGTTATGTTCTGACTTTAAACCTGCGTTGTCCCGAATTTGACGAAAACCAAAAGAAGACAAACCCTGTAGGGCTAAACTTTTTAGAACTTCTCAACCCATCTGGTTGTTTAATGCCGAGCGAAATAGGTGCTTCCTTCGGTCAAACTATACTTTTGACTGTTTGGTACACACCAGAAAAACAGTGGTTGCCTTGGAAATCTCCACAAAACCGCCAACAATTAAGAGAATTAGCAAACAATTGTTTAAGAGAATTTATCCCGAATAATTACCCTTGTCCAGACTTTAACCAAGAAGGTCAACTATTTGGCAGTCCTATATTTGAATATGGCATTCCTACCCAAGAAAAAGATTACTGTCGTGTACTAGTTTGGGTATATTGTGAATCAGAAACCAGTGAAATATTTGTCAATCACTACAATAACTTTATAAATTTATTTTGTTATTTAAACAAAACAGTTGCCGCCTATCATCGTAGCCGTAAAGTTTATCAGGTAATTCGATATGATTATCAAGAAATAGAAACATATCTTAATGATATTTTTCAAAAAATGCCTGTAGATAAAACCCTTAACGCAGCAGAATTAAAACAATTTAAACAATACTTAAAAGACATTCCTCAAAAATATTTATCATACTCACAGTTAATTCGCGACCTAGACCAATATCGTCTGACAATAGAAATTAATGCTCAAAACTACAGGCGAGAAATTAGAAATATTCAAAGCCAACTCCCGACGGAGGATATCAGCTTCCTCTCTAGATTTTTTGATGAAGATTGCCGCCTTTTCACCGAGCAAATTCAAGCAGATTTAGGGTATTTTCAACATGGCGCCGCTTTACTCGAAAAAGCAATGACAGCCATCCAGGGACGAGTAGAAATTGAACAAGCCGAAAATGACCGCACTACGCAAAGTATTATCCGTCAAAAAGAGGAAAGTGATAAAATACGCGACCGTAATTTACAAACCACTATAGCAATGGTGGGTGTTGGTTTAAGTGCTGCGGGAATTGGTTCTAGTACCGCTCCCTACATAATTCCCCAACAGCCGACAAAACCGATTCTGCCACCTTTTGTTACCAACCAGCTACATCCCTTGACACAATCATTGCTATTTAGCTTGTTTTGTGGGCTTATAGGCGCCCTGGTTGGTTTGGGATTGAGTTCTTTGCTTCAGGCAATTACCAATCGTAAATTGAAGAAAATTCAATCTGGAGGTTAGCAAAGTTTGCCCCTGAAGGGAAAAGGCAGCAACTAAGCGGTTGGAGGATGAGAAGAGATGCTGATCAGCCTACATCCAATTTTGATGCACAAAACTGTAATTATAGTACAAAAACCCTATATACTAAAGGTTAAATAAGCCTTGAGAGTGTTTGCATGAGTTCAACTTGAGCAGAAAATAACAGTAAATTATCGAATCTTAAAGATTGGTAGCGTAGTTTTTTGAAGTATGCGACCATAAGCTGTAAGCAATCGTGATTCATTCCTGGGAATATGTTAAACTAGCTAACTCAGTTTTCGCTAATTTCACAGCGCTTTGAGTAATAACAGCAAGCAGAGGTTCGATTTTAACTTTTCCTGTAAATGTTGTACGTGGGCAAACAAATGGGCTTTGGTTAGTAAACTAACGCTCGTCGAGGTAGGTAGGGGATTATGAGTACAGGGTTTTCAGCAGGTTCACAAGCGCTTGGATATCTTTTCCAGGCACGGTATGCCTTGTATTTAATTTTAACTAATAAAGAAGAACTAGAACTTGCGGTTGAGAGTTTAGACGATATTACATTTTTTGAGAATGAGAATAATCCTACAGAATTGTTGCAGTTGAAGCATCATACAACTGCTCAAGCTTCTTTAACAGACAGTAGCAGCGACCTTTGGAAAACAATTGGTTTCTGGAGTACCCAACTGCAAGAAAACAAAATTTCTTTGCCTGATACCTTGTTAACTTTAGTCACTACTGCCGAGGCGCCTGCAAGTTCTGCTGCATTTTTCTTGCGTCCGGTGAAAGCTAGAAACTCTAAACGCGCTTTACAAATACTTATTCGCGTTGCCGATAAATCTGAAAATAAAGCTCTAACTAAATCATTTGAGGCATTTCAAGCTTTAACTTCTACACAGCAACAACAGTTAATTGATTCGATTCAAATTATTGATAGTTCTCCAGACATTATTGACATAACTCCAAAAATTAAAGGAGAGTTAATCGCAGTAAGAAGAGAACATCGGAATGCTGTTTATGAACGGCTAGAAGGTTGGTGGTTTGCAAAAGTCGTCAAGCACCTTCGCGATAATTCTGTTAGTTTAATATCTGGTTTTGAAGTACGTGATAAAATTTGTGAAATTAACGACCAATTTAAACCCGATGCTTTGCCTATTGACTTTTTCGATTTAGAAATTCCAGAACAACCGGAAATTTCACGAGATAATAGACGTTTTGTAGCTCAATTAAAGGAAGTCGCTGTTCATAATAAGCGAATTGAAAAAGCCATATTGGATTATTACAAAGCATTTGAACAGCGTTCTCGATGGGCACGTGAAGAACTACTATTTGGAGACGAAATTGAACAATATGAGAAAAGGTTAATAGATGAATGGGAGCGTTATATGCTTGCGCTTCAAGATGAAATGCCAGATAGCGACGAAAGTGAGCTTGAATGTAAAAAATTAGGTAGAAAGGTATTTAATTGGATGGAGCAAGAGGCTGATATTCGTATTCGTTCTCAAGTTGTAGAAGCATACGTCATGCGTGGCAGCTACCATATGCTAGCCGACCAAAACCCACCCCGTGTACACTGGCATCCAAAATTTGTAGAGAGACTTAGCCAGTTATTAGCAACAACGTAGGAGAGAAGCTTGTGCGGTCTTGGCAGGAACGTCCAGTTGAATATGCCAACCTTTTTAATCCTGCTTTTTGCTCGATTCTGCTTCAAAATGCCATCAAGGGCTATCAGAAAGAAAAGAAGCAGGGTATACCATATCCTCTTCTTTTTCTAGTTCTACCACTTGTTCTTCACATCTCAACGAGAAACGCTTTACCGAAAACAACAGTAACGAAGTTACATATTTGGTTGCAAAAACAGCCTGAAGTTCGCGTTGGATTTGCCGAGCGTGCGAGCTACTTAGTCCCTTACACAAAAGAAGCTTTGGCTTTTAGAATGCAAACTGGTATCATTAATTTTTGAGGCGCCTATAACTTCTACAGAAAATAGGAATCGCAAGATAGAAGCCCCTTAATGATATATCGGATGTTCAAACACAACCGATTTTTTATCTCTATGCCGCACAAAACGTTTACGTAACTCATCAGCGATTAAAATTAATGGCGGAAACACAAGTAAAACTAACCAATGCAACGGTTGTAAAGGCGCCGTTGAGAAGATTTTTTGCAGCATTGACGAGTGGATAATTAATAATAGCAGCGCTATCTCAACGCCTATACCCCACCAAACTAACTTGTTACTAAAAAAGCCGATTTTACGTATAGAAGCACGGTCGGAACGACAGGCAAAAATATTACCAACTTGACAAGCAATAATTGCTGCTATACACATTGTTGTTGCTTGATAGTATACTGCGGTGACGGTTGGATTGGCTGTATGAGCCAAAATCATTGGAGTAACTCGCTGCAACTGTGCTAAATTGTATCCGTGACTCCACCAAACAATGAAAAATCCTGCCATCCCTGCTATTCCTTCAATTACCCCTAAGAATAGATAAGCTCTGACTAGTAACGATTGGTCAAGCAAGGATTTATTTTTCGGTCGCGGAGGCTGTTGCATAATCCCAACTTCCGGTTTTTCTGCACCCAATGCTAAGGCTGGAACCATGTCTGTACCCAAGTCGATAGCCAGAATTTGCAAAATTGTTAAAGCTGGGGGTATTTTCATTACAACCATCGCTAAGAACGGTACAATTTCGGGAACGTTGGAAGCCAAAATATAGGTCATAAACTTGCGAATATTTTGGTACACTGCCCGTCCTTGCTCGATGGCGCCGACAATAGTCGCAAAATTGTCATCAATCAACACAATATCCGCAGCTTCACGGGCAACATCTGTACCGCTTATTCCCATTGCAATACCGATATTTGCCGCTCTCAATGCTGGAGCATCGTTGACACCATCGCCTGTAACCGCCACAATATCACCCAAGGCTTTATATGCTTGTACTAGCCTTAATTTTTGTTCCGGCATTACCCGTGCAAATACTAACCCATGTTTGTGTTTGTGTAAAATTTGCCGCAACTGAGCATTTGTCAGATGTGCCAATTGTTCGCCTGTAATGACTCTCGCCTTACCGTTGGACTTGACATTTATTAAACCAATGCGTTGGGCTACAGCTGCCGCAGTCAAACCGTAATCGCCTGTAATCATTGTCACCTGGATACCTGCGCGCTGGCAAAGTGAAATTGCGTCTGCAACTTCAGGACGTGGTGGGTCTATCATTGCCACAAGTCCAATAAATGTCAGGTCTTGTTCTAAAGAATCATTATCATATTCTTGAAGTTCCGTTCCACCTATGCGGATTGCAACTGCCAAAACTCGGTAGCCTTGGGAAGCAAGTTCATCATTTGCGGCTTTGATTTCGCTGCGTTGTGTTTCGGTAAGTTCTTGGTTTTGTCCAGAATGGAGGATAAACCGCGAATGTTCTAACACATCTAATGGGGCGCCTTTGGTATATATTATCAGTGAGTTTAACGGTAAGCTCTGAGTTTGGAGATTCTCTTCAGGGATGGAATTGTTTAACGAGGCATTATTTTTTAACAATACCGACATCATACGTCGGCAGGAATCAAAGGGTACTTCTCTCACTCTGGGAAAATTGGTTTGTAAATCTTCCAAATTTAATTTAGCTTTGACAGCAGCTACTACCAAGGCAGCTTCAGTTGGGTCTCCCAGTACTTGCCATTGAGCCGAACCAGATGGATGATTTAATCGGGCATTATTGCAAAGTGCTGCTGCTGTTAATAGCAACTCTACCTGGCTAGTATGTTCGGGTAAAGCAATTTCTACCTCTCCTTTTGGCTCATAACCCACCCCCGTCACACTTATAAAGCTACCAGTAAAGCTACCGGGAATCCATAAAGAACGCACAGTCATCTCATTCTTAGTTAAAGTCCCTGTCTTGTCGGTACAAATAACTGTTGTTGCACTCAGGGTTTCTACTGCTGAGAGACGACGTACTAAAGCATTGCGTTTTGCCATGCGTTGAACACTGATAGCTAGTGCCAAACTAACGGTTGGTAGCAGTCCTTCGGGTACATTGGCAACGATAATACCAATACCAAAAATAAAACTTTCTTTCACATCCATACCAATTAGCAAGTGACTAAGGAGAAAAACACTCATCCCCATACCCATCGCTAAAATGGTAATAATATGAACTATTTTGGTAATTTGAACTTCTAAGGTACTAGGTTCGCGCTTTACATGTGCAGTTAGGTGCGCGACTTGACCAAATTCGGTATGAGTGCCTGTAGCATAAACAATAGCTAATCCTCGCCCAGTCGCAACAGTAGAGCCAGCAAATACAAGGTTTGTTGCTTCAGAAGCGCGCATTTTTTCATCAGTTACAGGTTCAGCCAAGCGAGTTACAGGTAAAGATTCACCAGTCAGAACGGAGACATCTATACGTAAAGATTGGGCTGACATTAACCTCGCATCAGCCGAAATTTTGTCTCCCTCTTCAAGTTGAATCACATCTCCCGGTACTAATTCTCGTGCAGGAATAACACACAGTACACCATCACGATAAACTTTAACTTGAACTGGGAGTACTTGCTTCAGTGCAGCTAAGGCTTTTTCTGCTTGAAATTCTTGCCAAAAACTAAAGATGGCATTAATCCAAATTACTGCCCAAATAGCCCAACCTAATTCTGGAGTATGAGAAATAAAAGCTAAAATTCCAGCTACCCATAAAAGAAGCGCCATAAAATGCGTTAATTGGTCAATAAAGCGTAATATTAAAGGGCGCGTTTGCTGTTCTGGAAGTTCATTGTAGCCGTATTGTTGTAATCTTAAATTTGCTTCTACTTCGCTTATTCCTTGAGGAGTTGTAGTTAAGTTCTGGTAAACTTGTTGGGGAGTAAGCGACCAAATGGGATGATGTGAGTTCATAATACCACTCTTATAATTTAAGAAGCAAACAATTCTGTACAAAATTGCTGTATTACCAAGTTAGGAATAAAATTTGAGGAACTTGTGAAGATAATTCCCGTATAATACATTACTTAAAATTTATATACAATTCTTTACATTCAAGGCTTTACATTTAATGTTTCGTCAAATAGCGGTAAAGCTTAGTTGCAAAAAGTCAAGGAATTAGGCGCCTCCAACTGCGATTGATTATGAACAAGAAGATGTGACTGCTCTTCTCTTATAAATGACTGATTTTTATTAAGTAGCACTTTCCCGACGAGTCTACAGCAATATCCCAATACTCAGTAAAAAAGCGTGGGTAAGACTCACCACTAAGCACGTATCCGGTGGGAGAAATTACAAAGTTGGTCATTTTAGCATTCACTTGTACTCGAAAAATATGCTTATTTTCTTCCTGTTTCAAACTAATTGGTGCAGTTTCAATTAATTCCGGATTGTAGACAACATCGAAGCTAGCATTAAAATAACGTTTAAATATATAGCATTGCTGGGAATAAAATGGTTCAGCGATATAATCAACCATATGCTCAAAGTTTTTCATAGTCCAGTCAAGTTGGTACTGGATAAATAAAGAGCTAACTCGTTCAATGAGTTGATTTTTGCTAAGTATATCCTGATACTCTTGTTCATTTATTTCTGATTCTATTGGAATTGTGTTCCACTGTTCGTTATCTTTTGAATATTTTACAGAATAACGATTGGTAAATTTTGGATTTATGCTTATTGCAAACTGGCTTAACTCAGAATCATTGGTAAATTCTTTGTTATAAAAACGAATAAGGTTATAAATTTCATGCCAAAAAATTGCTGGTAATAAAACAAGCAGTAAAACTATTAATGTTAATATATATTTAGGAAGTGTCTTTGAGTTGATTGGAGTGAAGGAGCTATTCCCATTTCCTCTATAATAACTTCCCCTTCCACCTCCACTACCTCCACCAACACTACCTCCACCTCCTCCTTTGTTATGAACTAAAATACCATCTGCATAAAAATTGTGATTTGGACTTACAAAGATAAGATTATAGACTGTTATATTTTCATTAATATAGTCAATATTGGAAATAACGACGCGAGACTCTCCTTCTCCAATCAGTTCGGCGCCAATTTTCAGTTTTTGAGCTTGCTCCAATTTAACTCCAGTGGGAGTTTTGACATAAAAAGGATGAGTTTCTGTTACTTTGATTTTGCTATTAATTAGTAGATACTTAGGTGAGGATAGAACTTGAATGTCTCCTATATTTCCTACTTCTGCTTGGTGGGTTGTGAAGTTATAGCTAATAATGCTGTCACCTTGATGTAATTTTTCGATAGGTTTATTACCCTGAGTAGTCAAAATTACAGTGCCACCTGCAAAGCAACCTCCACGAGCATAAGCAATATCAGTTATGCAAAAAGAAAGAAATAGTGAAATAATCAGACTAATCGATAGCAGTTTGGTTAATTTACGTATATTTTTCATACTATTTTTCTCGAACCATGATTCGTTCGCAAACCTTGAGGCTTTTCAACTCTTGAGGATGGGTGCCAAGGTAATCTTGTAGCCATTTACACCCCAACTTTGTTAAATCTTCTATATCTAAAGCCGTCTTCCATAGCTTTACTGTATGGTCAGAACCAGCAGAAACCAAGGTTTTTCCATCTGGGCTAAAACTAATGCTTGTTACCCAGTGGTGATGACCTTTAAGCGTTTGCTCTACAGTTCCATTATCAATGTTCCACAACTTAATTGTGCTGTCTAAACTGGCAGAGGCAAGAATTTTGCTATCGGGTTTAAAACTGACACTAGTAACCCAGTTACTATGGTCTTTCAGGGTTTTTACTATGATGCCATCTTCTAGGCGCCACAACTTAACTGTATTATCTGCACTGCCAGAAGCGAGAAGTTTACCATCTGCACTGAAACTGACACTGGTGATAAAGTTACTATGACCTTTAAGGGTTTTTAATAGGGCGCCATCTTTTACACGCCACAACCTTACTGCTGGCTCATCACTGGTAGAAGCAAGAATCTTACCATCAGGACTGAAACTAATACTGCTAAGTCTACCCTTGGTGTTTCTGTTGTCATAACCTTTAAGAGTTTGCAACAACCTGCTATCGGCAATATTCCACAACTTTACAATTTCATCATCACCAGCAGAGGCAAGAGTCTTACCATCAGGACTGAAACTAACTCTCGCTAACCTGTCGCTATGACTGTTCAAGGTTTGTAGTAAAGTACCATCCTTGAGATGCCATAGCTTGACTGTACCATCATCGCTGGCAGAGGCAAGGGTTATGCGGTCTGGACTGAAACTAACGCTGCGAACATGGTCACTATGATCCTTAAGCGTTTGCAACCGAGACTTTTCAAGATCAAAAAGTTTAATAGTTTTATCTGCACTCGCAGAAGCTATAGTTTTACTATCCGGGCTAAAATTTACACTCCAAACCCTACCACTATGATTTTCGAGTGTTTGTGGTTCAATGCCATGGATACTCCAAAGTTTGACGGTGGAATCATCTCCAGCAGTCGCTAAAGTTTTACCATCCGGACTAAAAGTGACGTGCCCAATATGACTGCGATGACCTCTAAAAGTTTGTGGATCAATATCATTTTGTTCTAAATTCCACAGTTTTACTGTACCATCTTCACTGGCTGAGGCAATAACTTTTCCATTGGGGCTAAAACTAACACTTTTAACTGGCGCCAGATGACCCTCAAATGTTTGTACTAAAGTACCATCGTCAATATTCCATAACTTGACTGTGCGGTCAAAACTCACGGTAGCAACCATTTTTCCATCAGGACTAAAACTGGCGCCAGCGAGCTTATTACGATGACCTTTAATTGTCTTTATTAAGGTAGCATCAGAGACATTCCATAGTTTGAGAGTACCATCAAGACTAGCGGAAGCTACCATGTTAGCATCAGGGCTAAAACTGACACTAACTATTGGTTCGCTGTGAGCATCAATAATTTGAACTGAGTTACCGTCGTCAACATTGAAAAGTCCGACCCTGCCATCAAAAGCAGCAACAGCTAGGGTTTTACCATCAGGGCTAAAATTAATGCAGGAGAGGTTTTTATCGTGACCTTTAAAGGATTTGATGCTATTACCATCTATATTCCATAACCTGACAGTGCCGTCATTGCCAGTAGAAGCAAGAGTTTTACCATTAGGATTAAAACTTACAGCGTAAACGTTACTACTATGACCTGCAAGCGAGCGCAGTAAAGTACCATCCTTAACATTCCACAGCTTAACGGTGTTGTCTGCACTAGCGGAAGCGATAATTTGACCATCAGGACTAAAACTAACGTCTTTAACACTGTCTGTATGTCCTTCCAAACGGTTAAACTCTCTTATACCGTAAATAGCTTGTCGTAGAGCAAACATAACCTGCTGACGTATTTCTTTTTTAACTGGAAGTAATTTTTCCAAACCTTGCAATTTATATCCTGCTTTCAAAGCAGTTAACAGTGACTCGAATGGACTGACATTAAAAGTTCTTTGTGAGTAAACACTTGTTAACAGTATATCAGCTTCTGCTTGTTCTTGTCTTGCTATTCCCAGTTGTAAAGCTGCTACTACTGCTGCGAATATAGATATAGCTAAAAATACAGTTCCAAAACCCATTATCCTCTTAGCTTTCTGTTGGGCTTTGGTTAATGTATCATTTGCTTTCGCCAATATTTGACGTTCTTGTTCTTTGACTGCTATACACTGCTGAAATTCTCGTTTTTCTAATTCTTGACTAGCCGCTAAAAAACGGTAATCCAAATCACTTAAACTTTTGTTTTCTGCCCATAATTGAGCTTCTTGTAATGCTTGTCCTCGTAGCAAACGTGATTCATCGTGAAAATTGGTGCCAATCCACGCATTAAAAGCTTCTGAGTAAGGACGCAAATTTTCTAACTGTTTCTCAACCCATTCCCAATTAAACACCGACTCATAAATACGGTTATAAACTTTTAACTTTCCCTGTCGCTTTACCACTAAACCAGTTAATCGCAACTCCATTTGTTCGCGACTATCATCAGTAGCAATTTCACCTTTTTGCAAAATTTGCTGATACAATCCCAACAATCGACAACTACGAGACTCATTACTAAGGAGACGTTCTCTAATTGTTTGTAAATGCTGCTGTTTATCCTGCGTCCACCAATTCTCAATAATTCTTTCTCTAACTATGGCTGCTACCCATTCTGTTTCACTGTTGAGATGAACAGGTATAGAGGGATAACTGCAAATTAATTGACATAACCATTGAGTCAGAAACGGTTGCCCACACGTCCAATTTAACACTTCTTGTAAAACAGCTTGAGGATTACTAACTATCCCTACAAAACCTTGCTCAAGGGGGGTTGCGTGCTGAAGTTCCAAACCAGCTAATTCAACAGCTTGACTATCAATGTTAAAGGGTGTGAGATTTTTATTAGCAATTAAATCTGTGGGAGTCGCAACCCCTAGTAATGCAAAAGTAAGACGATTATATTTAGAATTGTCAGCCCGTTTATTATAGCAACCACGAACAAAGGCAAAAAAATCGTCTTTGAACTCTAAATTTAAAACATTATCGATTTCATCTACAAAAATCACTATATTTTTAATAACCGTCTCTAAAAGTTCTTCTTCGATAAACTTACTCAACCGCAGTGAGGGAGAAATACATTTATACCCATACCACAATTCTCTTACATCAATTTCTAAATCAAAACCGCTAACTAAAAGGCTAAGGAAACCACCAAAAAATTCATCTGGTGTGACGTTGTAGCCACAAATATCCCTCATTTCAATCGCACAGCAGGAAAATCCTTCTGCTTCCAACCTTCTCATCGTCCGCACACGCAAACTCGATTTACCCATTTGTCGAGAATTTAACACGTAGCAAAACGAACCTGCTTTTAATCCTGCATACAGTTCCTGATCAGCTTGTCGTAAAACATAAGTATTCGCGGTAAAAGGTAAACTTCCACCGACTTGATAACAGTTGCTGAATTTGGATACTGCATTCATAAGACATTACTAAAGGAAAAAGCGAGAATTTACCATTACAAAACTTTACATAACTAAAATTTTTGGCGCCTACTTACTTAAGTATAACTGTTATTAAAATAATTTCACTGATTTGAAATAAATACCTGACTTTTTCCTATTTAACAGCAACAATACCTGATTATCTCCTATTGTTGGCGCCATAACTTCGCGTCATTATTTAATTAACAAGCAAATAAAATTCACAAAAGTATTTATTGTAATTAATTTGCTTCTCGATACAAAAGAATAACCTGAAGGAATAACTCATATGAAATTTAGACTGATAAAGGCAAAATTAATAAATGTAGCATTTTTGAGCATAATTGGTGTCGCTTCAATAGTCGGAAATGTAGTTTTTGGTACTCTAAATACTCACCCAGTCAAAGCACAGAGTAATGACTTAGCTTGCAACAATGAAAACTTTACATCCTCCATAACAGGTGGGTTTCTATCTAACAATCCGTTTATTAGAACTGACAAAACACCTAAAAATTATTCTGCTTTCAAAAAAGAGCCATTGCATCCCTTATTTGACCCAGACGTACCGATTACGAATGTAAATTATAAACCTCGCTATAGCTATACTGCTACATTTAACAACATTACAGAGTGGCGGGGTAAAGTTTGTGCTAAATCAGTACAAAATTCTACGAATGACCACACTGTATCTTTTCAATCTAATAGTCCAACATCAACTTGCCCCACTGGCGGACAAACGTATTGCAAAGCTTATGCTGGCCCAGTAGTTATTTTTGAAGTCAAGGAGAAACTTGGAGGTGGGACTGCGGATAGCTGGACTCCGCTGAGAAAAGATGGAAAAGTCGCTGTTTATAACATTCCGGCAAACGCAACAAATTGGTATCATTGGGCGTGGAAAACAAATCAGCCTACTGACTTTCGGATAGTTGTTCGACAAGCCGCAGAATTGGATGAATTCGATTTTATGATGGATAAGAAATAATACTAATCTCTGATGAAGGTAAGCTTAATATTTAGTAACAATATTGCATCCAAGTATTGATTCGATCTGTTTATTATTAAGCTTATTTTTACAATATTTGGATACTTTGGGCAGTTTTTTGTTTAATAAAAATGTAATTATAATAAAAGTCAATTACTACGATGTCTTACTTAATCCGTAATGCAATTTTGGATGACGCATCCCGCTTGGGAGAATTGTTAGATGCTTTTATACAAGAAACCTTCCAGAAACAATGGGGAGGAAACATACAACAATTGCAGCAAGACGGCTTTGGTCGTGAATTTGAAATAATTGTAGCGGAATCAAGTCAAGAAATAATTGCTTTCTTAGCCTGGACATCATCTTATGACCTTCATCATTGTATCAAAGGTGGTGAGTTTTGGGCAGGACTATTTTATCAAGCGGCGCCTCCAAGAGTTACTGCTTCTGAACCGCGTCGGATTAAATTCTTCGATTTAATGGCATGTGCCAGTATTATGATTACAATAATATTGAAGTAGCGTCCGTTATTTTTAACACTTGTTTCATTATATGACGAATACCTGAGAATTGGCGCCAAAATTTTCTTGTGGGGTAGGCATCCTGTCTGCCCTGTATAATGGAACGGGCAAGGATGCCCATTCCACAAGAGGAGAGATTTTAATACTAACCGCTAAAAATTATCGGTCTCTACACGTCCGTTTCAATCAAATAATGGGCGCCACCCCTGATTCGCTCTTTTGTATCCTTACAGGGGTTGGGGAGAGGTTTTTAACCCAAGCGTAAAAAGTCAGCTACTTCTATTTAAACGTTGTTAGTGCTGCACGAATTTCGTCTCTAAGAAGTTCAGAGCTAGCTAAACCGACACCAAAATTCTCATTGATTTTAGTCGCTTGATCGATAAATATACCGAAAACATACTCCTGGCTTTTAACGACACCATTCTTCTTAAAAGGAAGTCGCACCCAACCACCTATAGAATTATATTTCGTTCCATTCCCTGTTGTATAGTCGCCAGCTTTTACAGCAGTCCTAACCTGATTTTTGAAGGACTGGATTATATTGGCATTTAAACCAAGTTTGGCTGCTTCTTCGTTAATTACAGTTGTTATCTGACCTGGACTCCTAATCATGAGGTTGTAAAAGGTGTCACGGGTAGAATTAGAAGAAAAAACTCCTGTCGCAACTTTCTCATAGAGTTTACCTAAGTCAACCAAAGTTAGGCTGTTTGCAGGATTGTTACTGGGACCACCGCAACCAGATTTATGATTAACTGCGCTATTTTTACTCATTCCGATTACGTTATGAGCAGTTTTATTAATAGCATTTCTGCCGATACTAGCATTTCCGTTGCCAAATAACTCCTGTATTGCATTCGTACTCTGATTATCGGAGTTTTTCATCATCTTTGCTAAGGTCTCTCTGAGAGTGTCATTATTGAAATTCTGACCTGCATGATTATCACTACAACTATCAGGAGGATTGGGGTAAACTTTGACTTTTGTGCTGTCCAAGCTCACATTACCTGCTTCCACCGCGCGCATGGCATGGAAGTGTTGTAATACTTTAATAGTACTAGCTGGATAGAAAGTTGTTTGAGATTGCGACGACGCTAAAACAGAACCTTTTACTTGCTTGAGGTATAACCCAACTACACCACCATCGGTGTTGTCTTTCAGCAATTTCACAATGCGAGCAGTAAGTCCCTTAGTCGCGGATATCTCCTGCAATGATATATTTGTTGATGCAGTAGAACTGAAATGAGCAGTAGCCAAATTTGGATTTGGTGTGAATTGTGCTAAAGCAGTATTGGATATCAAGACTGCGATTAAAGTCGCTGTAGAAATAGAAATAAATTTCATAGTGTTAGGTAAAATCGGGGTTTTTAGTAGATGTGTGAGTCGTTATGCAATACTGCTCAGTCAACTTTATCCGAGCAGTATTGACTTGTTATGGCACTAGTGACGGAAAATCTTTGTCTTCAACTTAACTTTGATTAGTTTCTTGGTGCTGGAATTGGATTATTTTCAGGACAATCGATTGGGTCGATTACACCCGATTCACACTTATTAATCTGAAATTCTTGAGGTATTTCCGGTGGAAATGTAATTTGGCTTGATGGCGCCGGATTTTTAATATTCCTATTTAATTGTCGAGGTTTTATCCGATTAGGAATACAACCAAGCTGGGGATTTGGTGCAGGAACCCAACCATCTGGACAACCTGGTGGAGTACCTGGTGTCGATGCAAATGCTACGCTTGAAATTGAGAGTGTAGCTAAAGCATTTATAAGCACTGATGATATTACAACACTCAATAGTAAAGCTACAGATAAAAAAGGTCGAAATTTCATATTCATTTTCCTTTGAAGTTGTTTCTTGTCACTAATAAGCAAATCGATTAACTACAAATACGAAATTAATCAGAATTTAGTAATGCGAACGCGCAAGGATTCGCATTACTAATATTAACAAATCAAAAATCACATACCCATAACTAGTGGTTATAACTAATTAGTTACCTTATAAGTACAACCACTCCAACCTAAAGAACTACGCATATTCGATGCCTCGTTAAAAAAGTCACCTCCATTTCCTCTAACTGTTTTTTGTCCTTGAATACAAGAAATTCGTCCAGTGTTTAGACCATTGGTTTTGTAGTATCCCCATTCTGCTCTATCTACGCTATGACCAGCATTTAATACCTTTTGAAAAACATCAAAACAAGCATCTGCTATTGAATCAGTACCATATCGAAAATAATTAATCCCTTTATTCGATGCGGCTGTACAATAAGGCTTTTGAGCCGATTGTGCTACAGCTTGGTTTGTATTGATGGTTGAAGATAATGTTACAACACTCAGTAACAAAGCTGCCGATAAAACTGGTTTAAATTTCATAATTTTTACCCATTAATATTGTGATATTTAATGGAGAAATGAAAGTATTCAGGTTGATTCATGAATTATTCATCTCTTCACTTCATGGCAATATCATGGCGTAAATAAATTAAGTCTACAATAGGAAATAATCAGATATTACCTATAGGATAAAATCAGGTAGTTATAAACAAAAATTGGAGAAAGTTAGGTTTTTAATAGAAATCATTGCAACGAGTCGAAGAAAAACTATAATTAATTCAGCTTCAGTGATTAACCAGTATTTTTTTATGGACTCATAATTAGGTGCTGGGTAAGGATTCAGGCGCCTATAGCTCTTCTTCCAACAAACTTGAGATTTTATGAACGCAGAACTAACCGTTGCTGAATCAAGGCAAAATGTAAAGAAATGTAAAATATCTGTGTCAGGTGCGGAAAAACTTCATCAAGCTCTGAATTTATACAACAAAGTTAAAAACAAAGTCATCCAACTTTGTACTTGTATGACAGAATCAGAGTTTAATTGGGAGATAGCGCTAGATTTTGCGGATAAGTTTGTATATAAAAGGACAGGCTTACACTTAAAGGATATTGAAATTATTGTACTTCAGAGTTCTTGGGAAGGCATAACCTATCCGCAAATGGCAGACAATTATGGTTATAGTGCTGAGTATCTTAATAAAGACGTTGGCAATAAGTTGTGGAGTAAGCTCTCGGAGGCATTAGGAGAAAAAGTTACCAAACATAATTTTAAGGAAGCGTTGAAGAGGGCATGGAAGCAACATGTATGTGGCATTAATAACATCAATCAGGCGCCGCAAGTTTATGACGTGCCATCAGATTCTTTTTATCTAGAACGTCCTCCCGTAGAAGAACGCTGTTTTGCGGAAACAATGCAACCTGGATGTTTACTAAGAATCAAAGCACCTTTGCAGACAGGCAAGACAGAACTTATGTCCAGAATTTTGAATTACGCTGGTAATCAAGGATACCGGACAGTGGAATTAAACTTGCGGGATGCCACTAAAGAAGATTTCGGTTGTCTGGATACATTTTTACAGTGGTTATGCACTAGCATCACGGAAATATTACAGGTGACTTGTCCTGTCGCAGAACATTGGCGCCAAAGTTTGGGGAATAGCAAGATAAAATGCAGAACCTATTTTGAGAAATATTTATTACCTGGAGATAATCCTTTAGTTGTAGCTTTGGATGAAGTTGATAAAATGTTTCCGTATCCAGAGATTGGTGGCGAATTTTTAGGGATGTTACGGACTTGGCATGAGGATGCAAAAACTCGTCCTTTGTGGCGCCAATTGCGGTTAGTGGTGTTGCATACTCAAGCTTACACTCAACTCGATATCAATCAGTCTCCGTTTAATGCTGGAACAGAGATAACGTTGCCCGATTTTACTGACGAACAGGTGCTGCATCTGGTACAAAAATACGGACTAGATTGGGATATGAGTAAAGTCACACAGTTAATGACAATGGTGGGGGGACATCCTTATTTAGTAAGGGAAGCATTAAAGCAGTTAGCACAAGAGAATATATCTCTCGAAGAAGTTTTGCAAACGGCGCCGAAAGCATGGGGAATTTATCGATATCATTTACAAAAACACTCTTATCATTTATTCGCTCATCCCCAGCTACTTGCGGCTTTTAAGAAAATAGCTTTAGCTGATACTCCTGTGGAATTTGATTCGCTATTAAATCAAGATATAGCAGTTAGATTAAACGACTTAGGATTAGTAAGGCTTTCTCCAACAGGTGCAACACCGCGTTATGAATTATATCGACTTTATCTTCGCCAACATTGCCAAGAAAAAGATTTATGGGAATAGTTTCAAGGGATATTAACTTTTATAATAGAAGTGCGATATGAGTACAGTACCAAAAATCAGCAACTGTTATCAAGTCGGTGGAAGTTTACCTTTTACTGCGACTACCTATGTTTTACGACAAGCTGATGAGGAACTGTATGCAGGATTAAAGGCAGGTTCGTTTTGTTATGTGTTAAATTCTCGACAGATGGGTAAATCTAGTTTGCGAGTGCGAACAATGAGGAAGTTAGAAGCAGAAGGATTTGCCTGTTGTGCGATTGAAATGAGGGATATTTGTGGCCCGCAATTAAACTTAACCGCTCAACAGGTTTTTGACTCGGTAGCTTGAAAATTCAAAACGTAAAGCCCGCATAAGGTTTTTACAACTCTATGCGGATCTATAGTACTAAAATGAGAATAAACTGAGAAAGGAATGAGAAAAAATATTTCTAAATTTATATAAATTCTCAGCTATACATAATTTAGTTCTTGGTAACACCACCGATAATTGTTCTTATCGCAAACAGGGACATGTCAAAAGGTGGTTATATGGACTTAGTAGATTTTTTAGGACTTGTTCATCCTTTTATAGCTATATTCTTTGTTTTTCCGTTACTTGGCATCGTGGTTAACTTTGCCTGGGCAACACGTCAGCGTCGTTTACAGAGCAAAAGTGCAGGTAAGAGCAAAATTCCAGCGTCGGTTGGTGTTGAACATAAACAATTGGGAAGTTGGCTAACAGGCGCCATTGTCGGATTAACTTTGCTAGGATTAGCTTATCCCATCGGCAAAAATATTATCACGAATCAAGTTTGGAGCAAGGCGCCGTTTCAGGTAATTTTTATTTTGTTGATGTTTGTAGCAACTATTACATCTTTAGTATTGCTCTACCGTGCTAATACAAAGCTATGGCGGTCTGTGTTTGCAACTCTCACAGGTGCGGGTTTGGTAATTTTAGGGTTTCAAGACGGAGTATTTCGTCGTGATAACGAGTGGTTTTGGTCGCATTACTATATCGGTATGGCAGCGGCAATGTTAATGATTTTCTCTTTAGCGATTGTACCCGAAATTTATAAAGATAAGTCACATCGCTGGCGCCTAATTCACACAATTTTAAATTGCGTTGCTTTATTATTATTTATGGGACAAGCAATGACAGGCACGCGAGACTTATTAGAAATTCCTTTAAGTTGGCAAGAACCTTATATCTATAAATGTGATTTTGTAAATAAAACTTGTCCCATATCTCAACCGGAATTAAAAAAGTGAGTAGATTCAACAAATTATTTCCTAAAATTGACACTTTCTCATTACAATTTCGTTTGACAATCGGTATTATTATAGTTTCTGCTTTTGGATTAGCTGGTCTTGCTACTTGGACTGGTTGGAAAATGCAACGAATTTTAATCGATAGTCATAAGCGGAATATTCAGGAAATCGCTTCACGTCTACCGCGCGATGTCGAAGTTTACAGCGAGATGTTGCCAATTGAGACTGCATTACAAAAAGCAATTGACAATCGAACAGAAAATGACACTTTATTATGGGTAAAAAGTCAAGATACAAATCAAATAGTAGCTAAATCAAATAATTTAAATCCTGTATCTGGCTCTAACATTGCTAAATTAATTTCTATTACAGAAATGCCTGATAAAGCAGAAATTTACGTAGTTAAAGGACATTACTTTGTTTTATGCGGTGAAAAATTAAGAATCAAAGGTAAGTTAATAGGTGAAGTTTCTATAGCACAAGATATTACCCGTGACCAAACCATGTTTGTCACACTGCTACATAATGTAGGTATCGCTGGAATTGTGGTAATTGTAATAATATCAGCAACAATTGCATTCTACATTAAAAATTCCCTCCAACCTCTACGGCAAATTAGCCAAATGACGGCAGTAATTCAAGCAGAAGATTTAGACTCATATAAATTACACCTTGCTCAGGCGCCGACAGAGGTCAAAGAACTCGCGCAAACTGTTAATATGATGTTGTCTCGATTATCTCAAGCTTGGGAAAAAGAACGACAATTTACCAGTAATATTTCTCATGAACTGCGAACACCATTAACTGTTGTATATGGATATTTACAAAGTGTACTAAGAAGACAACAAAATTTAACCGAAATTCAGAAAGAAGCTTTGCAAACAGCAGCATCAGAAGCAGAACGTACCATTCACATATTACAAGATTTACTCGACTTAGTTAGAATAGATAGTAGATATGGAAATTTTGATATTAAACCTTGTAGGTTAAATGATATAGTTTCCGACGTTGTGAAGATGGCATATAAAAATAGTAATAGACAAATTGAAATTGAGGCGCCGACTCATCCAATTATTGTAAAAGCAGATAGCAACAAACTTGAAAAAGTGTTACTTAATTTAATTGACAATGCAATTAAATATTCTCACCCAGATACACCTATAATTATAAAATTAAAGCAAATTAAAAACGAGGGCATAATTGAAGTTTTTGACAATGGCTACGGTATTCCATTACAACATCAATCTAGAATTTTTGAGCGATTTTATCGTGCTGATGAAGCGCGCTCCTCAAGTGGTGGTACAGGTTTAGGTTTATCAATTGTTAAAAGCTTTATAGAAAGTATGGGGGGTACAGTTATGGTGAGTTCTAAAATAAACCAAGGAAGCGTATTTACAATTACTTTACCTTGTTGATACTTATATTGATATTTATAAATGGTTTATGGGTAATATTATGCTTACCGTTGTTCCTTGTTCAACATTAGATGTAATTACTAACTTCCCACCATGTGCTTCAACAATACGTTTAGTTATTGCAAGTCCCAGTCCTGTACCATCCGGTTTTGTTGAATAAAATGGTTGAGTTAGTTTAGATAAAACCTCTGGTGCTATTACGGCGCCACCATTATGAACATTGATTATAACTTGATTTATATTTAATACAATATCTAACTTAATAGTATCTCCTACGTTTACGGCTTCATAAGCATTACGGATTATATTTATTAATACTTGTTTTAGCTTATCTTTATCTCCAAGTACATGAACGTTCGTACTTGCAGGAGTAAATTTTATATATCTTCCCTCTGCCTCTGGCATATGCAGATACTCTATAATACATGTGACGAATTCGTTGAGACAAATTGGCGCCACTTGTAAAGCTTGGGGTTTAGCATAAAGTAATATTTCTTGTAATAATCTTTCTAAACGATTACCTTCATCTAGCGCTAGAGATAATCGTAATTTTGCAGCATCATTCAAATCCAGTTTATTAAAATAATTCAATCCCATTTTCATCGTTGTCAAAGGATTGCGGATTTCATGGATAATACAAGCAGCAAATTCACCAATTGCCGCAAGACGTTCTTGTTCTACAAGTTGAGCTTGTGCTGCTTTTAATTCTTCAGTTCTCTGCGCGACTTGAGCTTCTAAAACTTCATTGAATTTCTGCTGTTGTTTATAAAGATAATAGTTATCTATCGCTGTAGCGGCACGTTCTGCAAACAATTCCACTATATTAACTTCTGAAGGAGAAAAAGTGCGCGGTTCTTTATGGAATGAGCAAATTGTTCCAATAACTCCATTTTGAGAAGTACGCAATGGTATTCCTAAGTAAGCTTGATAACCTTCTGGAGCTTGACCATATTCTGTACAGCACTTAGTATCTTCGACTATTAAACTGCGTCCAGTTTCTATAACTGTTCCGGATAATTGGCCATGTACAGAATAAGTTCCTATTTCTCTACCTAAATCTATACTACTAGCCAATACCTTGCCAAAGCCTTGCTGACAAATAGTTACAACAGACCAATCAATACTAATTAACTCATTTACACCACAAGCTATTTCTTTTAAATATTCGCTTAATTCACCATTTCTATGACTAAGCGACGATAAAACCTCTATTGTCCGCCTTTGCCGCCAGTAGAAGTCATCAAACATGATATACCTAAATAAAAAAATACCTATCTTATAGACTTAACACTTGATAGGACTTTTTCAGCTAAATAAAAACTTAAGATTAAAGCCGCGCCAGTGATTAATTATCGCGTAATGCATACCCGATACCCCGCACCGTATAAATTAAGCGTTTTTCATTATTTGCTTCTAGCTTCAAACGCACATAGCGAACATAGACTTCTATAACATTAGAGTCTCCAACAAAATCATAACCCCAAACTTTTTCTAAAATTTGTTCTCTGGTAAAAACCTGACGCGGGTAACTCATTAAATACTCAAGCAAATCAAACTCTTTCGCAGTTAGTTCTATTGTTCTATTGCCTCGAAATACTTGACGAGTACGACGGTTTAATTGTAAATCTTCAAATTGCAATACATCAGAACTATCTTCTTGAGTGCGACGCAAATGAGCGCGGATTCTTGCTAATAACTCCTCAATACTAAATGGTTTAACGACATAATCATCGGCGCCAGCATCTAAACCAGTCACACGGTCGTTAACTTCATCTTTCGCGGTTAACAAAATAACAGGAATTTTACTCCCGGTCGCACGTAGACGACGGCAAAGTTCTACTCCAGTTAAGCCAGGAACCATCCAATCTAAAATTGCTAAATCCGGCGCCGATTCCCGTGCTAAGGTAATTCCCGTCATTCCATCGTTAGCGACACTAACCTTATAACCTTCGCTAGTTAATTCTAACTCGACAAATCGAGCTAGCTTTACATCATCTTCTACCAAAAGAATATGTGCTGTCATAATTTCCCCGAATTAGATACCCGACTCTTTAAACAAGTCAGGTATCTTAATAATCTTACTTATTATTTGACTTCGCTTGGAGCAAAAGCGGTTATTTTACCTTGTTTAACTGCAACAACTACATCGTAAGTTGCACAATAAGCAAATGTAGTATTATTAGCTTTATTATAAAGATTTACAACCATACCTGCACCACCAGGTTGAACAGCAATTGGTTCCAAATCACCGAAGAAATAGCGACGGAGTTCATCACCACTGCCAAACATACCTTTATGTTTAGTCAGCATAGCGATTTTTTGAGCAGGAGTTAAGCCTGTAACATCTTTCATTGCTCCTGCTTGAGCAGAACGCTGAGTTTCGGTTATCATTCCATTTGTTTCTTTTGCTACCGCTTGATTCGACTGTAAATTAATTGTACTGAGTGAGGCGCCAATTGTGACTAAACTAGTTAGAGCAGCAGTAGTTACAATAGTTTTGAGATTCATTTTGAATGATTCCTTTATAAAATCGTCTGTCTTCGATGTTTATTAGTATTGATTGAATTCCTGAGTTTTTGCTGAGAACAGGATTAGCGGGTGTTAAAAACTACCATTATTTTTTTTAATCTACTTAATGGTAGTAAGTATTTATCATGCATGGCATAATTTAAGAGCTTAAAATTAGCTGAGAAAACCATAAGAACTTTCAAAGGCAAATCTCAGCTTTATAGACTGAAACATTTAGAGCCTTATAACCTTTAAGCAGATAGCTTAAGCAACAATCAAGTTAGTTAGTTAAAGCTAAAGCAAAACCTATATGACTAACTGATGCTATATAGAGGAATATAAAGCTATGAAATTAAAAAGTTTTTTAATACTAAGTCTCGCATCCATGTTGATAGCAAGCTGTGCAAAAGAAATTAGTGCAACTGAAAATCATGCGACTATGAAGCCTTCAAATAATCCTGTAGTTCAGTTAGCACAATCTCAACAAACTGTGAAAGTTGGTAATTTTGTTTCTGGAGAGCATACAACTCAAGGTACAGCAAGCATTATAAGAAATAACGGTAACTCGTTTCTAAAGCTGAACCAGTCATTTAAAACTTCCGACTCAGGACCAGATTTAGTCGTCATTTTACATCGTTCAAATAACGTAATTGGTTCAACTAAGCCACCGTCCTATCCTTTAAAAAAAGGAGATTACGTTATTCTTGGTCGCTTACAAAAATTTAGCGGCGCCCAAACTTATGCTATCCCTAAAAATATCGATTTAGCAAATTATAAATCTGCTGCTATTTGGTGTCGTAAATTCAATGCTACCTTTGGTGCCGCCAAGTTAAGCAATAGCTGATACCGATTTTGTGCTTAATTTGCTACCAGGTGCATCGCTGCCAACTTATGTTTGGTAGTGATGCTTATTTATATCGCTGACGGCAGGTTTGTTATGGTTAAGAGACACAACAAAATTCCAGGACAAATTTATCTTTGGCTTGCAATTCTAATTTTTGGAGCATCTAGCGCTATTACTAGAAAGTTAACAGAAATTGGCGCCCAAAATTTTATAGATGCTCGTAATCCAATTTCTCTATGTAATGTTTTATTTGTCGGTAATATATGCGCCTTATTGGTTTTGATTACTATTTACAGGCGCCAGTGGAACAAAGCAATATTAAAAAAAATATCAATAAAAAACTGGTTAAATCTGACAAAAGTTGCAATATTATCGGGAGCTATTGCACCTGCTTTAATCTTTCAAGCGTTGGCGTTAACTAATGTTAATAATGTTGTTCTGGTTGGGCGCCTAGAACCACCTTTAACACTAGCTTTATCAGTTTGGCTATTGAGGCAACGGGTGAATATTTGGGAAATTGTAGGAGCAGTTACTGCCTTTATTGGTGTCACCTTAACTATTATTCTTCAACCTCCACAACCCATGATGCATATGGGAGTTCATATAGGTGTTGGGGAAATATTGTCCGCAATAGGAGCTGTGGCTTTAGCTGTTTCTACAATTATTAGCAAACAACATCTTTCTAAAATTCCTTTAGGAATCTACAGTGTATTTCGTACAGCTTTGGGAACAATAATATTTTTCTTTCTGGCTTTAATAATTTATGGTCACGACCATTTTACAGATGTATTTTCGCCTTTTCTTTGGCGGTGGATGTTAGTATATGGCTTTGTAATTGTAGTTTTAGGTCAATCCTTTTGGATTAAAGGCTTGAAAGCTTCCACTGTATCGGTAGCTTCTTTAGTTAGCTCATTTACTCCACTCGTAGGCATTTTAGCAGCTTACTTCATTTTGGGCGAGGCGCCGACTATGGCTCATTATATTGGTGGTAGCTTGATTTTAATTGGTATCTTGTTGAGCCAAATTGGAATTAGGCGCCAAGCTTCTCTTAGAACTGAGTTGTCCAAAATGATTTCTACATCCGCACAACACAAGGTAGAAACAACTATAGGATTTAAAGGTATGTGATAATTAGCCGCCTCCATGCCCACCTCGTCCAAAGCTACCAAAACCACTGCGTCCAGATGTAGAATGAATGGCGCCACTACCAACTTTACTAGAACCACTATCACTGGCAGCACTACCAAACCGACTACCTCATTAACGTGACAATAAGTTTTAATAAGCTAGGTTTAAGTTTCATTTGATTTTATAGTTAAGTTTTTAGGTCAAACAGCAAAGTAACTAAAGTAACTATAGTTTGAGAGAACCAAATTTCGCTCTTATGGGATAGGCATCCTGCCTGTCCAAAATATAAAGGACAGGCAAGGATGCCTGTTCCACAAGCCTATCCCACAAGATTATTGATTCTGCGACACTCTTGTTACCATGTGGCAGAATTTATAAAAGAACAAACATAAAAAACATAAAGTCCTTCCACACTTATATTTCCCAGAATGACCGCAACACTATCAAACACCAACCTCCCTAGCGTTTACGACCCAAAAGCCGCTGAGTCCAAGTGGCAACAGTTTTGGGAAGATAACCATATATATAAGGCTGACCCAAATAATCAAGCCGAACCGTACTGTATCGTTATCCCTCCTCCTAACGTTACGGGTAGCTTGCATATGGGACACGCTTTCGATAACTCCCTGATTGATACATTGGTTCGTTACCATCGGATGAAAGGCAAAAACGCCTTATATCTCCCTGGTACCGACCATGCGAGTATTGCAGTACAAAGCATTCTTGAAAAGCAACTCAAAGCAGAAGGTAAAACTCGTTACGACTTGGGACGCGATAAGTTTCTCGAAAAGGCTTGGCAGTGGAAGGCTGAGTCTGGGGGTACTATTGTCAATCAGTTGCGGCGTTTAGGTGTGTCGGTGGACTGGACGCGCGAACGGTTCACTTTAGATGAGGGTTTATCAAAAGCTGTATTAGAAGCTTTCGTTAAACTTTATGATGAAGGACTAATATATAGAGGCGAGTATTTAGTAAACTGGTGTCCTGAATCGCAGTCGGCGGTTTCAGATTTGGAGGTTGACCAAAAAGAAGTAAATGGCAACCTTTGGCATTTCCGTTACCCACTTTCTGATAATTCTGGTTTCGTAGAAGTTGCCACAACTCGTCCAGAGACAATGTTGGGTGATACGGCAGTTGCGGTTAACCCAAACGATGAACGTTATAAAGATTTCATTGGCAAAACTTTAACTTTGCCAATAATGAATCGAGAAATTCCAATTATTGCTGATGAATTAGTTGACCCAACCTTTGGTACAGGTTGCGTTAAGGTTACACCAGCCCATGACCTGAATGACTTTCAAATGGGTAAACGTCACAACTTACCGTTTATCAATATTATGAACAAAAACGGCGCCCTCAATGAAAACGCCGGTGAATTTCAAGGGCAAGACCGTTTTGTTGCGCGTAAGAATGTTGTTGCAAAACTCGAAGAGCTAGGTGTTTTAGTTAAAATCGAAGAGTACAAACATACAGTTCCATATAGTGAGAGAGGTAAGGTTCCTGTTGAACCGCTACTTTCCACGCAGTGGTTTGTTAAAATTCGTCCTTTGGCAGATAATGCGCTGGAATTTCTAGATAATCAAAATTCTCCAAACTATGTTCCGCAGCGTTGGAGTAAAGTTTATCGTGACTGGTTAGTTAAGCTCGAAGACTGGTGTATTTCTCGTCAGTTATGGTGGGGTCATCAAATTCCTGCTTGGTATGCAGTTAGTCAAACAAATGGAGAAATTACAGATACAACTCCCTTTGTTGTTGCTCAAACCCAAGAAGAAGCAATACAAAAAGCAAAACAACAATTTGGCGAAGATGTAAAACTCGAACGTGACCCAGATGTATTAGATACATGGTTTTCTTCTGGGTTATGGCCGTTTTCTACAATGGGTTGGCCTGAACAAACTCCTGATTTAGCTAAGTATTATCCTACTAGCGTTTTGGTTACTGGCTTTGACATCATATTTTTCTGGGTAGCTAGAATGACTATGATGGCTGGGCATTTTACTGGACAAATGCCGTTTAAAGATGTTTATATTCACGGTTTGGTTCTCGATGAGAAGGGCAAAAAAATGTCCAAGTCAGCGGGTAATGGTATTGACCCGTTGTTGCTAATTGAGAAATATGGTACTGATGCACTGCGATATACGTTAATTAAAGAAGTTGCAGGCGCCGGACAAGATATTCGTTTAGACTACGACCGTAAGAAAAATGAATCGCAGTCGTTTGAAGCTTCGCGTAATTTTGCGAACAAACTATGGAATGCTTCGCGGTTCGTAATGATGAACTTGGATGAACAAACTCCTGCACAACTGGGAGTTCCGCAACCAAGCGAACTTAGCGATAAGTGGATACTTTCACGGTATAACCAAGTTATTAAACAAACTAGTAATTATATAGATAATTATGGTTTGGGTGAAGCAGCAAAAGGGCTTTATGAATTTATTTGGGGTGATTTTTGCGACCAGTATATTGAGCTTGTTAAATCTCGGTTGCAAAGTGATGCTGACCCAAGTTCACGTAAAGCTGCACAGCAAACGCTTGGTTATGTTTTAGAAGGGATTTTGAAGTTACTGCATCCTTATATGCCTCATATTACTGAGGAAATTTGGCATACACTAACTCAAAAAGGCGCCGATTCTAAGGAAAGTTTATCGTTACAGCGTTATCCAGAGGTTGATGAGGGTCAGATTGATGTAGGGTTGGAAGAACAGTTTGATTTGTTATTTGGGGTTATTCGCACTATTCGGAATTTACGTGCGGAAGCTGATGTTAAACCGGGTGTGAAGGTTGCGATTAATTTGCAGACTGATAATAGTAGGGAGCAGGAGGTTTTAGCTGCTGGAGAAGTTTATATTAAGGATTTGGCGAAGGTTGAGAGTTTGAGTGTTGGTGGTGGGGAGGTAAAGACGGGGGAAAGCACTGAAGTGCTTACAACGGTACTTACAACAAGGGTGCTTACAACCACGAAAAAATTCCAAATTCCTCAACAGTGGCGCCTTTATCTCAAGATTATTGGTGTAATAGTTTTAGTTAGAGTTGGGTTTGCTGTTTTTGATGCTATTAATCATGTTGCTGTATTAGCTGGGTTTTTTGAGGTAGTTGGTCTTGGTTTCTCAGCTTGGTATTTGGCAAATAATGTTTTTAACAAGGAAAAAAGACAGCAAATACTTCAAAATGCATCTAAGTCGGTAGAAAAAGTATCGCAACCAACGGTAGAATCTAAGCCGAAGCAAGAAGAAGAAGCTATAGCGGGTGTTATCGGTACAGTACAAGTTATTTTGCCGTTAACTGGAGTCGTTGATATTGCTGCCTTTTGTGCCAAGCTACAGAAAAAACTTGAAAAAATCGAAAACGATATCAAGTCTCTTTCTGCTAGACTTAATAACCCAGGTTTTGTTAATAATGCTTCCCCTGAAGTTGTTCAGGGTGTACGCGATAATTTAGCCGAAGCCGAAAAACAAGCACAAATCTTACGTGACCGCATTCAAAAATTATCACAATAAAAAAGTGCTGAGTCAAAAGTGCTGAGTGCTGAGTGTAATACTCAGAACTCAGAACTCAGCACTCAGCACTCATCACTCATTACTTATGTTGTATTTAGCCCAAGTACATAAAAACGAATTTCTCGAACAATACCAGTTACGTTTGTTAGCTCGTAAAGAAGCTGAAAATATGTGGGCTACTATTCCTGAAGAAGCGTTTATTCTTTTGGGTAAAAGTAGTGCGATGACCGAAAAGCTACTGGTTTTAGTTGAACTCTCACCCACTGGTGATATTGAACGACTAGAAGATGCGACAAATTGGGTGCTATCGTTAGTAAACACTTACTTAACTACTGGCATTACCCCCGATTATCTGACGCAAGAAAAAGAACGCGCAGAACAATGGCGCCAAAATTTAACTTTACAAAACCAAGATTTAGCACGTCGCTCGTTAGAATTAGAAGCACGACGCGAACAAATTCAAGCTTTAGAAGAAAGTTTAAAGCGTGAGAAAAGCGCTTTCAGTAATGGTAATCATCCTGAAGAAAGTTAGGAGACTCCGAACAACCCAGTTTTACAAAGCAGTACTATGCTACTTTGCTGCTGAGTATCCGCTTGATTAAGCTTCATTAACATTTCTACTAACCAAGCTAATTTTACCTGTCGCTTGAGGCGCCGTAGCTCTTTCCATACAGATAGTGATTCTGCGACTCTCCAACCGTATTTTTTAAAAAAGCTTGTTCCTTCAGTAGGAGCAAATAACAAAGTTTTATTTCCACTAGCAAAATATTGGTCAAATATTTTACGAGCGTAGATTTTATCATAATTTTGTAGAGTGTCTGCTGACTCTAACTCAAATAACCACCAGTTCAAGTTTGATTGCTCATAAATATCAGCAGCAATAGATGCTACTTGTAGTTCTGGTAAATAAGAAAGAAGTCCTTCAGTAATTACAAGTGCTTGCTTAGAGTTTTTGGTAATCTCAGCAAATAAACGTTTTCTTAGCGAAATATCTGTAATATCTAACTTAACTCGTTCCAAAGTACAAACAGGTGTAGCTTGTAAGAGTTTTTGTTCCTTTTCAATCAAAATTTCCGGAAAATCAACTTCAACCCAGCGAAGCGACCCAGGAAGATTTAATCTATAAGGACGAGTATCTAGTCCTGCCGCTAAGTTTAACACCGTATCAATCTCGTGAGACTGAACCAGCTTTTCAATTTGTTCATCGATAAGACGAGTACGAAGCGCTATCGCATTGGTGATTTTTTCCTTTTCTCCAAGCACCTCAACCAACATCGCTCCCTTACCCCCTGCAAGTAAACGTGCGTAAGGGTCATGAAATAAAGCATCAGCGCGTTCGCTCTCTAAAGCACGGTACATCGCTACCAAATAGGCAGTATCTGCAATATTCTTCATGTGTATAATAATTAATTATAAATATTTGTGTTGTAGATACATAAAGGAGATATAAAAAGGCGCCTGCGCTATTTACTTATTCACTGTAACTGTAAATTGTCAGGAAGAAACCGAAGAAACCAGATTTCTGTGGGAACAGATAATGATATTATAAACGTCTTTAAATAATCCCAACCAGAAAGCTGTACGTCAATGAACTCAAATAAGCTGTCAACTGCTTGCTTATTATTACTAATTTTATCAACCAGCGCACCCTTCAACACGCGCGCATTAGCATCAGATATAAGCGACATTAAAGCATCAATACAGCAAGCAGCACTAAGAAAATTATCTAAAAAAGTTAATGCCCCTATTGACAAATTAGAAATTGTCTATACATTTAAACCAACTTTTCAAACTATTGGTAAAAGTGGATTTGGATTTGTAGTTGTAGACAAACGTAACGGTAAAATATTTGACATAGCAGTCGATGCCAATGGGCAAGAAATGAATATAGAGAAATTAGCGCAACAAGATAAAACTGCTTATGTATCTAAATATGGAAAACTATCACAAGGTTTATTTGAAAAACTTGCAGATACTAAACCCAATGACCAAATCTCTGTGGTAATTAAATTAAAAGTAGAACGTCAAGATGTTAAAAGTATTCAGGCGCCAGTTCCAGTAAGTACAGATACGCAACAGCAGCAAACTATAGAAAACGAACAAGTTGTGAATGAAGCAATTAATAAAATTGAAGAATTAGGATTTAATGTAACTGGCGATAACTCCAGTCCTGCCGTATATGGAAATTTGACCCCCGCTCAAATACGCGCGATAGAAAAGCTAGATATCGTTGATAACATCGATAATCTGTAGGGTGGGCAATGCCCACCATCATTAAAACCCAAGGGTACTGCGTTAAGAGCGCAAGCGTTTGTCGTAGGGGAATTGGAGAAAATATGAAGCCGATAGCTTTAATCAAATCATGCTTAAAAGCATGACAGCCTTGTTGCCGATAGCTGAATATTTTCTATTTATCTTCGGGTGTGTCCTGGGTCTGGATATACCTTTTTACCGTCTCAAGATTTGCACCTCAATAGGATGAAACAAAATACCCAATTTTCCAAAATACTGGTTTTTTATAGAATTGATTACAGTGTTCAGGAAATTATGCAGCGAATCAAACGGCTAGTTACGGTCTTTAAGTTATTAGCAAACGCACAAAGAGCGCAATGCGCGGATTGATGTCAATTAATAAGTGGCAATGGTCTGATTCCCCGTTAAATTCGACCAACTGACAATCCCACTTTTTACGTCAAATCTTGCCACGGGGAGTACTCCCTGTGGCAAAGTTTGACACAAATCTTCACATATTTCTTGTAGTCGGCGTAAAACATTACCAGTAATGACTTTGCGCCGATATTTCGTAACTAGGACGCTTGTGGATGGACAGATTATAAACTGTCCCACCAGGCAATGTTTTAGTAGACTAACAGTAACTAGTTGCTGTAAGTTAGTCATAGTATACCAAATATCAGGGGGTGAGATTCGTTGCAAGTTGCTTACAAGTTTAAGCTACGTCCAAAACAAGGTCAAATTGATTTATTAGAGGATTGGCAGCACAAAGTAGGTTATATTCAAAACCGTTCTTTAGGCGATAGAATAGCCACTTATAATAATACTTTTGTGATGGGTGATTACTGTGACTTGTACCGACGACGCGAGATTTGCGCTACCAATTTTTACTGTGACATAAATTTATATAAAATACATGGTATCCCAAATATAGTAAGTCCGCTCTTGTGTTCGGTAAGCAAGTCAGCGTCTTTAGGTAATATTTGGAAAGAAGAAAAGCCGAATTTACGCAGAAGCAAAGATAAAGATAAACCCTTTAATCCAAAACGGGGTGCATTTGAAATGCACAGTAATTGGGTGACAGAGTTTAAACAACAATATCCTGAATTTAAGACAGTCAATGCGGACGTAATACAACAAGCATTACGCCATGTAGATGGTGCTTTTAACAAGTTCTTTAGTGGCAAAGCTGGATTTCCAAACTTTAAGCAACATATAGATGTAAGTTTTGAATTCAAGCCTGGAACAGTAAGGATAATTAATAAATATATAATTTTTCCAACTTTGGGTGGAATGCGATTCTTTAAGTCAAGACCAATTCCTACGGAGTGGTCGATACGAACAGTTACAGTTAGTCGAGAAGTAGATGGTTGGTATGTTTCTATTCTTTTAAGAGACGATACTGTTCCAACTTTACCTATCAAAAACCTATTAGAATGTGAATCAATTATTGGTGTAGATGTTGGGATTAAGAAGCTAGCGTCTTTGAGTGACGGCACATTAATTACCAACCCACAATTTTTAAAAAAGTCTGAGCGCAGGTTAAGAATACGTCAACGTCGTGTTTCACGCAAGAAGAAAGGCTCAAATAAGCGTAAAAAAGCCGCTATACAACTTAGTCGCCTACACCAGAAAATACGTCGTCAACGTGAAGATTATCAATGGAAACAAGCTCTTATAATTTCTTCAAAGGCAGATGTTATAGTTTTTGAAGATTTAAATATTAAAGGCATGAAATCCCGTTGCAAGCCGAAAAAAGATGAAGCAACGGGAAAATATATAAAAAATGGGCAGTCTGCAAAATCTGCTTTGAATCAAGCTATTTCTGATGCTTCGTGGTATTCTCTACGTCAAAAAACCGAGCATCAAGCACAAAAATTAGGCAACTTAGTAATACTAGTTAACCCAAGAAATACGAGTATTACTTGTCCCAAATGTGGTCACACATCAAAAGCCAACAGACATAAAGAAAAGTTTGTTTGCGTTATCTTCAGCTAGCTTTATCAAGAAACTTACAGGAATTTTAGGACTTATTGCTAAAGAAGCTCTTATCTCAGATTCAGAGTTATCAAGTGCCCAGTTTAGCTAAAATTTAGGTAGCTCAAATTGTTGAAATACACGCCTATTTGATTTATATAAGTCTTTAAAAAAACATGGATTTTCTAGTAGCAACAGTGAAAGAGCAGGGTTGTTTAAAACAAAATTTGGCGCCTCAGAGAATAATTTTATAAGTGTATCTGGTGGTGTATTAGCATTTTGGGCAACAGCAAAGCGTATTTTCGCCCGGAAATCTACAGCTAATTCTCGCAAACGTTCGCTAGGTGTAGTTTCATTTAGTGCCTCTTCTAAACTTTGACTCATGGTTACGGAATCACAAGTACTATTTATATATACTTATTATTCCCTACTTAAACAAAAAACTTAACTTTGCGTCCTTTGCGTCCTTTGGGTTTAAACTCTTTTCTCTGTTAACTCTGTGTCTCTGTGGTAAAAAAATTAATATACTGTTGTAACTGCTATAGTGGACAGTAATTTTGTAGAGCTAGTCAACACGATTATTTTCAATTGCGGCTTTGCGTCTAACTGAACCACGACGTTTAAATTTTTGAAGCTGGATTTTATCTTCGTTCTCATAAAGATAATTTTCCAGTTCCGTTGCGAGGAACCTCTACGACTTCTCCAGTTTTTAAATAAACAGTAGGCATTGGTTCACGCTCCGAAGGAATGATCTAACTTATGTTATTTTACAAGGAACGGGCAAGGATGCCCATTCCACAACAAGAGTTATTTTACAAGTTAGACAGAGGTTGTGCGAACTTCGGTTGCTGCTAGTAATTCTCTGACAACTCTTGCCGCAGCTTTTTGTGCGATTTGACCAGTAATTTGCTGACCTAACTTTTGTACATCAGGGTTAAAAAGTATTTGGGTAAATTGAGGCGCCAGTTGATTTGCATCAAAGCCGCGTGTTTCTTGTAAAATCTTGGCAATATTCTTGATATGTTCTAACGTTTGCTGCTGGTCGGTGTTGGCAGCAGGCGCCTCTGTGACTGCGGTCAGTCCAACTTGTTGACGTAGTAAAGTTGTAAAATTGTGCAAAGCATTTCTTCGTAACCCATCGACAGTTTTAAACAACTCGTCAACAAGTTTCTCACGAATATACTGACCGCGTTCGGATGATAAAAAGTCGAGTGCTTGGTTTAGTACTAAGTTAAAGTCGTACTCTTGGTTGCCACGCGCGTTCTTTAACAAATTTTCTAAACGGTTCCAACGGAAGCTACCATCTTTAAATAATAAGTCTCTTAAAGAGTTTCTTAATTGCGGCGCCGGGTCGGTTAATAATCGTTTTGCGACATATGGATATGCTTCGCTTAATACTTTAAAGTTGGGGTCGATGTAAATAGCGATACCTTCGAGTGTTACCAAGGAGCGAATAATCAACGCATAATAAGGTGGTACACGGAAGGGATACTCGTACATCAATTCTGATAGGTCATCAGTTATACTCTTGATGTTAAAGTCAGCAACACTGGCGCCTTGAGCATTAGCAAAGACTTTGGCAAACGCTGGGACTATTGGCGTTAAGTCGGTATCGGGAGTAAGAAAATCTAGATTGACGTAATCTTGAGCTAAACCTTCAAAATCTCGGTTGACCACGTGAACAATAGCTTCGATTAAACCATAACGTTGTAGTGGTTGAACTTCGCTCATCATCCCAAAGTCTAAATAAGCGAGTTTTCCATCAGGTGTAGCAAGTAAGTTGCCTGGGTGAGGGTCAGCATGGAAAAATCCATGTTCGAGTAACTGCCGCAGCGAACACTGTACACCAACTTCGATTAAATAACGAGCGTCGATACCTTGCGCGCGCAATTCCTCAGTTTGATTTAATTTTGTTCCATATATCCATTCCATCGTTAACACACGACGGTTTGTATACTCCCAATAAATTTTGGGAACATAAATATCTTTAATATGACCGTAAAGCTGGAAAAATCGCTCTGCGTTTTCACCTTCGTGGATGTAGTCCATTTCCTCGAAGATACGTTCACCCAACTCATCGAGTATTCCCACTAAGTCGCTACGTACCCGCTTTACAGCCCGTTGTGCCCATCCAGCAAGTTTACGAAGCAAGTATAAATCTATGGCTATAGCTTCGCGTAAGTCAGGACGCTGAATTTTTACCGCGACTTCTTCACCACTGAAAAGCTTTGCTTTGTATACCTGTCCTAACGAAGCTGCTGCTATAGGGTGAGGTGAAATTTCTGCGTAAACTTCGTGTGGCTTTTGTCCAAGTTCTTCTTCTATAAATTGATATGCTATTTCGTTTGGGAACGCAGGTAGTTTATCTTGTAGCTGCGTTAATTCTTCTAAATATACAACAGGCACCAAATCTGGACGTGTTGATAAAGCTTGCCCAATTTTTATATATGCTGGCCCAAGTTTGGTCAGCAGTTTACGAAACTGTACAGCGCGCTTGATGTCGTTTTTTACTTTGACACCTCGTTTTCCATCCCACCATATCCCAAAAGCAAACGCCAATGTTGGCGCCAATACCTTAAATATTCTTTTCAATACCCGAAATGGGCGCGACTGATAGTAAAGCGCAATTGCATCGGCATTGTACTTTAACTGTAAATCGCTATTGCCGAAAGTCGAAGTTACCGCTCTTGGAGGTAAGTTTGCTAACTCAGGAGGTGCGCTATTTAAAGCCATAAGTTCAACAGAAGTCAGCGTCTCGGGGTGACTTTCTTTTTCAAGCACTAGGTCTGGTTGGGAAACTCTATTCACGTTCATGAACTACCACCACAGCTATATTGTTAAGTATTGTAACAAGTAATAAATTAATATTAAATTAATTACACCAAGGCGCCTCTATATTTCAGCTTAACTTGCTTCATTAAAAGGGATGTACCCAAAAAACCGCCAATATTATGTTAGCGAGCCGACAATAAGCGTAAAAGAGGCATTAGAGATACAACATTGGGTATAGGGGAGAGTACTAAAATTTGTACTTAAACCGAGCTGTGTCACTGATTATTGCGACAAAAGTAAAACAATACCAGGTTTGATAAACTCATACTTGATGGGGTATTTTGATGGTATCCCGCTTCTAAGTACGGCACGGAGATTTAGCTGGATGTTGCGAGTTCTACGAATCGAGAATTTTGCCCTCATCGACCAATTAGAACTTGAATTTGGACAAAGATTGAATGTTCTAACTGGTGAAACTGGTGCGGGAAAGTCGATTATACTCGATGCTATTGATGCGGTCTTGGGTGGCAAAGTCTCAAGTCGTGTAATTCGTACTGGTACTAATCGCTCGCTAGTCGAAGCTACTTTTGTTGCTGACTCAGCTTTAGCGAATTGGTTAAGCGAACAAGAGATTGATTTAATCGATGATAATTTACTAATCGTTAGCCGCGAAATTTCTATTACTGCCAATAATGTTCGCAGTCGTTCGCGTATAAACGGTGTACTTGTTAATCGTCAAGTCATGAACGAGTTACGCGAAAGATTGGTAGAAATTACTGCCCAAGGACAGAGTGTCTTGGTTGGACAATCTTCTCAAGTTCGTGACTGGTTAGACGTTTACGGTGGTAGTACACTTCCACAACACCGTGATGTTGTTGCGAGTGCTTATGTTACCTACCAACAAGCGCATTTAGCTTTAGAACAACGTCGCACATCCGACCGCGAACGTTTACAGCAACTCGATTTATTAACTTATCAAGTAACTGAACTCGGCGCCGCAAATTTAGACGACCCCGACGAATTTGAACTACTTCAACAGGAACGTGAGCGTCTAACCCACGTCGTTGATTTGCAGCACATGAGTTATAAAATATACCAAGCTTTATATCAAAATGATGGTGATGCTCTTACTGTTACAGATTTACTGGGTGATAGTGAAGGCGCCTTAACAGACATGGTTGAGTACGATAAAGAGTTACAACCATTATTAGATTTAATCTGTGATGCTCAAACAGCAGTTTGCGAAGTTGCTCGACAAATAAATGCTTATGGTGAAAATCTTGAAGCTGACCCGCAGCGCTTAGAAGAAGTCGAGGAAAGAATTCGCGAACTTAAACAAATTATTCGTAAATATGGGCCAACTCTAGCAGATGCCATTGCCCATTACAACCGTACACAAGCCGAGTTAGCAGCACTGACCAACTCAGAACAATCTATCGAGAGTTTGGAAAAGCAAGAAAAAGCTTGTTTCGACAAATTAATCAAAGCTTGTAACAAGTTAACGCAATTACGGCGCCAAGCTGGTGAGAAATTAGAAGCTGAGTTAATTCGCGAACTCAAACCGTTAGCGATGGAAAAAGTGCAGTTTAAAGTTGATATTACCCCAACTACACCAACATCCACGGGCGCCGATAAAATTACCTTTATGTTTAGCCCCAACCCAGGTGAACCTTTACAACCATTGTCAGAAACAGCTTCAGGTGGGGAAATGAGTCGCTTTTTACTTGCGCTCAAAGCTTGCTTCTCACTTCAGGAGGCGCCGGATACAATGGTATTCGACGAAATTGACGTAGGGGTATCAGGAAGAGTCGCGCAAAGCATCGCTGAAAAACTCCACCAAATTAGCTATACTCAGCAAGTATTATGCGTCACTCACCAACCTCTTGTAGCGGCAATGGCAGATAGACATTTTCGTGTCTCTAAGCAAGTAATAAATGAGGCACATCAAAAAGAAAACAACGGACACGCCGACGAACGTACAGTAGTAAGAGTCGTAACCCTAGACAACCTAACAAAGCGTCGTGACGAACTCGCACAGCTAGCAGGAGGAAAATCTGCTCAAGATGCCATCGCTTTCGCTGACTCCCTACTCGTACAAGCACAACACCACCGGAATAAACTGGCAACGGATTAAGAAACCGGGTTTATTGAAGAAACCCGGTTTCTCAAGTTTACATTTTGAAACAATAATCAGAAATTTGGGAACCATAACTTGTAGTAAAACTAGTGGCAGTGGTATTGGAAACTCCCAAATGAACGATAAGTTGCACTTGAATGGGCTACTTGAAGAAATTTATAAACAGCTATTACCCCAGGTGAAGGTAGAAAGCGTGTACCCTCACGACCCGGTAGAAGTTGATAATTTGCCTCAACCCTGGCGCCTGTTAGGCAGGGGTAATTATGCTGCGGTATTTTGTCATCCTGATTACGCAGATGAAGTTGTAAAAATTTATGCACCGGGACGAGAGGGTTTTGAGGAAGAGATACAAGTGTACAGTCGTCTTGGAGAGCATCCAGCATTTTCTCAGTGCTATTATGCCAAACCAAACTTTTTAGTTTTAAAGCGTTTACTTGGTACAACTCTATACGACTGTATCGAACGAGGTATGCGGATACCGAAGCAAGTTATAGATGATATTGATGAAGCATTAGAATACGCACGAAAAAAAGGACTTTATCCTCACGATATTCACGCGCGTAACGTGATGATGCATGAAGGTAGAGGTTATGTGGTAGATATATCAGACTTTCTTCATCAAGAGAGTTGCTCGAAATGGGAAAACTTTAAAAAAGCATACTATTGGCTCTACCGTCCCATACTGCGTCCACTTGGCTTGCGGGTACCTTACTTCGTCCTTGATATAATCCGCAAGGGTTATCGTGCTTTTTCTACGTTCACAAAAAGTTGTCATCGACAATTAGGAATGTTACTTCGTTATAAGTCTTCAAAACATCTCAAACGCTTTAAACGATAGTTAACCTGTTTATAATACTCAAAAAAGTTATCTATAGTTGTCTCTGAATGCTCTTGAATTAATTTAATACAGGATTCGTATAGCAGTAAATATAACCTGCGGAAGCCTATAATTAGCTGAATTCAGCCCTCAGAAAGATGGAGAAGAAGTCCTAAATTTCTTACTCTTTCTATTAACGAATATAAAACCACATGAGGGCAAATAATTATGGTACTTCATAAACTTGGAGATTTTGACCCAGATTACCGTGATACTTTTGAAGGAAATGATATCAAAGGTTTAAGTGTATACGCTGAAGCAAGCGATGAAAAAATAGGTACTATCAGCGACGTATTAGTAGATGAAGAAGGTCGTTTCCGCTATTTTATTGTTGATTTAGGTTTCTGGATTTTTGGTAAGAAAGTATTATTGCCAGTTGGTCGCTCACGCATCGACCATACTACTGACCGTGTTTATGCTATTGGTATGACACGTGAGCAAGCAGATGCACTCCCAGAATTTAATAACGATCTTGCTATAGATTACGATTACGAAGAGAATGTTCGCGGAGTTTATCGCGGTTCATCTAGCAATGTTCGTACTGCTGACGTAACAAGTACTGCACCCCTAGAAGCATCAGCACCATTAAATGCATCAATGCCTCTCGATGCTTCCACAGCAGCAATGGGTACAGCATATACTACAGGCGCCGCAGCAGTACCAGCAAGCACATCTGAGTCACGCAAAATTGCTGATACCCCTATATACAATCGTGATGCATATACATATAAAGATGAACCATCGTTGTATGACTTGAATGAGCAAGACCACCAAACATTACGTTTATACGAAGAACGTTTAGTTGCCAACAAGCAGCGTCGTAAATCAGGTGAAGTTGCCATTGGTAAGCGCGTTGAGACAGAAACCGCGCGAGTTGCCGTTCCAGTTGAAAAAGAAAGAGTTGTTGTTGAGCGTGTAACTCCTAGTGATGCAGGTAGAGCAGTAACTCCTGACGCAACCGCATTCCGCGAAGGTGAAGTAGCTCACGTAGATATTTACGAAGAAACTCCCGATATCCGTAAAGAAACTGTTGTTCGTGAAGAAGTTCGCGTGAGTAAAGTTGTAGACCAAGATACAGTCGAAGCACAAGAAACAATTCGTCGTGAAGAATTAGACGTAAATGCTCCTGGTCTCGATGTTGACCAACGCTAAAAAAGTAAGGTGGGCACTGCCCACCCTACATAATACTTAAAAAATATTTTAAAAAATTAAATTATAAATTTACATATACCTTTACTAAGGATAAAATTATGACAGTTGCTTCAGAACAAGCAAACAGTTTAAATAGTACAGATAAGCACGCACAAATTATATCTTTACTAACCAATCTCAATAAAAAGATTAGAAATTTTGCTGTAGTTGACACAGAGTTAGAGCAGGTAGGCGCCGTTAAAGATGTGATAATTGACTCTAATCGCCAAATAAGCTTTATTATATCTGACGCTCAAACTACACCAAGACTATTTATACTAAAGGGTCAACACGTTCAAAAAATAGATCCACACCTAAGAAAAATCTTTCTAATTATAGATAGAACACAAGTTAACAACCTACCAGAATATCAAGAACGAAACATGGAAATAAATACAGACGCACAAGGTTTATCTTCAGATGGCTACGTTGCAGATTCTCATATAGCTGATGCTACATCAGAAATACATACGCAGCAAACGACCTTGCAAAGCGAAGACGTAATTAAGTTACTTGAAGAACGGTTAGTTGTTGACCGCACTAAGCGAAAAATCGGTGAAATAATTGTTCGTAAAGAAATTGAAACTAGAATGGTGACAATTCCTGTTCGTCGTGAAAGATTAATTGTAGAACAGTTAAGTCCCGAACATAAGGAACTCGCGAATATTGACTTAGGAGAAGAATTATCACAAGTTGAGTCAAACCAAGAAATAGCATTGACGAATATTTTTGAAGGTAGCTTGACTGTTACTGGAGAGTTCAGTTCACCTAAAGTCGCAAGTTTGTTACTTAATGCTATTGCCTTGGAGCGTAATCATGGTTGTCAACGAATACAAGTCACTATCGCTGTCGATAATGAGCAACTTCAACAAAAATACGAAGAATGGTTTGCACGTACTTCCATTGGAAACCGTCAGGACAATGGTAATGGAAAATAAAGAATTTATTAAATTTTAAAATAATTTATGCAATTTAGGCGCCATAAGGCTGCCTTTTTTTTGGTTGATGCAAGAAAAAATTTGGAATTACCCCGTTAGCTAGTTGTTAAAAGTTGTAGGCTAGAGTAGTGGGTATTTTAATATAAGCAATGAATTCGGTGTATATCCTTGTCGCGGTGGTTTTAGCTACGGGCGGGATAATAGGGAGTGTTGGTGACAAATTCGAGAAAAGAGTTCGTAAACAGCGCTTATCGCTATTTTTCCTGCGTCCAAAACATACAATTTTACTGATAGCTTTTTTTACAGGTGTACTTATTTCAGCTTCAACGCTGTTCATTGTGTTTGCTGCTGATGTTGGGTTGCGAGACACTGTGTTTCAAATTGATGCTTTGCAGAGGGATATTAGTCTTAAGCAGGAAGAGTTGGATGTGTTGATTAGGCAGATAAAAATTATAGAAAATAGTTAGTAGGGTGGGCATTGCCCACCATACAAATTAGACTAGGGGTAGTAAAATTTCAAATTCGGTACCGGCGCCTGGTTGAGAGTGAATTTTAAATTTGCCACCGTGTCTTGCTGTAATAATACGGTAGCTGGCGGCGAGGGTTGTTTCTTTGTCTGCACGCTTTTCGACCGAAAATGATTCGATTATTTGTTGTTGGGTTTCTTCAGATATTCCCTTGCTGTTATCGGCGATGCGTACTGAAACCCAGCGTGAGTCAACGGCGCTACTTGTTGTAGGTGGTAAAGAAATTACCTCGGTTATAATCTCAATTCGAGGTTTTTCTTCGTTACAAGTGGTATCAAGCTTATTATATTGCTGTCGGATTGCTTCATCGAGCAAGCTATCGACTGACCGACTCAAAATATTCATAAATACTTGATTGAGTTGCCCTAAGAAACAATATACAGGGGGTAATGACCCATAATTTCTAATTATTTCTATTTCGCCTTTGACTCGGCTATTAATCAACAAGATTACGTTTTCAAGACAGGTGTGTATATCCGCTGGTTTGGGATAAACTGCATCAATATGACAAAAATTTTGTAAACTGGTTACAAGTTTTTTGAGCCGCTCTGCTCCTGTTCGGATACTTGTGAGCGATTTATTTAAGTCTTGCTCTAAAAAATCAAACTCTATATCTTGCATTAAATAAGCGATGTGTTCTGAGGGGTTGGCTAATTCCCGGTTATAAGCTGCAATTAGTTTTAATAAGTCTTGGGTATAGTTAGAAACGTGGGTTAAGTTACCCCATATAAAATTTACTGGATCAAGAATTTCGTGTGCGACTCCATCGACTAATCGCCCTAAAGAAGCCATTTTGTCGTTTTGGATGATTTGCGCTTGGCTACGTTCGTACCTGACTTGTGTTTCTATACCCCGAATTTGCCAACTGGCAATATTTAATTCCGATATATCGAGTAAGTAATAGGCGCCTTCGGATGATTTGACAACAATAGGTTCGCTCAGTAGTTCAGGAGAACGCCTTAATGCTAGTTGCATTGCCGTCAAAATAGAAGTTGTCTCAGACAGAAGTAACACACCAGTCCGGGCATAACTGTAAAGAATACTCAGGGGTTGCTCGAAAAACATTTCCGGACCAAATGGGCGAATTAAAAATTCTAATAACTGGCGCCGCGAAAGCATTCCTATGTAATTACCGTCAGAGAGCAGTATCACCCCAGGTACAAGCGGATATTTCTCAAACACTTGAGCAACACAGGCGCCTGTACAGGATGTTTGAACCTCGAATGTGTATAATGACAATTCTTGCAGCGTAGAGTCTAGACTTAGATCACCTCTATTGCCTTCGATAAGAATTGGGGTATTGATTTCGGAAACAAATTCTTGTTGCACTCTAGACCTGATTATTCATTAATTTACGTTCTTAAAATATTGCTAACGAGGAATCGCTAGCTCTTCTAGGCTATTTCAGTTTTACGTTTTGCGGTATGTGGAAAATAGGGAATAGCAATTTTGTGCCAATTGGTAAACCTCCGAGCCATTTTGATTTTAAAAGCTTTGTAAAATCTCAATAAAATTACGTAAAGTTTTCTTTTTTATGAGCAATTTTACTGTAAGTATATTCATGGCTAGATAAATATTGTATGTAAGTATGATTATTATAAACAAATACTATGCTGTTATTTTCAATGGAACCTATATATAATTCCCGAATCATTATGTATAAAGTATCACAATAAATCGAAAAAATGAAGTATGGAACAATAATTAGTAGTAAGTAGACAATGTAACAAGTGCTACTTTAATCTTAACGTCAAACTCTGTTTAAGTTATATTTAATTACCTGTACTTGTTTTTGATCCCCATTTCGATACAATGCGGGAACATAACTATTAATGCTAATCTCCGCTTTGCTCCAGCACACTTATGAATCAACTGAGTAACGGTTTTACGATATTTCTAAGTTTATTAGTCGAGGCCATACCATTTTTGCTGCTTGGGGTTTTGTTCTCTAGTGTGCTGCTGTTCATGGTTGATGAGCGCAAGCTAGTTGAAAGAATGCCAAGAAACCCTTTATTGGGGGCGTTTGTTGGTAGTTTAGTAGGCTTTTTGTTCCCTGTCTGTGAATGTGGCAACGTTCCAGTCGCTCGTCGTTTGTTGATGCAAGGGGTTCCTACATCCGTTGCAATTGGCTTTTTGCTAGCGGCGCCTACAATAAACCCAATTGTAATTTGGTCTACATGGACGGCATTTCGCGACCAGCCAGAAATTGTAGTGCTACGGGTAGTATTTTCTTTGGTAATAGCAACAATCGTTGGTTGGGTATTTAGCTTTCAAAAAGATTTAACGCCACTAGTGCAACCAGCTATTGCGCGCTATCTCAAATTCAACCCACCCCCACAACAATCCTCAAAACGTCGTAGTGGCAGAGGGCAAAATACTAGAGTGCAAACAGGTAATTCAACATTATTACAGTCGGGCACTTATATTTTGGGTGGTTCGTCTTCTGGTCAAATTACTCGTATCGACACAAGTCCAGAAGAAGTGGCTATTGCCAATCAAACAAAACCAATGTCTGATAAATTGCGCCTGGTATTGGATAATATTATTCAGGAACTGCGCGAGTTAGGGGCAGTGATGGTGATAGGTAGTGCAGTTGCAGCAGCGATTCAAGTACTTGCACCTCGCGATATAATATTGAGTTTGGGCGCCGGAACCGTAAGTTCAATCATCGCAATGCTTGTACTAGCAGTAGTAGTATCGATTTGTTCTACAGTAGATTCATTTTTTGCCTTGTCATTTGCTTCTGCTTTCACAAGTGGTTCATTGCTAGCATTTCTGGTATTTGGACCAATGGTGGATATTAAAGGTATCGGGCTAATGCTATCAATTTTTAAGCCACGAGCATTGTTTTATTTATTTGCATTGGCAGGACTACTAACGTTTTTGATGACGCTATTTTTGAATTTACACGTCTTTTAATATCAAATGACTAGTCAAACGAATACTAAACCCAAAATTTCTCCGAAACTTCTAGCTTGGCTTGATGTTGTAGCGATTGGTTCTTGGGGAGTTTTAATGTTGAAATACTGGCAAACTGGTAAATTAAACATTCTAATTCACCCTGATTATTTTTGGTTAATCATTGTCGCGAGCATCGGATTATTATTAGTTGCTTTTTTAAAAGCTAAAGAATTATTACAAAGGCGCCGCTATAACGAAGTTGTAGGCGCCCAACACATAACAGTTTTTCCTCCTGGTTGGAGTAGTTCGTTATTAATAATTACAGCGCTTCTAGGATTTTTTATTACACCCCAAGTTTTTGCCTCTTCTAGCGCAATGAATAGAAGCGTCACCGAGTTACTGGGACCAACACGTTCGCAACCGCAAGCTTTCCGCTCTTCAGTTCGTCCAGAAGAAAGGTCATTAGTAGAGTGGATACGTACTCTTAGTGTTTACCCAGAACCTGATGCTTATACAGGGCAAAGAGCAAAAGTTCAAGGTTTTGCCATGTATCCCAAAGATATCGGTCAAGACTTTATGATGCTGTCACGGTTTGTAATTACTTGTTGTGCTGCTGACGCTTATCCAGTTGGAATACCCGTCAAACTATCTGAAAGTCGAGATAAATACCCCGCTGATAAATGGTTTGAGGTTGAAGGCAAAATCATTACAGAAACCTTTAATGGAAAACGTCACCTCGCCATTAACGCTACATCTATTAAAGAAATTCCACAACCCAAAAATCCTTACAGTTCATAAAACCCAACAAACCTGGTTTCTATGTAAAATCATTTTTGTTATGACAAAATTTCAAAAAATAAA
>ERZ1066120.168-NODE-168-length-67115-cov-46.540486_pt1 | contig 67115 bp, 58 predicted proteins | sample MGYA00382767_ERZ1066120 | MGnify/ENA primary metagenome ERZ1066120 (study PRJEB33369, sample SAMEA5778350) | biofilm metagenome | biome: Industrial cooling water; feature: Water cooling tower basin; material: Biofilm | place: United Arab Emirates | collected... | reverse complement strand
CGCCTTTCTTCAACACAGCTTCTGCTAGCGCCCGTCCGAACCCTGTTGAACATCCAGTTAAAGCTGTATCTCCTACTTTAAAAATGATGCATGAATTAAAGGAAAAACTTAGAATAATTTTTAATAAAACTAATCATTGGTATCCAGCAGTATTTAAATTAGGTATGTGGCTTTCAAAAGCTAAAACATATTTCCCAAATAGCAATAACACTTTTATTCGTTGGTTTGATGAAATTATTGCTTATTTTGATAATGGCACTACTAGCGGCGCCGTTGAAGGTATCAATAATAAAATTAAATTAATTAAGCGCTCCGCTTATGGGTTTAGAAATTTTGAAAATTTCCGAGTTCGATGCTTATTAGCTTGGCACTTTAATTGTTAGTTTAGCATAACAAGTACTGAAGAACCACATTTTTAACATCATCACTGTTTGCCTAAGTCCTGATTTCAGAAGCGTATCGAGATACTCATCTGTTGTTTTAGGTGGATTTTTGAGAGTTTGACGTTGTTTTTGGGCAGCAGTACAAACAGCTTGTGGGTTCAAGTCAATCAAGTTCTGGACAAAATGATCTGGGTGAACAGCTTTAACCCCATAAGGCAGCAAAGCTTTTAGAGACATTTTGATTTATAGAAAGTGTCATAAATATCCTAGCCCGATCTTATACGGCTTTAGTTACGCTTATATTATAGCATGGTAGAACGAAACAAACGAAATAAACAAAATAAGCGAATATATCTCTACTTATTGTTCAAGAAATGCTTGAGAAAACTATCCATGTTTATGGTTGTCAACACCCTTGGTTATTAGACTCTACGACGACGCATATATTAACAGTGTTATAACCCAAAACCCAACCTATCAAAGGCTGGGTTGATTTGCGGTATATCCGGACGGGTTATTATAAGAAGTTAATTATAGTCATTTGTATAATAGCTACTACAACAAATAGTTTTCGGTTTTCGGAAAATAATCGTGCGCTTTTTTAAAATACAGGTGCCATACTTTTAAACCGTTCGATTCCGAAAGCGGCGCCTATATTGTTTGTGTTAGTATTAGCCTTTGTGTTAACTTACCACTTTACTAGCAAACCAAGCTTTAAACCAAAGTGAAGAAAAGAACATTATTGGTTTTGTAAATCCAGCTTTTGTGATTAATTCGGCTTCTTTTTCTCCTGAAATTGGGAAAGCCGAAGTATTTAATGCATCTAGAAGTTGTTGAAGCTTTTCCTCAGACTCTCCCTTAAATTTAGCATGTTGACAATAAAGATTAAAAAATATGTCAAATTCTTCTGTGTTTTTAGATATAGACATGTCTGCTAAAACTAAAATCCCATTGGGCTTAAGTTTGGTATAAATATCTTGTAAAAGCTGTATTTTTTTTGCTTCATCAAGGAAATGCATTACTAAAATACACGTAACTGCATCAAATAAAGTCTCATTTGATACATCTGATATTAAGCCTTCAATCAATTTAACTTGATTTGTAACATTGGCGTGTTTTACCCAGAATTTTGCAGCTTCAAGCATCTTTGACGATGGGTCAACGCCTGTCATCTGCCATGTGGGGGAAAATTTGGCAAGAGTTTTAATCTCCATCCCACCCCCGGCGCCGACAATTAATATATTGGCATTATCAGGTATATTTAAACTAAGATAGCAGCCAGCAATTTCATACAACGATGCATAACCTGGGACAAGATGCGCCGCCGTCTCGTGGTATTGTTCGGCTTCTGGCAGAAAAGCAACTTTATTGAAATCCATAGCTTAATCAAAAAATGATGTTGTGACTAACTTCAGGATATTTGTTTCATTACTCACCAGTCTTTTAAATTCTTGCCGCTTTATCAAAAACTTGCCCATATTAAAAAATTACAATTTACTTCGATAATTTTTTGGTGTCACTCCAACTAAGCGATGAAATGCTGAAGTAAAATGGCTTTGACTGGAAAAGCCTAGCTTGTAGCTAATTTCTACAATTGGTATTTTAGTTTGACTAAGAAGATGTTTCGCTCGCTCGATACGTTGCTGCATTAAATATTGATGTGGTGAGTATCCCGTAGATAGCTTGAATGCGCGCGCAAAACGATATTGACTCATTTGTACTACAAAAGCTAGTTCAGCAAGGGTTATATTTTCTTCCAGGTGTTCGCTTATATAATCAGTTGCCTGTTTTAGCTTCTGCGCTGAAAGTCTTTGGTGTAAATCATTGATATCAGCACGATTAGCTGAATAATGTCTAACTAAATGTGTTGCTAAAATATTAACGGCTGATTCTACATACAAGAGTCTTGGTGAACCATGTTGAAATTCTTGCCGCAGTTCTAAGCCTAATTGACGAATCAATACATCGCGCGCAGTCCAATTTTCAATAATTTCAACAGTTCCAACTAATTCCTTAGCGACTTCTTCAATTAACGATGCTTCTAAATTTACAACAATCATTTCTAACCGATTTTCTAAAGTTGTCTCATGAGGTAAGTTTGCTGGAAGAATAGAAACATGACCTTGCCTAACATGATTTTGTTTACGTTGTCCTGATGCTGTTTGCCAAGTAGTATGAATCGATGCTCCTTCAAACGGAATCGCAATTTTAAAATGAGGGTCGGTGTGTTCCGCAAAATGTGCAGGATTACTACAACCATAAGAAACACCACCCGAAGGTAATCGCACAATCTTCTCAAAAACTGGTAAAGGCGTATTTTCTCCTGGAATACTACAAAGTAGGCTATCGATTGACATTTGCTTACAACCTCATCCAGTGTTATATGTAAAATCTTTTAGTTGCCTGAGAATTTGTTAATAATAGTATAATCATTCTCAAAATTGCAACAATCTGGCTGCATAATCTTATCAAAGCTGCTTTGCTGCTGTTGCAAATGCTTGTGGTATCGAGATGCCATCGGGGAGACAACTTACAGTTGTAATGCCAGCCAACATTGCAGAAACAATACCACCCATATACAAATCGGCGCCTGTTAGATAAAGTCCAAAAACAGGGGTTTCAGCTTTTGTCCAAGCAGCATTTTGGGGTGTAAACCGTTCTGGAATAGCAGGCAAACCATAAATTCCACCTTTGTTATGTCCAGTGAAATGTTCATTAGTTAGAGGAGTTGAAAGTTCATAATATTCTATAAGATTGGCAAAACCAGGATAGTGTTTCTCTATTTGCTGAATCAATGCTTGGCTAATACGCTCTTTTAATTGCTGATAATCTGTGTCTCGATGCAGCCAGGTTTGATTTTTCCACTTTGTAAATACATCGTAATCTACCCAGGCAATAATTTCAGCAGTGTGTGCTGTTGCTTTGGGGTCTTTTAATGATGGAAAAGATAAATAGCATTGTGGAGGTTGACTATCGAATATCCAATGAAGGCGCCTTTCATAAGTAAGATTGTGGTCAATATTTTCATAAATCCAGTGGTTTTCACCTCGAAAGCCAAGTTTTCTTGGGTCATCTCCTAAACCTAAATACAACGTTACGTTTGTAATTGACGAATGCTTTTGAACAAACTGCCGTAATGGCTCCCTAAATGGAATGGGATAATCTGCCGGAATTAGTTTAAGGTAGGTAGTTGCGGCGCCTGTATTAGAAACTATCACTGGAGCATAATATGTCTCTTCAGTCTCCGTTGATGCATTAACCTTGCGAACCTTCACCCCAACTGCTCGACCCTTTTCAATTAAAATTTGGGTCACTTCCCGATTTAACAAAAATTGTCCACCTTTTTCTTCTAAGATAGCTTTCACACTTTGAGCGATTTTTCCAGCGCCTCCGACCGGGTAATAAGCTCCATTCAAATAATGCATCGCAATGGTGGCATGAACTGCAAACGGACTTTGAGATGGTGGCAAACCATAGTCACCCCATTGCGAAACTAGCAATGCTTTCAATTGGGGATTAGTAAAATTACGATTGAGATATTCCTGTGTTGTCAGGTCTAATTTAATACCGCTCCACAATCGACCCAGATGCCCTATCGTCTTAAATATCCAGTTGCCATTTATACGAATATTGTGCAGAAATAAAGCAGCAGCAGCTTTTTGCAAATCTCGGAAATATTGCTGAATCGCTCGTTTTTCCTCTGGGAATACTCGTATCAAATCATCTTGAAAGCGTTTTGGTTCACCATACAAATCAAACGTAAACTCTGGATAGATAAATCGCTCAAACGGCTCTGGCATCTTATTCCACTGCACACCCTGTTGTGTCACCAAGTCAAAAAGTTGACGCATTGATGAGCCTTTATTCATCTGCCCAATGTAATGAATTCCCACATCCCAATGATATTGCTGTCGCTTGAAATCGTGGGTAAAACCGCCTGCTTTAAAATGACGTTCCAAAACTAATACTCGTTTGCCCCGTAGTTGCGCCATCAAGCTGGCTACTGTGAGGGCGCCCATACCAGAACCAATCAAAATCAAATCGTAGGCGGAATCCTTTGTTGATGAAGCTCGCATAATCATTCCCTTAAATGTTTACACCGTTAACATTAGATTAGATCAAAATGTTGACAGTGTAAACAAGGAGAGTGCAAACTTTTATTAAGACCTAAAAAGGAAAGGGAAGTATGGCAGAGAAAAGCGCGTATCATCATGGAGACTTACGACAGGCGTTGATTGATGGCGCCATCTCATTAATTGCAGAACAGGATGTAAGCAGTTTGTCGCTGCGGGAAGTCGCGCGGCGGGTAGGGGTATCTCATGCGGCGCCTTACCGACATTTTCAGGATAAAGAGAGTTTATTAGCGGCAGTTGCAGAAGAAGGTTTTATTGGTTTAACGGAAGCAATGAATAGGGGGATAGAACAGGCACCGGACGATACCCTGAAACGATTAGAAGCAACTGGAGTAGCATATGTACAGTTTGCTGTTGCTCATCCATCTCATTACAGGGTGATGTTTGGTAGTTATCAAGGAGAGCAAATACCCCATCCAGAGCGCGCGCAGGCAGGATGGCAGGCGTTTCAGGTATTATTTAATGCTATTGAAGCGGGGCAATCTGCTCTCACTGTAAGAGGGGGAGATACCATGCAACTAGCGTGGGTTGCCTGGTCAACGGTGCATGGGTTAGCAATGTTGCTAATTGATGGACGATTACCTGTCTCTCAAGCTCAGGATATTCAAACATTATCAGAATTTGTTACTCGTACCTTAATTATAGGATTAGCGCACGAGCCGTATTGAAACCCAGCGTAAAGGCATCTAAAATTGTATTTACTTATACATATTTTTTTAAATAAAGTATGGATTCTTGGAACTTCGGGAAGTGCGAGTGCAAATAGCTCATAAAAACTTTTGCGGTTATAATTGCTAGCAATCTAGTAAGTTATATTGGCTGCCGCTTTCACGTTCTTATTAATACTTAAATTCTACAAGCGCTTCCACTGTGGAGCGCTTTTTTATACATATTTTAATTACTCTCAACAAATTCAATTAGGACAAAGCTGCAAATGCATTACTCATCAAATCGCGCTAGAGCTATTTTTTCCGCAGGTGCTAGCTTATACCGATATCTCGTCAATCGAATTTTTAGATAAAGAAATATTTACCGATGTTACAGCAGGAGAAACATACGAAACCGACATATTGGCGAAAGCGCGTTTTTCTAATCAAGATGGGCATTTCTTAATTCATATTGAAAATCAATCATATAAACAACGCAAGTTCGAGCGCAGAATGTATATTTATTTCGCGAGGTTATCTGAAAAACACGCTTTACCTGTGTATTCAATTGCAGTTTTATCTTACGAAAATCCACGTACACCACAATCAAATATATATCGTGTTACTTTTCCTGATAAAACAGTTAATGTATTTGATTTTGGAATAGTTCAACTCAACTTACTCAACTGGCGCCAGTTTTTACACAAAGAAAACCCTGTAGCTGCTGCCCTCATGGCTAAAATGCTTATAGCCCCAAAAGACCGTCCAAAAGTCAAGTTTGAGTGTTTGCGCTTGTTGTCCACTTTACGTATCGACAAAGCGAGAACTAAGCTTGTTTCAGGATTTGTGGACACTTACCTCAAGCTAAACGCAGCAGAAGAACAAATTTTTCAGTCAGAAATAGCTAAACTAGAACCAGTAAGACAGGAGGCTGTTATGGAAATAGTAACCAGTTGGCAATTACAAGGTAGAGAGGAAGGTAGACAAGAAGGAAAGCTAGAACTAGTCATGCGTCAACTTAACCGCAAAATTGGTTTGATGGCGCCTGATGTAGAAGAGCGCATTCGTAATATTACTGTTAGGCAGTTAGAAAATTTAGCTGAGGCTTTATTAGACTTTACAAACTCAGAAGATTTAGTGAACTGGCTAAATGAACTTGATAATTAGCTGTGGTGATGAACCAACTATCGCGGATGCATTTTTGGCGCCTCAAGTTTATAATGCTGAGAGATTTCAATGTTCTTTGTCTCCATATCCAATTATTCGTCAAATCAATGAAGTATGTATGAACCATCCTACATTTATTGCTGCACAACCACATTTACAGCCTGACGTTTCGGAATATAATCCAAATGATGAATATTAAAAAAGTTTGATTATTAAGTTCAATGACATCATTATGTTGGTTATTGTTTCCTACGAGCATCTTAGAACTATACTCTTCTATTTTTTCTCTGCGCTATAGAATGTCTGTTGAAGTTACTTGTAAAGACGCGACATGTCGCGTCTCTACTTTGTAATTCTTCGGGGTCACTCCTGTTAATTGACGGAAATATTTACCAAGATGACTATGACTGTTGAAACCACATGAAAAAGCAATTTCTGTTACAGATAATTCTGAATTTTTCAACAATGATTTTGCACGCTCGATTCGTTGTGCCATTAAATACTGGTGTGGAGAAACTCCCATTGACTGTTTAAACAAGCGGCTAAAGTGAAACTGGCTTATTCCGGCTAATTCCGACAAATCTGATAGTTTTATTTCTTGGGCTAAATGGTCATTAATGTAATCAGTAACTAAGAGTAGCTGACGTTCGCTTAATCCACCTGGATATAAAGCAATATTATCCTTTTTAGTAGAATAGTCTCGTAGTAAATTTACTGCTAGAGCATTTGTTAAAGATTCAATATAAAGCTTACTGCCCCAGTTACCCCCACTTTTAAGTTCGGAATGTAGCATCATGATAATTTGCTCGATTTGGGGATGACGAACGCGAAATGTTGGTAGCAGTTCTATACTCGAATTAATAGTACCTGTTTCTTGTGCAACTTTTTCTAAAAAATGCGGTTCAATTTGGATTTGTAAGAAGTGGTCTTCTCCTTCCGCGCAATATGCACCACCAAGTCCAGCGGGTGTAATACAAATATCACCCCTGCTATAAACTCCTATATAACTTTGCTCACCCATGACTTGTTGGATGCGGTGGGGACGAGGCGCCAAACACAAAGTTAAATCATGTTGAGGAAAAGCTTGATATGAGCCTTGTGCTGGTGGTAGCTGATATTCTTTGATAACTATAGATTCCCATCCCAAGTCCTGACTGGAAATAACTAGTCCTTCTTCTGATGAGTAAGTTATTTTTTTTCTTGGTTGTGGGCTGGGTGCTGTTTTCATAGCTATTTCGCGTTCTGGTTGTATCCAAACAAAATATTTACAGCAAGATTTTGATAGTACCGCAAGATTCAAATAGATTGAAATCTTAAATCTATATAAATTCTAGTTATGTTTGCTGGCTTAAAGCAAGCAATTTAACTATAAGTTTTTCTGATTCTTAGCTTATTAAAATGTTATGGGCAAGAACTGCAATACGCGTATTCCATTTGTAGCATAGGCGTCTCAGATGTGCCTACATGTAATAGAAAGATTGGCAACAGATAATAAACGGATGTAACGGATAGGTGATTTTAAATAATTAAAGGGGTATTATGTTGAACTCTCAGATACAAATCCAACAAGGCGCCAGCATTTTAGCACACGGTTTTATTGATGACCCCAGCTTTGACTTTATCTTTGGGGAAGCTGAAAATAAACTTGAAGCACTAAATGCGTTCTTTGAAATATTTTTGACTGATGCAACGCAGCGTGGAGAAGTAATAATTGCTCCAGAAGAACAAGGAGCATGTGTTTGGTATCCTGCGGAAGTACCAATTTTTAATGAGCAGTTTGAAGACACCCTTGCTGAAGTTGTTTCGACTATCTCACATATCAGTGGTTTGGAAGCTGGAAATCGTTTTCAGGAACTAATACAAAAAGTCGGTGCTAAGGAACCACAAGCTCCTCACTGTGAAGTATTCTTTATTTGTCTAAAACCGGAAGCGCGCGGAAAAGGAGTTGGTAAGAGTCTATTAAAACCTGTTCTGAATTATGCTGATACAAAAAAAGTTGCTTGTTATCTAGTTTCTTCCAATCCTCGTAACATATCATTTTACGAACGACATGGTTTTTATAAATTCTGTCCGATTGAAATTAGTGATTCTTATTCTATGACTGGAATGTGGCGTGATTCGTTATAATGCTTAATTACAAGTCTAGTATAACAAGCGCCCTTAAAATCAGGCTAGAATGAAAAACTTTTTTAAATCTACCATTATCCTTAGCGTAACAGCAATTTTAGGAGTTTACCCTCTCTTAATGTGTGGTAAGGTACTCGGAATACAGCCTACACAAGTTCAACCAGAATTAACCAACCAAGCTTATAGTTTTAAGTTACCTACTCCTAGGGGTGCATACCAAGTAGGTACAACTGCTTATTATTTAATTGATTCTTCTCGCAAGGAAACCTATAAGAGTGAGATTTATGACTTAACAACACGCAAGCTTATTACCAACCCACCACCTACCAACCGTCGAGAATTGATGGTTTCTGTTTGGTATCCAGCAGTATCAAAGTCAATATTAAAAACTGCTCCCTACGTCGATGAAGGTTTTGCTTTAGCGACTGCTGACGGTTTTGCACCTAATTTGGGTGTATCACCTGATAAATTTACCCAGCTAATCACCCGAATTATTCAAACTAATGCTATACCTAAAGCATCAATTGCAAATGCACTAAAACGCTATCCTATTGTAATATTTTCACCTGGTTTTGGTTCAACACCTAGATTTTATAGCAATCAAATAGAGCAACTTGCAAGTCATGGCTATGTAGTTGTTGCGATTACTCCCACTTATGAGGCGCCTATTTTATTTCCCGGTGGAAGGGTAATTACCCAATCAACTATTTTTAATTTTTCTAAAGCAAACCAAACAAAAATTGATAGCACCTTCAACGAAGCAGTGAAAATTAGGGCTAAAGATGTCAGTTTTGTGCTAGACGAATTAGCCCGCATTAACCGAAAAGACTCTCAAGGAATCTTCACGGGACGTTTAGATTTAAATCGAGTTGGAATTATGGGACACTCTTTAGGTGGAGATACAGCAATTGAGGCAATGTGGCGAGATGGTCGAATAAAAGCAGGAATAAATATGGATGGTGGTAGTTATGGTACACTTTTGAGCAGTAAAAATAAGAGTAGCTTGAATCGCCCTTTTCTTGTTATGTCTCATGATGGCGCCGATAATGCGTTGCAGTTATTTTATCAACGACAAAAGGCCAATGCTTATAGATTGACACTAAGAGGTAGCAAACATAATACATTCATGGATTTTGGCTTAATCCTGCCCGCATTCAAAGCGCATTCTACAGCCCAACCAAAATCGCAAATTGAGCAATCAATCGGTTCAATCAAACCTCAACGCGCAGCAAATATCATCAGTGCTTACACATTAGCATTTTTTAATCAGTATCTTAAAGGTAAAAACGAAACTTTACTCAAAACACCTTCTCCAAATTATCCAGAAGTCGTAATTGAATCTCGCAACAAACATTATTTTTAGTTAAGAGAATTAACCACAAAGGGCACAAAGGGCACAAAGAAAGAATTATTAAGTTATAAGAATGACATACACCACTACGTAATATTCTCTACTGCATGACGAAATGCTTCAACGACAAATGGAAACTCTCCAATAACAAAAGGTAGCTCCTCTTGATTAGCAACAAGAAAGCCAAGATTATCAAGATAAGCTAAGGATAGGAATAAATGTTTGAGTTTTGTGTAATTAGCTGGCAATGGCTTGATTTTTTCGTAACCCTGTAAAAATGCTTCGCGCTGTGTAATGTTTTGCTCCATAAGCGCTAAAGCTAGGTCATAAAAGTAAAAGCCAAAACCACATAGGTCGAAGTCAATGATATGCACTTTATCATTATGAAGTAAATAATTACCCGAATGAAAGTCAGCATGAATAAGACCAAAAGTATCTTGCTTACGTTCCAGTTGAGTATAATAATTAATTATGCGGCTGGCGTTTGACTTAAAATTATTTAGTTCGCTTTTATCAAGTTCGGTATTGCTTAAAGCTGTATATAACACCTCTAAACGTCCACTAAAATGGGGAGTATCAAATGTATGACGTTTATAGTTCGTAGGTATTTTAAACTGTTGTGAGTGAATGTGAAGCTGTGCCATTAGAGAACCTGTTTGTACAAGTTGCTCATTGGTCATCGCGTCTATAGTAGGTGGAATTTTCCCTTCTATCCATTGCATAAGTGTACATAGCGTTTCTTTTTCGCTGTCAGCAGGTACACTTGTGACAAGTTCTCCTTTAAGATTAACAATCGGTTTGGGAACTACCAAGGATGCATTATGTAAACTTTTTAACCAGAATAGTTCTGAGGATATAGCATCTCGGTCATGACGCGCGTTAGATGTGTGAAGACGCAGTACATAAGATTTATCGTCAATATCTACTTTAAAATTGGTGTTACTTGCTCCCCCCAAGCGCTTTATTTGAGGGTTCTCTATTCCATAGTTACGAAGTGCTTCAATTGCAAGGTTTAAGCATGTCTTATCGTCTATCATATTTATATTTGTTATAATTACTTGATTATATATGATAAAGTAAATATCAATTATGGCTAATTCTCCTCTTAGAAAAGAGCTTCATGAAGAAAATCGTTTATCTTGGAACGAAGCGACAAAAGCTCACAACAGTCATAAAGGTAATCAAGGAAAATTTTTCCTTGAAGGTGGTAGCACTTTGTTTCCTGAAGAAGTTGAACTATTAGGAGATATAAATGGTTTATCTGTGGTTCATCTTCAGTGTAACGCTGGACAAGATACATTATCACTCGCACGCTTAGGCGCCAACGTAACTGGTGTAGATATCAGTGATGAAGCAATAAATTTTGCTCATAAATTGGCACAAGATTCTGGTATTGATGCTGTTTTTGAAAGAGCAGATGTATTTGATTGGTTAGAACAAGCTGCGAACAAATCTAAATATGATATTGTATTTTCATCTTATGGTGCAATTTGTTGGTTATCTGATTTGAATCTTTGGGCTACGAGAATTGCTTCTATTCTTAACGAAGGTGGACGCTTGGTTTTAATGGAGTTTCATCCTGTTGCAATGATGTTTGATATTGATTGGAGTCACAAGTTTCCTTACTTTAGAAATGGAGAAGCACTTACTTGGGATGATGGCGTTAGCGATTATGTTGCCGAGTCTAACACAGGTTTGGCGCCTGACAATTATCAAGCAGGAATACAAAATTTTAGCAATCCTTATCGTTCACATGAGTTTCAATGGGGAATAGGCGAAATAATAACAGCATTATTGCAAGCTGGATTAATACTGATTACGTTTAAAGAATATCCATACTCAAATGGTTGGAAACCCTTTGACAACATGAAAGAAGAACCTGGAAGACGAATGTTTCCACCCGATAATACACCAAATATACCTTTGATGTATGGTATTGTAGTAATCAAAAACGGATGTATCGATATCAACTTCTAGCATAAAGTAAAGCTTAGGCGCTCCTAGGTTATACACACATTTCTTTAATTTTACCGCAACTTATGTTGATATTCCAAAATAAGTATTGTAGGGTAGGTGTCTCGCCTGCCCGTAAAATAATATGACATCTGAGACAGATATCCTACAGGATAATTTATTTCTTGGACTACTCTAAATTTAGATGTTGGCGCCTATAAGCGTAAACTTTTATTTCAAGCTGTCTTCAGTTTATTAGCAAAGTAAGATGATGTTAGGACTAAAGCGGCGCCTAATAGGTTTTGCGTTCGCTCTGCACTCATAAATTTACAGCTTACAACCATCCTAATTATACTAAGAACGGTTTAGAAATGTCATTCTGAGCGTAGCGTAATGCGGAGCATTTGCCGCAGGCTAGAATCTCTAAGATGCTTCACTGCACTGCGTTTCGTTCAGCATGACAAAGTTTATATTTAACCCGTTTGCAGTATATATGCATAACACATACATATTTGTCATCACTGTATTTTATGGTGAAACGGAGCAATTATTATCGTCTACGGTTTTTTTGTATAAATTGTATCCACGTAGAGACGCGACATGTCGCGTCTCTACAGGGTGCGTAAACCAGGGGTTTTTATATGAATTTATTTTATGAATGACAATAATTTATTCAAGATGACTAAAATTGCTATACTAATTACAGTAACTAATATAATTTTTCCACCTGGCACTAATCTTCGGTAGTTATCAAAATTTCCATGTTCGTAGCGCCGCTTCCATACCATTAGCGCTGGAATAATAGCTCCTAAAATAGAAATACAAAAGGCGCCAGCACTTTCTAGTGCGTTTAAGAATATATTAGGACTCAATATAGCTAAACACATTGGTGGGAATAAAACTAAACTATACGTTAATGGGCGCGTAGTTGAAAATTTTACTACATCATTGAAGAAATTCAGCAGACCGTAAAAAAATCCAATAAAAGAAGTAATAATTGCAACTTCAGAAAAGACTGAAACTATTATTTCCAACAAATTACCGCCACTTCCACCTCGTAAATTCTCCAGTGGTTCAAATTTTTCTGCACCAGTAAAGTTTTGTAGTAATTCTGAATTGACGCTGCCTAAAATTACAGCGTTCCATGCAATAAACATTAAAAGTGGAATTAATGAGCCAACAAAAATAGATTGTTTAATTTTCCGCGCGTCCCCTTCTAATTGGATTGCGATTACTGGAATAACATTATGGTAAAATAAGGCCACTAACATAACTGGAATCGCAGCAGTTAACTGAGACCAATCTTGAAAAACAAACTGTGACAAACGAACTTGTTTACTTGCCAAAAACAAGAGTCCAGCAAATGAAGCTATTACCACAAATACCAAAGCGTTGTTAAATTTCTCAATTAACTTTGGGCGCCCAAAATACATAACTCCACCAAACAATAGCCCAAATATCGTTGTTCCTGCCCAGTTTGGTAAATTAATTGGTAATACTCCAAGCAGTATTTCTCCACCTTGAGCAATGTACGCGACTAGCAACCCATAATGCAAAAATAAATATGCACCACCAGCTAATATTCCCCCAGGTTTTCCTAATACACTCTCCACCATTGTCAAAAAACTACCACTGGCGCCATAAGAGAGCATCCCATCTAAGCTAACTTCAGCAATTAATAATCCAGATACTAAAGCATATAACCATACAGCGATTAATAATGCCGTCGAAGGCGCCACTCCCGAAGGTAAAGTCACTGTGGGTAAAGCCAAAATTCCGGCGCCAACTGTTGTTCCAGCAATTAAAGCGGTACTTCCCAATACACTACCTGGTTGGTGAAGTAACTTATCACCGTTAAATTCTATATTTGAAAACAAACGTGTAGTCTGCATCCGCTCAAAATGTAAAGATATATTACATAATCATAAACTATATTGACGAAAGCAGAGATTTGGGTAGTACGATAAACTCAACAGTACGCTCCACTACTTACGTTCTTGCTCTTGCCCTCGCTCTATTGCCGTCTGTGCCATTGAGCGTTGAATTGTTTCTGGAACACCGATATAATCAGCAAGCTTTTGCTGTTCAAAAATCATTTCGCAGATTTTCCAGCATTCATTTTCCTTACGAAAAATATAACGGTTAATCCCTTGATCTGGTTCTTCCGGAATTAGCGTGCTAAATTTTAATCTCAGTCGGTAACTTTCCTTTAAAATCAAGCCTTACAGGCGCTTATAGTCGTGCATTTTAGTTAGAATGCTTTCCTTGTAGTCAAAAATCGCTGTAATAAAAGCCTAGTAGTAATTTAAAGCTCCTAATTCAATAATTTAGCACGCTAAATAATGGTATTTTAAAACCTACCAACAGTAAAATTATAATAGCCTTTGTTGCTGTTATAACAAGCTAGTAACATACCATTATCAAGGTGCAAAGACCAATATGTACAAAACTAAACATATGAAGGCACCTTCTAAAGGATGCCTATGCCCATGATATGATATATAATTAACAAAATTAGTTAACAAAATTAGAAATATATTCCTAACTCAGTCATTACCTGTAACCATTTGTCAGGCGTTGGTAAAGTTTGCTGGAGAAATTCGCTCGTCAGATTACTGACATTAGCTTTATATAACAGGGTGGCATAGCTAAAACAACGAGCAGGTTTTTTGAAATCATCGGCGCCATAAGTGGAAATCAATTCTGCCAGTCTTTCTTCTACTTTGAAGATTATTTTGGGCGCCAAAGCAAGTAAATTGTGCATCCATTGCTCCTTCTCCATAATAAAAGCAGATAATTCTACATTTGGAGAATTTCTAAACTCATCACAAATCGCCTGAATTTTGTCCCACTTATAACTACTCCAAGGTTTAGCCATCATCACTGGCAATTGCCATTTAACTATCTCTTCCTTCCAATAATCTTGAGGTGATTGTACTTGAACAATCTCAAAACTAGGTAAAATTAGGGCAGTCAATCTGCCTCCATGACAAGCTCCTGTATCGATACCATAAGCTTTTTGTTCAATTATGAGTGGATTATCGCCAACAACGCGATGACCAAAGATAACAGGTTTGGCGCCAGTATAAAGCTGGCTCCAATAGGTACTTCCATATTGTTTTTCTAAATACTTTTCACCCGCATTACAACCACACAACACTTCTTCTCTTTGTTTTTCAATGGGTATGCCATTTTCTACTGCAGCATGAACTAAAATTGCCGCATCTGTTTCGTAATAATACGGAAGATTGCTAACCCATTCTAAAAATTCGGGATAGTGGGCGCCAAATTGTAGTTTGACAATTTCTTGAGAGTAGGAAAGGGTTTGTCTGAGGTGTTTACGTTCGTGATTTCCCATCAACACAATGGTATTGGGGCGATTTTTGAGAAAATTATATACTTTGACTGAATCAGCCCCACGGTCAACTATATCTCCCAAGGAGATTAAGCAATCTTCGTCTGTAATTTCGACTTTGGCGCCGAGCTGGAGTAGTTCTGTATAACAACCATGAATGTCACCAACTACGATTGTTCGCATAGTTCAGACCCGATTTAAGAATATCAGAGTATTATTAATGTAGCATATTTTGTAATATGTATGGATGGGTATCTCCTTTTTATATATCTAGGGCGGGTGATTCCTTGTAGAGACGTTACATGTAACGTCTCTACATTATCCTATCCTGGCAATTTTGGAGCTTATAGTTCTTTTGTACAATGATTTACAGTTTTTTGGAAATGCTGGTGGCTTTATGGATTTTGTGAATCAAATTTTGTTGTTTATAAGAGAAACAAAGCGATAAAAAGTAAGTGAATTGCAAGGTAATGATACACTTTAACAGAAGAGATTAAATAAAATTATGTTAACAACTAATCACCGTTTAATTGATACGAATGGTATCAAAATGCACATTGCCGAGCAAGGTCAAGGACGACTAGTTATTTTATGTCATGGGTTTCCAGAGTGCTGGTATTCTTGGCGCCATCAACTTCAGGCACTCGCAAGCGCAGGATTTCATGTAGTGGCGCCAGACTTACGTGGCTATGGACAAACAGACCAGCCAGAATCAGTTGAAGCTTATAATATTTTTAATATAGTCGGTGATATTGTTGGGCTTGTTCATGCTTTGAATCAAGAACGGGCAATTATTGTTGGGCATGATTGGGGAGCAAGCATTGCTTGGCACTGCGCTTTGCTGCGTCCAGATATTTTCAATGCTATAGCTTTACTTAGCGTACCCTACCATATTAGAACCTGGAAAAGTAGGCGCCCGACTACAGTGCTAAAACAGATGGCAGGGGGGCAACAATTTTATATCCAGTATTTTCAAGAACAAGGTTTAGCTGAAGCAGAACTTGAAGTCGATGTTCGCAAAACTATGAGTATGGTTTTATACTCTGCGTCAGGAGATGCGCCACCAGAAAAACGATGGCGTTACGTGTTTGATAAATCCGAAAAGTTTATTGATACGCTTTCACAACCTTCAACGCTTCCAGCTTGGTTAACAGAGCAAGACCTTGATTATTTTACAAATGAATTTAAACGAACTGGGTTTCGAGGCGGTTTATCTTACTATAGAAATATGGATAGAAATTGGGAAAACACACCCTTTTTAAGTGGAGCAAAGTTACATCAACCAGCATTATTTATAGGAGGAGAGGTTGACCCAACAATTACACTAAATCGCGATGTTATTAATATAATGGAAACGACAGTTCCTAACTTGAAAAATAAGGTATTACTTCCAAATGCCGGACATTGGATACAGCAGGAGCGTCCAAGAGAAGTCAATCAGTTACTAATCGATTTTTTGAAAAGTAATCTGTAAAGTTATCAATAGAACGTAGCGTGCGATTTACACACAAGTTTTTAATCCTTCAATATCGGCGCCAACAATTTTCTCTAAATTCCTAGTAACTTTCTCAATATCCCAGTTCCACCAAGCAATATCTAGTAAAATTTTGATTGTTTCATCAGGGAAACGCTGCCGTATTACATTAATAGGGTTCCCTCCTGCAATAGTGTAAGGTGGTATATCCTTAGTTACAACAGACTTGGCAGCAATAATTGCTCCATCGCCAATTTTAACTCCCGGCATTATTAGGGCTTCGTACCCTATCCATACATCATTGCCAATTATAGTATCCCCTTTAAAAGGAAATTCATCTGATTTAGGCATTACACGCTCCCACCCATTACCAAAAATTTGAAATGGATAAGTTGAAAAGCCAGACATTTTATGATTGGCGCCGTTCATAATAAATTTTACACCTCTAGCTAATGCACAAAATTTGCCAATTATGAGCTTGTCACCAATAAAAGGAAAATGATAAAGCACATTGCGCTCAAAATTCTCTGAGTCTTCAGGGTCATCGTAATAAGTGTAATCTCCAATTATTATATTTGGGTTAGTAACAGTGTTTTTGATGAAACAAACTTGTGGAAATCCTTCCATAGGATGAGTTACTTTTGGGTCAGGGTATTGCATGGCTTTATATAAGCTCTTTTTTCATTATCAAAGAATCATTCAATTGAGCAGCAACCTCAAATCTCAAACGTTGGTAAAGCCGCAAGGCAGGATTTGAGAAAGATACACTTAGAGAAATTGCAGAATACACATTTTTGATATTGTCTAATAAATGTGTAATTAATTGTGTACCAATACCCTGCTTTCGGTATTCAGGTAGTACGGCGATTGATAATTCAGGTGTTTCATCATTAATATACCCATAACCTGGGTTTTTACTATTAAACAGCCTAATCCATACGGCGCCAATCGGTATTAAGCTAAATTCTAAAACTGCAACAAAACCTAAATTATCTGTTTGGCAACCTTCAACATATTTTGCTAATTCTGGACGTAATTTTATTATTCGGAGGCATAACGAACTTGATAATGCAGTTCCACAAAGCTATCTCCATACATTTTTGATGTTAAGAGCTTTAGTGGAGGTGTGGCAATTGTACGTGGTAATAATGGCGCGCCACTGCCAAGCGTTACTGATGCTATCGAGACAATTATCTCATCGAGTAAGCCACAATCGTAAAATTGCCCGACTAAATCACCACCACCGACTATCCAAATATTTTTATTTCCTGCTGCTGCGAGCATTTCTTGATGAACAGGTCGAACATCCCCCTTTACAAATCGTACATCTGTTCCATCAATTGCAGGTAAAATACGAGAGGAGAAAACCCAAGTTGGTTGTTCGTACAGCCATGCTTGAGGACGCTCGGCATCTTGATTAATATGGTGAGCTAAAATCCATTCATAAGTGGTTGAACCCATTGCGATGGCGCCAACTTCTCGAATAAAATTAGAATAGCTGTCTCCTCCTACCTCGCCAAGTTGAAATAACCAATCTAGGGAGTTATTTGAATCAGCAATAAACCCATCCAAACTAGTAGCTGTGTAGTATTGAATTTTCATAAAGTCGAATCAGAAAAAATTATGTATTACCGATATAATAATTTTACCTCAATGTGGAATAATGATTATTACAAAATATAAAATTTTAGTAATTATAAAATCAGCACCCATAACAGCCCTAAATTATTTGTGTTTACCCAGTATACCGAAGTAAATTTTAAATATATACTTCTTTTTTATTCCTTTGTGTCCTTTGCACCTTTGTGGTTCATTCTAAAACAGTTCATTTTTTTATAAATGATTTATAATTACTATATATTTTAATTTTTTAGAAAACTTAACAGTTTGACGGACAAGCTGAGATAAGGAAAGGTTTTCAGGTCTGTTTTTTTACTCAGTAACATTAACTTACAGTTTTAGAATTGTATGAACTGTGGCACGCTAAAAAACGTGATTCTAAGTTGCTTTATCGAGGACTTGAGGCGCCTATTGCTCAAAGAGCAAGGACTGCGTTTCAATTTTGGTTAGAACAGCTTTAATTGTAAAGTGTGTAAGCAGCCCAAGAATCCGCTTGCACACTGACTATTTTTCTCAGTCCATTTTTATCGAATAGGCGCCATTAGCATCTGGATTTTAACTCGGTGCGGTTGAAATGGGACATTCAAAATTCGCCATTGTAGAAAGCAAAAAAATCAATTTTTATATACTACAATAAATTACAAATGTATTTTTTGTTGGCACGAAAAAGTTAGTGTTAGGAGTTCTTAATGCATTCAGATGATATCAACGTATCTCTCGTAGTTCAATTGGTCTCCGCGCAGTTTCCCCTGTGGGCAAATCTTCCTATAAAGCCTGTTGAATTCAGCGGAGTAGACAACAGAACCTTTCGTCTTGGCGAGGATATGTTAGTGCGGCTACCGAGTGCTGAGGCATACACCGCTCAAGTGGAAAAGGAACACCAATGGTTGCCGAAACTGGCGCCACTTCTTCCTATTCCAATCCCTATGCCAGTAGCGATGGGGGTTCCTTCTAACGTGTATCCTTGGCATTGGTCAATTTATCGGTGGCTCGATGGTGAGAACGCCGCTATCGAACGCATCGCTGACCTAGAGGAATTTGCGACTTCCCTAGCTCAATTTCTCGGCGCCTTGCAACAGATTGATACTGTCGATGGACCACCACCTGGACTGCACAACTTTTTTCGCGGCGCCGAGTTGACAGTTTATGACACTGAAACTAGGCAGACAATCGCAGCGTTAGACAAAGAGATTGATGCCGACACAGCGACAGCAGTGTGGGAGACAGCGCTTAAAGCTTCATGGCATGGCTCACCCGTTTGGTTTCACGGAGATGTAAGTGCAGGAAATCTGCTGGTAAAACAGGGGCAGTTAAGCGCCGTTATTGATTTCGGGTGTTCAGGTGTGGGAGACCCAGCATGTGACATGACCATTGCGTGGACACTTTTATCAGGTAAAAGCCGGGACGTTTTCCGTAGAGTTCTTCCAGTTGATGACGCAACCTGGGCACGAGGTCGTGGTTGGGCACTATGGAAAGCACTGATTACACTTGCCGAACACATAAACACGAATCCCTTAGAAGCGGGAAAAGCGCGACAAGTAATTGATGAAGTACTTACCGATTATAAGCAATGCTAGTTCTTTTTAGCTTATAAACCCGCCATCATACCTCCATCTGCTAAAATACACTCGATGTTATTAATATAATGGAAACGACAGTTTCTAACTTGAAAAATAAGGTATTACTTCCAAATGCCAGACATTGGATACAGCAGGAACGTCCAAGAGAAGTCAATCAGTTACTAATCGAATTGTTCAAAAGTACTTTGTAATGTTTCTCATATTAACTCTCTCTGCGTACTCTGTGCCTAATCAGGTAAAAGAATTTTTCTACCAAGTTCAACACTAATTTGGAACGAAAGCACTTTCCCATCTCGACGCAAGGTCTCTAATATAAATTGTCTACGTTCTGCACTTAGGGACTTCCATATAAAAAAATCTCCAAAATTTTTTTGTGGAGCAGGCATCCTTGCCTGCTCTAAACGTAGGCGGGCAAGGATGCCCGCTCCACAACATGAATAATTTATTTTTTGGAAGTCCCTTAACATAAGCTTTCACTGATAAGTATTACTAATTTATGTTTATTTTGCGGTTTTATGCGTTTAATATCGTATATGTACAGTTTATTACGTTTTTATGCGTAATTGGGCGTTGACCAGGGGAAATGCTGATGACAGAAACAAAATTTTCTAAAACAGGTAGTACTTCCCTCACACCATCATACAAAGCATTGATTTTTGACTGTGACGGAACGCTAGCAAATACCTTACCTGTACATTTTCAAGCGTGGTCTGCATCTTTGAATAAGTTTGGCGCCTCTTTAAGTGAGGAATGGTTCTATCAAAACTGTGGAACTTCAGCGTTAGAAATGATTAAGCTACTTAACAGTCAGTTCTGTTATCAGCTTGATTCTACTTTAGTCAACGTTGAGCGAAAAAAAATTTACCAATCAATGATTCATGCAGTCCAAGAAATTCAGGAAGTTGCGGAAATAGCGCGAGCGAATTACGGTAAAGTACCAATGGCAGTTGCATCTGGTGGTGATGGCGCCATAGTGCAAGCAACCCTTAAGGTGTTGAAACTTCATAAATTGTTTGACACTGTTGTTAGTGTAGATGATGTCAACAGAGGCAAACCTGAGCCAGATATTTTTCTGCTGGCTGCTAAACGTTTAGGGGTTGCACCCGAAGATTGTATGGTTTATGAAGATAGCGACAGCGGGTTGGAGGCAGCACAAAGAGCAGGAATGCGTTTTGTTGACGTGCGCGCTTTTTATTAGTAAAACTATTTAATTATGGATGCAAATAACTATCTCCTTGGATTGGCAAAGCGTAATGTTCAAGCTTATGTTACAAATCCTAAAGCTAGAGCAGCTATGGTTACAGGTTCTGTTGCAGAGGGTGAATGTGATTTTTACTCAGATATTGATATAAGTATTTATTACGATGAGTTACCAACTGAGGAAGAACTAGAAAGCGTGCGCCACAATAATCAAGGTTCTGCTCGTCTTTGGTTTCTTGGTGATAGAAGCGAAGGAGGTTTTGCGGAAGCTTATAAAGTAAATGGTGTGGAGTGCCAATTTGGTCATGTGACAATAAATCAATGGGAGCATGATATGGCAACGGTTTTAGAGCAGCTTGATGTAACTTCTTGGGTACAAAAAGCCTTATCTGGAATAGTTATTTGTATCCCATTATACGGTGAAGAATTAATCAACCATTGGAAGCAAGTAGCAGCAAATTATCCGGATGCACTAGCGGTTGCAATGGTGAAAAAGCATCTACAATTTTTTGGCTTATGGGGTTTGCAAGAAAATTATTTTGTTATACGTGATGGTACATTATGGCAACATCAGGTGCTTGTAGAAACCGTGCAAAATATCCTTGGTGTTTTAGCTGGATTAAATCAACTGTACTATTCTACATTCCAGTTTAAACGTATGGGTAAATTTATTGGCAAGATGTATATTGTTCCTAATAATTTATACTTACGTCTTGAAAATATATTTAAAATAGAACCATACTTGGCTGCAATTCAATTGAAAGAACTAATTCAAGAAACAGTAGTATTAGTAGAGTTGCAAATGCCGCAGATAGATACATCACTGGTACGACGCAAGCTTGACTGGCGCCATGAAGCTTGGAAATATATAGATACGTAATGATAAGTTGCTAACCATCGCCAATTTTAACTCCCGGCATTATTAGGGCTTCGTACCCTATCCATATATCATTGCCAATTATAGTATCCCCTTTAAAAGGAAATTGGCTAGAACGTGATATCTTTATAACCATTTTGCTCTAAAAATAATATAAATTCATCTCGTCCAAACCAATGAAGCGGCAAACGTTGAAGTTCTGTTGCTACTAATTTACCATCTTTCCATTTTTCGTAACGAATAAAAGTTAGATTGAGTTGGGAGAGAAAGGAGATATTACAATAAGTTTGCATTAAAATGATTGAGCCATCAGCACATTCTATCGGCAAAGATTGCTTAATAATATTTTCTGTCTTAAAATCTTCAACAGGAAGTTCCAAATCAATGAATATACGACCCTGTGGTTCAAGGTGTCTTGCAAAAGCTTGCAATGCAGCGACAGCAGCAGACCGTTTTTCCAACAACATGAATGAGCCAAAGCTCACTACTATTGCATTATATTTACTAGGCAAATCTAAATCTTCGACGTTAGCTTGATAGAGAACAGGAGACAAACCTCTGGCTGTACAATGCGAGCGACAAGAAGCTAGCATATCAGGTGAAACATCAACACCTTCAACTTGTAAACCAGCTTCTAGTAGTGGTATAAGTAGGCGCCCTGTACCTACCATCACCTCAAGGATTTTTCCGCCAATTTTAGAAAGGTGCTTTATGTAGTAACTTACGTCAGGATACTCTCCACCAATTGGCTTGGTGATATTGTAAACTTCGGTACACAGAGTTCCATATGTTGTTAGGGTCATGCGAATGCCTCTATTCAGTTTAAAACTACTTGTACTCACTCCAAAACATTATAGGTTTGGCGCCAACTCTCAATTGTGTTTACATTGGACTGGCAATTTCAATTAAAACTCCATCTAAATCTCGCACGTATGCTACGGTTGGTAAATAAAAAAAAAGATATTTTGGGGGGAGGCAGGCAGGGATGCCTGCTCTACAAGAGTTTATTTTAAGCTATTAATAAGCGGGCTTTGTCTGCTTGTTCTTGAACGCTTTCTTTTAACCATTCACTTATAGCTTTGGCTAGTTTAATTGCAATAGTAGGGTCTTTTGTTAGGGTTTCGTGGATTTTTTGCTGTAGTTCTGGTTTCTTTGTTGTTGCTAGGTTATTAATGCGGGTGTCGGAGATGAAGTTGCGTACCCAACCTGGTATGTCAGTTTCTTTAACCAAAGATTCTCCGGCAAAGTATGCGACTATTCCTAAAATAGGCGCCAATATTCCCGCAAATAGTAGTATATGGAATAACCCTGCTAAAACGGCGCCTACTATTAACCCAACTAAGTGTCCCATAAACACCGAAAGTCCGGTTAAGTCATCGAACGATACCGATGTTGATACTTTCTCGGTTTGGTCACTTAAGTTTATTTCTTTAGCATTTAATGTCCCTATTGGCAAGCTATATTTACGAGAAATTTCATCAGTTTGTTCACGAACTTCACTTTGTACTGTAGATAACCAGTCTAACAAGCAGTTTGTGACTTTCTGATTTCCTTCGCTTCCTGCTAACCAAGCTTTGGCTTTTTGTTCAATATCCGCTTCGAGTGCTTTTAATGTGATAATCTTACGCTGGCGCCAGTCTTTTATACTAGTCGTAATTACTTCATTAACTAAACCAGTTGCTAGTTCTTCTGCAAGTTTATCTAAAAATGTTGGTACGTAATTTCCCACAATATCTGTAAGTTCTTTGTCAAGAAATTGACTTATTTCTTTTACAAAACCAGATGTACGAAGATACACCCTTCCCCAACGTGCAAGTCCTCTTGCTATGCTAAGTTCAGGTTCTCCATCACGTTTACAAGACAGTTGCGGAAATACTTCTTGACACGTGTCTAATATAAAGTACATTTTAGATGCACTACCTGTAAGTAAAATAGCACTTGGCTCAATATCTAATTCAGATAATTTTTTCTGTACTGTTAATAGCTGGTCAGTGAAAGCTTGGCGCCAACTGTTATTATCTAATTTAGCTTCGGGTTTATTTAAAATAACATCCATTATTTTGCTATTAACCAAAGGCATAAATTTATACTTACGCTGAATATCTTCACTACCGACATTTACAAAACTTTCTTCGTGTAGTTGAAAAAAGTTAAAATATTCTTCTTTGGCTTTGCGACAGCGTAACTCGCAACGGTTTCTATATATAGGATGCTGTTGAAATATCGCTTCTAGCTGTTCGACTTCTTCTAACTGCAAAATTTCACCTTCGCTGAGATGTTCTGCAAGGTGAATAATTTTTTCATTTCCTTGACGGTATTGACGGTGTAGTTCTAGAGTTAATTGTAATATTTCTTTGTCGATAAGCGAGGCGCCTAAATCGTATCCAAAATCAATAGGTGTGTCAGCCATACCTTTGACTAGGGTATAATCGGTTGTTGAGGAGCCTATATCGATGATTAATACAGATTTTTGGAGTTCTTGAATTGTAAATATACCGCTTTCTTTGGCGTGCATTAAAGCTGCACGCGATTCTTTGACGATGTTAGAATTGGGTAAAATCTCGCTTAGAAGCTGTTTATAGGTGCTAATTTCTTCTTGCCACCATCCTGAAGGACAACCGATAAAGAAGTAGTTTGTGTCGGAGGTTTGAATTTGTGTGGTAGAAATTAAGTGGTCATAGATGGCTTTTACAAAGTCTTGGATAGTCTTTTGATATTCTCTATCATCGAACCTGCGACTTTTGAATGCTATATCAAAAGTGTTGGCATCAGATATTTGGAAAGCCATGTCACCTATCAGTGTACCGCGTGTTGGGTGGTTGGCAATAGCGGTTATTTGACTTTTGCGGTTGTTGATTAGTAGACTTTGGGGGGTGTCTTGGTTATTTGCGCTGACCCAGGTGAGGGATGTTTCTCCGTGACCTAAGTCGAAACCGATGATTTTTGTATTTAGGTAATCTTGCATGGTTTTTTTGGAAAGCACTGAAGTGCTTATTACGAGGGTTTTGTGGTGGGTTCAAGGACGTAACCTGGTAGTAAGACGCGGTTATCTTTTACTAATGCGTGTTTTAGCGTAATGTAATCAGTAACTTCTGCATCCAAACTTGGCTCAAAGTAAAACATGTTTTGGTCTACATTTGGTTGGTAGGTACGTGATTCAATTCCATGATGTCTTAAAATACTTGCTGCTTGCTCTATCCGGCGCCTTACACTTACTGGTAAATTAATGCTATCATCAAGTCCATCTGCCATTAAATCTTGCAGATACTCTAATAAGTCAAGATTATTCTCTATACCTTCCTTGGGTACTTTATCCTCGTTTCTATATCCTGCTACCGTAATGTCGATTGACTGCAAAGCTTGATAAAGATAGTTTAGTAATTTATCTATATCTATATTTACCTCAGCAACAGCAGGTTGATTTATTTCTAAAGCTTGATTTTCTTTCTTTGGTTTTATAACTTGTGCTATCGTGCCTCCAGTTATACCACCTATTGCGGCACCTATCAGTCCCCAATACCATCCACCTTCAACAACTCCTGCCAAACCCCCAGCTAGCAAACTACTCAGCAATTCTCTACTTTGCTGTGCTTTTTGTATCAATGCTAACTTATAATTAGGCGCCGTAATTGCATTTTTTATCGGTGATACTAACTTTGTCGTTAATTCTGTAAAATTTGGTTGTGCTAATACATTATTTTCATCTATCTGAGGTTTGACTAATAATAATACACTTGTATATTGACTCAAAGATTGTAACAAAGTCTGTGCTAGACGTGCTTGAGGTGGTGTCAAGCTCTGCATATACTCACTATTAATATCGGTAAGTGCGTTAATTTCTCGTTGAATAACCTTGACAGCTACTTCAGGCGCCGTGTTAGGTTGAAGCTGAGACTTTAATTTATCTTTTACTTGTTGGTAGTAGCTTATTAGTGTTGTCATATTTAAGATAAAGAAGGTGTTTTTATATACATAGTGCTTTTTATAATCAGATTAAATTATAGTCGTTTACTAGTTTAGGCGCCGACTCGTTTAAGATTGATGTTTAAATAGAGAATGATAATTAACGGTACTACTTTTGGATTATTTATATGAAACGGGCAAGGATGCCCATTCCACAAGAGTAGTTTCCATACAGTTATAATTCTCGTTTATAATTTTCTAATAATTGTGGTAAGTAATCATAACCATCTACACCGATAACCGCAATAATTCTAGGACGACTTTGCGTTAACGCTTGTTGAAAACCATTCTCACCCAATTGTGATTCTAGTCTAACTAGTAACGATGCAGCTTTATGCCATTCGCGCGATGCAATTTGATTTAATAAGTACATTCCTAACGAAGCAGTATACACGGCACGCTCAAAATTGGCGAGACTATAATTAGTTGCAGCTAAATGTGATAAATTTAATCCCTGTAAATATAAATCTCCCGCTACTTGTGCAGCTTGAAACCCTGCTTCTAAATTTGTGACAGCAAGTTGTAATTCTCCAATGACTTGATACGCTATTCCCAAACTACTCAAGCACAAAGCTTTACCCTGTATATCACCGAGTTGCTCAGATAATTTTAAACCTTGCTGTAAATAATTAATCGGCATTTCATAACTATCAGCTTCAGCATCTTCTTGCTGTAAGTTCATGACTTCGCTGTAACCTAGATTAACTAGTGCATTCTCTTCCCCTACTTTATCACCCGAAGAGCGACTCAATATTAACGCGCGCTGACTATAATTTATTGCCTCACTATAATCTTTCTCTTCCACACAACTACGACTTAGATGGTTGAGGTTAGCTATCTCACAAATTCTATCACCCGCACTTCTTGCTATTTCTAACGCTTCGGTATGAAAACCTTTTGCACGCTGGTTTTGTCCCATCGCACGTTGTGAATATCCAAGTAACGTTAAAATTCTGGCTTTTTCTTGCGTTCCTTCAGCATTACGTAGTGGTTCGTCTAAATAATCTAAAGCATCGCGTAAATAATTACCTGAAAACGACGCAAAAATCCCTCCATACAAAGGAAAATACTGACGCTGAGAAAAAGTCCGTAATATTTGTATCATAATTTGCCAACAGCCATCAGTGTACATTTTAGAAATACTCTGAAAACCATTTGCGAGTAAACTCCAAATTACGGCAAAAGTCAAAAACGTCGAAATCGAAAGTTTAGAACCTGCCTTAACGTTATATGGTTGCTGGTCGAACCAGTGAACTAACCCACGTTGAATATATTGTAAAACTATAGCTAACTCTACCCAGTCACTTAATTTTAACGCACGTTGCTGTTCGGCAAATTCGATTGCTGATTTTTCTGCTGCTAAAGTCTTAAAAAGTGCTTGGGGTATTTCACTTTTTACGTGTTTTGCCCAAGTTGCCCAAGGACCACTTTCGGAAGGTGCCCCACCAAATCCCATTGTTTCTTGTCGTTCATACATCCAACTTACCAAGTTATCTTGGAGTCTTTGCCATGATGCAATGCCACGATTGACTCCATCATATATTTGTTGTAAATTAGAATCTGCCTGGGCGTATTGTTGTAAAGACTTCGCCAACTGTTGAATTTGCTGGATGTTTAAGGGTTGCTTTTGATTCGGGTCAATAGCACGTAAAAATACACTTAGCTGTTTATCTGACTCTGCTGTAATAATTTCTCTAATTGCCGATGCTGTTACCGCACTCGCTTTGTTTTGTTCCTCTGCACGTTGCCATTGTGTTTGAATAGTTTTCATAGCACGTAGACTACGGGTTAGTTTAGCTTTTTTAAGCTCGTCTTTTTCGGAGTCAGCCGAAAGCTGGGTAGAACTAACTTGCTCCCCCAATATCATCTCAAACACTTCCCCTGTATCAACACTAACTCCCTTGAGCAGCATTTGATAAACCTGCTCAACAGAACTAATCTTACCCTTTAACGTGGCTTCGACGATTTCCGAGATTAAAGCCAGATATTTATCGCGCAATGATAGAGAGTCAGACACAGCAAAAATATATATAGCAGCAATACAATTGTAGCTGCTGATAACCCAACAATCATTATCTGAGATTGGCGCCTCTCTAACTCTTATCTCTGTGTCTCTGTGTCTCTGTGGTAAAAAAATATTTATTTATGATATTGGGTTCCGTAAGACTCCACCCAACCTACAAACAGCACTAACTAACTCAGTGGGGTTAACGGGTTTAACGAAATGCTGCTGAAAACCTGCTTCTAATGCTTGTTTTTTATCTTCGTCATGTGCAAAAGCAGTTAAAGCAATAGCAGGGATACGCTGTATATCTCCAGGTTGACTTCTAATTTTGCGAATTAATGAATAACCATCCTCTTGTGGCATGGCGATATCCGATAGTAATATATCAGGTTGTAACTGTAACAGTACGGATAATGCTTCAGAAGCAGATGCAGTAGTTGTCACCCTTGCTTCATACCCCTCAATTATTTGAGCAAGTAACTCCCGTGTGTCTTTGTCGTCATCCACTATTAATATATGTATCCCAGAAAGTGATGGAACTTCTTCAACTTCATCTTGCTTGGATTTTTCTAACGATTCGTTTATTTCCTGACTAGGAATACTATATATAGGAAGCTCCACTGTAAATGTAGCACCTTTGCCGATACCCTCACTCTTCACGTTTACGGCGCCGTTATGCATTTCAACTAAATTACGCACTATTGCCAAACCCAAACCAAGACCATTGTGTGTGCGTGCTTTAGTGTTATCTGCTTGACGAAAGGGTTCAAATACATGTGGCAAAAAATCGGCGCCTATTCCAACTCCTGTATCTTTAACTGTAAATTGAATAGAGGAATTAATTTGTTGCAACTCGACAAATATGTGTCCACCCTGCGGAGTAAACTTAATGGCATTATTGACCAAATTTGAAATAACTTGCAGTAACCGCGCTGCATCTGCCATTATTGTACCAACCGAGGCGCCGATTTTCGACTCAAGAGTAATGGATTTAGCTTGAACTCGCGGTTTCACATCTAATAAAACACTTTGAACAATCGGTACTATATTAATTGGTTGTTTGTTTAAACGTAATCGATTTTGAATAATGCGCGAAATATCCAAGATATCTTCTATCAGCGTGTTTTGGAGATTGGCATTTCGCTCAATAGTCTCTAAACCTTGCGCTAACTTGGTTTCATTTACTTTCCCACTTCTGAGTATTTTAGCCCATCCCAAGATTGAAGTTAGGGGACTGCGAAGTTCGTGAGATACAATCGCAATAAACTGGTCTTTAATACGGTTAGCTTCACGTGCTTCTCCTAAAAGCCTTTTTAACTCCTCTTTCGCAGTTGCTAACTCTGCCATAACTCTAGAACGTTCCGTTTCACGTTGCTTAGATAAGCTAATATCCTCCATCAACCCATCTATAATAATGGCGCCACTGGGTTTAGTGGTGACAGTTTGACTAATTCGTACCCAAATTGGTATATCATTTTCGTAACGCAAGATAATTTCTCTATCGTGCGTACCGTTGAACTGTAATTTACTCAATATCTCAGCATTTTGTGTGATATCATTCAACCCAGCAAGTCGTAAAAATGCTTTATTCGCTTCGAGTAATACCCCACCCATACCCAAACGATAAATTCCCACATTTAAATTATCGAGCAGCGTTTGTAATCTTGATTCTAAACCTGCCACCTTGCGCTGCGTTTCAACTTTCTCCAAAGCTAATTTGACGGCAGCAGGTAAACGAACGTAATGATGAGCCGATTTTAAAATATAATCATCTAACCCTAATTTCATAGCTTCCACAGCAATTTCCTGAGTACCACTTGCGGTAAACATAATTACTGGGCAATCAGGGTATAAACTTTTAATAGCTCCTACCACAGTCAAACCATCAGTCCAACGCAGTTCATAATCAGTAATCACTAAATCAAACTGCCTTGAGGATAAAGCTAACTCTAAGTCTTGCGCTCTAAAAACTTGTTGAAGTTGTACTTCTGCAAATTCCTGTTCGAGTGCATGAGCTATAAGTAAGCGGTCATCGTAGTTATCGTCAATAAGTAAAATACGCACTTCTAACTCACCATCAATGTGCGAAAACAAACACTCAGTTTTTGAAATTAAACGTAACAAATAAATTTAAGCAATATTATTTATATTAAATATATAGAAATTATCACATAGTTAGCATAATGTAAATTTTATTAAATTCTTGAAAATTATAGAAAGATTAAGAACATTTAAAGGACTGTTGTTAGTTATATAGTGATTTGTGGCTTTTCGTTAAAAATTATCCAATGTAAGTTGAGAGTTTTAACTATTTCCACTAAATCATTAAAAGCAACAGGTTTGACTATGTAGGCATTTACACCTAAGTCGTAAACATTGTTAATATCCATATATTCTTGAGAAGCAGTCAGAACAACAACAGGTAAGCGTTTGAGACCAGGTTGTTGTCGTAACCACATTAAAACTTCAGCCCCTGACCGACGTGGTAGTTTCAAATCGAGTAAAATCAGCACAGGTAGGGGATAACTATTACGGTCATTATAAGGCGCCTGTCCCGATAAGTACAGTACCGCAGTATCACCATCGTTAACAACTTGTAACGGGTTGGCAATTCCAGCCTTACGAACCGCGCGTTGCATCAACAAAACATCTTTAGGATTGTCTTCTACCAATAGTATAGTATCTTGACTACTCATTTATTCAAAGTTAGGAGTTAGAAGTTAGGAGTTAGGAGTATTACTCAGCACTCAGCACTCAGCACTCAGCACTCAGCACTCAGCACTAAATTCGATCCAAAATCGACTACCTTGTCCTGGCTGTGATTCTACACCAACAAGGGCGCCCAGACGCTCGGCGCCTTTACGGACGATAGCTAGACCGATACCAGTACCAGGATATTCATCATTGCTATGTAAGCGCGTAAATACAGTGAATATACGCTCTTGATAGTTCTGAGCAATTCCAATACCATTATCTTCTATCCAGAGACGTATTTTATTATTAAAAGTGCGTTCGGCATATATTCGCACCACAGGTTTAACTTGGGGAGCAACAAATTTTATCGCATTATTTACTAAGTTAGAAATAATTTGAATTAAAATGGTATAATTGCCGATAACTTGAGGTAAAGGTTCTTCTACTTGTACTGTTGCTTGTCTCTGCTGTATTGTTGATTCTAACTGCATTAATACTTCTGCTACTACAGAAGACAAATCAATAAGTCTTAATGGTAACTCACTACGACTAATACGGCTATACTCCAACAAATCATCAATAAGTCTGAAAGCAGACTGTGAGCTTATAATAATGCGCTGTAGATACTTTTTTTGACGCTCTGGCTCAAGTTGTTGATTTTGCAGTATTGTACCAAATCCTTGAATTGCACGTAGTGGTGAGCGCAAGTCATGGGAAACTGAGTAAGTAAATGTTTCTAAATCTTGGTTTGCAATAACTAACTTTTGATTTGTTTCATCTAGCGCACGATTTGTAGCTTCGAGTTCAGCAGTTCGTTCAATTACTCGCTGTTCTAACATTGAGTTTAGCTGCTGTCTTTCGAGTTCAACTTGTTTACGTGCAGTAATATCTTCAATCAAGCCATCAAGCACCTTTTCTTTATCAATCTCATTCAGAGTCATACTTAAAGCTATCCAAACAAGTGTACCATCAGGACGTTGCAATTCAATTTCTAACTCTTGCTGTGGTTCTGGTAGCTTTTCTAACATTGAGTAGTATTCGCGAATGTTCAGTACATCTCTGGTTTGTAATTGTGCTAAATTATCTATGCCTAGCAATTTGAGAAAAACTGTATTGCTTTCAATGTAATTGCCATTACTGTTTGCCCTAAACGTTCCTATCTGCAACTGATTGAGTAATCTACGCAAGCGAATTTCTAATAACTCAGAAGAGCGTCGATTTTCTAAGCGTTCAATCGCAATGCGTAATGATATTGGTAATTTAATATACTTAGATTGCGATTTGAGAACATAATCATCTAACCCAGACTTCATCGCTTCAACTGCAATTTCTTCGCTACCTGTACCAGTAAACATAATTACAGGGCAGTAAGGGTATAACTGTTTAACAGTTCTTAAAATATTGAGTCCATTAGTCCAACGTAGGTCATAATCAGTAACAACAGCATTGAATTGTTTTGCAGTTAAAGCAGCAGCTAATTCCTTTTCATCAAGAATTTCTTGAATCTCAATTTGAGCAAATTCGCGCTTTAGTTCTCGAATTACCAACGCGCGGTCTGCTTTATTATCATCAATAACTAAGACATGGAGCATTTCTATCGTTTAACTCCTAACTCCTGTAGAGACGCGACATGTCGCGTCTCTACCTTTTTATCAATTCAATCCAAAACCGACTGCCACTATTAACTTGTGATTCTACCCCAACTTTGCCACCCATACGTTCTACGGCTTTCCGTACAATAGCTAGACCGATACCTGTACCTGGGTAAGATTCTGCACCGTGTAAGCGTTCAAAAACTCGGAAAATTCGTTCTTGGTGTTCGGGTGCAATACCTATACCATTATCTTCAACCCATAAATATACCGAATTTTGCTGCTCGTGTGCGTATATATGTACTTTTGGCTGTGTTGCTGGTTCTACAAATTTAATGGCATTGCTAATTAAATTTGTAATTACTTGCATCAATGTCGGACGATGCGCCATTACTAATGGTAGCGTGTCTATTGTAATTAAGGCATGTTTTTCTTTGATAGAGGCGCCTAGTTGTTTCAAAGCTTCTGTGACGACGCTATTCAAATCTACTTGTTGTAGTTCTATTTGAACGCGCGTTAAACGACTGTATGATAATAAGTCGGCGATGAGAGCATCCATTTGAACGGCGCCTTCGGTTATATATTGAATATATTCCTGTGCAATTTCATCGAGTTGGTCACCGTAGTCTTCTTGTAAAGCTTGAGCAAAACCCTGCATAGTTCGTAACGGCGCCCGTAAATCGTGAGATATTGAATAAGCAAAAGCCTCCATTTCGGCATTTACTTCTTGTAGTTGTAAAGTGCGTTCTTGGACTCGTTGCTCTAATGTCTCGTTAAGTAGTTGAATTTCTGCCTCTTTGTACTTGCGTTCAGTAACGTCTTCTGCCACACCAGCAACTCGATAAATTTCTCCTTCTTGATTGCGAACCGGAAAACCTCGGTCTTGTATCCAGCGCACCTCACCATCTGGACGAATTATCCGGTACTCTACATTTAACGTTCCACGATGTATATTTTCTCGGTGTAGTTCTGCATGACGCTGTTTATCATCTGGATGAATAGCCTCACTCCACCCCATAGGATTATTTTGAAGACTGTCAATTGTACGTCCCCAAATTCTCTCATATGCAGGACTGACATAAATTAATTGCCCGTTACGTGGGTCAAAAATCCAAAAAACTTCATGAATGTTTTCTGCTAGCTGGCGAAATTTCTCGTCGCTGCTGCGTAACTCTGCTTCGGTTGTTTTTAACTGCGTAACATCATAGAACGTTGCAACCGCAGCAATAATTTTATTAGACTCACGAACAGGTGTAGAGCTAATATATACTACTTTCTCGCTACCATCGGGTTGAGGATACCTAAATTCTTCATCTACAACACATTCTCCTGTCGTCAAAGCGCGAACCATTGGATACTCATGAGCTTCGTAGGGTCGTCCATCTGGGTGTAAAGCTTGGTACCCGCTATAATCATCTATACTTTCTGTTGCAACAAGTGCGTGTCCTAAAATCTTTTCTGCTTGCTTGTTACCAAGAATTAGTTTTCCTTCATTATCTGCTATCGCGGCGCCTACAGGTAATTGTTGCATCATCGTTTCTAAACGATTACGTTCTGCCTGCAACTCAGAGAAAAGCTGATTTTGCTTATTTTGCTCTTGATGCCGAAAAATTTTATCACGACGAAATAAGTAATAAATAATTCCTATTCCTAGTATATTTACGCTATTCGCTATAAATGAAGATAATAATGTACTATCAATACTAGCTTTAGACTCAGCATCACGTAGCTGCAACAGTTTATTTTCTTCGAGTTGCATATCAGCTATCTGGCGCCGGATTTTATCCATTATCAGCTTACCTCTATCGGTTCGCACTAGTTGCAAAGCAGACTGTTGCCCTTGAGTTCGCTTAATATTAATAGTATCTTCAAGCTCAATTAACTTAGTATCTACAGACTTTTTTAAATCAACAATCCGTTGCTGCTGTTGAGGGTTATCGCTCGTTAGCTGCTGCAAACCAGCAATTTGTTGATTAACTGTGTTAATAGCATTCTTGTAAGGTTCTAAATAACGGTCATCACCCACAAGTAAATAACCCCGTTGCCCAGTTTCTGCATCTTTAAGCGTTGACAAAGTTTTCTCAAGTGTAGTAATTACCTCATGAGTCTTAGCAACCGACCGTTCATTCTGGGCGACTTTCAAAGTATTACGGTAGGAAAGCGCTGCATTAAAAATAACTAGTAACAGCGTTAACCCTAAACCAAGATTAATCTGTCGTCGAATCAATGGTAACTTCATGCCTGAAGAGGCGGAAATTAAAAGAGGGTCTCCTACCTGATATCATTTTAGCCTGTATTAACACGAACAAATATTTACATTGGCACCGACATTTGTTGTGGGTAGTTGTAGTATATATGTCCTCAGATATGCAGATACGTATAATAATTTACCACAGAGGCGCAGAGTACGCAGAGAGAAGATTATATAACATTAATACTAAGCAGCAAAAGGTAATTAATCTGACTAAAATAATTAATAATTAAGTATTTATCGCAAAAAAAACGCTATTTTATAGAATATATTTGTGCAATTGGCGTATTTTTTATACAGCTTTATTTACTCTCGTCATTCCTCTCCGTGTACTCTGTGTCTCTGTGGTAAAATAATTATCCGTTACATCCGTTTGTAATCCGTTGCTAGTTTACCTTCAACAAATAAGGGTCTTTGCCAAAATTATACGGGTTAATGATACGCTTTTTGCGCTATTAGTAATAAATAGGTACAACAACGCTCACAGCGAAAATGGCTCGCACCCCTACTTTAATTTTTGATCGTGGCACATTAATTTTACATCCACCACCTAAAGGTAGAAGTTGGATGGACTTTGCCACATGGGATGACAGAGTTGAAAAATTCCGCATTCCCGCGATTCAATACCGCGCGCTTGTGGAAACACTACAAGCGGAAAATACAATTTTTAACGATGATGCTAAAGGGTTTTATCAGGTGGACTTAATACCTAGTCTCGAAATGGAACCTTACCAGCATCAAAGTGAAGCGTTAGCAGCGTGGAAGTTGGCAGGTAGGCAAGGTGTTGTAGTGCTTCCGACAGCAGCAGGAAAGACGTATTTAGCGCAAATGGCAATGCAAGCGACACCACGAACTACATTAATAGTGGTGCCAACGTTAGATTTAATGCATCAGTGGTACGCGCATCTTAAAGCAGCGTTTCCAGATGCGGATGTGGGTTTATTGGGAGGAGGTTCGCGCGATAAAAGTCCGATATTAGTAGCAACATACGATAGTGCGGCAATTCATGCGGAAACGATAGGTAGTATGTACGCGCTGATAATTTTTGACGAGTGTCACCATTTACCGACTGATTTTAATCGGGTAATTGCGGAGTATGCGATTGCTCCTTATCGACTGGGTTTATCGGCAACTCCCGAACGTACCGATGGTAAACACGCTGATTTAAATATTTTGATTGGTAAGGAGGTTTATCGCAAGCGCGCGGAAGATTTAGCGGGGAAAGCTTTAGCTGAACACGAAATCGTCCAAATTAAGGTCAAATTATCGCAGCATGAGCGGGAAAGATATAATAAACTAATGCAAATTCGCAATGATTTTTTAAGAGAATCTAAAATATCTTTGGGCAGCATTCAAGGATGGCAACATTTTGTCATGGCTTCCGCGCGGTCGCAAGCTGGACGCAAAGCGATGTTAGCCCACCGGGAAGCGAAGGAGATTGCTTTGGGTACTGATGGGAAAATTAGAATTCTTACCGATTTATTGGCAGAGCATTACCCTGATAGGATATTAATTTTTACTGCTGATAATAATACTGTTTATAAAATTTCTAATGAGTTTTTAATTCCTGCGATTACTCATCAAACTCCTGTAAAGGAACGACATGAGATTTTGACTAAGTTTAAAGAGGGTGAGTTTAAGAGTTTGGTTGCTTCTCATGTGTTGAATGAAGGGGTGGATGTTCCTGCTGCGCGCGTAGCAATTATTTTATCGGGTACTGGGTCTGTACGGGAATATACGCAGAGGTTAGGGCGGGTGTTGAGGAAGGGTCAGGAGATGAATAAGCAAGCGATTTTATATGAGGTGGTGACGGAAGATACTAGTGAGGAGGGGACTTCGGCAAGAAGAAGGAATGAACCGCAAAGAACGCAAAGGACGCAAAGGAAAGAAGAGGAGAGGGGGAATTTAAAGGTTGTGTATGGTACTGGGCAACAGAAAACTCCCCGTGCTGCTGAACAGTTAGGTTTATGGAATGATTCAGGAGATACACCTAATTTTTAAAATGCTTACGTATGGTGGGCAGTGCCCACCAAAATTTTATTATGTATAATTACGTAATTTATGAAAATTGCTTAAGGGTTTGTGTTTGATGTTTGGTTTAAGGCGCCATACGGGATAACTAGGACAAGAAGCGATTATTGCTTCTTAGAGTTGTACTAATTCGGTATGGTGTAGGATGAAAAACCAAAATCAAAGTTTCTTGGCTTTTTTTAGCAAAGTTATTTTTGCAGTTGCTTATGTCGCAATGGTTTCACCAATAGCTTCAGCACATGCAGCATCAGGGTTGCCTAACAGCATTGAAGAATCTACTAATACACAAGAATTAAAAGTGCTAGCAAAGTCAGATGATGATGATGACGACGACGACGATGACGATGACTTACCGGAAGTTGTTAAAACATCTGTTTTTAAAGATATTTCTCAACGTGCGAATGTTGAAGCATCTTCTTTGCGCGTTCTTAGAGCCGAAAAAACAACTTGGTCTAATAGTTGTTTGGGTTTAAAGTCCGATGAAGTTTGTTCACAAGTGTTGCTTCCTGGTTGGCAAGTCGTTGTTGCTGGCAGTTCCCAAGCTTGGGTTTATCGTACTGATGAATCTGGCAGTGTAGCCAAAATTGATGAAACCTCAAGTCAGTCTGTAACTGCAACAATTCTCAAAACACGAACTGTTAATGAACAAATTAGCAGTCGTGTTACTACTGTTGAACGTCGTAGTCAAGTACTTGCAGCAAGAACAACTACAGCTAGCCGTGAGGATGAAGCAAATATCAATGCTGTTAGTCGCAGTAGCACCATCAGTGCTGCAACTGTTAATGTAACAAGCAAAAAACCCGGTTTCAGTCTTGCTATTCTTCAACCTTCAGGTAGTTTTGAAGAAGTGATAGCGCGCGTTTCTGTAAAAGGTAAACGCGGTAAGGGTTATCTCAAGGAGCGCTTTTTGGGTGATTATAAGTACAAAATCCAACAAAAAGCCAAATTTGTTAAGGGTTTGAAAGCTGGCGATAGAATTGTTGTCCGGTTGTATGATACTCAAAATCGCTTTATCGGTTACAGCGAATTTGAATGTTTGTCGGCAAATACTGCTGTCAATCTGATTTTGTCGAATAATCCCAGTGGCTATAAAGTTGTTCGCACCGTTTATGGTTTAGATACCAATTTTGATGGCGCCATTGACTCAGGTAGCACAACTTACGATTATTTCACCCAAGTAAACGAACAGCGCGTTACTTTTTTAAGGAGTTCGCAGCAAGTAAATGTCAGTCAATTCCAAGTTGAAGGATTATCAGCAGTTGCCAGTCGCAGCGTTTATCCTGCATCTTTTAGCCAAGGTGAATATGCACTAGTTCAACAATCTGTTAGTGCTTCTAGTTCTAACCTAGCAGCAGCATTAAAAGCGGCGCCAAGTCAGTTGGTAGAAATGAATGAAGTTAGCAATGACTCAACTTTCGATGTCAGTCAAAAAATGATGGAATATCGCGAAGTTGGCGTTGCGAATGGTGTTCAAGTTAAGTTCTCAGATGTATCTGTAAATCACTGGGCAAAAGATTTTATTGCCGAGTTGGCAGCAATGGAAGTTATTGAAGGTTTCCCCGATGGTTCTTTCCGTCCCGAAGAACAAGTAACTCGTGCCCAATTTGCAGCAATGATTGCCCAAGCATTTGAAAAAGCAAAAGTTCGCAAAGTTGCTTCCTTTAGTGATGTTTCCTCGCGTTACTGGGCATTTAGTGCAATTCGCGAAGCTTATCAAGCAGGATTTTTAAATTCCTCTGGCAATCAATTTAAACCAACTCAAGCTTTATCGCGTCTAGAAGCAATGCTAGCAATAGCGCGCGGTTTGAATTATACAGTTACAGGTTCAACCGAAGCAATATTAGCAGCTTACAGCGATGCTACTAGTATTCGTAGTGATGTTCGCTCTTCGATTGCTGCCCTTAGCGAACGTGGTATAGTCGTTAACTATCCAAATATCGAAACTCTCAATGCTGATAAAGTCGCAACCCGCGCCGAAGTTTGCGCTTTAATTTATAAAGCATTAGTTAGCAAAGGTGAAGTCAGCGATATTTCTTCTGAGTATGTTGGCAGAGGAAGTAAAACCGAAATAGAATCGCGTGACGATGATGACGATGACGATGATGACTCAAAGCGCAAAAAACCTAAACGTCCCTGTAACCAAGGTATCGGAAACGGCGCCGAAGGATGTGACCCAGGTAACTCCCGTCCACACGGTGGCAGCAACGACGGTGACGATGACGACGATGATGACGACGATGACGATGACGACGATGACGATGATAAAAAACGGTCACCAAATAAAAAAGATGATTAACTAGTTAATTCAAGATTAACTCTTGTGGGGTGGGCATCCTTGCCCGCCTTTGCTTACTTGAATAGAGTTAAATATCAAAACGTTGACAAAGTTCCTCTATTGCTTTAACAGGCAGATACAGCTTAAAGGGATATTCCTTAAATTGTTGAAAACCATACTTTTGATAAAAAGCAACTGCATTTTCATCTATAGCTTCTACAACTACAGCAACGGATGCAACTTGCTCTGTCGTTCTAAGCGCGCGTTTCATAGCATCTATTAAAATGACCCCTCCCAAACCTTGACCTTGCCGATTACTATCAACAGCAAGACGACCAAGTAAAATAGCAGGAAGCAAAGGATAGCGAGGTAAGCCTTTAGCAAAAGCTTCGTTTAAATTATTAATATCTAGCGTATAAGAAGACAAAGTATAGTAAGCAATAATATCAGTACTTGGTGAATCAATCAAAACAAACACTGTAGCAACTTTTTTCTTGAGGTCTTGGGATGCGGATTTACGTATGTAGTTATCTAAACTATCGTTTCCACAGGAAAATGCTGAACGATTATGCCTTTTACTATCGAGCAACTCAATCGTTAATACCATTTTGCATTACCTGTTTATAACGTAAAGCTGCTGCAATCAGAGCATCATTTGGTATCGCTGGCTGTTTTAGGGCTTCTACAAAAGCTTCAGCATCTTCTAAACTTAGCTTGAGCGTTTGATGCTGCTCTATAACTTTGCAAGCTGCTTGTTGAACGCTTGCAATGACAAAATCTGTTAACGTGACTCCCTGTAAGTCAGCAGCCTTTTGCCATAAAGCTTTTATCTCAGGATTAACGCGCGCTTCTAGTCGAGCTATCTTTGTATCATTCATAGAAAATAAGCTTAAGCCTACATTTTTATTATATACGGCAATATGCCGTAAAAATCAACAACTATAATGATAAGATAGAGTTAGTTTCCAAACATTATTTGGTATAAATGTATCATAAGTTTACGAAATGATTATACAGTTTTAGGATATGGGTTAACCCACCCCTACCGTATTGACCATGTTAACGACTGATTTATTGATTTATCGCCAAAATGGTGAACAAATTATACCTAAGCGTTTGAAAATTGAATCGAAAAGTTTGGAGTTAGCGACTGAGCTAATTAATTGTTTTCAGGCAATGCAAGGTAAAACTCAAGGTGATTTAGAACGACAATTGTCTGAATTAGAGGGGGAAAGTACTGATTACCGTGTGAAGCGAGGATTAGCTTATATTCTAAAAAGCAGCTTTTGCAATTTTGAAATAGTCAGTCCCATTGACCCACTGTTACTACGCGAACGTGTATTTGCACGTGCTGCATTATCTGTTCCTAGTAGAAATCAAACGCAGGCTACACTTACATATGTAGCTGATGTATTAACTAAAGAACTTGAACACGAGGTGTTACCCGAACAGGTAAAATCAGGGTTATATGCCGATTTGTCAGAAAATAGGATTTTAACAGCTTTTGAGGAACCAAACCCTGAAGCTTTGATACATAGATACAACTTGTCACAAGTGCAGGGGATATTTTACAAAGCGAGTCAGTTAGTTATCAACGCGCATCGTAATAACCCTGGAGAGTACAAGTTATTATTTAGGTATTTAAAATTATTTCAATTAATGGCTTATATAGAAGGAGACTCAGACCACGGGTTTACTATTACGATTGATGGGCCAGTTAGTTTATTTAATCCGAGTACACGGTACGGTCTTGCTATAGCTAAATTAATTCCCGCTATACTTCACGTTACGAAATGGAGTCTAGCAGCAACATTACAAGTCCGCGATACTTACAATGATACTTGGAAAATCGGAAGATTTGCGTTGAATTCAGCAGATTGTGGTTTAGTTACACATTACCCACCTGGCAAACCATACGATAGTATGTTAGAGGCATCGTTTGCTGATAAATGGGATTCATTAAAAACCGAATGGAAACTAGAACGTGAAGTTGATTTAGTTCCAATTCCCGGTAGTGTCATGATTCCCGACTTTCGTCTTGTTCATCCTGACGGTAGAGATTACTTATTAGAAATTGTAGGGTACTGGCGCCCAGAATATTTACAGAAGAAATTTTCTCAAGTGCGACGTTCAGCATGTAATAATTTGATACTAGCTATTTCAGAAAGATTAAACTTAGAAAAAGCAGGTGTAAAATTAAATGACGTACCCGCACGCATAGTTTGGTTCAAAGACAAATTACAACCAAAAGCAGTACTAGCAGTGTTAGAAGATGCTTGAAAAGTAATAGAAAATATGTATTTAATCCTCCCAACCTCTCTTATTAAGAGGGAGCTAAAAATACTCTATTCCCCCCTTATTAAGGGGGGTTAGGGGGGATTTTAAAACTATAGTTAAAGTAAAAAACTTAAACTTCGATTATTGTAATAAATAAAACAGACGGTCTTGGTATTTATTGGTATAAATAAATATAAATTCTCAATGCCAGTGGCAGAACACCAAATGGAGGTAAGATGGACATCATTTCTTCTACATGTATGGTGGCACTGTTTAATACTGTTTGGCAAGGCTGTTTAACCAATGTAGCTTATGATGTAATTGAAGAAGTTTTACATTTAGAAACTTTTATTTTAAAAATAAAAAATAATCATCAATTAAATCAATATTTAGCTTCGGCACTTGCTAAATGCTTTATAAATGCACAAAAACATATTGCCAACGAATGTATTGAAGAACTCAAACGTAATTCTACCCAAGCTAATTATCGTGGACTAATTACCTATAAGCCAGAGCAAAACCATATTGATATTCATAATTTACAACATAAAATTGACTCTCTTAAAAAACAGCTAGCTTTTATAAAAAAAAATCCAACTAGTATACCTCTTTTTAGTCTAACAGAAATTGAGCAACTCTTAGCATCTAAAGCTGGAGCCGATTGTTCAACCCCTATAAGTCTCATAGATAAACTACTACCATTAGCGCTAGAAAACTGCCCCGTAGTTATCTATGAGCAAAAGCTAAAGCATAAAACAAGTGGCTTATTTCAAAAAATATCTAACTGTTTTTTAGAAGAAGTAGTAGAGTATGAGTTACTTTATCGCATCTTTACGACTTTATCTCAAGCTAGGACAAGTACTAATGTACAGAAAAACCATGAGGAATTACTCAATATTAAAAAATTGCTTGAAGAATTAAATAATTTTCAACAAAAAAATGTTCTTTCTAAAACATTACCAAGCTCCAATTACGAACAAGATTTGCACGTTTCGCTTCATCATAAATTATTAACACAATCAGAAGATTATTTAGTGGATTATAGTTTCTATTCTGATTGCTGTAAAGAAATTGATAAACCAGGTGCATTAATTAGAGTAAAAGCTCCTTTGAAATGGGGGAAAACCTATTTAATGATGCACATCTTAAACTATGGTAATCAAAAAGGCTATAAATTTGTAAGAGTAGATTTTAAGCAAGCAGACTCAAATGTTTTTATCAATTCAGAACAATTTTTAAAGTGGTTTTGTTCTAAAATTACTGATGAAATAAATTTGTCAGACAAGCTAGATGAATATTGGCGCCAAACAAGAGGTACTAAAAGAAATTGTAGTAATTATTTTGAAAAATATTTATTAGCATCAATTGATAACCCTTTAATTTTAGGATTAGATGATGTTGATTTACTGTTTTCTAACTTAACAACTGCTCACGACTTTTTTTCCTTACTACGTAGTTGGCATGAAGATGCCAAGGTAAAGCCTATTTGGCAAAAATTGCGATTAATACTAGCTTACTCCAGAGAAGATAATATTTTTCTACCTCAAAATCAGTCACCATTTAATGTTGGCAAGAACGTCGAACTTCAAGAATTAAGCCAGAAACAAGTTTTTCAATTAGTGCAAAAATATCAAGTAAATTTGGATGAAGAAAAAGTCAAACAACTAATGGCAATGGTAGGTGGTCATCCTTTTTTGCTAATGACAGCATTAGAGCAAATTGCATATGAAAAACTCACATTTGAAGAATTTATTAAAACTGCCCCTACTGAAGAAGGTTTGTACGGTGATTACTTACTGCGCTATTTAACTTACCTAGAAGATAATCAAGAGTTGCGTGAAGCAATTCAGCAAATAATCAACGCAAATGCTCCAGTCAAAATAGATGCCAAAAATGTATCAAAATTAAGGAATATGGGGTTAGTAAAATCAAAAGGTAATTCAGTTGAAATTTTATGTGATTTATTTCGTCTTTATTTTAAAGATAGGTTAGAGGTTAATTCATGAATGCAGAATTCGAGGGAAATTACGGATACCAAGATGGAGGTACTTTACCTGCTGAATCTTTGACTTATGTAACACGGCAAGCAGATGAAGATTTTTACCAAGCATTGAAAGCAGGAAAATTTTGTTATGTTCTTAATTCGCGGCAGATGGGTAAATCTAGCCTTCGGGTAAGAACTATGCAACGGTTAAAAGAAGAAGGTATTCTTTGTGCTGCAATAGATATTAGCATTAATACTAATGTTTCTTTAGAGGAGTGGTACACTGATTTAATAGATTGCTTGATTAACGAATTAGATTTAGCAGATAATTTTAATTTAGACAATTGGTGGTTCCGTTACAAAAGTTTGTCTCCGATACAAAGATTTAGTAAATTTATCGAAATGATTTTGCTAAATTATAATTATGATAAAATTGTAGTTTTTATAGATGAAATTGACAGCATTATTAGTCTTAAATTTAAAATAGATGATTTTTTTGCCTTCATCCGATACTGTTTTAACCAACGCGCCGATAACCTTGAATACAGGCGCCTCACTTTTGCGCTTCTAGGAGTAGCAACACCATCTGATTTAATTAAAGATAAAACACGTACACCATTTAATATCGGTCAAGCAATTGAGCTTAATGGTTTTCAGTTAAACGAAGTAGACCCTTTAGCAAAAGGATTAGAAGGAAAAGTTGATAACCCGTTAGAAATATTGAGGCAGATATTAAATTGGACAGGAGGACAACCGTATCTCACACATAGACTTTGTAAACTAGTTAACGAATCACAATCATATATAATTGCAGGTAATGAGGCGGAATCAATCCAAAACTTGGTACAAGGCCGCGTGATTAATGATTGGGAATATCAAGATGAGCAAGCACATTTACGCACAATACGCGATAGAATTTTAGAAAGCGAGAGCGCTGGAAGATTATTAGGCTTATATCAACATATTTTGCAAAACGACGAAGTTGCACCTAATGACAATCTAGAAGAAATGGAACTACGTCTATCGGGGTTAGTTGTTGAACAACAAAATAAGCTAAAAGTTTATAACCGTATCTATCAAGTAGTATTTGACCAGACTTGGATTAACAAGGAGTTGGCAAAATTACGACCATACGCTGAAGCAATAAATGCTTGGCTAATGTCTGAACGTATGGATGATTCGCGATTATTACAAGGAAAAGCATTAGAAGATGCACTGCGATGGGCAGATAAGAAAATACTGAGCAATGATGACTATCAGTTTTTACAAGCAAGTCAAGCACAAGCTTGGAAATTAATACGTTTTAAATTTAACAATGACGAAGAAGCTTCTAATGTACTAGAATTAATCGCTTTATGCGACAAATATCCTGAAAAAGCTACGGAATTTCTATTTATTAACTATTTTGAGCAATGGTTTGTAGGACATTTAGGAAGAACAGATTTAGCAAGCATATCAACGAAGTTTGTATTTGAGTATAAACAGGACAAGCGCAGAGGGTTAGAGATGTTTGTACGAGAACTTTGTAAAAGTACAGAAGAAATCGACCCTTACCCTAAAATTTTTGTAAAACCAAATAAATTAGACTTTGGTACAATTCCAATTGGTTATCAACAACAAGTTTATTTAGAAATAGGCAATAATGGACGTGGTTTTGCTTGGGGTGAGATAACAATTGAAGGAGATGTTCCTGGTATAAGTATAATGAACACGTCTTTTAGTTCACTAACTACTAAATCAATTTTTGTTGAGATGGATACACTTTACACATTACCAGGAGATTATCAAGGTACTATTAATATTTATTTGGAAGATATTGACTATGATTGTCGAATTGATATTAATTACAAAGTTACAACACTTAAAATTTATTTAGAACCTGCTCAATTAAATTTAGGTGTTATTAAAGGTGATGAAGTTAAATTCGATAATATTATAAAAGTAAGTTGCGAACCACCTACAGGTAGAATTAAAGGTACTATTTTAACTCAAGCATATTCTTTTGGGCCAGAGCATATTAAAATTAAACCGACAATATTTGAAAGCTCAAAATTTTCTATAAGTTTAAAAGTTGATACAAGATTAATGCAGTTAGGCTCGCATGAAGATAAAATTATTATAAAAACAAACGTTGGCGAATATTCGATTCCTATACTTTTCAAAATTCCAACCAGATGGGAAAATATATTATCTATTTCTTTTTTCTATGCTTTTTTTGCGGGATGCAGTCTTGGACTAATTCGATTTATCAATTCATTATCATTAGCACAACTGAGAAATTTTTGTTATCTTAATGATACAAATAATAATCTTATATCTTTAATCACAAACGTAGAGCCTAATTTTATTCTAACTTTGTTCGGGTGTTTAATAATTATAATATTGCCAAACTTTATCAGTAAAAATTTTGTTACAAAAGTTTTTGATTTTTTAGGTAACTTTGTTCATTTAATAATAATTTCTCTTTTAATATTATTACCAATAATTATAACATCAGGTCATCTTTCTTACCTTTTAACTTTAGTTAGTTTTTGTTTTATCGTAATTTTGGATTTATTCGTATCTCCGCTAAAATTTATAGGTATAAAAGAGCCTTCTATTGCATGGTTAATAATGGGTGCGCTAATAGGAACTCTAGTAGGAATACTTCCAGCGTTACAAAATAATAAAAAAGATAATATTTATTTATGGATTAAAATAATCCCTATAACGCTAGCAATATTAATATTTGGATATTCAACGATTCATGCAGGGTGTTAACAATGCAGCAACAATCGAAGGACGAATACCCAAATGCTTGACTACCAAACGATGTAACCACAAATTCCATAGCATCATCGAAAACGCTGTTGCTAATGCGGCGCCTAAAATTCCCAGAGTGCGTATACCAATCAAATTCAGTACAATATTAACGAGTGCGCTGATACCCACAACCACCGCACACTGATTTTGATGTCCAGTCATCTGCAACAAATACCCCACCGAACCTGCACCGACATTTACAAGTTGCCCTAAAATCAAAGCTATTAATACAAACTTCGCGCTGACAAATTCTTCACCAAACATTCGCAGTATCGGTTCTGCAAAGATAATCATTCCCAACCCAACCGTCAGTGCAGGAAAAAACATCCACTTAACACTAGTTGATACTAATTTTTGTAGCCCAACCATATCACCTTTCACATATAATGAAGCAAACATCGGCGCCGCAATTGAATTGATAGATGTTAGTAACAAATTTACCCACAGTGACGTTTTAAAAGCGGCGCCGTAAACACCCACTGCTTTCACTCCTAGCATACCACCAATCATTAGCGTGTCTGCTTGGTTCAAAATCACGTTAGAACCGTCGAGAAATATTACCACTAATGCTACTTTCCACCATTGACCCAATGCATAACTTGACTTGACATAATTAATTTCTCTAGGAAAACTCAGACGTAATAAAATCAATTGCCCAACTGTAACAATAAGTAAAGATAGTATTGAACAAAACAGTACATTATATGATGTTAAAGAATGCCCCACACTCCATAACATCGTTATAAACATAAATAAGATTGGGTAAACAACCATATATGGCGCCAATGCTAAAATAATCCGATGCAAACCCCTTGCCATTTGTTGCTGTAAAATTGCAATAGCTAAGAAAGGGACTCCCCAAACGCCAATAATCAAAGCTATGGTATTTTCTAATTTATAATATACTTCTAACCATAATAATACTCCAGTGCTTATGCATGAAATTATCAAGCTAGCAATTAATGTTTGTAACCAACTACCCCTAACTATTCCCTTTAAATGTGCCCAATCTTGTTTAATAATATATTCAGGAATAAACCGTAACACAGTCGTAGGAAAACCCAAACTAGCAGGAAAAGCTAAGAAAGTTGCTAGCGTCGTTGCGTATTCATACACTCCATATTCTGTAGCTCCAATAGTCTGCGCTAAAAAGACTTGAAACCCATAATTTAAAGCAGCATTTAATATTTGTACAGCTAAAGCACTACTGGCGCCACGAGCTAAAGTTGTCAACAATGGGGGTGTTGTTTCTGGCGCCGTTTGTTGTAGATTTTGCTTTTTATTCATCTATATTATAGATATAGGAACAGTAGAGACGTTACATATAACATCTCTACAAAATTTTAAAATGGAATCCAATCTAATCTATCTATCCATTCTTCTGCTTCAGTCGCTTCCCACACTAGTAAAAGCTCTTGACATATTACTCCTATTGGTGTTTTGGGGCGTATCCAAAGTAACCCCCAAATATGTCCACCCACGTTCCAATGTTCTTCCAAATGTCCTGGCATACTAGCACGATTATCTGTAACTAACAAGCGTTGAGATAACTCTAAGTAACGTAGCACATCTGGGTCTAAGGTTCCAAGTTCTGGTGCATCTGGTTCACCCACACGTAAAATATCAATTTGAGGATTAAGACGTAACAAAGCAACCTTCAAGCGAGGAGCTAAATTTTCATCTAGCAAAAAACGCACTTTCATGTACTTGCACTTACCTGTTGCTTTCGAGTCTCTTTTAAGGCACGTAAACGTTGTACAATCGGTGAAGGATTAGCGTTCCATTCTTGATATCTTTGCTCATTTAACAACGCTAAACGTAATAAATAAGCATCTATTTCAGCCCGATTATGCAGATAGTAAGTAATTGTGGCATAAATTTTTTCTAAACTCAGTGAAGGTAAATTAACTAAAATCTCTTCGGGTGAGTATCCTTCTAAATAATAATTAAGTACATTATCAATTCCAATACGATGACCTTTAAGGCGAATGTCATCAGGCGATATAAAATCAAAATAGTCTTCTAGTCGCATTTGTATGTTCTCACTAAAATAAAATACTATTTCTTGATTATTTTACACTAACATCTACTAGAATTCCCAATATTTCCTCTTTTGCCAATATTCCTTGACTCGCTTTTCCCACATCAACCAGTACTCGGACATCGCTTCAGCTTCAAACCAAAACACTTCTGCTGGACTATTTGGAATAGCCACAACCAAAAGCGCGTGTTTCACTTCAATATCATACTCGCGGTAAGATTCGCTAACTGCACCTAAATATGCTGCTAACTGCAATGGATATTCGTATAGTCTTTCTACAGAACCTTTTGGTTTATCAGCAGTTTTCCACTCGCAAATACAATTTATACCCTCATAGCTGGCAACGCAGTCAACTTGACCCGAATAATTTAAATTGTAGTTAAAAACCGAACCTTCGATTAATCTAACAGTATCAATTTTATCTAAAACAGGTTTAATACTTTCCCAGTATGGAAGACTTGCTTCCGGACAAACAGGGTCTTGGTTAAGTAAATAACGTTCAATTTGTTTATGTGTTTGAGTACCACGACGACTAGCTTTTGTTGTAATCTTAGTCGCTTCTTCTACACCAATACGTGTTTTCCAATTAGCTAACCTATCACGGTCTTCTTGGGGCTTAGTAGCATTTAATATTGTTGTCACACTCGGAAAACTTTTTCCATCAGCATCAACGTAATATTGTTTACCATCTTGACGTGAAACTTTAGCGTTTATACGGGGGAGTAATTGAATATTGAACATAAAAAATACTACTTTTGCTAGAGGAAATATTTACAAAAATTAACTAAGTTGATTACCGTGCGTGTTTAATTACGAAGTTGAATATTGTGCGTGTTTAATTACAAACCAGTGTAATGATGTTTAACAAATTTATAAATTCCGCCAAGATTGCTGCTACTATCATAGGTATCAGCGCGTTAGCAATACCTGTTACAGCACAAACAAGTCCAAACCCTTCGGCGCCAACAAACACCCAAGAATCTCCTGGTACTACTACAGATACTCCCAGCAACACGACTGAACCATCAACAAATCAATCCACACCAGCCAAAACTCCAACAAATGCAGCAAATGAAAATTTACTGCAAGTAGCTCAATCGAGTGGTACATTTACAACTCTTGCCCAAGCTGTTGAAGCAGCAGGTTTGTCTAACACACTCTCTGACGGTAATTTTACAATCTTCGCGCCTACCGACCAAGCTTTTAGTTCTTCCTTACCTCAAGGCGCCTTACAGCTTCTACTCGAACCTGAAAATAAAGACTTGTTACGGCAAGTGCTTTCATATCACGTTGTAGCTGGTAGAGTTCCTGCCAACAAATTAAGAAGTGGTCCTGTCAAAACTCTTGGTGGTGCAGTAGCAGTTCGCAAAACTGGTCAGAAGGTCATTGTAAACGATGCTAGCGTTACCCAAGCTGACATCAAAGCGAGCAATGGTGTAATTCACGCCGTCAACCGCGTGCTTCTACCATCAAGCTTACGCAAAACCATTGCAACAAAACTCCAACAAGAATCAAGCCCCACAACTCAACCGGAGCAGGTGCCAGCACCAAACACAGTACCCGAAACAAACCAGGCGCCTACACCAGGTCAAACACCCGAATCAAATCCGGCGCCTATACCAGGTCAAACACCTTAATTATGTAAGGTGGGCAGTGCCCACCCTACAAACAAAAATTTATGGCCTACTTTGCCTTTGAGGAAAGTAGGCTATTTTGCTTATATGCACTCACTTGACTAACAGCCAGGGACTTTATAAACCAACTTATGTTAATTTAACTTTATATCATCCGGGGCAATCATACCTATGAGGTATTGACAGCTTACTATTATTTTATATGCAGATAATATGAAAACCTCTATAAAAGATTTTACTGGGCGTAGTTGGCTCTTTGAAGTTATAGACAATTGGTTACGAAACACAACTGAGCGTTTTTTTATACTGACTGGGGAATCTGGGGTAGGTATAAGCTCTATTTCAAATCAATTAATTCAGCGCAGCTACATAACTGCGTATCATTTTTGTCAAGCTGGGGATTTAGAAACTACAAAATCAAGCAACATCTTAAGGTCTTTAGCTATACAGTTGGGAAATCTGCCAAACTATGGTCAAGCTTTGGCAAGTACAATTAAACTAGTTGACTTACAAGCACAAGTCAATAGTATTGACTCGTCGATGACAGAAAGTCAAATAGCTAAACTTTACATTGATAATTTGGCGCCAAACGACCCAGAAAACGAACTAGAAATTTTAATCAAGGCGCCTTTAACAATATTACAGCCACAACCGACTAATATAGTCATACTTATAGACTCTTTGTATGAAGCTGCAATTACAGGAGATGAAAATATAATTAGACTATTCGCGCAATTATCGAACTTAGATTTACCATCTTTTGTGCGCTTTATCTTGACATCTCGTCCACGAGACCCACTTTTGCAAGAATTCTCAACAGTTACACCGTATTATATAGAGAATACATCGCAGGAAAATCTGACAGATATATGGCAATATGTAGAAGAACGACTAAAGCAACCACATTTTCAAAATATACTCACTGTAAGCGTTCAGGGGGCGCCTGTTACAAGTGGAATATTAAGCAGTCAAATTACCAACTGGGCGAAGGGTAATTTTTTATACGCTAAGTTATTAATAAATAATATTGTAGCAAAGCAATCTTTAGATAATTTAGAAGCTTCATCAAAAAATATAGATGGTATTTACCATAGCTTCCTTAATAACATTAATGTAGATGAAAGGCAAAATTATCAGCATATCCTAAATATACTAATAGTCGCACAACAACCCTTAACACAAGAGCAACTAACAAATTTTACAAATATTGATAATCTATCTCAATATTTAAAAGAATTGCATGAGTTTTTATATGTAGATAACGAAACTTATAGCATCTTTCACCAATCACTACGTGATTATTTTCTAGATAAAAAACGTAGTGGAGAATTCTGGTGTGACGCTAGCTTCTACCATAACTTGGTTATCCAGTACTATCAGCAAGATACAACTTGGGAAGAAGTGGATTTTCAAAAATTTGATAAGTATGGGTTGTTATATTTAGTAAGACACCTTGATGCAGCAAGACGTATAGAGGAAGTCTACAACCTGCTAACTAGCTCATCCAAATGGATGGAAGCTAAATACAATGCATTTTCTAGTAATGCACCTTATATAGATGACCTTGAACTTGCAATTAACAAATTTCCCAAATTACTACAACCAGACCAACTGCGAATGTTAATGAAACGCTATGTAGCACTGCGAAACATACAAGCAGGAACCGAAAAAAAACGGGAAAACCAGGTTGGGGGAGAGAGATGTATGTTTTTTATTGAAGAAGAGGCGCCGAAATTGTAATAACCTAAAGAAACCGGGTTTCTATTGTTAACAAACAAACCCGGTTTCTAAGTCCTGACCAATAATGCTGCTAATATCATTTACAGTTTGGTGATAAGTAGATTCAGATAATACAGGTATTGCATTTTTAATACTAATTGACCGCTCTAAATCAATCCAAGATTTACAACCACCATATGAATCTCGGTAAGGAATTTCTTCTACTTGTGCTAACTTATACGCACGTAACAGCAGCACAAATAAAGGTTGACGAGGTTTCCACTTGAGACGGTCAACTAAAAAATCTTCGTTCCAGATATGAAAAGGCAATAATTGGTTAACAATATGGGCATCACTAACTGGGAAAATATGAGTAATTTGAGCAAAGCTACCAATTTTTACCGTTTCTGGGTGCCAACCAGATGTTACAGGAGTAACACGGTCAGCATACTCTGGTTTAAGTAACAAAGGTTGTTGGTGTTCATAAGTTGGGTACAGTAGAACTTGTTCTTGGGCAACTTGAAAGCGTCCACCTTTTTCATGGATACCTCCTTTGCGAAGCAGCATCACAGTATCACCAGCTTCCAAAGCTTCAATTGCAACAGCCCATTCCTTCAAAGCGTGAATATTTGTAGTTAATTCCATAAGCACCATTATAAATTGTCATTTTAATTGAACCCACAGCTAGATAAATTAAGTAACTATCTAAGGCAATATTCAAAGAGATACAAAGGAGGAAAAATGGAAAAGCGACGTTTGGGAACATCTGATGTAAATATAACACCCATCCCACAAGAGTTTTTCTTGTGGAACAGGCATCCTGCCTGTTCAAGTATGCTTTACAAATACTTCAATCTCTCCTACAAGATACAGATTGAAATCTAGGTGTATTAGTTTTTGTAAAAGGCGTGTTAGCAACTAAGTACAAATCTCCTTTAGAAGACCGCACCCAACCAATAGCTTCCACAACTTTCATAGGGTCGCGCGAAGAATCTATGTTTATTTTGCCCGGTGCATAATGAAGAAAATCTTGCCGACTTTCACTATCACCTCTCTCAACTGACACCCAATCAGGTTTAATGGTAGTATTACTTCTAATTGGTTCTAACGGAGTAGTAGGGAGTCCACCACGTCCAGTGATGACGAACTGGCTTTGATTTCTCAATACATCAGTTCTACAGCTTTGGCTAAGTTTCTGCTCAACTAACTGGGTTGGTAAATTAATAGGTGTGCGGTTAATACTATCATCTAAAGTATTAATATTTACAATACCATTCAATGTTGGATTTTCTTGGGAAATAGCTGTAATATCGCTTGTTGGTAGCGAATCTGGGTCAAGTACACTTAGGTTTGTACCATTGTTAATTTTTAATTTTCTCACTAAGTCTTCTCGACTTCTTGGCGCCGTACCAAAAAGACTAATTGCATTAACTTGAACTTTGCCACCACTACCACTAAAAGCATTTGCTGTAATATCATTGTTTTCTTGAGGTGGCGCCACAATAAAGCCAGTAGGGATATTAATACTAATGTTGCCACCATCCCCAGCAGAATTTAATTTACCTGCCGATGTTGATATTTGACTACCTCTACGCATTAGTAATAGGTCGCGCACGAGTAAATTAATATTCCCACCGCGTCCTAAGTCTGTTTCTGATGTAATTTTAGCGTTTGTATCTAAGATAATATTGCGCGCAGTTACATCAAGATTCCCCGCAGTACCTAATTTACTTGTATCTCCAACATATGTTACCCCTGTGGGAATTTTACTACTGACAGTCACTGCTCCACCTGAACGAACCGTCAATGTTCCAGTAGTTAATTTTAAATCCCCATAATTACCAGGACTTTGAGTTCCAGCAAATAAACCGATATATGGATTGTCTGTTTTTCCAATTATTTCTACTGAGTTCAAAGCATTTATAGTTAAATTTCCACCTGCTCCTGTAGCTGGTATATATTCATTTGATGCTGAAATGATTCCCTCAGACTGTGTAGTAATCCGTGCCCCTTGAATTGACAAATTTTTAGTATTAATTGTTATATTACCTGCTCTTCCACTCCCAGCGGTTGTACTATACAAGACAGTAGATAAAATGTTATCATTCAGGAAGAACTTTGATTTGTCACTTAACTCTACAGATTCTCTTACGTTTGCTTGTATATCTCCCGCAGCACCTGTACCTAAAGTATAAGTATATATTTGGGCACCATCACTTACAATTAATTTAATCGCATTAATTGTTATTCCTTGACCATCTGTAGAGCCTTGATTTATAGCTCCTAGGCTTACTAAATTACCCCTTAATTCCACAATCCTACCTAGTACATAAATGCTACCGCTCCCATTATTACTACCTGTATCTACAATCGAAGAAATTCCTTTACCATCAACATTTCTCTCGAATAATTTAATATCTTGCGAATATTGAGCTTCTGTTTTATCTAGAATCCAAACTTGGGATGTAGGATTTAAATTAACTGAACTATTACCTGCAACACTTATTAACTCGATTCGTCCTCCAGGTGCTGTTAAATTTCCACCTTCAAGTACCACATCACCACCAATAAGTGATAAAGTTTTGCCGTCCGGCACTCGTAAACCAACAGGGGCACCTAAGCTATTAGTCACACTGTCCTCTTTAGCTTGAGATGTCACCCGAATTTGTGTTGCAGTAGTTCCAAATTGTAACCCAGTTGGAGCAGTAACAGTTAGTAATGGGTTGGAAAAAGGAAGGGTTGCACTATATATTGTATTATCAGAAAAATTAATACTGCTGGCTGTACTTGCTAGAAACGAACCACCAATATTAAGACTCGCATTTGTACCAAATATAATGCCATTTGGATTAATCAAAAACAGATTAGCAGTATCTGACGTGCGAATAATTCCATTTATATTAGAAACTGCAAAACCAGTCACTCTACTAATAATATTTTGAATGTTAGTAGAATTTGCAAAATAAACAGTTTCCCCAGAAGCTATCGAAAATTCTTCAAAGCTATGAAACAGATTACTTCCAGCTTGTGTTCCGCCAGAAATCACACTCATATTTTGAAGTTTTGTAACGTTAGTATTAACTGGTAAAGTTGTATCCGGCTTGATTTGGGCAACAGCATTATTAGTAAAACAACATATAATTGTAATACCAATAAAACATCTTTTAAATTGACTCAACAGCATACTTACCTCCTTACTATTGCACGGTTGTTTTGTTACACACGCACAATTAGCAAATAAAAAAATGTAGCACTATATGTAAATAGGCTACATCAAATTGCAATTAGAATGCAGTTATACTTATTATCTTATTTCAGCTAGCTTGTATAAAATTAAATACATTGATAGCACATACTTAAATTAGGATTTGTCCGACAAGGGCTATAGATTCCGCATGCTTGTGGTGCAACTTCTTGGTCTGAAATATTTTTAGCGTCAATTGATTCAGATGCATCAAGGTTAAGAGTAAAATGAAATATCATTTGGGCTTTACCTAATACATCATATTTCTCCAGAATATTATCAAAATTCTGATTTTGTAGACCCTCAATCATTTTTTCTGTAATTTCGTCTTTCAACTGTTGTAATTCGATAGCGTTCATGATTTTTTCCTGATAATAAACGTAAGATTTTTTACAAGAAGTTGTTTACCTCTTCTGTACGTTTAATAGAATTGGTCTTAATTAACTTATGCACTCTTGTCAGGCGCCAAACATAATTAACGAACAAATACACTAAATAGCTTATAAGTACCAATGCACTAAAAGGTTGCCCCCACCGTGTCCAGTTCTGTTTATTAAACGGCACCTGCCATTTTAAAATCAAATACTCCTCTAATACAGCCGCGCCATTCCTGTCTTTGCGGCGCTTCCCACCAAAAAGCAATATTTACAACCTAGCAATCGTGCTTTCAAGTAATTCAGTCATATTACCAAGACTCTAAACATATATAGTACTACCGTTAAGTCATGCTCCTCGCAGTTATTTAAAGTTTCCAAAAAGAAACTGAAGTCCGTATAATTACCATCTAACTATTTTTCTCGAATCCAAAGAAAATACAACCAACAAGAAGTTACAGGTGTAGTAGTCAATGAGAAACCCGCTGTTTCCAGAAAAATACTAAACAAATTCCGCGCGACCCTATATCAAATAGAGAAATCTGGCATAGAAGGCAAACACTGGGGCAATACTTCCAACATCATTGCTGCAATTACAGGGTTTGCTGATTTTGTCGCAATGGTCAACCCAGAAAAGGGAGCAGAATTCCAAGAGCAAGTAAAACGAATCAAAGAAAAACTCAAGCAAAATACACTATCGTAAATTTTCTTGTACTTACATTGTATATTTATGTTTTGTATAGTATTTGTGAATTACATATAAGAATAGTAAGCTGCTTTATGAAAGCCAAAGTTTATGTAGAAACTTCGGTAATTAGTTATTTAACTTCTCGTCCTAGCCGTGATGTAGTTATTGCAGGACACCAACAGACTACACGAGACTGGTGGGAAAATTGTAGAGAAACGTTTAACATTGTTGTTTCAGCATTAGTTATTCGAGAAGCTAGTGCTGGGGATACTATTGCAGCCCAAGAAAGGCTTAAAGTTTTGTCTGGGATAGAATCGCTTGAAATAACAGACGAATCGGTATCATTAGCACAAACACTACTTGAAACTGGTACGCTACCTAAAAAAGCTACTGAAGATGCACTACATATTGCTATTGCGGTTACAAATGGGGTGGATTATTTATTAACATGGAATTGTAAACATATTGCAAACGCGACAATTCGCCAACAAGTTGAGCGTCTTTGTCGTTTAAGAGGTTACGAAGCAGTTGCGATTTGTACACCAGAAGAACTTTTGGAGGCTTAAATTAATGAAAGAAGACCCAATTATAGAGGAAATAAGACAAGTTCGAGAAGCCCATGCTGCTAAATTTAATTACGACTTATGGGCAATTTACAAAGATATCAAAGAGTATGAAAAAACAAGTAAAAGAACTTATGTTTCTTACCCTCCAAAACGTATTAAAACTAATGAAACAATAAAGGATTAGGAGTAAGGTGCGTGAAAGTATTTTAATTTTTCATTTTCTTATAAATTTTAATAGCTTCCACGCACACTACAGTCTTATAACTTTTAAACTGCGGCTTGCAGTTCTTGCTGAATTTGGTTTAGTAATTCTTCATCAGAGTATGAATTTTCCCAGTCACCTGAGAGTTTAAGCCGCACAGACTTGGCGCCACCACTTGGTGTACAAATAATCCAATATGTATCACCTTCACCACTCACTTTAGCAGCTTCATTGTTTTCTTCGCCATCGTTCAGTCCAGAATATGCTTGAACGCATGACCAAGTGATATTATCTGTATCTGTAACTTCCCTTGCCATTGAATACCTCTTTTTTTAATATAAATATATTTATTTTTCTGCTTTTATACTTCTACCTGCATGAGGATTTTTAAGCATGAAACTCTTTTTCTTTGTGCCTCTGCGGTAAGAAAAATTTTACCACGGAGACGCAGAGGGCACAGAGAAGAAAGGTTAGAGAGGGATATAAAAATTTTCTCTGTTTATATAAAATTGCTTCTTTAAAAGTTGCTACATTGTCGAGTACTGTATGTATATCTTCTCTAGAGGCGCCATATGCAGTTAGTGCTTCATCCAAATGCTGTACAATTACATCAAAATGTTCTAGCTGCAAATTCAGTCCTGTGTTATATTTGGGAACAGGCAGGATGCCTGTTCCACAAGAGTTTACTTTAAAGTATTTTGGAACAGTTCTAATACATGTTGCCAAGCATCGGCAGCAGCTTCAGAATTGTAACTCGTGCGTTGGTCGCAGAAGAAACCGTGGTCTGCATCGTACCTAAACACACGATGATTTATATGATGTTTCTTTAATTCTGCCTCTATTTGCTGATTTTGCTCTTGGGGAATGAATGAGTCTTGTGTGCCAAAAAATGCATAAATAGTACCTTTAATTTCTGAAGTGCGGTTAATTGTAGGAGTATCTGCACCAAGACCCGATGTAGCTATTCCACCACCGTAGAATGAAGCAGCAGCTTTAATATCGGGTAGTGTTGCAGCTAGGTAAGCAACGTGACCACCAAAACAAAAACCAATGGCGCCTATCGCTTCAGCTTTTACATTGGGTAAAGTTTTAAGATAAGCAATAGTGGCCTGAATATCACTCATTATCTCCGGCGCCTTGGTTTGCTGCATATACTGAAAACCAAGCTGCATGTCTTGTTGAGAATACCCAACATCAAAACCAGGTTTTGCACGCTGAAACATCGCGGGTGCTATTGCCACATACCCTTGTTTGGCTATTCTTTCTGCAACATCCCGAATATGGCTGTTGACTCCAAAGATTTCTTGAATGACTATAACCGCTCCATAAGTTCCCGTACTAGCAGGTTGAGCTAGATAAGCATCAATTTCTAAGCCGTTGTTAAGTACTTTAACATGCTGTGTATTGATTTCAACGTTTGTCATGATATATATAAAGAACTCAACAAGAATAATTTAAAGTATTTTGGTTACATTTATAATGCAATATAGTAAATATTATTAAAGAATATATTATGAAAAATTATCGTTCCATTATTTGGGTCAATACTTTATCTTTTCTTGTACTGATTTTAATAGTTGCCTGTACTCAAGTATTCAATCTCCCTACAGAAGGATTATTTTTGCCACCATTTAGTCCACAATATCCGACTGCTGGATTATTAACACATACATTTCAATTACTATGCTGTATACCTCCTATAGTTTGTGCATTCACCTTTAGTCTACTAAAAAAGATTCAGCCTCACAATCAAAATAATAATTTTATTTTTTATTCCGCGCTTCTAATGCTGGGTTTTTTAATCAACGAAATATACCGTGTTCATATTATACTTGTTTATTTAGGTATCCCAAAGCTAGTAACTATCTTGGTCTACGCAATAATCGCCTTTAGCTATGGTAAAGCTTTTGGGAAAAAAATTAAAGCAACACCTTATATGTTGCTCTTGCTTAGTTTAGGTTTACTATTTGTTGCTATTACTATTGACTCACTACGTATTAATGATATTTCTAACTTTGCAGAAGGTATACCTAAATTATTTAGCGGAATTAACGCTGTACTTTATTTTTGGCTAGTTTGCTATAAAGAAATTATATACTCATTCTCTAAAAATACCTAAACAGTTGGGTTCTGCAAAGCCTCCATCCAACCTACAGTAACCTTAACCTGTACATAAACTTAAACATATCAGTATTTAAATTAACAGCTTTTCAATGGTAGATACAGGGGTTAGAGCTAGAAGTAGTTCATTTTCAAATTAAATTCTATCTTAGGATAGAAAATTTTAGACACATAATATACAGGTGTGCAAATACTTACTTAAAAATACTACTTTTGATAGATTGATTTTAGCAACTTATATCAAATCTTAACCCCTGATGATTATAAACACTATCTATCACCTCTAAAAAATATTTATGGATTCCTCAACTATTCGCTTTTCGCAGTTTAACGCTTCCCTTAATCGTAACAACGAAGGCGACCTAGTACGAGATTTATCAACACCTAATAACGTTCAAGCTAAAGCTGTTGCTGAAATCATTCAACGCAATAACCCAGATATCTTACTTATCAACGAATTTGACTACGTTGCTAGGGACCCACTGGCGCCTGTTAAACTGCTTCAAGAGAATTATCTTTCGGTAAGCCAAAACGGCGCCACCCCCGTTAATTATCCTTACGTTTACATTGCTCCTTCCAACACTGGTATAGCTTCTGGCTTTGACCTTAATAATAACGGTAGCGTCGTCACAACACCAGGCACCCCAGGATATGGTGATGATGCATATGGGTTTGGTAACTTCCCTGGTCAATTTGGAATGCTGCTGTTATCAAAATACCCTATAGATACAGCAAATATCCGCACTTTCCAAAACTTCTTGTGGAAGGATATGCCAAATTCTCTGCTTTCTACTATTGCAACTCCTGGTTCTTCCACACCTTGGTACTCTGCCGAAGAACAAGCAGCTTTGCGTCTTTCTTCAAAAAGTCACTGGGATGTACCCATTAAAATAAATGGTGAAACCGTTCACGTTTTAGTCAGTCATCCTACACCACCTACATTTGATGGCGCCGAAGACCGCAACGGCAAACGCAACCATGACGAAATTCGTTTTTGGTCAGATTATATTACTCCCGGTGAAGGTAACTATATATATGATGATGGTGGTCAAAAAGGCGGTTTAAATGCTGGGTCTCAATTTGTAATCATGGGGGATCAAAATGCAGACCCCAACGATGGTGATAGCTTCGATAACGCCATTCTTCAAATTCTCAACAACCCGCACGTTAACACTAATTTTATTCCTACCAGTGAAGGCGCCATACAACAAGCTGAATTACAAGGTCGTGCTAACCTTACACAAAAAGGCAACCCAGCTTTCGACACAGCAGACTTTTCAGATACTGCCCCAGGAAATCTTCGTGTAGATTATGTATTGCCTTCGAGTAATTTAACTATAAATGATAGTGCAGTTTATTGGCCTGTAAATACAGACTCACAATTTTCATTAGTTGGAACATTTAACTCCAGCTTACCAGGAGGTTTCCCCAGTTCTGACCACCGTCTAGTATGGACTGATGTCCAAGTTTCCCCTTCTACTAATGGTGCAACAATTCCAAATATTGGTTTTGAGGGACAAACTATAATTCCTACAGGCTTTATTCCTGAAGGCGCCGCAGGTACAATAAACGATAAACAAGTACCATTAGGTGGTTTATCAGGTGTTACTTACGATGCTGTTAATAACCGCTATTATGCTATTTCTGATGACCGTTCGCAATTTGGCCCCGCGCGCTTCTATACTTTTACAACCAACCCTAATACTATTGGTACTAGTGGCGTAACTTTTACTAATGTAACTCCTATCACAGATGCGAACGGCAACTTATATTCACAATTAAGTCTTGACCCAGAAGGTATTGCCCTTACTAACAAAGATACAGTTTTCATTTCCTCAGAAGGAGAAGCAAACCCAAGTGCAGGACGTGTGACTAACCCCTTTGTTAACGAATACTCTTTAACAACAGGACAGCTTATTCGTTCGTTGTCAGTACCTAGAAAATTCCTTCCCGTTGTTCAAGATACAAATAATAACGGTATAGTTGATGCGGGTGATACTCAAACAGCAGGTATTCGCAATAACTTAGCGTTTGAAAGTTTGACTATTTCCCCAGACCAAAAATTCTTGTACACAGCTACCGAAAATGCATTGTTCCAAGATGGTGCTGTTGCCACTACTACTAATGGAACTCGTTCACGCATTATTCAATACAACCTCGTTACTGGGCAACCTGAGAAAGAATATCTATATAATACCGATGCTGTAGCGGCGCCTTCAAATCCAACTACAGCATTTAATACAAACGGCTTAGTAGATTTACTAGCATTAGATAGTCGTGGTACATTACTTGCTTTAGAACGTTCCTTCTCGACAGGCACCCCAGGTACAGGTAATACTATCAAACTATATGAAATCACTTTGCAAGGCGCCAGTGATATTAGTTCATTTGATTCATTAAATAATCTGAGCAATGATAAATTAGCAGCAATAAGACCTGTAGAAAAACGCTTGCTATTAAACTTTGACGACCTAAAGTTATCTACCGGACTCGATAACGTCGAAGGTTTAGCATTTGGTTCTAAACTTGCCGACGGGCGCCAGTCTATTGTATTAGTCAGCGATAATAACTTTAGTCCTACACAATTTACCCAAGTTTTAGCATTAGGTGCCGACTTAGTTCCTACAGTAATACCAACCGTTGAAACTCGTCCTGACTTAATAGATGATTCAAATTTACCATTTAGTCAGCGTGCGGATGCTGATGACCCTGCCATCTACGTAAATTCCACAGATAGTCAAAAGAGCTTGGTGCTTACAAGCGTTAAAAATGGAGGTTTACGAGTTTATGATTTATCTGGAAATTTATTACAAGAAATAAACCCAGGCAATATTCGTTACAATAATGTAGACTTACAGTACGGCTTTAAGTTAGGTAATAAATCTGTAGATATTGCCGTTGCTTCTGACCGCAATAACGATAAATTAGTTATTTTCCAAATAGACCCTAACGCTAGTACACCTGGTCAATATCTAAAAGATATTACCGATAGCAGTATAGGTACTTTATTCCAAGCAGCACCTTTTGAGGCGCCATACTCTCCATCAACACGAAGTGCATATGGTTTAGCTTTATATCGCAGTCCTAAAACTGATGATTATTATGCTTTTGTTAATCGCAGAACAACAGGAGATGTCGCTCAGTATAAACTAATTGATAAAGGTAACGGCAAAATAGGTGCCGAACGAGTACGAGAATTTACTTTACCTTCACCAACAGGTACACGTTCTCCTCAAACTGAGGGTATGGTAGCAGACCAAGAACTTGGCTATCTATATATTGGGCAAGAAGATGTAGGTGTTTGGAAGTTCCAAGCAGAACCAGACGGTGGTAAAACTGGCACTTTAGTCGATAAAGTAAAAGCTTTAGGTGGGGAGCATCTCACCGATGATGTTGAAGGACTAACTATTTACTACGCTAAAGATGGAACTGGTTATTTATTAGTTTCCAGTCAAGGAGATAATACCTTTGCAGCTTACACCCGTGAAGGTAATAATGACTTTTTGGGTAGATTTGCAGTTGGTAACAACGGGGCAATAGATAGCGTCCAAGAATCTGATGGCGCCGATGTTATTAATGTACCATTAGGTCCCGACTTCCCATTCGGTTTATTTGTCACCCAAGATGGAAATAACCTACCTTCAAAAATAGTTGACGGTGAAAACGTTAGTTCCAACTTTAAATTTGTACCTTGGGAAAATATTGCTAATGCATTCCCTGGTGGATTAAAAATTGACACAACAAGTTATGACCCCCGTCCATCTGGTATTCGCGGCACAAATGCAGATGATACTTTATTTGGCGCCAATAATGACGATAAAATGTATGGCTTTGGTGGCAACAACACTATTTATGGAGGTGAAGGTAATAACTGGATATTTGCTGGCAATGGTAATAATAACCTGTATGCAGGCGCCGGAAATGATTACTTCAATACGGGAAATGGTAATAATACCATTTACGCAGGTGAAGGAAATAATACTATTACCACTGGTAACGGAAACGACTTAATTTATGCTGGTGCAGGCAACGATATTATCAATACAGGTAGTGGCAATAACACTATTTACGCAGGAGAAGGAAATAATATAATTACTTCTTCAGGTATTGATACTATCTATACTGGTAGCGGTAAAGACACCTTTAAACTAGATTTTGGCGCCGGTGAAGCAACTATATACGGATATGGCGCCAGTGACACAATTAGTTTAGGCAGTGGTTTCAAGTTCAACGACATAACCATTAGCCAAGTTGGTGGAGACACACAACTTCGCATCACCAACAGCAACGACCTACTAGCAACCCTAAAATGGGTACAGTCAAACACCATTACTAGCACAACCTTCGCATAGTTCACGTAACAACGTAACGCAACGTTACGTAGCACAGGCATCCTGCCTGTGCTATTGATTAAACGTTATCAGCCATTCCCAAGCATCCATCATTACGGATACTGCCATCTTGCATAACTGTTCTACAAAAAGTAGAACGTCCCAATCTGAACTCAAAATCATAGGTACTAGCCCCCAAGAGATTAGCATCAGTAAAATCGGCAGCACCAACAGCTTCTTCCAAGTCAACAGAGCGCAAATTAGCATTTCTGAAACTAGCTCCTCGCAAGTCGGTACACCCTAAAATAGCCCCTTCAAGATTTGCTTTATCGAATCTAGCGCCATTCAAACGTGCCCTGTACATTCCAGCTCCCCGCAAATCGGCTTGGTCGAAAATAGCTCCGACAGCATCACATTCAAAGGAAACTCCTTGCAAATTACTTCTGTCCAATCTAGCTCCAGTAAGGTCAGCCCTAGTAAAATCGGCTCGACTCAGATTAGCATCAGTCAACTTGACAGCAATCAAATTAGCAAATGATAGGTCAGCATTGGACAGGTTAATTCCTCTCAAATTAGCATTAACCAGTACAATTTTCCTCAGATTGATTCCAGCAAAATCTCTTTCCCCTTTCTTATATCGCTGTAATAATTCCTCAGCAGTCATATCCATTTATTTACTTCCACATTAACCAATATCGCAATTCTAAATAATTTAGAAAATTCACGTGTAGATATCGTAAATTATCTGCTTCTACATTTGCAAAATGCTTTATACTTAAAAATCTTGTAGAATCACTTCAACATCTGTTTTTAACTGAGGTAAGTTTAGCTCAATAACTCCCCAAACTCTATCTAGATTAACTTTTAAATAATCGTGAATTAAAACGTCTCTAAATCCAGCAACTTACTGCCAAGGGAGATTCGGATAAGCTATCCTTAGTTCATTAGATAAGCGCTTTGTTGCTTCCCCCATGATTTCAAAATTGCGAATTACAGCATCTTGAATCATTGTTGCTTGCAAGAATGTATCTTTGCCATCACGAGTATATACTTCTATGCGCTCGATACATTCTTTTATATTACTTAAATAAAGACGGTCATCTTTCATAAAACTACTGCTTCTTTTAACACCTTTTCTCTAATTATCTCATGTAAAGTATCTGGCTCTGCAATATCTACTTTACGTTTTAATAATTCTTCCAGAGATTGCATTAATCCAATCTGGTCTAATAAAGTTCGTTGTGGTTCAATCTCCACTAAAAAATCTACGTCACTATCTAATCTTGCTTCCCCTCTTGCTACAGAACCAAATACACGCACATTATAGGCGCCATATTGAGCAGCTATTTTCAAAATTTCTTCGCGCAATGGTAATAGTAATTCTTCTATTCCCATAACTGAGTGTTTCTTTGTATTTAGTAGTATTTTAGTATGTTAACTTATAAAATGCTTAAATCTCAGTTCATTTATAAATATTTGTAACAAATATTTGTAAAAAGCATAAAACCTCTGTGGTTACTTCTGATTTACTATTGTAATAGAGTTCTATGGAAGTAAGGTTATGTCCAATAACAATAACGACAGTATAAACTCAAAACCACCAGTACCGTTCTTTGCGCGCTATCTGGAAGGGCAGTTAGAAGATTTATCTGAAGAGGAAATGGCAGAGGTTGTGGGTGGTAGCACAGTCACAACAATGGCTTATCCTTCTGACCAAGAAGGTAGAGATGATGGAATGATGACGACCAAGAAGTATCCTTCTGACCAAGAGGATAGCGGGTTTGGCGCCATTCCTGGTGTTATTGATTTTGATTTTCAATCCAAATTTGATTTTCCAAGATTTCCAAAATTTTAGATTCAGCTAATAAACAACATTGGCGCCACCTTATTTTACAGGCTGAGTGTTAAATATCCACCATTCAGCCTTCACCAATTATAAATATGACTGTTTTAATAATCACTCATAGTAACGATAATGAAAGTATTTCTAGGGTAATGCAGGCAGTAAAAAATCAGGGTGGTAAAGCTTTCCGTTTTAATACCGATAGATTTCCAACTGAGGCAACACTAGATATTTATTACCAAAAGGGATGCGAGCGTTTAATACTTGTTGATGAAAACGAGCAACTTAATTTAAGTGATGTTACATCTGTATGGTATCGGCGCCTAGCTATTGGTGCTAGAATTCCTACAACTATGGATGTGCAACTGAGACAAGCATCTATTAAAGAATCGCGCGCAACTATTCAGGGAATGATTGCTAGCATTAGAGGATTTCACCTTGACCCTTTAGAAAATATTCGCTCTTCTGAAAATAAACAATTACAACTGCAAGTAGCGCGCGAGTTAGGTATTGACACACCACGCACTCTAACTACCAATAACCCACAAGCTGTCAGAGAATTTATGCAGGAATGTACGCAAGTTGTAACAAAAATGCTTTCGGCATTTGCTGTATACGACGAGCAAGGACAGGAAAAGGTTGTTTTTACTAATACTGTTACATCAGAAGACCTTAAAGACCTTGAATCTTTGCGATATTGTCCGATGACATTTCAAGAAAAAGTTCCGAAAGCTTTAGAGTTACGAACAATTGTTATCGGTACACATGTATTTACTGCTGCCGTTGATTCGCAAGCTTTAGAAATGGCACGCGATGATTGGCGAAAGAAAGGTATTGCTTTACTTAAAGCTTGGCAACCTTATCAGTTACCTAAACAAATTGAACATAAATTACTTCGGTTGATGGCTTATTTTGGGTTGAACTATGGCGCCATCGATATTATCTTAACTCCTGACGGGCGCCATGTATTTCTAGAAGTTAATCCTGTTGGTGAGTTCTTTTGGTTAGAAAAATATTCTGGTTTGCCAATCTCTGATGCTATCGCGAATATATTATGTTTTCGATAATTAAATGTAATTGATATTAGGCAATTTTAAATCGTTCGTAAAACCCGAAATTATAGAGACGTGTTCACGGAGTGTCCCGCAGGGAATATATCACGTCTCTACATCCAGGTAATGTTCTTTATCAAGGTTGCTGTAATATTGGCGTACTCTATTGATAAAGCCCAATGCATTCTGGACTAATTTGCTGGTTGTTCTGGCATTGATTCTTGTGTAGGTTGTTCAGGCGCCTCCATAGTCTCAGTAGTTTCAGTAGTTTCAGTAGTTTCACTAGGTTCTTGTGTTGGCGCCCCTTGTGTACTTGGTTGAGTTTCTAAAGTTCTAGGTTTATTGTTTGGTAAGTTTGGCACAATCGCAAACCCAATAAAACCAGTTGAAGGTAAATTACCTACTTTAGCAGCGGCGCCTGTAGATAAATCAATTGTATACAAAGTATTATCAGAGGTAGCAAAAGCAGTATTTTTACCTGATGCGTCCGTAACTATATCAAATCCTCCAATTGGAGAGAAATTAATGCCAAGAGAACCAATAGTGCGAAGATTACCATCATTCGGTGGGTCTTGGAGTACTAAAACATCCAAGTTATAATCAATGCCAAAAAGTTGAGTTGAAGTGGCGCCTGCACGAGAATTTATATACCCAATAGCTGTTATATTAGGGTCTTTGCCAGAGTTAGGGTCAGATGAACCATAAGCCAAAGGTTTGTCAACATTGACAGTTCCATTATCTACGTTGGTACGGAAATTTTGGTCGTTACTACCAACAATTCGTAAACGGTCTGGTACCGGGTTAAAATCAAACCCTGATTGAAATCCACCATCAAAACTACTTGAGAGTTTACTTGCTAGCTTTGCATCTCCAGTATCTGGATTAATAATGTAAACATTGTCGGTATCTGTGACACCATAAAGTAACCCGTTAGCAGGACGAAAATCAATACCCTGAAGATTTCCATCAATTCCTTTGACTCGAATAGGTTTAAAGATACGACTATTTAGTCCAAAGCGCACTAATGTATTGTTAGGTGTTAAACCAATAAAATTCAAACCTCTAGATATAGAAGACTTATCTTGAGCTAGAGAAGGATTTGCATGGAGTGCAATACTTCCAAAATTGAGTAAACTTACTAATGCACTAGTCGCAATAATTACTAACTTATTGGGTGTGTTCAATTTAGCTTTCATTCAAAACTCCTTTAATTAACTATTCACAGCTGCTTTACTCGCAACTGTGAATAAGTTTGCCGGAAGCGAATGTTCACTTTACAGTTCAAAAACTGTTCAATTTGAACAAAAACTTGCTCATTTTTTGTCTAGTAGGGTGGGCAGTGCTAGCCCTGTCAAGGTGTACCAATACAGTACTAGATAAAAGCCTTATTCTTACGTTGTACCCCCAACTCTGGAATATAAAATTGAGCGCAAATATTATTTTTTGCTTTCAAATTTTAATCAGTGAAAGGCTAAAACCCTTATAAATGGTTAGTACCCATGCTCACCTTGACAGGGCTAGCAGTGCCCACCTTACCCTTATTTAGAACCTTTGGATTT
>ERZ1066120.164-NODE-164-length-68110-cov-13.305635_pt1 | contig 68110 bp, 62 predicted proteins | sample MGYA00382767_ERZ1066120 | MGnify/ENA primary metagenome ERZ1066120 (study PRJEB33369, sample SAMEA5778350) | biofilm metagenome | biome: Industrial cooling water; feature: Water cooling tower basin; material: Biofilm | place: United Arab Emirates | collected... | reverse complement strand
GCGCTTCATCGCCTGGGGCAACGACAATGCCCGCGTCTTACACACGTCTCACGCGGCCGCGCGCCAACATGGGGAAGATCTCGGGGGCGTCAAGGTGCGCGCCCGATCCACCGCGATGCTCCCGCTTGCCGAAGGCATGGCGGGCGGCGGCGATCCGGCGCGTTCGACCGATGGAACGGCGTCGCGCGGCGCCGCGACGGACGGCGCGACCTCGGACGACCCGGCACGTCAGGCGCAGGACGCGGTGGTGCCAGACGCCGTGCGGGAAGGTGCCCGGATCCTTCGGGGCATCTTCGGCCGCTGAACCCTGGCTGCCGGTGGCCGGCCGCCGTTCAAGTTTCGCCGCGGGAGGCGCCCTTGGTCGGTCCGGACGGCGGCACGGATCCGCCCGCAGCGTCGCCCGTCGCGGCCCGGTGCGGACCGCGCGGCCGGCGAACGCGCGCCTTGGCCGCCTTGCCCGACCCCGCCACCAAGCCCAGCTCGACCCGCCAGGTGCGCACACGCGCCGGCGGGACGCGCAGCTCGCGCGCGATGTCTTCCGCCGGGCGTGCCCGTGCCTCGGTGGACCGGAGCATCGCTTCGACTTGTGGTGCGGGCACCACGCGGTGGTGCTTGTGCATCGGTGCCGCGAGCTTGGCGGCGGCTTCGACGCCGCCCTGGGCGATCAACTTCTCCAGCAACAGCGCCGTGGTCAGCGTGTCTCCCGACGCACGGTGCGCCGTGCCGGCGAAGGTCACGCCAAGCGCCTCGCAGGCGCGCGTCAACGAAGGCGCCTGGGGCAAGGCCAATGCGTGCCGGGCCAGCACCTGCACGTCAAGCACGCGCGGCCCGTCGATCGGGTGACCCAGGCGGGCCTGTTCCTCGGTCAACGAGATCACGTCGAAAGCCGCGGCGTAGAGCGCGAGCACCGAGCCCTTCGCGACGTCCTGGAAGCGCGGCGCGAAGTCCTCCCAGGGCGGCGCGCCCTTCAGGTCCGATGCCCGCAGGCCCGTCTTCTTGGTGGCAGGCCAGAACACCCCGAGTTCCGAGCCGATGAGCGAGCTCTCGATGCTCGCCCGCCCATCGGCGTCGAAGCGCATGGCCGCGTATTCGATGAACCGCGTCCGCTCGGCGTCGTTGTAGCCATTCATCTCGAAGTCCGCCACCACCAGCGGTACGCCGAGCCGGGCCTGCAGGGCGGCGATCTCCGGGAATCGCATCGAGGCCAGGTCTGCCGACGAGGGGTCGGCGGCCGGGTCGACGGCTTTGCCGCGCGCGTCGTCCCGACCGGCCGTGGCACTGCGCCGCGCCGGTCGTACCCCTTGCGCACTCGTCTTGGTTGCCGGGCCGCGGCCATGGCCCGCCGGCGGCGAGCTTGCCCGCACCGGGTGGACGGGCCCGCCTGCCGCCGGCTGCCCACCGGCATCGGTCGGCGTGGCTCGTCCGACCGGTGTCCGCCAGCGCCGCGCCACGCGCCCGATCCAGCGCGTCAGCAGGGCCAGCGGCCCGTCGCCAGGGCGCCGGTCGCTCATTCGAGCCGCCCGCAGCCGCCGCCGCGCGGATCGAAGGCCACGGGCCAGGCCTCCTCGTAGACGCCCGGCGTGCAACGGTTCTCGCAGTTGGCGTGCGCCAGGGTGATCCGGCGCGGGTCCTGCCAGACCATCAGCCGGCACGCCGAACCGTCGCGCGCGGCCAGCTCGATGTGCGGGCGGCTGCGCACCTGGCGGAACTGGTCCAGCGAGAAGCTGCAGCTGCCACGCTTGCCGACCCAGACGCGCCAGTCGAGGGCCTGGACCTGGTTGGCCGACACGCGCAGCGTGGCGTCCTCGCGGAACCCGTCGGCCTCGGTCTGGGCGCATCGGCCGACCACGTCGATCTGGCGATCGGCGATCGGCGTGGGACGCGGCGCCGGGGTGCCGCACGAGGACAGGGCGGCGGCCAGCGCCAAGGTGGCGAGCGCGCCGGCTCGCCGAACGAAAGGAGTCATTGGATGCGGCCTTGCGGCGGTCGGCGCGGGAATCGCGCGGGGGCCCGCCGAAGGCCCGATTGTCGCGCACAACGGCGGCGCGCCCCGCGCGGCGCCCGCCACCGGTCTAGGGGAAACCCGCGTGTCGGCCGTTCCGGTCGGCTCCGAAGCCCCCGCGCGCGTTCAGGTCGGGCAGGATTCGCCATGCTTATACTTTCGACCTTCGCAAAAGGAGCCTGATAGATGAAATTGACCAAGCTCATGCTCGCCCTGGCCGTGTCCGGCGTCGCCACCGGCGCGCTCGCGCAGGAACTGACCGGCACCCTCAAGAAGATCCGCGACACCGGCTCGATCACGGTCGGCTATCGCGAGTCCTCGATCCCCTTCGGCTACCTCGACGACAAGCAGCAGCCGATCGGCTACGGCACCGAGGTCTGCATGAAGATCGTGGATGCGGTCAAGGCCGAGTTGAAGCTTCCCAACCTCAAGGTCAACCTGCAGCCCATCACCTCCAGCAACCGCATCCCGCTGCTGCAGAACGGCACCATCGACATCGAGTGCGGCTCGACCACCAACTCGGTGCAGCGCCAGCAGCAGGTGTCCTTCGGGCCCACGTACTTCGTCATCAACGTGACCGCCGCGGTCAAGAAGACGTCCAACATCAACACGCTGGCCGACCTCAACGGCAAGAACATCTCGACCACCTCGGGCACGACCGCGGTGCCGCTGCTCAAGGGCTACGAGAAGACCAAGTCCGTCGATGTCAAGGAAATCTACGGCAAGGACCACGCCGAGAGCTTCCTGCTGCTGGCCGACGACCGCGTCGCCGCCTTCGTGATGGACGACATCCTGCTGGCCGGCCAGATCGCCAACGCGCGCAACCCGGCCGACTTCAAGATCATCCCGGAATCGCTTCGCCAGGAGCCGTACGCGCCGATGCTGCGCAAGGACGACCCGCAATTCAAGGCGCTGGTCGACCGCACCGTGGGCGGCCTGATGAAGTCGGGCGAGATGGACAAGCTCTACACCAAGTGGTTCACGCAGCCGATCCCGCCGCGCGGCATCAACCTGAACTTCCCGCAGACGCCGGCCATCAAGGAAGCCTTCGCCAGCCCCAACGATCGCGGCGTGCAGTAACGGATTCCGCCGGCGCCGCCTGCCCGGGGCGCCGCTGCCCGCACGAAAATCGTGGCCGCAGCCGGCCGACGCAAGTCGGCCGGCTGTTTTTTCGCCCCGATCCCGTCTAAGCTGCATGGCGCGCGGCCGACCGGAACACGAACACAATGGATTTGGGAATCTTCCTCGAGACGACCGCCGACGGCGACATGCTCTGGTGGCAGTCGATCGCGTCGGGGTTGAAGTGGACGCTCTCCACGGCGTTCTTCGCCTGGATCATCGCCTTCGTCATCGGCTCGCTGATCGGCGTGGCCCGCACCACCTCCAACAAGTGGCTGCTGCGACTGGGCAACGCGTGGGTGGAGCTCTTCCGGAACATCCCGCTGCTGGTGCAGTTCTTCGTCTGGTACTTCGTGATTCCGGGATTGGTCCCCGCGGTCAAGGCCTGGGTCATCACGCTGGACCCGACCCAGCACCAGTTCGTCACGGCCATCGTGTGCCTGGGCCTGTTCACCAGCGCGCGCATCGCCGAGCAGGTCCGCTCCGGCATCCAGTCGTTGTCGCGTGGGCAGCGCATGGCCGGCTACGCGATCGGCCTGACCGAGCCGCAGACCTACCGCTACGTGCTGCTGCCGATGGCCTACCGGATCGTCATCCCGCCGATGACTTCCGAGCTGATGAACCTGATCAAGAACACGGCGGTGGCCTATTCCATCGGGCTGGCCGAGCTCTTCTTCCGCACCCGCGAGATGGCGGAGATGACCTTCCGCTACTTCGAGGCCTTCACCGCCGCCACGGTGGTCTACGTGATCATCGCGATGACGGCCAACCGGGTGATGGCCTGGGTCGAGCGTCGGGTGGCGGTGCCGGGCTACATGGGGTCCAAGTGACATGGGCGACCTCGACTTCGGCGTGATCGCCCGCGTCTGGCCCTACCTGCTGTCGGGCCTGCAGTACACGGTGCAGCTCACCGTGGTGGCCGCCATCGGCGGCGTCATCTTCGGCACGCTGCTGGCCATGGCACGGCTGTCGTCGATCAAGCCCTTGGCCATGGTGGCCGCGGGCTATGTCAACCTGATGCGGTCCATCCCGCTGCTGCTGGTCATCTTCTGGTTCTACTTCCTTGTGCCGGTGCTGTGGCAGACGATCACCGGCGCCGAGCGCCCGCCCAGCATCGGCGCCGAGCGCAGCGCGTACATCACCTTCGTCCTCTTCGAGGCGGCGTACTTCTGCGAGATCATGCGCGCCGGCATCCAGAGCATCCCGCGCGGGCAGGTGGGCGCGGCCTACGCCGTCGGGCTCGACTACTGGCAATCGATGCGGCTGGTCGTGCTGCCGCAGGCCTTCCGCAACATGCTTCCCGTGCTGCTGACGCAGACGATCATCCTGTTCCAGGACGTGTCGCTGGTGTCGCTGCTCAACGTGACGGACTTCGTCGGCGCGGCCGGCAAGATCGCCCAGCGCGATTCGCGCTTGGTCGAGATGTACCTGTTCGTCGCGATCATCTACTTCCTTCTTTGCTGGTTGCTGTCCTGGCTGGTCAAGCGGCTGCAGCAGCGCATCGCGATCGTCCGGTGAAAATCCCATGGCCATGATCGAATTCCAGAACGTCAGCAAGTGGTACGGCAGCTTCCAGGTGCTGACCGACTGCAGCACCAGCATCGACAAGGGGCAGGTCGTGGTGGTTTGCGGCCCCTCCGGGTCGGGCAAGTCCACCCTCATCAAGTGCGCCAACGCGCTGGAACCCTTCCAGAAGGGCGAGATCCGCATCGACGGCGTCAGCGTCGGCGCCAAGGGCACCGACCTGCCCAAGCTGCGCAGCCGCATCGGCATGGTGTTCCAGCATTTCGAGTTGTTCCCGCACCTGTCGATCACCGAGAACCTGACGTTGGGCCAGATCCGGGTGCTGAACCGCAGCAAGGACGAGGCGATGGCCAAGGGCATGAAGCTGCTCGAGCGCGTGGGCCTCAAGGAGCAGGCCAACAAGTTCCCGGGGCAGCTGTCGGGTGGCCAGCAGCAGCGCGTGGCGATCGCGCGCGCGCTGGCGATGGATCCGATCGCGATGCTGTTCGACGAGCCCACCAGCGCGTTGGACCCGGAGATGGTGGGCGAGGTGCTCGACGTGATGGTGGGCCTGGCGCACGAGGGCATGACGATGATGGTCGTCACGCACGAGATGGGCTTCGCGCGCAAGGTCAGCGACCGCGTGATCTTCATGGATCAAGGCCGCATCGTCGAGGACTGCACCAAGAAGGAGTTCTTCGAGACGCCGCGCGGCCCGCGCGCGCAGGAGTTCCTGTCCAAGATCCTGACGCACTGACGTCAGGGCGCGGCGGCAGGGCAACGGCAGGGCGGGAGGCGCGAAAGGGGTGGCTTCGCAACGGACCAGGGGACGCATGCTGTGTCGTGCCGGGCTCGGCCTGCTCATGCTGGTGGTCCTGTTGGCCGCGGCCATCGGGCTTCGGACCTCGACGCTGCCGTCCCGGCAGTTGTCGCCGTCGCCCGTCGCGCCGGTCCCGCACGACGTCGACGCGGCCGCGCGCCGCCTGGGCGAGGCGGTGAGGCTGCAGACGGTATCGATCAGCGCCGACGCCGCGCCCGCGCGCGACGCCTTCCTCGGGCTGCACGCGCTGCTGGCGCGCCATTACCCGGCCGCGCACGCCGCGATGCGCCGCGAGGCGGTGAGCGAGCTCACGTTGCTCTACACGTGGCCGGGCTCCGACCCGCAGGCGCGTCCGATGGTGCTGATGGCCCATCAGGACGTGGCCCCGGTCGCGCCCGGTACGGAGTCCGACTGGACGCGGGCCCCGTTCTCGGGCGATCTGCACGAAGGCTTCGTCTGGGGCCGCGGCACCTGGGACGACAAGGGCAACCTCATCGCCATGATGGAGGCGATCGAATCCCTGGCGGCGTCGGGCTTCAAGCCCCGGCGCACGGTGATGCTGGTCTTCGGCCACGACGAGGAGCTGGGCGGGCCGCGGGGCGCGACCGAGGTCGCGCGGCTGCTGCAGTCCCGCGGTGTGCGGGCGGAATTCGTGCTGGACGAGGGCCTGGTCGTGACCGAAGGCATCCTCGCCGGCATCCCCCGGCCGGCTGCGTTGATCGGATTGGCCGAGAAGGGGTCGGTGACCTTGAAGCTCGAGGCGACCGCGCCGCCGGGACACTCGTCGATGCCGCCGGCGCGCACGGCGGTGGGGGCGCTGGCGCGCGCGGTGACGCGGGTCGATGGGCGCCCGATGCCGGCATCGTTGAATCCGCTGGCGCGCGAGATGCTGGAGACGCTCGCCCCCGAGATGGAGGGCTTCGCTCGGGTCGCGCTGTCGAACCTGTGGCTGACGGGCCCGTTGGTATTGCGCCAACTGCAAGGCGGCACCGGCACCAACGCGATGCTCCGCACCACTACGGCGCCCGTGGTGCTGTCGGCTGGCGAAAAGGAGAACGTGCTGCCGGGGCGGGCGCACGCGCTGCTGAACTTCCGCATCCTGCCGGGCGACACCATCGATGCGGTGCAGCGGCACATCTTGGCTGCGGTGGACGACCCCACCGTGGAAGTCACGCGCCACGAAGAGCACTTCGAGGCCTCGCGCGTGTCGCGCACCGACGCGCCCGGCTACCAGGCCATCGCGCGGACGCTGCGCGAGCTGCACCCGGACTTCGTGGTGGCGCCAGGGCTGATGTTGGGCGCTACGGACGCTCGGCACCTGGAGAGCGTCGCGGAACATGTCTACCGCTTCTCTCCCGTGCGCGCCCGGCCCGAAGATCTCGCCCGCTTCCACGGCACCAACGAGCGCCTGTCGATCGCCAATCTGGGCGAGCTGATCCAGTTCTACCGGCGGCTGGTGATCAACGCGGCCGGTGCCGATCCTTGAGCTTGCCGGTGGCGCCTGGCTAGAAGGCCTACGCGCGGCCGGACCACGAGACGAGCAAGGCGCCCCGGCATGGTCCTCTAGGCCACGCCACGGACGGGCCGACGTCGGACGCCTGCACCCCGGGTGGCGCCAAGCGCTGCACACCCGACCGCCAGCAAAGCCCACACCGGCGGCACCGGAACGGGGGTGACCCCGGGCGGCGGATCGACCGGGCCGGCGCTGTCGCCCGTTTCGAGCGTGAACCGGGCGCTGCTGGCGGACAGTTCGTTGGGGTCGCCGACGAAGGCGCTGGCGCCGGTTTCGCCGAACCCGCTGCCGATCTGCGCGACATAGCGTCCCGTCACGTCGAGGACCTCGCCGGGCGCCAGGTTCCCTAGAAAGAAATCACCGAGCGTCAGCGCCGGAACGGCGAAGGTCAGCCCGTTCGGGCTGCTTGACACTTCGATGCCCGAGGCGGACCCGATCACGATGGGCAGCAGATCCGCGGTGCGCGAGCCCCGGAAGGTTTCCACCCCGTAGAGGAACAGCAGGGTCTCCACGGAGATGCCGTCCGCGCGGGTCAGGCTGGTCGACAGTTCGACGAACGCCGCGGCGCGCGGCAGTCTCGGGTCCGCTGGGGCGATGGGATTGCCGAATTCCAGCACGGTCACCGTGGGGGCGGGAAATTCGAAGTCTCCCGTGATCCTGATCGTGGACGCCGAAGTGTTGGCCACTTTCTGCGTCTCGAACGCGATGGCGGTGAACACATTCGGCGGGTCGCCCGGTCTCGTGCTGCCACCAAAGAACTGGCTGGCGCCCACGCCCAGACCGGCTGCCGAGCCTTGAGCCGAGATGAAGCCGTTGTTTTGGATCGGCGTTCCCGCAGGGCTGCCCCTGCCGATGAGCGCTTCGACGGTCAATGGTGCGGCGCCGAGTCCAACGGCGTTCTGGGCGTTGACCAGCGGTGGACCGCGGGAAAAAGCCGCCTCCGCGAACACGTCCAGTTCGCGCGACACGAGGGTGACCGGCGCGGTCCAGCCGGGCAGCGGCGCAAGCAGGGCTGCGACGATCGGAACGATTGCGATGTGTTTGTTCATGATCCTTGCTTCCTGCAGGCAAACCCGAGGGATTCGGCAAGCCGCACGACATTGATCGGCAACAGCATGAGGTGCAACATCAACACCGGGCCGATGCCGGTCAGCCCGCTGTAGGCGATGAACGCCAGGTTGCTCGCGATGGCCACCCAGCGCAGCGTCACCATGTCGCGCATGCAGAAGGTGACCAACACCAATGCCGATGCGAGGTAGCCGATGGATTCGACCGCGGTCATGTCCGGTGGCCTGGCTGCTGCGAGCGATCGGCTTCGACCCTGCCAAACATCGACGACCTCGGGAGAAGGGGCCAAGGCATCCATGTTCTGCGCTGCAGCGCGCGGCGAACATCACATGGATGTGCGATGCGCGCCGCCTGGGCGAGATGGACGCCGGTACGGGGGGTGACTAACATCGACGCAGCCGGACCCGAGCGCGAGCGATGTTCGAGGTGGATCCCATGCACGGCGGCCGCGTGCTGCTGGTCGAAGACGACGCCCAAACCAGCCGTTGGCTCGCGTCGGTGATCGCCGGCGAAACCGGCTTGGAGCTCGTCGCGACCTGCGCTTCGGTCGAGCAGTCGCTCGCCTGGCTTTCGTGTCACGAGGCCGACTTCGCGCTCGTCGATCTCGGCCTGCCCGACGGCAGCGGGCTGCAGGTCATTGGCCAGCTCGCGGCTCGCCACCCGCAGTGCGAGGTGCTGGTGCTGTCGGTTTTCGGTGACGAAGACACCGTCCTGGCGGCGATCGCCGCAGGCGCTGGCGGCTACCTGCTGAAGGATGGCGAACTCGGTCGCTTCGGCGACCATCTGAACTGCTTGCGCACGGGCGGCTCGCCGCTGTCGCCCCGCATCGCAAGAACGTTGATCGATTTGCACCGCCAGCCACGCGCCGCTGCCGTGCCTGCGGCGAGACCACCGCCACCGCTCTTGTCCGAACGTGAGCTGGAGGTGCTGACGGGCGTGTCCAAGGGCTTCAGCTACAGCGAAGTCGCAGGCGCGCTGGGCATCACGACGAACACCGTGCGCACCCACATCCGGAACTTGTACGAGAAGCTGTCTGTCAATTCCGGCGGAGAAGCGGTCTACGAGTACAACCGGCTCATGCGGGAGCTCGGTCGCTCGCCGCTGCCATGAGTGCGGCGGCGCGAAGTCCGCCAGCGGGGAACGGGCGGTGACGCGCTGGTGGCTCGGGTGGCTGGTACTGGTAGTCCTGGCTTGCGGTGGCTGCAAGGATCGAGGGACCGAGCACGCACTCGTCTTGTCGCGCGGTGATGTGCTCGAAGCCGGCGACACGTATCCGCAGGCGCTGCCCCCGCAGGGCGCACCGTGGCAGCCGGTGACCTTGCCAGACAACTGGGACGGCCGCCGTCCTGGATACGGAGGCTACGTCTGGTACCGCTTGCGCTTCGAAAGCCGCACGGCGCCGGGCATGCGTCAAGCGCTGTACCTGCCCAACGCGGGGATGAACGCCGAAGTGGTGTTCAACGGCGCGCGTCTGGGCAGCCATGGCCGCATGCAGATGCCGCCGACGCGCCACTTCTACACGCCACTGCTGTTCGAGCTGCCGCAGGCGCTGTTCGCCGACGGGCAGGCCGGCAACGAGCTGCTGGTCCTGCTGGCCGGTCATCCGGGTTACCGCAGCGGCCTGGGGGTGGCCTACGTCGGGCCCTACGACGCACTGGACGGCGCGCGCCGTTGGCGAGGTGCATGGCAGAACACCGGGACCCTGGTCACCTCGGTGTTCAACATGGCGCTCGGTGCTTACGTGCTGCTCCTGTGGTGGGGCGAACGCCGGCGCCAGACGCACCAGGCGCTGGGCTGGTTCGGGGCGGCCCTAATGGTATGGGGGCTGCGGAACCTGAATCTCGTGGTCACCGAGCCTCCCGTTCCCGATCTGTTGTGGGCGTTGATCACCGTTGCCGGTGCGGCGACGTTCACGGGCCTGTTTTCGCTCTTCGCGATGCGGCTGGCCGAGCAGGAGGATCCGGGCTATCGTGCGCCGCGCTGGATGGCCCCCGCGGTGGGGATCTACATCGTCGCGGCGCTGACCTTCTTTCTGTCGTCGCCGAGCTATCGGCTGGCGAATTCGGGCTTCGTTCCGCTGAGCTTGATCGGCGTCGGTCTGGCGTTGTGGAGCGTCTGGCGCCTGGCGCGCCTGGCGTGGCGCCGACGCACCCGCACGCTCGGCGCGGTGGCGGTGGCAGCGGCCATCTACATGGTGCTGCTGTTCCGGGACTTCACCATCGCCGCGAACTCGACGACCCTGGGCGAATACTTCCTGCGCCAGTACGCTGCGGTCCCGTTGTTCGCGGCCATTGCGCTCCTGCTGGCGCGGCGCTATTTCGATGCGCTGGCCCGGGCGCGCGAACTGTCGGCGTCGTTGCAATCGCAGGTGGATGCGCAGCGCGACGAACTGCAGCGTCGCTTCGACCAATTGCACGAGATCGGGCGCGAACGTGCGCTGGCGCAGGAACGCGCCCGCCTGACCCGCGACCTGCACGACAGCCTGGGCATGCACCTCGTGTCGGCGCTGCGCCAGGTGCGCAGCCTCGCGCCCGGCAGCGCCGACGCGTTGGCGGGCACGCTGCAGGACTGCCTGGACGACCTGCGCGTCGTGATCGATTCGCTGGATGTCGACGAGCGCGACCCCTTGGTGGTGCTGGGCACGTTGCGCTTTCGCCTGGCGCCGCGCTTCGAGGCGATGGGCGTGCGGCTGGATTGGTCCATCGGCACGCCGGACCTCGAACGTTCCGTGCTGCAACCGGGCACGACGCTCGAGTTGCTTCGCATCGTGCAGGAGGCGCTGACCAACGCGCTGAAGCACAGCGGCGCGAACGTCGTCAGGCTCGTGGTCGATTTCGACGCCGACGCGCTGGTGGTGCTGGTCATCGACAACGGCCGCGGCTGGCCCGCCGACGTGCGCGCCGGACGGGGTCTGCACAACATGCAAGCGCGCGCCGAACGCATCGGCGGCCGTTGGTCGATGCGGTCCACCGCCGAAGGCTGCACGGTACGCCTGGAGATTCCGCATTCGGCACGCGCTGCGGTCGCGAGTGTCGCGACCGCGGGTCCGAATCCGTGAGATCCGACTTCACATCGCCACGGTCTACTCATGCCGCAGGATTTCGCTCCTGAGTTTGGGGCGCTTCACGGCTCGCCCCGGCCGGGCGTGATCTGGTTGGTGCGCCTCGGTGAATCGTGCCCGTCATCTTTCTTGGAGCCGTCGATCAACCCGCCGATCATGCGACCGATGTCGGACGGGAAGGGGAACACGATCGTCGTGGCGTTCTGCCCGCCGATCCGGGCCAGCGTGTCCAGGTAGCGCAACTGCATTGCTTCGGGCCGCGTCGCCAGGATCTCGGCGGCCTCGGCCAGCTTCTGGGCGGCCTGCTGCTCCCCCTCGGCGTTGATGACCTTGGCGCGACGCTCGCGCTCGGCTTCGGCCTGGCGTGCCATCACGCGCACCATGCTCTCGCCCAGGTCGATGTGCTTGATCTCGACGTTGGCGACCTTGATGCCCCAGGCGTCGGTCTGCGCGTCCAACAGCGCCTGGATGTCGGCGTTGAGCCGGTCGCGGCGCGACAGCATGTCGTCCAGTTCATGCTTGCCCAGCACCGAGCGAAGGGTGGTCTGGGCCAGCTCGCTGGTGGCCTGCTGGAAGTTCTCCACCTGGATGACCGACCGCTCCGGGTCCACCACGCGGAAGTACACCACCGCGTTGACCTTGACCGACACGTTGTCACGCGAAATCACGTCCTGCGAGGGCACGTCCAGCACGCGCGTGCGCTGGTCCACCCGCACCATCTGCTGCAGGTAGGGCAGCAGCAACACCAGCCCCGGCCCCTTGACGCTGGTGAAGCGGCCCAGGGTGAAGGTCACGCCGCGCTCGTACTCGCGCAGGATGCGAACGGAGAACGCGATCAGGACGATCGCGAGGATCAGCAGCGGGGCGAGGAAAGTGAGGCCGGCCATGCGGTGGTGCTCCGGAAGATTCGGGTTGTTTTCAGGAGGCTCGGCGATCGTCGCTGACGCGGTCGGCGCGCACCGCGCCTCGCGTGCGTTCGGCACGGGCCGCCGCCTCGATGCGCTGGTCATGGTGCGCGGCACGCTCGTCGATGGCCACGCGCAGCACCAGCCCGTCGCGCCCCACCACTCGGATCGGCTGCCCGCGTTCGAGCGCGTGTTCCGATTCGGCGTTCCAGCGTTCGCCATGGGCGAGCACATGCCCGCGGGCGCCGGCCCAATCGAGCACGTGGCCGCGGGCGCCGATCATCGCTTCGCCGCCGGCCACGACGCGCCGGCGCCGCGACCGCACCACGAGCCGTCCCACCAGCAGCGAGAAGGCCAGGCCGGCCAGCGCCACCCCCCCGACCAACACCCACGACAGCGCCAAGCCCGGCATGGCATCGGCGTCGAAGAGGATCGCCGCGCCCAGCAGGAACGCGGCAGTGCCGCCGATGCCCAGGATGCCGAAGGAGGGCACGAACATCTCGGCCGCGGTCAATGCCAAGCCGAGGAGCACCAGGGCCAGGCCGGCATGGTCGAAGGGCAGGGCGGCCAGCGCGTACAGGCCCACCAGCAGGCTGATGCCCCCCACCGTGCCGGGCACCAGCGCCCCGGGATGCATGAATTCCAGCACCAGGCCATAAAAGCCCAACGCCAGCAGCAGCAAGGCCACGTTCGGGTTGGTGATGGTGGCCAGCAGGCGGCTGCGCCAGTCCGGGACGAGCGTCTCGACCGCAGCGCCGCGAACGTCGAGCGCGACATCGGCGTCGCCGACCCGGACGGTGCGACCATGCGCCTGCGCCAGCAGGTCCTCGATGGTCGGGGCGATCAACTCGACGACGCCGCGCTGGCGGGCGGCCTCGGCGGGCAGGCTCGCCGCATCGCGCACGGCCGACTCGGCCCAGTCGGCGTTGCGGCCGCGAAGGCCGGCCAGCGAGCGGACATAGGCGATGGCGTCGTTGAGCGCCTTGGCCTCGGAGGCGCTGCGTTCGCTCCGGGCGGGTGTCGAGCCGCCGAGGGCGACCGGGGTGGCCGCACCGAGGTTGGTGCCCGGCGCCATGGCGGCGAGGTGGCTGGCGTACAGCACGAAGGTGCCCGCGCTGGCGGCGCGCGCCCCGCCGGGGCCGACCCACGCGACGACCGGGACGGGCGAGGCGAGAACGGTGCGCACGATCTCGCGCATCGACGTGTCCAGCCCGCCCGGCGTATCCAGGCGCAGCACGACCGCGGCCGCCTGCCGGTCCCGGGCGCGGGCCAACCCCTTCGAGACATGATCGGCAGCGGCCGGCCCGATCGGGCCGTCGATCGACAGGGCGATCACCGGGCGCGCGGAGGCCTGCCCGATCGCTTGGGGTGCGCCCGTGGCGGCCAGCGCGGCGGCGGTCGGCCACGATGATGCGAGCACGATCGCCGCGGCTGCGAGCAGCATGGCGAGCCACACGAGCGCCGCCGGCGCCGCGATCCCGGCCTGTCGATTCGACTCCATGGGTCCGGTGAGGCGTGGAGAAAAGAACATCTTAGACCGGGCTCGGCTGGCCGCCCGGCTGGTGCCACCCCGGGCGTGCAAAGCGCCCGGCGTCGGCGCCGCACTACACTGCGCGCTTTGCGCCATCCGCGGGCGACCATGACGCCACTGTTCGAAGGTTTCGCGAAGGATCGCGCGGTGGTCGACACCGGCATCGAGATCCCTTACGTCGCCGCGGGCAGCGGCCCGCCGTTGCTGCTGCTCCATGGCCACCCGCAGACCCACGCGATCTGGCACCGCGTGGCGCCGCGGCTGGCCGAGCGCTTCACCGTGGTGGCCACCGACTTGCGCGGTTATGGCGACGCGTCCAAGCCTGCCGGCGGCGAGCGCCACGCCGCGTACGCCAAGCGCGCGATGGCCGCCGACCAGGTCGCGGTGATGCGGGCGCTGGGCCACGAACGCTTCCTGTTGTGCGGTCACGACCGCGGAGGCCGCGTCGCCCACCGGCTGGCGGTCGACCACCCGCAGGCGGTGCAGCGGCTGATGGTGCTCGACATCGCGCCCACGCTAGCGATGTACGAGCAGACCGACATGGCGTTCGCGCGCGCCTATTGGCACTGGTTTTTCCTGATCCAGCCGGCGCCCTTTCCCGAGACCTTGATCGGCGCCGACCCGGAGGCCTACCTGCGCCAGGTCATGGGCGGACGGCACGCGGGCCTGTCGGCCTTCGCGCCGCAGGCCTGGACCGAATACGTCCGCTGCGCCCGCGACCCGGACATGGTCCACGCGATGTGCGAGGACTACCGCGCCGCCGCCACCATCGACCTGGAGCACGACCGCGCCGACCGCGACGCGGGCCGTGGCTTGTCGATGCCGTTCTCGGTGCTGTGGGGCGAGCAGGGCATCATCGGCCGCTGCTTCGACCCGCTGGCCGAGTGGCGCCGCGTCCACGTGGCGCCAAGCCAGGTGCAGGGCGGCCCGCTGCCCTGCGGCCACTACATCCCCGAGGAAGCGCCCGACGCGCTGCTCGCGGCGATGCTCGACTTCTTCGAATGAAGGTCGACTCGAACAGTTCCTCCAACAGACGACTCCAGGCAGGACCACCATGAGCAAGCACCGCATCGCGGTCATCCCCGGCGACGGCATCGGCAAGGAAGTGGTGCCCGAGGGGCTGCGCGTCCTCGACGCCGCATCGCGCCGCTTCGGCATCGAGCTTTCGCTCGACCACTTCGACTTCGCCAGCTGCGACTATTACGCCAAGCACGGCAAGATGATGCCGGACGACTGGAAGGACCGGATCGGCGGCCACGACGCGATCTTCTACGGCGCGGTCGGCTGGCCCGCCACCGTGCCCGACCACGTGTCGCTGTGGGGCTCGCTGCTGCTGTTCCGCCGCGAATTCGACCAGTACGTCAACCTGCGCCCGGTACGCCTCATGCCGGGCATCCCGTGCCCGCTGGCCGGCCGTCGACCCGGCGACATCGACTTCTACGTCGTGCGCGAGAACACCGAGGGCGAGTACTCGTCCTTGGGCGGGCGTATGTTCCCCGGCACCGACCGCGAGGTGGTGATCCAGGAGTCCGTCTTCACGCGCCACGGCACCGACCGCATCCTGAAGTACGCGTTCGAGCTGGCGATGAAGCGAAAGAAAGCATTGACCAGCGCCACCAAGTCCAACGGCATCTACATCTCGATGCCCTATTGGGACGAGCGGGTCGAAGCCGTCGCCAAGGGCTACCCGGAGGTGGCGGTCAAGAAATTCCACATCGACATCCTGACCGCCCACTTCGTGCGCAACCCGCAGTGGTTCGACGTGGTGGTGGCTTCCAACCTCTTCGGGGACATCCTGTCGGACCTGGGGCCGGCCTGCACCGGCACGATCGCCATCGCGCCCAGCGCCAACATCAACCCCGAGCGCAAGTTCCCGTCGCTGTTCGAGCCGGTGCACGGCAGCGCGCCCGACATCCACGGCAAGGGCATCGCCAACCCGATCGGCCAGATCTGGTGCGGCGCGATGATGCTCGACCACCTGGGCCACGCCGACGCGCACGACGCGATCGTGCGGGCGATCGAGCAGGTGACCGCCCACGGGCCGCGCACGCCCGACATGGGCGGCCAGGCACGGACCGAGGACATCGGCCGCGCGATCGCCGAGGCGGTCGCCACGGCCTGACCGGAGCCGCCTGACCGTCTGGCCGCGGAAGACCTGGCCGCCAAAGACCCGGCCGCGGAACGCCTCGGCGTGGAAAGCCTGGGCGCGCTTCCTGCTTCGGCGAGCGCCATCCACGCCGCACGTCGCTGCGTGGAGTCTGACTCGCGGAGGCAATCCGATCGATGCGGTTCAAGCGCCACGCCAAGGCCATCGTCATCACGCTCGTGCTGGCCGTGCTGGGGACGCTGCTGGCGCTCAACCTGGCTGGCGGCGAGAAGCGCATCGAGGTGCGCCCGCAGCACCAGTACGCGGCCGGCGACCCGCAGTTCCTGCGCTCGATGGGCGTGCTGCTGGGCCCGCCGCTCACCGCGGGCAACCGCGTCACGACCCTCGTCAACGGCGACCGCATCTTCCCGTCGATGCTGCAGGCGATCGGCGATGCCAAGTCGACGATCACCTTCGAGACGTACATCTACTGGTCGGGTGAAGTGGGACGCCAATTCGCGCAGGCGCTGGCGGACCGGGCGCGGGCGGGCGTCAAGGTGCACGTGCTGGTGGACTGGGTCGGCAGCCAGAAGATGGACCAATCCCTGGTCGAGTTGATGGAATCGGCCGGCGTGGAGCTGCGCAAGTACCGCCCGCTGCGCTGGTACAACCTGGGGCGCTTGAACAACCGCACCCACCGCAAGCTGCTGGTGGTGGACGGCCGGGTGGGCTTCACGGGTGGCGTGGGCATCGCTGACGAATGGACCGGCGACGCCCAGGGCCCGGACCACTGGCGCGACACGCACTTCCGCCTCGAGGGGCCGGCCGCGCTGCAGATGCAGGCCACCTTCATGGACAACTGGACGCGCGTCACCGGTCGGGTGCTGCATGGCGACGCCTACTTCCCGCCCGCCGAGACCGCCGACGGCGCGCCCGCCGCCGCAGTGGCCGCCAGCGCGACGATGGTCGACGCCGGCAGTGCCGTCCGCGCGGCGCCGCCGGCCGCCAAAACTCCACCGGCTGCCAAGCCCGCGACGGCTGGCGGCGCGGTCGCTGCGGCCAAGCGCGACACGCCCGCCGGCACGCAGTACGCGCAGGTCTTCGCCAGCTCGAGCGAAGGCGGCGCCGAAAGCATGCACCTCATGTACCTGCTGGCGATCGCCGCGGCCACGCAGACCATCGACCTGGCGATGGCCTACTTCGTGCCGGACGAGGTGATCACCGAGACATTGGTGGCGGCGATGAAGCGCGGCGTGCGGCTGCGCGTGATCCTGCCCAACCACTTGATCGACGCGGGCGCCGTGCGCAGCGCCTCGCGATCCAAATGGGGCCCCCTGCTGGAGGCGGGCGCCGAGATCCACGAATACCAGCCGACCATGTACCACGTGAAATCGATGGTGGTGGACACCATCTTCGTGTCGGTCGGCTCGACCAACTTCGATCCGCGCTCGTTCCGGCTGAACGACGAGGCCAACCTGAACGTGTACGACGCGGACTTCGCGCGCGAGCAGGTGCGCGTCTTCGAAGCGGACCTCGCGAAGTCACGGCGCATCACGTTGCAGGCATGGCGAGCGCGGCCCTGGACCGAGAAGCTGTGGGAGCACACGATGGGGCTGGCGTCCTCGCAGCTGTGACGGGGGTGGCGCCGGCTCGCCCGTCGGTCAGCGGCAAGGCCCGAAGCGGGAACACTTGTCCGAGATCAACGCCGCGCTGTCCGCGTCCAGGCACGCTGCGCGGCTCTGCCTTCCGCGCCCCGTCCCTGCCCAAGCCATGTCCGACACCGCTGACCGACTCGTGCGCGCTGCCCGCGCCGCAGGCCTCGCGCCGCTCACCATCCGCGGCCGCGAGGCGTTGCCGATCGTGCAGGGCGGCATGGGCGTCGGCATCTCGGCGCATCGCCTGGCGGGCAGCGTAGCGTCGCTCGGTGCGGTCGGCACGCTGTCGTCGGTGGATTTGCGCCGGCACCATGCGGACCTGATGGAGGCGACCGGCGATCTGCCCAGCGACGTGGCCAAGCCCGCCATCGACGCCGCCAACCTCGAAGCCCTGGATCGCGAGATCCGCGCAGCGCGCGACTTGTCGGGCGGCCGCGGGCTGCTGGCGGTCAACGTGATGCGCGCGGTGTCGGAGTACGCGCCGTACGTGCGCCGGGCCTGCGAAAGCGGGATCGATGCGGTGGTGGTGGGCGCCGGCCTGCCGCTGGACCTGCCCGAGCTCACCGCCGAATTCCCGCGCGTCGCGCTGGTGCCGATCCTGTCGGATGCGCGCGGCATCGAGCTGCTGGTGCGCAAGTGGAGCCGAAAGGGCCGGCTTCCCGACGCGATCGTCGTGGAGCATCCGCGGCTGGCCGGCGGCCATCTCGGCGCGGCCCGCATCGAGGACCTGGCCGATCCCCGCTACGACTTCGAGCAGGTGCTGCCGGCCGCGCGGGCATTCCTGCGGCAGGCCGGCGCCGAGCACGTGCCGCTGATCGCCGCGGGCGGCATCGACGGTCCCGCGCGCGTGCGCGAGCTGGTGTCGCTGGGCGCTTCGGGCGTGCAACTCGGCACGGCGTTCGCGGTCACCCAAGAGTGCGATGCCGCCGACACGTTCAAGCGCGTCCTGGCAGGGGCCGGGCCCGAGGACATCGTGGAGTTCGTGAGCGTGGCCGGCCTGCCGGCGCGGGCGGTGCGCACGCCTTGGCTGGCCGCCTACCTCAAGGTGCAGGAGCGGTTGAAGGCCAAGGCGCGCGAGAAGAGCCGCTGCACCATGGCCTTCGACTGCCTGGCCCAGTGCGGCCTGCGCGACGGCATCGCCAAGTTCGGGCAGTTCTGCATCGACCAGCAGCTGGCCGCGGCCCTGCGTGGAGACCTCAAGAAGGGGCTGTTCTTCCGGGGCGCCGGGCGGCTGCCCTTCGGCAAGGAGATCCGCCCCGTGCGCGACTTGGTCGAGCTGCTGCTGGGCGAGTCCGCCACGACCGGCCTGGTCCGGGACGATGCGGCGTTGGCGATCGAGGCCTTCGCCGCCTGAGCCCTGGCGTGGCGGACCTTCGATGGGCCGCGCCGCTACAATCCGCGCCTGAACCGGCCCACCACCGACACCGCGGCATGAGCATAGACGACGCATCCCCCGCCACGATCGAGCTCATCCGCCCGGACGACTGGCACTTGCACCTGCGCGATGGCGACGTGATGGCCTCGGTGCTGCCGGCCACCGCGCGCCAGTTCGCGCGCGCCATCGTGATGCCCAACCTGCGCCCGCCAGTCACCACGACTTCGCAGGCGGTGTCGTACCGACAGCGCATCCTCGATGCGTTGCCCCCCGGCTTGTCTTTCGAGCCGCTGATGACGCTCTACCTGACCGACAACACGTCGGCGGACGAGATCGCGCGCGCCAAGGAAAGCGGCTTGGTGCACGCGGTCAAGCTGTACCCGGCAGGCGCCACCACCAATTCGGATGCGGGCGTCACGGACGTCGCGCGCGCCCGCGCCGCGCTGGACGCCATGCAACGCCACGACCTGCCGCTGCTGATCCATGGCGAGGTCACCGACACGCAAGTCGACGTGTTCGATCGTGAGCAGGCCTTCATCGACCGCGTGCTGGAGCCGCTTCGGCGCGACTTCCCGGCGCTGCGCGTCGTCTTCGAGCACATCACGACCCGCGACGCCGCCGACTACGTGCGGCAGGCGCCCGGCCGCATCGCGGCCACCATCACCGCGCATCACCTGCTCTACAACCGCAACGCGCTCTTCACCGGCGGCATTCGTCCGCACTGGTACTGCCTGCCCGTGCTCAAGCGCGAGACCCACCGCCAGGCGCTGGTGGACGCGGCCGTCTCCGGCGATCCGCGCTTCTTCCTGGGCACCGACAGCGCGCCGCACGCGCGGCACACCAAGGAGAACGCCTGCGGGTGCGCCGGCTGCTACACCGCGCCGCATGCGCTGGAGCTGTACGCGACCGCATTCGAGCAGGCCGGCCGGCTGGATGCGCTGGAAGCCTTCGCGTCCTTCCATGGACCGGATTTCTACGGCTTGCCACGCAACGGCACCCGCGTGCGGCTGGTGCGCGAGACCTGGACGGTGCCTCATGAACTGCCGCTGGCCGCCGACACGATCGTGCCGCTGGCCGCGGGCGAGCAACTGCGTTGGAGGCTGGCGGCCTGACCCGGGCGTGCTGGTCGGCACCGTGGTTCGCCGCGGTGGCGGCCGAAGCGCGCGGCATCGACTGGCATAGCTCCGAAAGCGCGCTCGCGGCTTTGAACGCGCGCGCGCAGGTCGTCGGGATTCGGACCGAGGGCGGCATGCCGCTGCGTTTCGTCGATGCCTCGACCGTCGTTGCGACAGTCTATGAAGCGCACATCGGCGCCACGGGGCAGGTGCCGACACGGCCGATCGCCGAAGGCTTCGTGCACGACGCGCTCAACGCGCTGGCCTGGCTGCGATTTCCGCGCCTCAAGGCGCGGCTCAACGCCTTGCAGGTGCGGGCGATCGCCCGGGACGGGCTGGGCGAGCGCCGAGGGCCGTTGCGCGACGCGGCCACCTTGTTCGACGAGAACGCGATCGTGCTGGCGGTCGCGCGGCACGACCCGCAAGCGCGCGCGGTGCTGGAGGCATTGCGTGGGCACGACTGGCGGGGCGCGTTCGTCGCGCAGCGCGACGCCTGGGAGCGCGTGGTGACGCCGATCGCCTTCGGCCACGCATTGATGCAGAAGCTGCTGCGGCCCTTTCCTTCGATCACCGCGCATGCGTGGGTGCTCGACGTGTCGCCGCGATGGTTCGCCACTGACATGGATGCGCGTTGCCGGGCGGTCGACGCCGAGCTGACCCCGCTGCTCGAAGCGCTGCTGTCGGAGCGCGCGGCGCGTACGCCGCTGCCCGTGCTGGGCTTGCCGGGCTGGTGGGCGGCCAACGCCGCGCCGGCCTTCTACGACGACGTGGCCGTGTTCCGCCCACGGTCCGGGCGCGCCAGCCGTTGAGGCCTGCGCGTGGCCGACGGCGCGTCCGCGCGGGCCGTCGCGGCTGTCGCGGCCGGAGCTGCCGCGCCGCCGTCCGCGGTATAACGCGCTGGCGGAATGACGACGTCGAAGCGCACGGACGGCTGTCCTGCCACGCGCAACTCGATCGACGCGCTCGATGCGTCCATCGGCGCCTTGGACTGCAGGATCACGACGTTGCGGCGCTCGGGCATCCGCACCACGAAATCCTCGGCCAGCGGCGGCTCGAAACCGTTCGGCACGTCGACCGCGCCGACCGTGAAGCGGGTGGCGGCCACAGGCGCGCCCGGCGTGGAGCCGAAGGGCACGGCGATCCGCAGGCGCTGGCCCCGCTGCGACAGCACGCTGGGCGTGCCCAGGTCGATCGTTTCGGGGGCGGCGGCCTGCGCGGCGGCCGTGCACGGCACGGTCGCCAAGAGGCTCGCGAGCGCGGCGCAGGCGACGGGAAGCATCGCCATGCGGCGTGCTCGGGATGGGGTGTCGGTCGGATGCATGGAGAGGGCGTCTGGAATGGCGGCCCGCGCTCGATGGGAGCGCGGCGCGGCAAGCTTAGGTCGCGCCGGGCGCGGCCTGCACGGCTGCCCGACGGGCGGCACGCGGCTGCGTTTAGAATCGCGACCGGGAAGCAGGCCAGGCGATCGCTGGGGCCGGGTCTCGGGCCTGGCCCGAGGCACGGCGCTGGAGGAAGGTCCGGACTTCGCAGGGCAGGGTGCTGGCTAACGGCCAGGCGCAGCAGGCCGCAAGGCTCAAGGCGACGGACAGTGGCACAGAAAACACACCGCCCAAGACGCATGGCCCTCGCGGGCTCGTGCGGACGGCAAGGTTGAAAAGGCGAGGTAAGAGCTCACCGCGCCGGTGGCGACACCGGTGGCAGGCAAAACCCCACCCGAAGCAACGTCGAATAGGCATGCGCGCGTCGCGCCGGGCACGTCCCGGCCGGCGCACGAGGCGCCTCCTCGAGCATGCGGGTTGACGGCTAGAGCGGCGCAGCAATGCGTCGCCCAGAGGAATGATCGCCACGCCGGGAAACCGGCGCACAGAATCCGGCCTATCGGCCCGCTTCCCCCCTTCTTCGCGGTCCCGTGCAAGCCCTCTTGTGGCGGCCAGGCGACGCATTCGCGGCCACGGCACGCACGTGCCGACGGGCGGTCGAAAACACGGCGCCAACGCGGCGCCGCGAGCGCATGCCGTTGGTCCGCCGCGCGGGCCCGATCGGACCACGCAAACGACCTTCCATCGCGCCGACATTCGGCAGTTGCGTGAACTTCCTGCGGTGCTGCCTTCAGAACGACTCGAAGGTGCCTGATTCGATTGCGAATTCGTAACATGCGACACGCGAGGTCCATGCGCTAAGTCTTTGTCACGCCTCACAAAAATCGTTGTCGCCTTGACCCCTACAGGCCTTCCTCGTAAAGTGGGGCCTGGTGTGAAAAAGTGGTTAAAGGTGGGGCGCCTGCACATTTACAGGCGACGATTCTCGAGTGCCTGGGGCGATCGTGTACCAAGGGAGTTCGGCGTTGTCTCTCGATGCCAAGGGGCGGATGACCGTTCCCGCGCGGCATCGCGACGACCTGCAGAGTCAATGTGAGGGCAAGCTCACATTGACCCGGCATCCCGACGGCTGCCTGCTCCTCTTTCCTCGTCCGGTTTGGGCAATCCATCGGGAGCGCATCGCCGCGTTGCCGATGAACGCACGCGCATGGCAACGAATCTTCCTGGGCAATGCCGCCGACGTCGACATGGACGGCGCTGGTCGCATCCTGGTCTCGCCCGAGCTGCGCACCGCGGCCAAGCTGGAAAAAGACGTGATGCTGCTGGGCATGGGAAGCCACTTCGAGGTGTGGGACGCCTCGACGCTGGCCGCCAAGGAAAACGAAGCCATCGCCGCCGGCATGCCGGAAGCGCTGTCGAGCTTCGCGCTCTGATCGGGACCACGGGGGCGTGAACCGCGATGAGGGCCCAGATGCCGCTCGGCACCGTACCGTACTGCTCGACGAGGCGGTCGACGCGCTCGTCCTGCACGACGACGGCTTCTACGTGGACGGCACCTTCGGCCGCGGCGGGCATTCGGCCGCGATCCTCGCGCGGATCGGCGCCGGTGGCCGGCTGCTCGCCATCGACCGCGACCCGGAGGCGGTCGCGCATGGCGCGGCGTGGCGCGACGAGCGTTTCGAATTGGTCCACGCGCGCTTTTCCGAGTTGCCTGGGCTGCTCGAGGCGCGGGGTCGCGACGCCATCGACGGGCTGCTGCTCGACCTGGGCGTCTCCTCGCCGCAGCTCGACGACGCGGCCCGCGGCTTTTCGTTCCGGGGCGACGGTCCGCTCGACATGCGCATGGACCCGACCCGCGGCCTGTCGGCCAGGCAGTGGCTGCTTGACGCATCCGAGCAAGACATCGCGCACGCGCTGAGGACTTATGGCGAAGAACGGTTTGCTGGGCGGATTGCAAAGGCGATTGTTGCTGGCCGCGCGCGCGCCGGCGAAGACGCGTTCCGCACGACCATTGAGCTCGCCGCCGTCGTGGCGGGCGCCGTCGGCCGCGCCCGGGGCCGGCCGGAACCCGGCAAGGATCCGGCCACGCGCACCTTTCAGGCTCTACGGATTCTCGTCAATCAAGAGCTCGAGGAGCTCGCGGACATCCTCGGGCTGGCTGTGACCCTCCTACGCCCCGGTGGCCGCTTGGCCGTCATCAGTTTCCACTCGCTCGAGGACCGGATGGTCAAGCAATTCATCGCGCGGGAAAGCGGGCGTGCCTCGCACGCCGACGGCGGCGCAACGGCCGCGGAGGCGGGTCGATCCGCCTCGGCCGGCGCGTCGCGGCGGCATCTCAGCACCGGCCTGCGCTCGCTCCTGCCGGCGCAGGATGCGCCGCCGGCGCGGCTGCGGTCCATCGGACGCATCCTGCCCGGGCAGGCCGAGGTGGCCGCCAACCCGCGCGCTCGCTCGGCCGTGCTGCGCGTGGCCGAGCGCGCCTGAACCCAACGCACCGATCCGGACAGGCCTCTCTTCCTTCATGGCGCGCGTCAATTTCCTCGTCGGCCTGCTGCTTCTCGTCGCTGCGCTGTCACTGGTCACCTCGCAACACCGGGCCCGCAAGCTCTTCATCGAACTCGAGCGGGCCCAGGCCGCCAGCCGCCAGCTCGAGGTCGAGTGGGGCGAGCTGCGGCTGGAGCAGTCGCAGCTCGCCAAGCATTCGCTGATCGACGCATCGGCGCGGCGCGACCTCAAGATGACGGCGGTCGCGCCCACGCGCACGCTGTACCTGTCGTCGGTCGGCGACGCGGCCGCTGCGCGCGCCGCCGAGGCCCGGGCCGCTGCGCAGTCGTTGTCCGTTGCACCGATCGCCCGGGCGAGCGTGCAACTGATCGCGCCCTCGGCCGCCCGGGAGACCCGCTGATGGCCCGCCCCGCACGCACCGTCGCGTTCACCACCAATCCGCTGCTCAAGGTCAAGCTGCCGGCCTGGCGGTCGCAGGTCGCCGTGATGGTGCTGGCGCTGGCCTTCGGCGCGCTGGTGGCGCGCGCCGTCTGGCTGCAGGTGGTGACCGACGACTTCCTCCAGCGCCAAGGCGAGTCGCGTTACGCCCGCACGCTGGAGCTGCCGGCCACCCGCGGCAAGATCATGGACCGCAACGGCACGGTGCTGGCCACCAGCCTGCCGGCCAAGGCGATCTGGGCCATTCCCGAAGACGTCGAGGCGCCGCCCGAGAAGCTCGCCGAGCTCGCCCGGCTGCTGGGCGTCTCGCAGAAGGAGCTGCGCGCCAAGCTGTCCGCCGAGGACCGCAAGTTCGTCTACCTGCACCCGCAAGTCGAGAGCGCCGTGGCCGAGCGCATCGCGGCCCTGGACATCACGGGCATCCACCAGCGCCGCACCTTCAAGCGCTTCTGGCCCGAGGGCGAGACGCTGGCGCACGTGGTCGGCTTCACCAACCAGGACGGCCTGGGCCAGGAAGGCATCGAACTCGCGCAGCAGCAGGGGCTGTCCGGCCGTCCCGGCAGCCGCCGCGTGATCAAGGACCGCCTGGGGCGGGTGATCGAGGACGTGCGCGCGGTCAACGAGCCGCACGACGGCCGCGACCTGTACCTGTCCATCGACACCAAGGTGCAGTACCTGACCTTCAACGCCGTCCGCGACGCCGTGCAGACGCACCGGGCCAAGGCCGCGGCGGCCGTGGTGGTGGACGTGCAGACCGGCGAGGTGTTGGCGCTGGTCAACCTGCCGACCTACAACCCCAACGAGCGCGGCCAGCTGACCGGCGCGCAGCTGCGCAACCGCGCGCTCACCGACACCTTCGAGCCTGGCTCGACGATGAAGGCCTTCTCGATCGCGCTCGGGCTGGACAGCGGCAAGTTCAAGCCGGACACCGTGATCCAGACCGCGCCGGGGCGGCTGACCATCGGCTCGGCCACCATCGGCGACGCGCATCCGCACGGCGCGCTCACGGTCGAGCAAGTGCTGCAGAAGTCGTCCAACGTCGGCACCGCCAAGATCGCGTTGGCCATGCCGCCGCAGCGCATGTGGGAGATGTTCGCGGCCTCCGGCTTCGGCCAGGTGCCTTCGATCGGCTTTCCGGGGGCCGTGGCCGGGCGGCTGCGGCCGGCCAAGAGCTGGCGGCCGATCGAGCAGGCGACGATGTCCTACGGCCATGGCATCTCGGTGTCGCTCATCCAGATGGCGCGCGCCTACACGGTGTTCGCGCGCGACGGCGACATGATCCCGCTGACCTTCCAGAAGAGCGAGCAGACGGCGGCGGGCGTGCAGGTGTTCAAGCCCGAGACGGCCCGGGCCGTACGCCACATGCTGGAGCTGGCCGCCGGCCCCGAGGGCACCGCGCCGCAGGCGCAGATCCCCGGTTACCGCGTCGCCGGCAAGACCGGCACCGCGCACAAGCTGGTGGGCGGGCAGTACGCCAACAAATACGTGGCCAGCTTCATCGGTTTCGCGCCGGCGTCCAATCCGCGCGTCGTCATCGCCGTGATGGTGGACGAGCCCAGCGCCGGCAAGTACTACGGCGGCCTGGTCGCGGCGCCGGTGTTCGCCAAGATCGCCGCCGACGTGATGCGCGCGCTGCGCATCGAACCGGACGCGCCCTTCCAGCCGCCCGTCATGCCTGCCGTTCCCGTGCAGGAGAGCACCTAGATGCACGTGGGCCACCGGGACGCCGGCACGGGATTGCCGCTGCCGCCGACCGCGCTCGCCGCGGTCCAGTGGCTGCGCGCGCGCCTGTCGTCCGATGCCGCGTTGGCGGCCGACAGCCGTTTCGTGCGCGCCGGTGACGCGTTCCTGGCGCATCCGGGCGAGCGCGGCGACGGGCGCGCGTTCATCGCGCAAGCGGTCGCCGCTGGCGCGGCCGCCATCGTGCACGAGCGCGCCGGCTTCGCCCCCGACGCCCGACACGACGTGCCGCACTTGGCCGTCGACGGACTGCGTGCGTTGGCCGGCCCGATCGCCGCCGCGTGGTCGGGCGACCCGAGCGCCCGGCTTCGCGTGGTCGCGATCACGGGCACCAACGGCAAGACCAGCTGCGCCCAGTGGCTCGCCGAGGTGCTCGGCGCCAGCGGCCGCCCCTGCGGCGTGGTGGGGACACTCGGGCCGTGGGGCCTGACGACGCCGGACCCGGTCACCCTGCAGCGCGCCTTCGCCGGCTTCGTCCAGCAAGGCATGACCGCCGCGGCCATCGAGGCGTCGTCGATCGGCTTGCATCAGCAACGGCTGGCCGGGACCCGCATCCGCACCGCGGTGTTCACCAACCTCACGCGCGATCATCTCGATTACCACGGCGACATGGCCGCCTACGCGCGCGCCAAGGCGATGCTGTTCGCTTGGCCGATGCTCCAATCGGCCGTGGTCAACGCCGACGACGCCCATGCGCCCGAGATGCTCGCCCCCGTGGCCGCGGGCGTGAACCGGATCGCCTTCACGCTGCAGGCGCCGCGCTCGGCGCTGGCGGTCGACGGCTGGCTGCGCGCGACGCGCGTGGCGCACCTGGCCGCGGGCACCGCGATCGAGATCGACGGCGACTTCGGCCGCGGCACGGTCGAGATCGCCGCCATCGGCCGGCACAACGCGCAGAACGCCCTGGCCGTGCTGGGCGCGGCGCTGGCCGAAGGCGTGCCGATGGATGCCGCGCTGTCGGCCTTGGCGCGGATCGCGCCGGTGCCGGGCCGTCTGCAGCCGGTCGTGGTCGAGGGCGCGCCGCTGGCCGTCATCGACTACGCGCACACGCCGGACGCGCTGGCCAACGCGATCGGTGCGCTGCGTCCCCTGGCCGACGCGCGCGGCGGGCGGCTCTGGTGCGTCTTCGGTGCCGGCGGCGATCGCGACCCCGGCAAGCGGCCCCTGATGGGCGAGGTGGCCGAGCGGCTCGCCGATGTCGTGCTGCTCACCAGCGACAACCCACGCAGCGAATCGCCGCAGGACATCCTGTCGCAGATCGCGCAGGGCATGCGCGCGGCGCCGCACGCCATCGAGCCCGATCGTGCCGCCGCCATCACGCGCGTCGCCCAGGAAGCAGGCCCGGCCGACGTGCTGCTCGTCGCCGGCAAGGGCCATGAGGACTATCAGGAGGTCGCCGGCCGAAAGCTGCCGTTCTCCGACGTCGAGGTCGCCCATGCGGCGCTTCGCGACGCGACTTCGAGGAAGCAAGGGATGTTCAGCTTGAAGGAGGCGGCTGCCGCGGTCCGCGGGGCGCGTCTCATCGGCGACGGCGCGACCGTCATCACCGGCGTGTCCACCGATACGCGCACCGTGGCGGCGGGTGAACTCTTCGTCGCGTTGCGCGGAGAGCGCTTCGACGGCCATGCCTTCGTGCCGCAGGCGCGTTCCGCGGGCGCCGCCGCGTCGCTGGTCGACCATTGGCCGCTGGCGTCCGTGCCAGCGGACGATGGCGTGCAGGCAGGCATGCCCGCACTGGTCGTGGAAGACACGCTGGCCGCGCTGGGCGAGTTGGCGCAAGCGTGGCGGGCGCGCTTCGCGTTGCCCGTCATCGCGGTGGCCGGCAGCAACGGCAAGACGACCGTCAAGGAGATGGTCGCCTCCATCCTGGCGGCCGCGCACGGCGAGGCCGCGCGCCTGGCCACGCGCGGCAACCTGAACAACGAAATCGGCGTGCCGCTCACGGTGTTCCGCCTGCGGTCTTCGCACCGTGCCGCAGTGCTGGAGTTGGGCATGAACCATCCCGGCGAGATCGCCCGGCTGGCACGCATCGCGCGGCCCACGGTGGCCCTGGTGAACAACGCCCAACGCGAGCACCAGGAATTCATGCAATCGGTGGAAGCGGTCGCGCGCGAGAACGGCGCGGTGATCGAAGCCTTGGCCGCCGACGGCGTGGCGGTCTTCCCCGGCGACGACGCGCATGCCGAAGTCTGGCGGGCCCTGGCCGGGCCGCGTCGGCGCGTGGAGTTCGGGCTGGACGCGCGGCTGGACGTGTCGGCCGCGCCGGATGCGCGGCCGGAAGGCTTCGAGATGCGGCTGCCCGGCGGCGTCGCGATCCAGGTCGCGCTCTCCATCGACGGCAGCCACAACGTGCGCAACGCGCTGGCCGCGGCGGCTGCCGCGCACGCCGCGGGCATCGCCTCGGCCGACATCGCGGCGGGCCTCGCCGCCTTCCGGCCCGTGGCCGGGCGGCTGGTGCGCGGGCGCGCGGCCGGTGGTGCAGCGCTGATCGACGACACGTACAACGCCAACCCGGATTCCGTGCGCGCCGCCATCGACGTGCTGCACGCCCATCCGGGAACCGGCGTGCTGGTGCTGGGCGACATGGGCGAAGTGGGCGAGCGCGGCCCCGAGTTCCATCGCGAGGTCGGTGCCTACGCACGCGAACGCGGCGTGTCGCACCTGCTGGCGATGGGACCCCTGGCACGCGAGGCGGTCGCCGCCTTCGGCACGGGCGCCGAGCACTTCGACGACGTCGCGCCGCTGGCGGCACGCGCCGCGTCGCTTGCGCGGCCGGGCGCGACGGTGCTGGTCAAGGGCTCGCGCTTCATGCGCATGGAGCGCGTGGTCGCGGCGTTGGCCGTGCAGGGAGGCCACTGATGCTGTTGTGGCTCACCCAATGGCTGGCCGCCAACGACGTGCGCGGCTTCCAGGTGTTCCAGTACATCACGCTGCGCGGCGTGATGGCCACGTTGACCGCGCTCTTCCTGGGCCTGCTGGCCGGCCCTCGCGTGATCCGGCGGCTCACCGCGATGAAGATCGGCCAGGCGGTGCGCAGCGACGGGCCGCAAACCCATCTCATCAAGACCGGCACGCCGACCATGGGCGGCGCGCTGATCCTCATTTCCGTGGGGTTGTCCACGCTGTTGTGGGCCGACCTCGGCAACCGCTTCGTCTGGGCGGTGCTGCTGGTGACGCTGGGCTTCGGCTGGGTAGGCTGGGTGGACGACTACCGCAAAGTGGTGCACCGCGATCCCAAGGGCATGTCTGCCAAGGAGAAATACTTCTGGCAGACCACGATCGGCGTGGTCGCGGCGGTGTACCTGGCGTTCGCCGTGCCGGCCGAGACCAACGCGCAGGCGGTCGAGCTCTTCACCCGATGGGTGATGGGTGGCTTCACGGGCATCACGCTGCCTTCCAACGCCGACCTGATCGTGCCCTTCTTCAAGAACGTCGCCTACCCACTGGGCGTGTTCGGCTTCATCACGCTGACTTACCTGGTGATCGTGGGCACCTCCAACGCGGTGAACCTGACCGACGGCGCCGACGGCCTGGCGATCATGCCGGCCGTGCTGGTGGCGGGCGCGTTGGGCGTGTTCGCCTACGTGACCGGGCGCGCGGACTTCTCCCGCTACCTGCTATTCCCCCACATCCCGGGGGCGTCCGAGCTCATCGTGATCTGCGGCGCCATCGTCGGCGCGGGGCTGGCCTTCCTGTGGTTCAACGCCTACCCGGCCCAGGTGTTCATGGGCGACGTGGGCGCGCTGGCCATCGGCGGGGCATTGGGCACCATGGCCGTGATCGTGCGCCAGGAGATCGTGCTCTTCATCATGGGTGGGGTCTTCGTCGCCGAGACGCTGTCGGTGATGCTGCAGGTGGTGTGGTTCAAGTACACGAAGAAGCGCTACGGCGAGGGCCGGCGCATCTTCCGGATGGCGCCGCTGCACCACCATTTCGAGGTGGGTGGCGTCAAGGAGTCCCAGGTCGTCGTGCGCTTCTGGATCGTCACGATGATGCTGGTGCTGTTCGGCCTGTCCACGCTGAAGCTGCGGTGAGCATGGACACGACCGACCGCTTCGATTGGCCGACCGCGGCCCGCATGGCCCAGCTGCGCGCGCAGGCCGTCCAGGCCGCGCCGGCGCCGGTGCCACGCGGCCCCGAAGGCGCCGACCCGGCCCTGGCCGGGCGCCGCGTGCTGGTCGTTGGCCTGGGCGACTCGGGCCTGGCGATGGCGCGCTGGTGCGCGCTGCAGGGCGCCGCCGGCATCACCGTCGCCGACACCCGCGCTTCGCCGCCACGCCTGGACGAGTTGCGCGCCGCGCTGCCGCAGGCGCGCTTCGTGGCCGGCCCGCTGGACGCGGCCGCTGCCGACGCGCTGCTCGACGGCGTCGACCTGGTCGCCTGGAGCCCCGGGCTGTCGCCGGTGGCGGGCGACACCGCCGCGCTGCACTGGGCGTGCGGCATGCGCAACGTCCCGGTCGAGGGCGAGCTGACGCTCTTCGCCCGCGCCTTGGCCCACTTGCGCCAAGCGCGCGGCTACGCTCCCAAGGTGGCCGCCATCACCGGCACCAACGGCAAGACCACCACCACCCGGCTGCTGGGGCACCTGTGCGCCGCGGCCGGATGGCGCGCGGCGGTGTGCGGCAACGTGGCGCCCGCCGCCCTGGACGCGCTGCGCTGCGCGCTGGAGGCCGATGCGCTCGGCGAGCCGATGCCGCAGGCCTGGGTCATCGAGCTGTCGAGCTTCCAGCTCGCGCTGGCCGACGGCTTCGCGCCCGACGCCGCCACCATCCTCAACATCAGCCAGGACCACCTGGACTGGCACGGCACGCTGGACAGCTACGTCGCGGCCAAGCAGCGCATCTACGCCGAGCCCGCCTTCTGCGTCCACAACCGCGCCGACCGCGCCACGTTGCCGCCGCGCGATCGCCGCGGCGCCTCCTTCGGCACCGACGAGCCGACCGAGCCGGGCGGCTTCGGGCTGGTGCACGACGGCGGCCTGCGCTGGCTGGCCGAAGCCGTGGTCGACGAGACCGCGCTGGTCGGCCGGCGCCGCAAGGGCGCGCCGCTGCCGGTGCGCGTGCGTCGGTTGATGCCGGCCGATGCGCTGCGCATCCGCGGCGGCCACAACCACGAGAACGCCTTGGCCGCGCTCGCGCTGGCACGCGCGATCGGGCTTCCGATGGCGCCGCTGCTGCACGCGCTGCGCGACTACGCGGGCGAGCCGCACCGCTGCGAATCGGTGGCCGTCATCGACGATGTCGAATGGATCGACGACAGCAAGGGCACGAACGTGGGCGCCACGGTGGCGGCCCTGGACGGCCTGGGCAAGCGCTGCGTGCTGATCGCCGGCGGCGACGGCAAGGGCCAGGATTTCTCGCCGCTGGCCGAACCGGTGCGCCGGCACGCCAAGGCCGTGCTGCTGATCGGCCGTGACGCGCCGGCGCTGCGCGCCGCGCTGCAGGGCACGCCGGTGCCGCTCGAAGACTGCGCCACGCTGGAGGCCGCGGTGACGCGGGCCGCCGCGCTGGCCGACACCGGCGACGCGGTGCTGCTGTCGCCCGCCTGCGCGAGCCTGGACATGTTCCGAAACTACGCCCACCGCGCCGAGGTGTTCCGCGCCGCGGTCACCGAACTGGCCCAGGAGGCCGGGCAGCCATGCTGAGCCTCCGGCTGCCCCGCTTGCGCGACCGCGCCGCGCCCCAGCCCCGGGCCACCGTGGCCGAGTACGACGCGCCGCTCGTGTTCGTCACGATCGCGCTGTTGCTGTTCGGCCTGGTGATGGTGTATTCGGCGTCCATCGCGCTGCCCGATTCGCCGCGCTTCGCCAACTACAAGCCCACGCATTTCCTGACGCGCCACGCCTTCGCGCTGGCGCTGGGCGGCCTGGTGGCGCTGGGGGCCTTCGCCGTGCCGATCAAGGTGTGGCAGCGGCTGGCGCCGGTGCTGTTCGTGTTGGGCCTGGTGATGATGGTCGTGGTGCTCATCCCCGGCATCGGCAAGTCGGTCTATGGCGCGCGCCGCTGGATCCCGCTGGGGCTGCTGAACCTGCAGCCCTCCGAAGTGCTCAAGCTCTTCGTGGTCCTGTACGCCGCCGACTACACGGTGCGCAAGCAGGAATGGATGCATCGCTTGCTCAAGGGCTTCGTGCCGATGGCGGCGGTGATGATCTTCATCGGGGCCCTGTTGCTGCTGCAGCCCGACATGGGCGCCTTCATCGTGATCGTGGCGATCGCCATGGGCGTGTTGTTCCTGGGCGGCATCAACGGGCGGATGTTCTTCGGGCTGTCGGCGGGGCTCGTGGCCATCTTCGCGGCCATCATCTGGACGAGCCCGTGGCGGCGGGCGCGCATCTTCGCTTACCTGGACCCGTTCTCCGAGGACAACGCGCTGGGCAAGGGCTACCAGCTGTCGCACTCCCTGATCGCCTTCGGCCGCGGCGAATGGTTCGGCGTGGGGCTGGGTGGCAGCGTCGAGAAGCTGCACTACCTGCCCGAGGCGCATACCGACTTCCTGCTGGCCGTGATCGGCGAGGAACTCGGCCTGGTCGGCGTGCTGGTGGTGGTGCTGCTGTTCTGGTGGCTGGTCAAGCGCGCCTTCGAGATCGGGCGCCATGCCATCGCGCTGGAACGCTACTTCGCCGGCCTGGCCGCCAAGGGCGTGGGCCTGTGGATCGGCGTGCAGGCCTTCATCAACATGGGCGTGAACCTGGGGCTGCTGCCGACCAAGGGCCTGACGCTGCCGCTGATGAGCTACGGGGGCTCCGGCATCCTGGTCAACTGCATCGCGATCGCGCTGCTGGCGCGCATCGACTTCGAGAACCGACGCCTGATGCGCGGGGCCAAGACATGAGCGGCCGCACCGCGCTGATCATGGCCGGCGGCACGGGCGGGCACGTCTTCCCGGGTCTGGCCGTGGCGGCCGAGCTGGCGCGACGCGACTGGCGCGTCGTTTGGCTGGGCAATCCCACGGGCATGGAGGCGCGACTGGTGCCCCAGCACGGCATCCCGATGGAAGCGCTGCGCTTCGGCGGGCTGCGCGGCAAGGGGCTGGTCACCAAGCTGCTGCTGCCGCTGAACCTGCTGCGCGCCTTCGCGCAGTCGATCGGCGTGCTGCGCCGCGTGCGTCCCGCCGTGGTGCTGGGCCTGGGTGGATACATCACCTTCCCGGCGGGCATGATGAGCGCGCTGCTGGGGCGCCCCCTGGTGCTGCACGAGCAGAACTCGGTGGCGGGGCTGGCCAACAAGGTGCTCGCCAAGGTGGCCGACCGCGTGCTGGTGGCCTTCCCGGACGCGCTGCCCGGCGCCCTGTGGTGCGGCAACCCGGTGCGGCAAGAGCTCGCCGCGCTGCCCGAGCCGCAAGCCCGCTACGCGGCGCGCAGCGGCCCGCTGTCGATCCTGGTGGTGGGTGGCAGCCTGGGCGCGCAGGCGCTGAACGACACCCTGCCGCGCGCGCTGGCGATGCTGCCGGCGCAGGACCGCCCGCGCGTGGTCCATCAGTCCGGCCGCGCGCACATCGACACGCTTCGGGCCGCGTATGCCGCCGCGGGCGTCGATGCGCAGGCGGTGGACTTCATCGACGACATGGCGGCGGCCTACGCGGCGGCCGACCTGGTGGTGTGCCGCGCCGGCGCCATGACCGTGTCCGAACTGGCCGCGGCGGGCGTGGCCTCGGTGCTGGTGCCCTTTCCGCACGCGGTGGACGACCACCAGACCGGCAACGCGCGCTTCCTGGTCGACCGGGGCGCGGCGCTGCTGGCGCCCCAGGCCACGCTGACCGCCGAAGCCCTGGCCGGCACGATCGCCTCCCTGGACCGGACGCAGCTGTCGCAGATGGCGCAACGCGCCCGCGACGCCGCCCGGCTGGACGCCACCGCACGCGTGGCCGACGCCTGCGAGCAGGCCGCGCGCGGGCAAGATGCCCGCCGCGACGACAAGAACGAGAAGGCATGAAGCACAAGGTCAAACGCATCCACTTCGTCGGCATCGGCGGCTCCGGCATGAGCGGCATCGCCGAGGTCCTGCTGAACCTGGGCTACCAGGTCTCCGGCAGCGACCTGGCCCCCGGGACGGCCACGCGCCGGCTGGCCGAGCTGGGCGCCCAGGTGCGCATCGGCCACGACGCCGCGCAAGTGACGGGCGTCGATTGCGTGGTCGTGTCCACGGCCGTGCGCGCCGACAATCCCGAGGTGATCGCCGCGCGCGCCGCGCGCATCCCGGTGGTGCCGCGCGCCTTGATGCTGGCCGAGCTGATGAAGCTCAAGCAGGGCATCGCGGTGGCCGGCACCCACGGCAAGACCACGACCACCAGCCTGGTCGCCAGCGTGCTGGCGGCCGGCGGCCTCGACCCGACCTTCGTGATCGGCGGCCGCCTGGTGTCGGCCGGCGCCAATGCGCGCCTGGGCGGCGGCGACTGCATCGTGGTCGAAGCCGACGAGTCCGACGGCTCCTTCCTGAACCTGTCGCCGATGATCGCCGTAGTCACCAACATCGACGCCGATCACATGGAGACCTACGGGCACGACTTCGCGCGGCTGAAGCAGGCCTTCGTCGAATTCACGCACCGGCTGCCCTTCTACGGCGCTGCGGTGCTGTGCTCGGACGACACGCACGTGCGCGAGATCATGCCCTTCGTGTCCAAGCCGGTGCTGACCTACGGCTTCGGTGCAGACGCGCAGTTCCGCGCCGTGGAGCCGCAGCCGATGGACGGCCGCATGCGCTTCACGGTGCTGCGCGAGGACGCGCCGCCGCTGCCGCTGGAGTTGAACCTGCCCGGCCTGCACAACGTGCTCAACGCGCTGGCCGCCGTCGCGGTGGCCGATGAGCTCGGCGTGCCGGACGACGCGATCCGCGCCGCCTTCGCGGAATTCCGCGGCGTGGGCCGGCGCTTCCAGCGCTATGGCGACCTGCCCGCACGCGACGGCGGCCGTTTCACGCTGGTCGACGACTACGGACATCACCCGGCCGAGATGGCGGCCACGATCGCCGCCGCTCGCGGCGCGTTCCCGGGCCGTCGCCTCGTGCTCGCCTTCCAGCCGCACCGCTACACCCGCACGCGCGACCTGTTCGAGGATTTCGTCAAGGTGCTGTCCACCACCGATGCCTTGCTGCTGGCCGAGGTCTATGCCGCGGGCGAGCCGCCCATCGTGGCCGCCGACGGCCGCTCGCTGGCCCGCGCGGTGCGGGTTGCCGGCCGGGTCGAGCCGGTCTTCGTCGAGGACGTGGCGCAGATGCCCGACGCGGTGCTGGACGCCGCGCGCGACGGCGACGTGGTGATCACCATGGGCGCGGGTTCGATCGGTGGCGTCCCCGCCCAGTTGCGCGAGGTGGCCCATGGTTGAGCCCACCCCCACGGCCGAGCGCGCGTCCATGAACGAACGCATCCAGCAGGCGGCCGCGGCCGCGGCGATCGAACCGGCCGCCATGGGCAAGGTCGCCGTCCTGATGGGCGGGCGTTCGGCCGAGCGCGAAGTGTCGTTGATGAGCGGCGAGGGCGTGCTGGCGGCACTGAAGGCGCGCGGCGTGGACGCGCACGCCTTCGACCCGGCCGAGCGCCCCCTGGACGATCTCTCCCGCGACGGCTTCGGGCGGGTCTTCATCGCGCTGCACGGCCGCTATGGCGAGGACGGCACGGTGCAGGGCGCGCTGGAACTGCTGGGCATCCCCTACACCGGCAGCGGCGTGCTGGCCTCGAGCGTCGCCATGGACAAGGCGTTCACCAAGCGCGTGTGGTCCACGCACGACCTGCCCACGCCCGGCTTCCTGCTGGCGCGCAGCGCCGCCGACGTGACGGCCGCGGTGGACCGCTTCGGCCTGCCGCTGGCGGTCAAGCCCTCGCGCGAAGGCTCGTCGATCGGCTTCACCAAGCTCACCGAGCGCGCCCAGGCGGGCGCGGCCTTCGCGCTGGCGGCGCGCCACGACGAGGTGCTGTGCGAGCAGTTCGTCGCCGGGCGGGAGCTCACCATCGCCATCCTGGGCACGGGCGCTTCGGCGCGCGCGCTGCCGGTGATCGAGATCGTCGCGCCGGCCGGCAACTACGACTACCAGAACAAGTACTTCCGCGACGACACCCGCTACCTGTGCCCCGCGCCGCTCGACGAAGCGACCGCGGCCCACGTGCAGCGCATCGCCCTGGACGCCTACCGCGCGCTGGGCTGCGAGGGCTGGGCGCGCGCCGACGTGATGCTGGGTCATGCGTCGGGCGCGGCCGAAGAGGCCGCTTACCTGCTCGAGATCAACACGTCGCCCGGCATGACCTCGCATTCGCTGGTGCCGATGGCCGCGCGGGCCGCGGGCCTCGACTACGAGTCGCTGTGCCTGACGATCCTGGCGGGCGCGTCGCTGAAGACCGGGAGGCCGCGCGCGTGAACCCGTGGCACAACGTGCGCCTGCTCGACACGATCGCCAACGCGATGTTGGCGCTGGTGGCGCTCGCCGTGCTGACGGGCAGCGTGTGGTGGCTGGCGCACCGCCCGATGTTCACGCTGCGGGCCGTGGTGGTGGAGGCCGCTCCGGGCCATTCGCTTCGCCACGTGGACGCGGTGCCGCTGCGCGCGTTGGGGCTGCGCCGCCTGCAGGGGAACTTCTTCACGGTGGACCTGTCGCAGGTGCGCGCCAACATCGAGCAGGTGCCCTGGGTGCGCCGGGCCAGCGTGCGCCGTGTCTGGCCCAACGGGCTGCTGGTGGCCATCGAGGAGCACAAGCCCTTCGCCGCCTGGGGCGACGGCCGCTTCCTCAACCCGCACGGCGAGCTCTTCGCGGTCAACGAGGAAGAGGCCGAAGAAGACGGGCCCCTGCCGCAGCTGTCCGGTCCGCCCGACAGCGAGCGCGAGGTGCTGCGCAAGTGGCGCGAGTTGGCCGAGCTGCTGGCGCCGCTGGGCGCCAAGCCGCGCGCGTTGGCGTTGTCGCCGCGCCAGGCCTGGAGCGCCGAGCTGGACAACGGCATGTCGCTGACGCTGGGCCGGGACCAGGGGCTGCCCACTCGCGAGCGCGTCGAGCGCTTCGTGCGCGCCTGGCCGGAGCTGTCGGCGCGCGTGGGCGTGCAGCCGGCCAGCGTGGACCTTCGCTATCCCAACGGTTTCGCGATCCGGCTGGCGGAGGCGTCGGCGTCGGCCGGTGCCGCGTCGTCCGGCGCGGCCAAGGGTGCCGCCACCGCGCGCACCCGCACACAACAGAAGCCGGCCCGCGCGCAAGCGCAGCCGCCGGCGCGCGCCTCGGCCGCGGCCGGCAAGGGCCGCGCCCAGAACGACAAGAAGCAGCAGCGATGACCAAGGACAGCAAGGACCTGATCATCGGCCTGGACATCGGCACCTCGAAAGTGGTGGCGATGGTGGCCGAGATGATGCCCGACGGACGATACGAGATCATCGGCCTGGGCCAGCACGCCTCCAGCGGGCTGAAGAAGGGCGTGGTGGTGAACATCGAGACCACGGTGGCGTCCATCCAGCGCACGCTGGAAGAGGCCGAGCTGATGGCCGATTGCAAGATCCGCAATGTCTTCACCGGCATCGCCGGCAGCCACATCCGCAGCTTCAATTCCAGCGGCATGGTGGCGATCAAGGACAAGGAAGTCACCGACACCGACGTGGCGCGGGTGATCGAGACGGCCAAGGCGGTCAACATCCCCACCGACCAGCAGATCCTGCACGTGCTGCCGCAGGAATTCATCATCGACGGCCAGGAAGACATCCGCGAGCCGATCGGGATGAGCGGCGTGCGCCTGGAGGTGCGGGTGCACATCGTCACGGGCGCGGTCAGCGCCGCGCAGAACATCATCAAGTGCGTGCGCCGCTGCGGGCTGGAAGTGCAGGACCTGATCCTGCAGCCGCTGGCCTCGTCCATGTCGGTGCTGACACCCGACGAGAAGGAGCTCGGCGTGGCGTTGGTGGACATCGGCGGCGGCACCACCGACATCGCGATCTTCACGGGCGGGGCGATCCGCCACACCGCGGTCATCCCGATCGCCGGGGACCAGATCACCAACGACATCGCGATGGCGCTGCGCACGCCGACGCAGGACGCCGAGGAGATCAAGATGCGCCACGGGCTGGCCAAGCAGGTGCTGGCCGATCCCAACGAGCGCATCGAAGTGCCGGGCATCGGCGAGCGCGGTCCGCGCACGCTGACGCGCCAGGCGCTGGCCGCGGTGATCGAGCCGCGCGTCGAGGAGCTGCTGTCGCTGGTGCAGCAGGTGATTCGTGAATCGGGCTACGAGGAGCTGCTGTCCTCGGGCGTGGTGATCACCGGCGGCACGTCGCTGCTGCCGGGCGTCGTCGAGCTGGGCGAGGACATCTTCCTCAAGCCTGTGCGCGTCGGCATGCCGTCGTATTCGGGCGGACTTTCAGACGTGGTGCGCAGCCCGCGCTTCGCCACCGCGATCGGACTGCTGGAAGAAGCGCGCCTGCAAAGCATGCGGGGCAAGAAGGTCGCGGAACAGTCGGGCTCCTTCAAGGAGACGCTGCGCCGCATGAAGGATTGGTTCTTGGGCAATTTTTGAGATCGGCCGGGCGCGGGCGGGGGTCGGCGCGCGGATCGCTAGTCGCATATCGCTAGGAGGAAAACAAAATGACGTCGTTCGAAATGGTGGAAGAGGAAATCGAAGGGGCCGTGATCAAGGTGATCGGCGTGGGCGGCGCGGGCGGCAACGCGGTCAACCACATGATCAACCGCGGCGTGCAGGGCGTGGACTTCGTCGCGGTCAACACCGACCGCCAGGCGCTGAACCGGTCGCTGGCGACCACCACGATCCAGCTGGGCGAGCAGGGCCTGGGCGCGGGCGCCAATCCGCAGGCCGGCCGCGCGGCCGCCGAGGCCGAGGCCGACCGGATCCGCCAGATCCTGCAAGGCGCCAACATGGTGTTCCTGACCGGCGGCATGGGCAAAGGCACCGGCACGGGCGCCTCGCCCGTGGTCGCGCAGATCGCCAAGGAGCTGGGCATCCTGACGGTGGGCGTGGTCACCAAGCCCTTCGACTTCGAGGGCTCGAAGAAGATGCGCATCGCGGAAGAAGGCCTGGACCAGCTGGTGCAGCACGTCGACAGCCTGATCGTGGTGCTGAACCAGAAGCTCTTCGACGTGATGGACGAGGACGCGTCGCTGGAAGACGCCTTCAAGCGCGCCGACGACGTGCTGCACAACGCGGTGGCCGGCATCGCCGAGATCATCAACGTGCCCGGCCTGATCAACGTCGACTTCGCCGACGTGAAGACCATCATGGGTGAGCAGGGCAAGGCGATGATGGGCATCGGCGAGGCGGCCGGCATCGACCGCGCCCGTCTGGCGGCCGAGCAGGCCGTGGCCAGCCCGCTGCTGGACGGCGTCGACCTGTCGGGCGCCCGCGGCGTGATCGTCAACATCACGGCCAACCGCAGCCTGAAGCTGCGCGAGACCAACGAGGTGATCAACACGATCAAGGCGTTCTGCGCCGAGGACGCGACGATCATCCACGGCACGGTCTTCGAGGAGTCGATGGAAGACCGCCTGCGGGTCACCGTGGTCGCCACTGGCATCGGCCGGCCGTCGCGCAAGCCGCAGCTCGTCGTGCACCAGGAGCCGGCGCGCATGACCGGCACCGACGATGTGCCCCAGATGCAGCGCGGCGGCACCAACTACCAGGACCTGGACAAGCCGGCCATCTGGCGCAACCCGCGCCAGGACGCCGCCGCGCGCGTGGCGGCCCTGGAGGAGAAAGGCATGGAACGCCTCGACATCCCGGCGTTCCTGCGTAAGCAAGCTGACTGAATGGCGGCACTGCCGCCAGTCAGCTTGCGCCGATTGATTCCGGAGCACTGCTCCGGATCGGCTTGCGCGGACTGATGCCCCACCGCCCGGCCCCGGCCGGGCCGTCAGCGGGAAAGCCCGCCGAACGTTAAAATCGAGAGTTGGGCTTCGGCCCACCACGCAGGCAGGGCCCGCAGCGCGCAGCGCCCGGGTGGGGATCCGCGGCGCCTGTCGCGGACCTTGAAATGACACCAAGGAGAGTCTTCGAAATGGCGATCAAAGTCGGCGACCGCGTGCCCGAGGGCACGCTGTTCGAGTACGTCGAGGTCGAGGGCAACGGCTGCTCCGTGGGGCCCAACGCGTTCCAGGTCGCGGACTTGGTGCGTGGGAAGAAGATCGCCGTGTTCGGCCTGCCGGGCGCCTTCACGCCCACCTGCTCGGCCAAGCACGTGCCCGGCTATGTCCAGGAAGCCGAGGCGTTGCGCGCCAAGGGCGTGGACGAGATCTGGTGCGTGTCGGTCAACGACGCCTTCGTGATGGGCGCCTGGGCGCGCGAGCAGGGCACCGCGGACAAGGTGCGCATGATGGCCGACGGCAGCGCGGACTGGACCCGGGCGCTCGGCCTGGAGCTGGATCTCACCGCCCGCGGCATGGGCGTGCGCTCCAACCGTTATTCCATGCTGCTGGACGACGGCATCGTCAAGCAGCTCAATGTCGAGGGCCCCGGCAAGTTCGAGGTCAGCGACGCGCAGACCATGCTCGGCCAGCTGGCGGCCTGAACGGTCCGGCGTCCACGCAAGCCAAGGACACGCATTCCATGCTGAGGCAACGCACGATCCGCGAGTTGGTCCGCACCACCGGCGTGGGCCTGCATTCGGGCCAGCGCGTGGAGCTCGTGCTGCGCCCTGCCGCGCCGGAAACGGGCATCGTCTTCCGGCGGGTCGACCTGGCCGAGCCGGTGGAACTGCGGGCGCAGGCCGACCTGGTGAACGACACCCGCATGGCGTCGACGCTCGTGGCCGACGGCGGCGCTGCGGGCCCGGTGCGCGTGGCGACGGTCGAGCACCTGATGAGCGCGCTGGCCGGGCTGGGCATCGACAACCTGCACGTGGACGTCGACGCGCCGGAAATCCCGATCCTGGACGGCTCGTCGGGCTCGTTCGTGTGGCTGATCCGCTCGGCGGGCATCGTCGAGCAGCGCGCGCCGAAGCGCTTCATCCGCGTCACCGCCCCGGTGGAGGTGCGCGATGGCGACAAGTGGGCGCGGCTGGAGCCGCACGACGGCTACCGGCTGCGCTTCTCGATCGACTTCGGCCACCCGGCGATCGACGCCACGGGCCAGGCCTACGAGATCGACTTCGCCGAGACGTCCTACGTGCGCGAGATCGCCCGGGCGCGCACCTTCGGCTTCATGCAGGACGTGGAAGCCATGCGCTCGCGCGGGCTGGCCCGCGGCGGAAACCTGGACAACGCGATCGTGATGGACGAGTACCGGGTGCTCAACAGCGATGGGCTCCGCTACGACGACGAATTCGTCAAGCACAAGATCCTCGATGCGATCGGCGACCTGTACCTGGTGGGGCGCCCGTTGCTGGCGTCGTACGCCGCGCACAAGTCCGGCCACGCCATGAACAACACGCTGCTGCGCGCGCTGCTGGCCAACCGCGCCGCGTGGGAAGAGGTGACCTTCGAGGAGCGGGCCAAGGCGCCGCGCGCTTTCTCGTTGGATTGGGCGACGGCTTGATGCCGCGCCGGTCCGGCGACTGACCCGCTCGCCATGGCGCGCGCCTTCCTCTTGTTGTACGGCCTGGGCGTGATCGGCTTGGTCGGCGCCTATCTGCGCACCGGCGACCGGCGCTGGTTGCGCTGGTCGGGCCGGCTGCTGGTGGCGGGGCTGGTGGCGGCGCTGGTCTTTTTCGTGGTGCTGGCCATCCAGCAGTGGTGAGCTAGCGGCCTTCGTCCGTCGCGGTCTTGGCGGTCGGCGCCGCGAGCACGGCGCCACCCCCGCCGCCCCCGCGGCGCGGCCCCCCGAGGCCGGCACGCAGCTTCCCGATCAACGGCCACACCAGCATCACCAGCGCCAGCGTGGTCAGCGTGCCCACCAGCGGGTTCGCCCAGAAGATGCCCAGGCTGCCCTGCGACAACAGCATGGATTGGCGGAAGCTGGATTCCGCCATGTCGCCCAGCACCAGCGCCAACACCAGCGGGGCCAGCGGGTAGCGCAGCTTCTTGAACAGATATCCCACCACGCCGAACACCAGCATCATCACCACGTCGAACATCGACGAGTGGACCGTGTAGGCGCCGATGGCGCAGATCACGATGATCACCGGCGCGATCACCGAGAACGGGATGCGCAGGATGGCCGCCCACCACGGCACCGTGGTCAACACCACGATCAGCCCCACGATGTTGCCCAGGTACATCGACGCGATCAGGCCCCAGACGAAGTCCTTCTGTTCGATGAAGAGCATCGGCCCGGGCTGCAGGCCCCAGATCAGGAGGCCGCCCAGCAGCACGGCCGCCGTGGGCGAGCCCGGGATGCCCAGCGTGAGCATCGGCAGGAGCGCCGAGGTGCCGGCCGCGTGCGCGGCGGTTTCCGGGGCCACCACGCCCTCGATGCGGCCCTTGCCGAAGCTGGACGGATCCTTGGCCATGCGCCGCGCCATGCCGTAGCTCATGAAGGACGCGGGCGTGGCGCCGCCGGGCGTGATGCCCATCCAGCAGCCGATGGCGGTGGAGCGGATGAAGAGCTTCCAGTGCGTCAGCAGTTCGCGCCAGGTCTGCAGCACTACCTTGGTGGAGATGCGCGCGCTCTTGCCCTTGAACGACAGGCCTTCCTCCATGGTCAGCAGGATCTCGCCGATGCCGAAGAGGCCGATCACCGCGATCAGGAAGTCGAAGCCCTTCAACAGCTCGGTCTGGCCGTAGGTCATGCGCAGCGTGCCGGTGACGCTGTCCATGCCGACCGCGGCCAGCGCGAAGCCCAGCATCATCGCCGCCAGCGTCTTGGCGGGCGGCTCCTTGCTCATGCCCACGAAGCTGCAGAACGTGAGCAGCTGCACCGCGAAGAACTCCGCCGGCCCGAACTTCAACGCGAACTTGGCCAAGAGCGGCGCGGTGAAGGTGATCAGCAGCACCGCGAACAGCGCGCCCACGAAGGACGAAGTGAAGGCCGCCGTGAGCGCCTGCGCGGCGCGCCCCTGCTGCGCCATCGGGTGGCCGTCGAAGGTGGTGGCCACCGACCAGGGCTCGCCGGGGATGTTGAACAGGATGGAGGTGATCGCCCCGCCGAACAACGCCCCCCAGTAGATGCAGGACAGCATGATGATCGCCGAGGTCGGGCTCATCGAGAACGTGAGCGGCAGCAGGATGGCCACGCCGTTGGCGCCCCCCAGCCCCGGCAGCACGCCGATCAGCACGCCCAGCACGATCCCGATCACCATGAAGCCGATGTTGGGCAGCGTCAACGCGACGGCGAAGCCGCCCGCGAGGTCATTCAGCTCCTGCATGCGCGTCTCCCGGGACGGATCGCAGCGGTGTTGGGATCAGGAAGAATCAGTGGAACGATCAGAAGCCGAGCATCCGCTCGATCGGCCCCTTGGGCAGCGGCACGAGGAACCAGCGCTCGAACACGAGGAACGCGACCAGCGGCACGCCGAAGGCGATCGCCGCGGTGGCGGGCAGCCGGTAGCGACCGTGGCGCAGCATGAACCACGCGATCAGCGCGGCCGACGCGACGTAGATGCCCACCAGGCCGATCGCGGCCACGTAGAACACCAGCGGCACCAGCATGGCCGCGACCAGCCGCAACTGGGACCGATCGGCGAAGGGCTCGGCCGGCTCCCCCCGGCCGCGCAGCGCGCCGACGAGGATGAAGGTCGCGGCCGCTCCCAGCAGCAACCCGATGTAGAAGGGGAAGTAGCCCGAGCGCGGGCCGTCGTCGGCCCAGCCGATGCCCACGCGCAGGCTGTCGACCACCACCAGCGCGGCCAGGACGAGCAGCAGGAGCGCGACGCCGACCTCGGGCCAGAAAGCGCGGATGGCGTCGCCACCGCCTTCGGGAGCGGGTGCGTCGGCAGGGGATGCGGGCACGGCTTGCGTGTCGTGGGCGGCGCTCATTCGGGCGGGCTCCTCACTGGGCCATGAAGCCCGCTTCCTTCATCAGGACGCGGTGCATCTGCTCGTTGCGGCCCAGCCAGTCGAAGAACTCCTTGCCGGTCAGCGAGGTCTGCTTGAACGCACCCTTGTCCATGAACTCCTTCCACTCGGGCAGCGCACGCACCTTGTCCAGCAAGGCGACGTACCAGGCGACCTGCTCGGGCTTGACGCCGGGCGCCATGAAGATGCCGCGCAGCATCAGGTAGTCGATCGGGATGCCGGCCGACGGGCAGGTCGGGATGTCGGCCCACGCCTGCGTGGTCGTGAGCTTGGTCTTGTAGGGCATGCGCTCCTTGTCCATCACGCACAGCGGCCGCAGCTTGCCCGCGCGCCAGTGCGACTCGGCCTCGATCGGATTGTTGACCGTCGCGTCGATGTGCTTGCCGACCAGTTGCACCGCCACGTCGCCGCCGCCCTTGAAGGGGATGTAGGTCATCTTCTTGCCGGCGGCTTTCTCCAGCATCACCGAGATGATCTGGTCCTCCTGCTTGGAGCCGGTGCCGCCGATCTTCAGCGTGTTGGGCGGCTGCGCCCTGAGCGCGTCGAAGAAGTCTTTGGCCGTCTTGTGCGGGGACTCCTCGTTGACCCACAGCACGAACTGGTCGAGCGCCAGCATCGACACCGGCGTCAGGTCGCGCCAGTTGAAGGGCACCCCGGTGGCCAGCGGCGTGGTGAACAGGTTGGACAGCGTGATGACCATCTTGTGCGGGTCGCCCGTGGCCGACTTCATCGCGAGGAAGCCCTCGGCGCCGGCGCCACCGGATTTGTTCACCACCACGATCGGCTGCTTGCTCAGGTTGTGCTTGGCGACCACGCCCTGGATGAAGCGCGCCATCTGGTCGGCGCCACCACCCGTGCCCGCGGGCACCACGAACTCGATCGGCTTGGACGGCTCCCAGGCCTGCGCCTTGGCCGGTACGGCATGCAGCATGGCCGCGGCCGCGGACACGAGCACGGCGGACCGCAGCAGGAGCCGACGCGCCGCGGACGGCTCGCGCGACGGTTGAATCGGAGCGGTGAGCGGAAGCGGCATGACGCAAGTCTCCGTGGACGGGGATTCGACGTGGTGCGATGGGTGCCGGCGTGAAGCGCAGGAATCGACCCACGGCCGGCCGCGGGCGCCTGCCGCGGGGCGGCCCGTAGGGGCCGATCGGCGGTGCAGCGACCTTAACGTCAATCTGTCTAGGACAACAAGCGAAAGTTGCTTATTTTTCAGGCAGCGGGCGGGCGTTTCGCGATGTGAAAATTGGCCTGCGCAACAGCGTTCGTGCCGGCGTCAGCGCCCGCTGCGATGCCGTCTCAGCAACCGCGCCAGTGCCTCCTTCATCGGGCCTTCCTCGCTGGACCGCGCCAGGTCGTCGAGCGCGTCCAGGCCCTGGGCGGGAATGGGTGGCTTGATTCGGCGGGGCGGCCGGTCGGCGAAGCGTGGAGGCTGCGTCCGGATGTGGAAGCGTTCGATGGCCCAGCCCTCGGCCTGCAGGCGGGCGCGCAGCGTGGGCTCCATCTGGCGCAGCTTGGCGGCCGCGGCCGCGCCGGGCGCGGTGACGGTGGCCACGCCGTCGGCCAACGCGATGGCGGTCAGGCGCAGCGTGCCGCCCGTGGCGGCGTCGATGGCGCGCTGCAGGCCGACGAGCCGGGCGTTGCGCGCGGTGGCTTCACGCAGCGCATCGTTGGCGCCCAGCCAATCGGCGGCGGTCCTGGGCGCCCGGAAGGCTGGAGGACGGCTCATTGGTGCATGCTAACATCGAGGATTCCCCTGAAAGGGGGCTCAACCGGTGCCTTTGGTCTTGCACGGCACGCTACCGGCGCGTTTCCGGGTCCCACCGGGACGGGCCCGACTCGGATGATCCAAGGTTTCCTCACCCGGATTTTCGGCAGCCGGAACGAACGGCTGCTGCGCCAGTACCGCCGCAGGGTCGGCGCGATCAACGCGCTCGAGCCGCAGTTCTCGGCCCTGGACGACGCCCAGCTCGCCGCCAAGACGGACGAGTTCCGGGCCCGTGTCGCCAATGGCGAAGCGCTGGACGCGCTGCTGCCCGAAGCCTTCGCCGTCTGCCGCGAAGCGGCCCGCCGCTCGCTGGGGATGCGCCACTTCGACGTCCAGCTGATCGGCGGGATGGTGCTGCACGACGGCAAGATCGCCGAGATGCGCACCGGCGAAGGCAAGACGCTGACGGCCACGCTGCCCGTGTACCTGAACGCGCTGGCGGGCAAGGGCGTGCACGTGGTCACGGTCAACGACTACCTCGCCAGCCGCGACGCGGCCTGGATGGGCAAGGTCTACCGCTTCCTTGGCCTGACGGTGGGCACCATCGTGTCGCAGCAGCCCACGGACGAGAAGCGCGCCGCCTACGCCGCCGACATCACGTACGGCACCAACAACGAGTTCGGCTTCGACTACCTGCGCGACAACATGGAGTACCGCGTGGAGGACCGCCGCCAGCGCGCCCTCCAGTACGCCATCGTCGACGAGGTCGACTCGATCCTGATCGACGAGGCCCGCACGCCGCTGATCATCTCGGGCCAGGCCGACGACCACACCGACCTCTACCAGAAGATCGACGCGGTCCCCAAGCAGCTGAAGCCCATGGCTTCGGAGCCCAAGACCAACGAGCCGGACCCCGAGGGCGACTACTGGGTGGACCTGAAGGCCCGCCAGGTGCAGCTGTCCGAAGCCGGCCACGAGCGGGCCGAGCAGATCCTGGGCGAGATGGGGCTGCTGGCCGAGGGCGCGTCGCTGTACGACTCGGCCAACATCGCGCTGATGCATCACCTGATGGCGGCGCTGCGCGCGCACACGCTCTTCCACCGCGACCAGCAGTACGTGGTGCAGAAGGGCGAAGTCATCATCGTCGACGAGTTCACCGGGCGCCTGATGCCGGGCCGCCGCTGGAGCGAGGGCCTGCACCAGGCCGTCGAGGCCAAGGAGCGTGTCCAGATCCAGGCCGAGAACCAGACGCTCGCGTCCATCACCTTCCAGAACTACTTCCGCATGTACGGCAAGCTGGCCGGCATGACGGGCACGGCCGACACCGAGGCCTACGAGTTCCAGGAGATCTACGGCCTGGAGACCGTGGTGATCCCCACGCACCGGCCGATGGTCCGCAAGGACCGCCAGGACCAGGTCTTCCGCACCGACCGCGAGAAGTTCAACGCCATCCTGGCCGACATCCAGGACTGCCAGTCGCGCGGCCAGCCGGTGCTGGTGGGGACCACGTCCATCGAGAATTCCGAGCTGCTGTCGGGGCTGCTCGCCAAGGAGAAGCTCGAGCACCAAGTGCTCAACGCCAAGCAGCACGCCCGCGAAGCCGAAATCGTCGCGCAGGCGGGCCGGCCCAACATGATCACCATCGCCACCAACATGGCGGGTCGCGGCACCGACATCGTGCTGGGCGGCAACATCGAGAAGGACGTCGACGCGCTGCGCGCCGACGAATCCGCGCCCGAGGACGGCAAGCAGGCGCGCATCGCGCAGATGCGCGCCGAGTGGCAGCAGCGCCACGACCAGGTGATCAACGCCGGCGGCCTCTACATCATCGGCACCGAGCGCCACGAGTCCCGCCGCATCGACAACCAGCTGCGCGGCCGCGCCGGCCGCCAGGGCGACCCGGGCGGCTCGCGCTTCTACCTGTCGATGGACGACCCGCTGCTCAAGATCTTCGCGGGCGATCGGCTCAAGGCGATCATGGACCGCCTCAAGCTGCCCGAGGGCGAGGCGATCGAGGCCGGCATGGTCACGCGCGCCATCGAGAGCGCGCAGAGGAAGGTCGAGGCGCGCAACTTCGACATCCGCAAGCAGCTGCTGGAGTACGACGACGTCGCCAACGACCAGCGCAAGGTCGTCTACCAGCAGCGCAACGTGCTGCTGGAGAGCACCGACGTGTCCGATCAGGTCAAGGAGCTGCGCCACGGCGTGTTCACCGACCTGTTCCGCGCCCACGTGCCGGCCGAGAGCCTGGAAGAGCAGTGGGACATCGCCGGGTTGGAGCGCGTGCTGGCCGACGAATGGCAGATGGAGGTGCCGCTGGCCAAGATGCTGGCCGAGAAGCCCGACATCTCCGACGAGGACCTGATGGGCGCTGTCATCGCCGCGGCCGACGCCACGATCGACGCCAAGGTCGAGATGGTGGGCAAGGAAGGCTGGGGCGGCTTCGAGCGCAGCGTGATGCTGCAGTCGATCGACACCCACTGGCGCGAGCACCTCGCGGCGCTGGACTACCTGCGCCAGGGCATCCACCTGCGCGGCTACGCTCAGAAGAACCCCAAGCAGGAATACAAGCGCGAGGCCTTCGAGCTCTTCCAGCTGATGCTGGACGCGATCCGCAACGACGTCACGCGCATGCTGATGACGGTGAAGATCCAGTCGCCCGAGCAGGCCGAGGAAGGGACGCGAGCACCGCTCGAGTCCCCGCCCACCCCGCCGTCGTACACCAACGTCAGCTACACGCACGCCGACTTCGCCCAGGCGGCCGCCGCGGCCGAATCTTCCGATCCCGAGGCCATCGCGCTGGCGCTGGCCGGCGCCACGGAAGGTGCCGCGGACGGCGCGGCGCTGCAGGCCGCCAGCCGGGCGAGCGCGGGCGGTCCGGACGGCGAGGGCGACGCGCAACAGCCTTTCCGCCGCTTCGGCGACAAGGTCGGCCGCAACGACCCGTGCCCCTGCGGGTCCGGACGCAAGTACAAGAACTGCCACGGGAAGCTGGCCTGAGGCCGGCCAGGGCGGCACGCACCCTGGCCGCCCACGAAGCGCGCGAGGGCAAGGACGGCGAGCCCGGCACCAGCGAGCCGTTGCCGTGGCTGGGGCGCCTGATCGGGCGCAGCCGGCTCATCGTGCTGTTCGCGGTGGTGGCCGTGCTGCTGGTGGCGTTCTCGCTGTTCCTGCTGGGCACCGTCCAGGCGGCCTTCGGCATCTGGCGCGCCTGGTCGTCGGTCTTTGCCGGCGAGCTCAACTTCGTCGACATCACCGTGCAGTTCCTCGAGATCGTCAGCACGATGCTCAAGGCGGTGGTGTTCTACCTGATCGGCGTGGGGCTCTACAGCCTGTTCATCGCGCCGCTCAACGTGGCCGTGTCGCTGGGCGTGGAAACGCTGCACGACCTGGAGTCCAAGGTCGTCAACGTGGTCGTGGTGATCATGGGCGTGACCTTCCTGGAGCACTTCATCCGCTGGAAGGATCCGGTGCAGACGCTGCAGTTCGGCGGTGCGCTGGCGTTGGCGGTGGGCTCGCTGGTGCTGTTCCAGCTCTACAGCCACCGTGCCAAGGAAGCGCAGAAGTCGCACGGGCCGGACGTGCAGGCGCGCGCCAAGCGCGACATGTTCGAGCGCGACCACGAGAAGCACACCATCCAGCCCGACGAGATCCATCCGCCCGACGGCATTCCCGAGGCCGCCAAGACCGAGGCCGCGACGGGGCGCCAGGCGCCGCCGCCCCGCTAGAATCGCCGCTTGTCACGTTCGAGGCGTTCGCACAGGGCCATGCCAGTCAACCTCACCGTTCCCCAGGAAAGCGACGTCCACCCGGTCGCGGGCGTCGACATCGGCGTGGCCATGGCGGGCATCCGCAAGGCCGATCGCCGCGACCTCACGTTGATGCGACTGGCGCCCGGTGCGCGCGCAGCGGGCGTGTTCACCCGCAACCGCTTTTGTGCCGCGCCGGTGGTGCTGGCGCGGGAGCACCTGCAGGGTGCGCAGCAGGCCGGCGGCATCCGGGCCTTGGTGATCAACACGGGCAACGCCAACGCCGGCACCGGGGCCACGGGCCTGGCCAACGCGCACGCTACCTGCGTGGCGGTGGCCGAGCTGCTGGGCTGCGCGCCCGCTCAGGTGCTGCCCTTCTCCACCGGCGTGATCCTGGAGGAGCTGCCCCTGGCGCGCGTGGTGGCGGGGCTGCCCGCGGCGCGTGACGGCGCGGCGGGGACCGGCTGGCTGGCGGCGGCCCACGGCATCATGACCACCGACACGCAGCCCAAGTGCGCGTCGCGCCGGGCCGTGATCGACGGCCGGCCGGTGGTGGTCACCGGCATCTGCAAGGGCGCCGGGATGATCCGCCCCAACATGGGCACCATGCTGGGCTTCGTCGCGACCGACGCCGACGTGCCGCAGCCGTTGCTGGAGCGCTGGGTGCGCGAGGCGGCCGACGCCAGCTTCAACCGCATCACCATCGACGGCGACACCTCCACCAACGACGCCTTCGTGCTGATCGCCACAGGGCAGGGCGGCCTGGCGATCGACGAGGCGCAGGCGGGCGCTGCCGCGGCCGCCGGGCCTGTCGAGGCTGCCGCGGCCCTGAGGGCGCTGATCGTCGAGGTGTCGACCGAACTGGCCCAGATGATCGTGCGCGACGGCGAGGGTGCCACCAAGTTCATCACGGTGCGCGTCGAGCGCGCCGGCACGCCCGACGAAGCCGCCGCCGTGGCCTACGCGATCGCGCATTCGCCGCTGGTCAAGACCGCGTTCTTCGCCTCCGACCCCAATCTCGGGCGCATCCTGGCCGCCATCGGCTACGCCGGCATCGACGACCTGGACGTGCAGGGCGTGGACGTCTGGCTGGACGACGTGCACGTGGCGCGCGCCGGCGGGCGGCACCCCGCCTACCGCGAGGAGGACGGCCAGCGCGTGATGAAGCAGGCCGAGATCACGGTGCGGGTGTCGCTGGGCCGCGGCGAGGCCGCCACCACGGTCTGGACCTGCGACCTGTCGCACGACTACGTGTCGATCAACGCCGACTACCGTTCCTGAACCACCGCGCCCGGGCGACGCCTTGAAAGAACAGACCGAGCAGGACATCTCGCGACTGGCTTCGCGCATCGACGACTTGGCCGAGCAGCTGTCGCGGCTGCTGCCGGTGCCCGCTACGCCCGACTGGGAGGCGGCGGTGGCCTTCCGCTGGCGGCGCCGCCGCACCGCCTTCGGCACGCACGGCGCGCTGGTGCCGGTGCGCCACCTGTCGACCATCGCCCTGGGCGACCTGAAGAACGTCGACGAGCAGCGCGACGCGGTCGAGCGCAACACGCGCCAGTTCGTCGACGGCCTGCCGGCCAACAACGTGCTGCTGACCGGCTCGCGCGGCACCGGCAAGTCCAGCCTGATCAAGGCCTGCCTGAACGCCTACGCGGGCCGCGGGCTGCGGCTCATCGAAGTCGACAAGGACGACCTGGTCGACCTGCCCGACATCGTCGACCTCGTGGCCGAGCGGCCCGAGCGCTTCGTGGTGTTCTGCGACGACCTGTCCTTCGAGGAAGGCGAGCCCGGCTACAAGGCGCTCAAGACCGCGCTGGACGGTTCGGTGGCCGCCCAGAGTGACAACGTGCTGATCTACGCGACCAGCAACCGGCGCCACCTGATGCCGGAATACATGCGCGAGAACCTGGCGGCCAAGCACCAGGAGGACGGCGAGATCCATCCGGGCGAGACGGTCGAGGAGAAAATCTCGCTGTCCGAGCGCTTCGGCGTATGGGTGTCGTTTTGGCCGTTCCGCCAGGACGAGTACCTGGCGATCGTGGGGCACTGGCTGGCGCACTTCGGCTGCGACGCCGCAGGCGTGGCGGCCGCGCGCGGCGACGCGCTGCGCTTCGCGCTGGAGCGCGGATCGCGCTCGGGCCGGGTGGCGTGGCAGTTCGCCAAGGATTGGGCGGGGCGCCACGGCGAGCCCGGGTGAGCGTGCCCGACGCGGCGGGCGGCACGCGCTGGACCGAAGTGGCCGTCGGCATCCCGATCCGCGCCGATGGCGCCGTGCTGCTGGCGCAGCGTCCGCCCGGCAAGCCCTACGCGGGCTGGTGGGAATTCCCCGGCGGGAAGGTCGAGCCCGGCGAGTCGGTCGGGCAGGCGCTGGCGCGCGAGCTGCACGAGGAGCTGGGCATCGACGTGGACGAGCAGTCGCCTTGGCTGGTGCGGCATCACGTCTACCCGCACGCGTCGGTGCGGTTGCACTTCCGGCGCGTGACGGGTTGGCGCGGCGAGCCTCGCGGCCGGGAGGGGCAGCGCTTCGCGTGGTGCCCGCCGGGTCGCATCGACACGGCGCCGCTGCTGCCGGCGGCCATTCCGCTGCTGGGGTGGCTGCGGCTGCCTCCGGTGTACGCGATCACCCATGCCTGGCCGTCCGGGGGAGGGCCGACGGCCCGACCGGCTGAACCGAGCCTACTCGAAGCGGGCGGCTCGAGAGCGGCCGATCCCGAGGCGGCCTTCCTGGCGCGCCTGGAAGCGGCGCTCTCCGACGGCCTGCGGCTGGTGCAGCTCCGCGAGCCCGACATGCCTGCCGAGCGCTTCGAGCGGCTCTTCTACGCCGTACGCGGCGCGTGCCGGGCCGCAGGCGCGTCGCTGCTGGTGTCGAGCGCGCATCCGACGTCGTTCTGGCGTGCGACCGACGGCGTGCACTTGCGGTCGACCGAGTTGATGGCGCTGGATGGGCGCCCCGCGGGTGCCCGGCTGGTCGGGGCGTCCTGCCACGATGCCGGAGAACTCGCGCAGGCGGCCCGGATCGGCTGCGATTTCGCGGTGCTGGGCCCGGTGCGTCCGACCGCGTCGCACGCGGGTGCGCCGGGAATGGGTTGGGACCGGTTCGAGGCCCTGGTCGCGCGGGCCGAGCTTCCGGTCTATGCGCTGGGCGGACTGCATGCCGGAGACATCGCGTCGGCACGGCAGCGTGGCGGCCACGGGGTGGCGATGATCCGAGGCGCCTGGGGCAAGCGCGGTTCCTGACCGGACCGCCGAAGCGGCCTCAGTCTCGACGTCCGGGCTGCCCGGAGGGACCGCCCTCCGGGCCGAGCGAAGGGTCGTCCAGCGATTCTCCGGGCACGGCGTAGCGCTCGCTGGCCCAGGCGCCCAGGTCGACCATCTTGCAGCGCTCGGAGCAGAAGGGGCGGAACTTGGAGGCTGGCGTCCATTCGACGCTGCGTCCGCAGGTGGGACAATCGACGACGGTAGGCATGCGGTCTGGTGAGGCGTGAGGCGCGCGGGGCAGCCACTCGAGACGCCACAGTCTACCGGGACCGCCGGGCGGCCACCGGCGCCTCGCCGGCTCAGAAGTTGCAGAGCGTCAGGTCGAAGGGCACGTCGCCCTCCACAGGCCGCGGCCGCAGGTCGCCGCCCTGGGTGGTGAAGCGGATCCAGAGTTGGTACTTGTTGGCGCTGATCTCGGGGATGGCGCCGTCGTCGGCCGCCACGCGGATCTGCAGCAACTGGTACTGCTTGCCGCCCAGCACCTGCTGGAAGCTGCCCTGCTGGGCCACCAGCACCGAGCGCTGGCCGCTTTCGCGCAGCAGGCGCAGCACGATCCTCAGCGAGTCGCGCAGCGGCGTGAAGGGCGACACCCAGCCGTCGATGTCGACCAGGCGCGCCTGCGCGGGCCGGTGCAGCCAGGCGTGGTAGGACGGCAGGTCGAACTCGCAGGCGCCACCGGGGATGATGGTCCGGCTGCGGATGCTCATCAGCCATTCGTTGTCGCGCAGGTGCTGCCCGCTCTTGCCCGCCACGGTGGACAGCTGCTGCCAGGCTTCGTCGATGCCGGCCAGCACGCGCGATAGGGCGTCGCCGGACACCTCGGGCGCGTCGCGGAAGCTGAGCAGCGTCTGGCGCTGGCGCTCGAGCTCCTGGAGCAGGTCGGACTTCAGGTCGGCGCGCGAGGCGACGTCGAGGATCTCGAACAGCGTGGTGAGGGCGACGTGGTGCTCGTGCGGGTGCTCGCGCGAAACGAAGAACTGCAGCCGCTCGAACAAATCCTCGAGACGCAGCAGCGTGCGGACACGCTCGTTCAGTGGATATTCGTAGAGGATCAAGGACGAAGGCCGGAAAGCAGCGTCGGGCATTGTGGACCAAAGCCCTCGACGTGACAAACCGCGCCCGGGCGGCAAATCCGCTCGTCGCGGGCCGCTCGGGACGGCGCGCGGGGCTGCTTCGGCCGTCTCAGCCGGCCGGGGCGTCTGGCGATGCCCTGCCGGGGCCCGCCTCCCGGTTCGCCAGGGTCGCCAGATAGGCGCGGTGCAACCGCTCCACCTGTGCGCCCAGGGCGGAGGCCTCGCCGTCGTTGTCCACCACGTCGTGCGCACGCGCCAGGCGCTCGCCGCGGCTGGCCTGGGCGCGCAGGATCGCCAGCACTTGTTCGCGCGGAAGGTTCGAGCGCCGCTCGACTCGTTCGATCTGGCGCGCCTCGTCGCAGTCGACCACCACGATCCGGTCGACGCGGTCGGCCCAGCCGCCGGACTCGATCAGCAGCGGCACCTCCAGCACCACGTACGGCGCGCCCTGTGCGTGCGCCTGGACCACGCGGCGCTCGATCTCGGCGCGGATCATGGGGTGGAGGATCGCTTCCAGCCGGCGGCGTGCGTCGGGATCCTCGAAGGCCAGCGCGCGCATGCGGGCGCGATCCAAGCGCCCGTCCGGGGCGATGACGCCGTCTCCGAAGGCGGCCCGGATGGGCTCGATGGCCGCGCCGCCAGGCGTCGTCAACGAATGCGCGACCGCGTCGGCATCCACGCGCGCGGCGCCGCGCCGCTCGAATTCGGCCGCGACGCTGCTCTTGCCGCTGCCGATCCCGCCGGTCAGTCCCACCAGGAAGGGCCTGGACCCGCCGCTGCCGCTTCCGGGCGACGTCGGATGGTCCGTGGCGTCCACGCTCACGCGGCGATCCCGTAGATGGCGAGCAGCGGCTCGCGCAGGTAGAGGGCGAGCAGTCCGGCCCCCGCCAGATAGGGTCCGAACGGGATCGGCGTGGCGCGGCCGTGGCTGCGCAATACGATCAGGCCGACGCCGACCGCCGCGCCGACCACCGAGGCCAACAGGATGATGGCCGGCAGCGATTGCCACCCGAACCATGCCCCCAGCGCGGCGAGCAGCTTGAAGTCACCGTAACCCATGCCCTCGCGGCCCGTGGCCAGCCGGAAGAGCCAGTAGACGGACCACAGCGCCAGGTAGCCGGCCACCGCGCCCACGACCGCCGAAGGCAAATCCGTGAAGGTCCCCGTGCCTGGCAGGTTCACCAGCAGCCCGAGCCAGAGCAGGGGCAAGGTGAGGTCGTCCGGCAGCAGTTGGGTGTCCAGGTCGATGAAGGTGAGGGCGATCAGGAACAGCGACAGCACCGCGGCAGCCACGCCCGCCATGCCCGGCCCGAAGCGCCAGACCGCGAACGCCGCGGCGATGGCCGCCAGCAGTTCGACCAAGGGATAGCGGACCGGGATGGGTGCGCGGCAGCTCGCGCAGCGCCCGCGCAGCAGCAGCCAGCTGAGCACCGGAATGTTCTCGATCGCACGAATGCGGTGGCCGCAATGCGGACAACTCGAGCCCGGAACGACCAGGTTGTAGGGCGCTGCCTCGGGCGGCGCCGTGCCGGCCGTTTCGGCGGCCTGTGCTCGCCATTCGGCTTCCAGCATGCGGGGCAGCCGGTGGATCACCACGTTCAGGAAGCTGCCGAAGAGCAGGCCCAGGAGCGCGGCGACCGCGACCGAGCCGGTCGGGCTGAAAAGAAGTTGATCCACGTCTCTGTTGCGGAGCGCCGAGGGAGCGTCGAGCGGATGCGCACGTAAAGAAAGAAGAGCCGAGCCGAGTTTAATCGGTGCCTCGCGGCCCGCAGGTGACCGGTGATCGGATCCGGGCGGCTCGCGGTCAGGCGGCCGGGTCCGTCTCTTGCCTCGACAGCGGCACGGGCAGCCCGCTCCGGCCACGGCCCTACGTGCATCGCTCACGAGCGGGGCACGTTCGTTGCAAGGGCTGTTGCCACTGAATCCGTCCATCAATCCATCGCCGGGAGCAAAACGCTATGGCAGGTGAAGACATCAACCGCGACGGGTCGCCCCGCGCATTCGAAGGCGACTCCTCGGGCGGCTCGCCGCAAGCCAGGAGCGGCACGCAGCCGCAACGACCAACGTCATCCGCAGCGACCTCGTCGGCGTCTTCGAGCGTGGGCGCGACCTTGTCGTCCGCGGCGGACTCGGCCAAGGGCGCTGCGCGCGACGCGCTCGACCAAGCCAAGACCCAGGCCAGCGACATCGCATCGCAGGCCAAGCAACAAGCCACCGAGCTCGCGACTCAGGCCAAGGAACAGGGCCGGTCGCTGCTGTCGCAGCAGAAGGAAACGGCCGCCGGCCAGCTCGAGTCGATCGCGCAGACCGCTCGCAGCACGGCACAGCACCTGGAGAAAGAGAACCATGACCAGGTCGGGCGTTACATCTCGATGGCCGCCGACCAGGTCGAGCGCATCGGGCGGCAACTGCGCGAGAAGGACATCGACACGCTGATGCACGACGCCCAGGATCTGGGGCGGCGCGCACCCGGCTCGCTCTTCGTCGGCTCGCTGGTCGCGGGTTTCCTGATGGCACGCTTCCTGAAGGCGTCGGCCGAGCGTCGGGTGGCGGAGACGCCGCTGCTGACTTACGACGACCCGTATGAAGACGCGTCGATGGCCGGCATGGGCGCGGAATCGTCGATGGGTTCGGGCTTCCCGTCGGACACCGGCAGCTCGATGGGATCGGGCGCCAGCACGATCTCGGGTTCGACCCTGGGTACGGGTTCGACGTCGGCTTCCGGCTCTTCGCTCGGCTCCGGCTCTTCGCTCGGCTCGGGCTCCTCGCTCGGTAGCGGCTCTTCGCTCGGGTCAGGCTCCTCGCTCGGCGACAGCAGCACGCTGGGCGGCACCACCACCCCCGCGGCGCCCGCTTCGTCCTCGACGCCCGGCCCCAGCACCACCGGCACAAACCGCTAAGGAGACTTCGATGTCCGTGCCCGACAAGAACGACAAGTCGCTGGCCTCGCTGCTGTCGGACCTCAGCCGCGAGACCGTCGACCTGATCCAGAAGGAAATCGCGCTCGCCAAAGCCGAGATGTCGCAGAAGGTCTCGACGGCGCAGACCGCGGCGATCTCGATGGCGGCAGGCGGCGCGGTGGCCTTCGCCGGCGCCATCCTGCTGCTGATCGGCATCGCCAACCTGGTCGCCATGATCCTTCCGCCCGACATGGCGCCCTGGCTCGCACCGTTGCTGGTGGGCGCCATCGTGGCCGCCATCGGCTACGGAATGATCAAGGGCGGCAAGTCCAAACTTGACGCAGACAGCCTGACCCCGCATCGGACGATCGAGTCGCTTCAGCGCGACAAGGCCGTCCTCCAGGAGAAAACGCGATGAACGAACGCGACGCCGACAAGAGCCCCGAGCAGATCCAGGACGACATCGCGCACATCCGCGCGCAAGTCAGCTCGACCATCGATGCGATCCAGAACAAGCTCACGCCCGGCCAGATGATGGACCAGGCGCTGGACTACTTCCGCGGAAAGGGCAGCAGCAGCGGAACCACCATCAGCGGCGGCACCACGGCCAACCTCGGCGCGGTCGCCGACGGCGCCTCCGAGTTCGCCGCCAACCTGGGCAACGCGGTGCGGGCCAACCCGTTGCCGGTGGCCGTCATCGGCCTGGGCGTGGCCTGGCTGATGATGTCGAACCGCAGCGGCCCCTCGGTGCCGTACGACACGGTGACCGGGCCGCGCGGCAGCGCGCTGTACGGCCGCACCAGCCGCGTGTCGCGCCGCGACACGAGCGATGACGCGCTGTACGACAGCGACTACGACGAGAGCTACGCGGCGGCGACCGACTACGGTTCCGGCAGCGACGACTACGTCGGCACGAGCGCGACGTCCACCGACAGCGAGGGCGGCATGCTGAGCGGCGCCGCGTCGGCGGTGGGCGATGCCGGCCGCAACCTGCGTGACAAGGCTTCCGACGTCGCCGAGCGGGCACGCCAGGCGGCCGCGCGGGCCCGCGACCGCGTCAGCAGTGGCGCTCACCAGGCGCGCGACCGCGTCGCGAGCGGCACGCACTACGCTCGGGACCGCGTTTCCAGCGGCGCGAGCTACGCCGGGGACCGCGCCAGCCAACTGGCCGAGCGTTCGCGCGAGCAGTTCTACCGGGCCCGCAGCGGCGTGACGCAGATGGCCGACGAGCAGCCCCTGGTGATCGCGGCCTTCGGCGTGGCGATCGGCGCCGCGCTGGGCGCGTTGCTGCCGTCGACCCGCAAGGAAGACGAGTTGCTGGGCGAAAAGCGCGACGAACTGCTGCAGACGGCCAAGGAAACGGTGCAGCCGCATGTCGACACCATCAAGGAGTCGGCCACCCGTGTCGCCGAGCAGGCCAAGCAGGAGCTGCAAAGCGTGACGCAGACGGTCAAGGAGACCGCCAAGCAGGAATTCCAGACGGTGAAGGAAACCGCCAAGCAGGAATTCCAGCAGACCAAGGACAGTGTGACGTCCTCGATCGGCGCGAACACGGCGACGGGCTCCGGAGCGAACGCCGGCACCGGCGCTTCGGGCACCGGCACTGGCACCGGCACTGGCACCGGCACGACTACGGGTTCGACCGGTGGCATCGGCTCGAACATCGCTGGCGCGACGACTTCGGGTGGCGGCTCCACCAGCGTCGGCGCCACCGGCTCGACTTCGGGGGCACGCACGCCCTCGCAAAGCCTGGAGCATGCGCACGCGTCGTCTTCGACGACGACGAGCCCTTCGACCTCGGGTGGCTCGATCGATTCGACCCCGGATCGCGGCGGACGCCCGGTCTGAGGAATCGACGGTTAGTGGCCCGGCCGAAACGGCCGGGCCCCGAAAGCCGCGCATCACGATGCGCGGCTTTTTCTTTGGCTCAGCAGCCTGGCTCCAGCAACAAGCGCTTGGTGTTTCTCGACACGGGCTCGGGCCCGACGAACATGTCGAGCAGGGTGTCGACCAAGCTGGCGTCGTTGGACGCCAATACGCGCCGTCCATTGACGGAGACCGCCGTGCCGCGGCCTGGCGCGTGCGCGAACACCACGGAGTCGCCGCCCGACAGTCGCGCGTAGATCTCGCGCACCGCGCCGAAGACGTCCGGCGCGACGCCCTGGCGCAGACGGCGCTCCCAGGTCCCGGGCAGCTGGCTGGGCAGGTTGCCCTGCCATGTCACGTCGATGCGCACGGCCTTGGGCATGTGCGCGGAGATGGCGGCGTTGGGTGGGTGACCATTGTCGGGCAGGTACAGCGATACCGTGTAGCCGTCCATGAACAGGAGATTTCGTGCGGCGCACGCGGCCAACGGAAGCGTGGTCGCGTCGTGCAGGGCGAGCGTCTGCGGGGGGTTGGCCGGTGCGGCTGCGGCGGGTGCGGCGAGCACCGCGGTCAGCAAAGAGAGCGCAACGGCGCGTGAGCGGAAAGCCATCATCGACTCCATCGAGGGCTGGCCGGCATCAACCGTCGGCCTACCCTGGGGTACAAGCAAGACGCGTGACGCGCGGCGCCCGCCTGTCGGGGCGCCGAGCCAGAGGTCATGCAGGCGCGGGGCTGTCCGGTGCGGCCGCGGCCATTTGGACAGACGACGTCGCCCGTTGGCCAAGGGCGCCGCGCGACCGAGTCGTCGCATGAAGTGAGCGCTGGTGCGACGACCTCGGCGATCAGCAGGAGCATCACCCTCACGGAAGGGTGAGCGTACGCAGCTCCACAGCGGCTTCCTGGGCGCCGTGCAGGGCGGCGATGCGGCCGCGGTGCCGTCCGTATCGCTCTGCTTCGAACTCGACGACCACGAGACGGCTTTCGCCCGGCCTGAGGCTCGACAGGCGAACGGTGTAAGCGTTGCCGGCCGACGGCACGAACGACACGCCCGTGAATGCCGACAGGTAGCGGTGGCCGAACGCCACGTCGACGTGCTCGAGCACCTGGTCGGAGCGGTTGCCCACGCGCGCCGTGAGCGCCCGGCGGTCGTTTTGCCGCAGCACGGCCGGGTATTCGACCTCCAAGTCCAACGCTTGGCTTTGGGCCGAGACCCGGTCGATCTTAGGCCCGAGCAAGCCGAACGACGCGAGCACCGGAACGATGGCGACGATGCTCATGCCGACGACTTCGGCGGTGCGCATGCGCATGCGCAGGCGCGGCGCAATGGACGGCGGCTGCGGCGGCCGCGCGTTGTTCTCTGCCACGACGAGAGTCCCTCCTGGTCAGGGCCGTGCCCGCCCCGTTGCGAACGAAGCGCGACCTCACTGCCGCTCGGCGGAACCAAGTTCCACGCCCGCCTGTGCGGCCGGCGCGAGCGCGCCCGGAGCGGCCCACCAGCCACCGCGGCCGAAGTGCCGCCAGCAACGCAAGGACTCGGTTATCATTGCAACGATGCAACGATTGTTGCAAAGATGTTCCCGAGTCGGGAGGATGGGTGGACAAGGACCAGGTGCTCGGCGTCTTGGCGGCGCTGACGTCGGGCGTGCGGCTCGATGCTTATCGCTTGCTGGTGCCGCGCGGCCGGACCGGCATGGTGAGCGGCGAGATCGCCGCCGCGCTTGGGCTGCCGCTGACCAACACGTCGTTTCACCTCAAGGCCCTGGTCGCTGCCGGGCTTGCGACTGTCGAACAGGAAGGGCGCTTCCAGCGGTACCGCGCCGACATCCCCCGGATGCTCGCGGCGATCGCTTACCTGACCGAGAACTGCTGCGCCGACGATCCCGACGCCTGCCTTTCCATGCGCGAGCAGGTCCCCGGCATCCAAGCCGTGCTGTCGCCGGTCGGCTCCGCGGCTCGGACGGGCCGACGGTGACAGGCCCTGGAGCGCCCGATCATGGACACCGCCGATTTCGCCACGAAGGCACGCCCAGCGCGATGGCCTTGGTGGCTGGCGGCGGCCGCAGCCGGATTGTGGGCTTCCGAGCGGGCGGGGGTGCCGCTGCTCGCCTGGGGCAACGCGCAGCTGCTGCGGATGGACTGGCTGTCGGCGATCGTGCGTATCGCGGTCGAGCGGGGGCTCGGGCTTGCGGTCACGGAGCGGCTGGGGGGCAGCGTCCACTTCTTCGTGTACGACGTCACCAAGATCTTCATCCTGTTGTCGGTGTTGATCTTCTCGATCTCGTACGTCCAGAGTCATTTCCCGCCCGAGCGGACGCGCGCGATCCTCGGCCGCTTCACCGGGATGCGCGCCAACGCGCTGGCGGCCCTGCTCGGCACGGTCACGCCTTTCTGCTCGTGCTCCTCGATTCCGTTGTTCATCGGATTCACCAGTGCCGGTCTGCCGCTGGGCGTGACCTTCTCGTTCCTCATTTCCTCGCCCTTGGTCGATCTCGCGTCGATGGTGCTTCTGGCATCGATCTTCGACTGGCCGGTCGCTCTGGCGTACGTGGTGTGCGGTGTCGCGCTCGCGGTCGTGGGGGGAACATTGATCGGGCGGGCCGGCATGGAGCGCCACGTCGAGGCGTTCGTCTTCGCCGCACCGGCGAGCGGTGTGGAAGCCGATACGATGACGCGGCAGGACCGCCTCGCGTTCGCTCGGGGACAGGTGGTCGAGATCGTGCGGCGCGTCTGGCCCTACGTGATCGTCGGCGTCGCGATCGGCGCGGCCATCCACAACTGGATTCCGCAGTCTTGGGTGAGCGCCGCGCTAGGCGTGGACAAGTGGTGGTCAGTGCCGCTGGCCGTGCTGATCGGTGCGCCCATGTACGCCGACATCTTCGGTACGTTGCCGATCGCGGAGGCCCTCGTGGCGCGCGGCGTGGGGCTGGGGACCGCGCTCGCGTTCATGATGAGCGTGACCGCCCTGTCGCTGCCCTCGCTCGTGATGCTCAAGCGGGTCGTTCGCACGCCGCTGCTCGCCTTGTTCTTCGGGATCGTCACCGTCGGGATCGTGGCGACCGGATACGCGTTCAATGCGCTCGGGAGCCTTCTCGCTCGATGAGCGCTTCGCCCTGCCACGGGGCAACGGGAGGAGAAAAGCGATGGACGTGAAAGTGCTCGGCTCGGGATGCGCGAAGTGCCAGCGCACGGTGGCGCTGATCGAGGAGGTGGCCCAGGCGCGAGCGATGCCGCTCCAGGTGGACAAGGTCCAGGACATGCGGGCGATCGCTTCGTACGGCGTGATGAGCACGCCCGCGGTGGTGGTCGACGGGAAGGTCGTGCACGCCGGCAGCGTGCCGGGGCGCGACAAGATCGAAAGCTGGTTCGCGCCGCGCCCGTGACGCACCCGCCGCCAGACGGGCCCGCACCCGAGGCCGCCGTGACGCAGGCGCTCAACCGCGAGTGCTTCTGCGTCAGCCTGGACGACACGGCGCTCGCGCAGGCGCTCGACGCCGATCTCGGTGAACCGTCGCTCAGCGAGCTCGTGCGCAGCCGCTGCCCGACGCTCTACGCGGCGCGGCCGGTCTTCGTGGACGCGGCACTGCTTGCGCGCATGCAGGAGGTGGTGCAGGCGGTGGAAGCCGTCGTGGCGCTGCCCGCATGGCAGGAACACGTCCTGTCCGCCGCCCCGGGCATCGCCCGCGCCGACGCCATGGGGGCGCGTGGCGTCTTCTTCGGATATGACTTCCACCTGGCTGGCGACCAGCTCGCGCTCATCGAGATCAACACCAATGCCGGTGGCGCCCTGTTGAACGTGGCGCTCGCCCGGGCGCAACGCGCGTGCTGCCCGGCGGTCGAACCGTGGATGCCGACGCAGGAGGGTGTCTCCGCCTTCGAGCACGCGATCGTGGAGATGTTCCGCGCCGAATGGACTGCCCATGGCACGCGCGGTCCGTTGTCGAGCATCGCGATCGTCGACGATGACCCGCAGGGCCAGTACTTGTACCCGGAGTTCGTGCTCTTCCAGCGGCTCTTCGCACGTCACGGGATCGGTGCGGTCATCGCCGACCCTGCCGAGCTCGCCTGGCACGACGGGGCGCTGTGGCATGGAGCGCGCCGCATCGACCTCGTCTACAACCGGCTCACCGACTTCTACCTCGATGCGCCTGGATCCGCCGCGCTGAGGAACGCGTATCTCGCGCATGCGGTGGTCGTGACGCCGCATCCTCGGGCCCACGCCTTGTATGCCGACAAGCGGCATCTGGCGCTGCTGTCGAACCCCGAACGGCTGGCGGCGCTCGGTGCGCCGGAGCCCGTGCGCCGGCTCCTCTCGGCCCATGTGCCGCGCACCGAAGTCGTCGAGGCGGACCATGCCGAGCGCTTGTGGCACGAGCGCCGCGGCCTCTTCTTCAAGCGTGCGAGCGGCTTCGGCAGCCGCGCTGCCTACCGCGGCGACAAGATCACCCGCCGGGTTTGGCAGGAGATCGTCTCGAGCGGCGACTACGTGGCCCAGGCCTTCGCCGCGCCCGGTGAGCGGTGGATCGACGGTGACGCAGGCGAGAGCCGAGCGCTCAAGTTCGACCTGCGCGTCTACACCTACGCTGGACGGATGCAGTGGGCGGCCGCACGCCTGTACCAGGGGCAGACCACCAATTTCCGCACGCCGGGCGGGGGGTTCGCACCGGTCTTCACGACCCGTGTAGGAAGGCGCTGAACTCTGCACCAGCCATCGCATGAATACTAGGCCGCATGCATGGACAATCAGATACCTTGCACCAAGATAAAGCACCGAATCCTGCACTTCTTTGAGAGATGACGGAGCTAAGTTTTGCCACAGCCGGACTTTCACCCCGAACGCCGTCCACTTCGCGTCCTGCCGTGGTCGATCTCACCGTTTGCCGAGCAACCTCGCCGCGGAATAAACCCGTTGGAGGCTCGGAAATTCCGAATGGCTGATTACTTGACGCTAGGCCGACAGCGTGTAACTTAACTTGTGAGCTCAGGCCACGCGACAGTAGGCATACGGAAGTGGTTTTCCCCATAACACCGCAGCTCGGAAGCCAAACGCGGACTAAGTCGCTTTTCGAACCCGCGATAGAGTTTGCGGTGCTGGAAGTTGTCTCGCTCAAGCATTGCGGGTGCGAGTTGCCAATCGCCGCCACTCAACTGCGCCCACAACCAGGTTGAAGCATGCCAGTTGGAGGAGGTTAGCGGAAAACGATTCGCATCTCGCTGAATACATGCCCAGACGTCCGCTGGCAAACGCGTGAACTGTTGGAGCCGAGCGCGGCGCTCCGCAAAATCGACCTTACAATTGAAAGACGCAAACGCTTCAGCGACCGCATGAAGATGACGAGCAAATGCCGAATAGCCGCCTGTTTTCCGAAGTAAAACCACAAGGCCGCAGATGCTCGCGATGCTGCTCGCGATAGGGAGGTCGAGTAGTGCTGCAGCTTCCCGCCAACTATGGCGACCTGTCAGCTTGACAAGGGCGATCGCACAGAATCGTCTTATTGTGTTGGACCGGACGAGTGGAAAAAGACGGGCAAGATCTGAAGTAAAATACGCCTCGGGCAGAAGCTGTGGAACCTGTGCCGGACGGAACGCGTAATTGCCTCTCATGCGATTTGAGTTTGAGCGGACCCCAGCATCAATATCGAACGTCCTGCGACCCGCAAGTGTCCTGAACGCCAAATCCAGCCGAGACGAAAAGTGAAAAAATCTCGGCAAGGCAGAGAAGTTTTTCTTTTCAGTGCGGTCGGCTGCCGATCTGATTAAGGGTGCAAGGCGCTCCATGAGGGCAGTGTCGCTTGCTGTGCTCAAAATAGAAACAGATAAAGGAATGACAGCGGCCATCAACGCAGCGCTCGGTGGGGGTACGTTATAAATCCTCTTGAACTTTCCTGGGCGACCGTTCCTTTTCGCGTGATCGGTACTTTGTAGTGCGTCACGCGTTTCAATGTGGTGGCGCACTGCTTCGATCGCCAGGGGTGGAGCATCGCTGAATTCATCAATTTCAGCGCAGAAAAGCAGCAGTGCACATGCTGCCCGCACCTCAGACAGTTGCAACGCAACGTCGCGCTCACCAACTCGCTCCCCGTCATAGCCAAGTAGTCGATCGATCGTGCGTTGTGCGGTCAGCGTTTCCGGAAAAGCGAGCACGTCTGATGGCGACACGTCGCTCAACGGATGCCCACATAAACGACCGGGTCCCCCTCTGCTGATGCCGGCACGCCGTGGCTGGCAGTTGAAGCAGTGCAAGAGACGCGAGACGCTTTTAGTGCGGACCAGCCCGTTTGATTGCGTGTCGTATCCTATGCCCGGTCGGCGATGGCACGACGGGCACCGGTCGATCAGCAGAACCCCGTGCTGCAGGCAGGCAAAACTCCACGGCAGCTTCCATTTCAAGAGCCAAGCGCCGGAGTGCTCCTGCACGCAATGTGGGCAGTAGTGGGAGCCGCCGAAGTACGCCCATTGAGTGAGCGCCAGACGCGCCGTTGCCTTATTCAGCTTAGGATCAAAGCTGGAGAGATCTATCGCCTGCGGGGAGTAAGTTTCGAGCAGCATGCCCCGCGCGCGCTTGCTATCCAAACCAGTGCTCAAGCAGAAACGCTCGAGGTGAGATTCAGACATACCGACGCCGAAATTGGGAACCCTGACGGGTCCCCCAGCTTCAATTAGACCAACCGATTCGAGGATGGTCGCGAAAGGTACGTCGTTCGATGCGGATAGACGATCGAGATAGCTGCGGAAGCTTTCGCCCGGGACCGGTTCCAGATGAATCGGTAAAGCTCTGATCATAAGAACGGCGCCAAAGCGTTAGCGCTTTCTAGCATCAAGGACGCACGAATCGAATCACGCACGGTTTTCGTCCGACGCGAAAAGCAGAGGTTTTCCTTCGAAGACGACTGCATGGCGTACGGTCTCGTAACGTCAGAGTTGCGATTTGAGGGCGATGTCAGCCAGCGAGATCCGCAATGCTTGACAAATACGCCATAAGTGCAGGATGCCGACGTTCTGCTCGCCGCGCTCTATGGCGCCCAAGTACGAACGGTCGATCTCAGTCTCAAGCGCCAGCCGCTCTTGGGATATGCCCATCTCGCTGCGAGTGCGCCGTATTTCCGCGCCCAAGCTGACGAGCACCGGGTGATTTGCATGGCGTGGCGACCGTATTGGCATGCCGAAACGGTCGCCCTTTGGCGGTTATCTTTCCACGGGTTATGTTCCCCACATGGAAATTGAGTCAACTGTGTTTCTGGTGGGAGCACCGTTTTCAGTGTGCTCCACGAAGCGAAAAGTCCGCAGCCGTTCGCCGTGCTCGCCAGAAAGCCAAACTCGGCACGATCAGCCACTGCAATAGCGGCGACAGGCCCACGTCGAAGACGCCCAACGACACGACAGGCATCCAGGCCGAGTAAGCCCAAGCGGCGCGCCGTACGATGTTCAGCCACTCGCTGAAAGCGGTGTAGGCAAGACCGAACACGAGCGTCATCGCAAACACGGCCTTGAACCGGTCGACCGGCCAGCCGCGGCGGCCGACTAAGAGGAGCGCGCCCGTGAGCGCGGCGAGTGCAATCAACACGTCTCCGCCGGTGCAGTGGACCGCCGCAAAGACGATCTCCCGCCAGCTCCCCTCGGCCCACAGCGTGTACAGCGGCATGTGGGCGAATTCCCATGTGAGGTGGACGAGCGCCGTGGTGAGGACATAACGCCTTAGCGCCGCCAACCAATCGACCTCCAACTCGCCCGCGCGGGTCATGGGAGTCTTGAACGGCATGGCCGGGCTGATTGCCACGTTGCGCCCATTACGCCGAGCGCAGCCGCAACGCGTTGGCCACCACCGATACCGAGCTCAACGACATCGCAAGCGCCGCGATCATCGGCGTCAGCAGTAGCTCCGTCACGGGGTACAGCACGCCTGCGGCGATCGGCACGCCCAGCGCGTTGTAGACCAGCGCAAACACCAGGTTCTGCCGCATGTTCGCCACCGTCGCCTCGGACAGCCTGCGCGCGCGGGCGATGCCGCGCAAGTCGCCCTTGACCAGCGTGACCTGAGCGCTGTTCATTGCCACGTCCGTGCCGGTGCCCATCGCGATGCCGACGTCGGCCGCAGCCAGCGCCGGCGCGTCGTTGATGCCGTCGCCGGCCATCGCGACGCGGCGGCCTTGCGACTTGAGTCGCGCGACCAGATCCGATTTGTCTTGCGGCCGCACTTCGCCGTGCACTTCATCGATGCCGAGCGTGCGCGCCACCGCTTCGGCGGTCGTGCGGCCGTCGCCGGTCGCCATCACCAGGCGCATGCCGGCCGCGTGCAGCAGTGCGATCGCCTCCGGAGTGCTCTCCTTGATCGGGTCCGCGACCGCCAACAAGCCCGCCAGGCGCCCGTCGACGCCGAGGAACATGACGCTCGCCCCCTCCGCCCGGAGGCTTTCGGCCCGATCGACCAGGGGCGTCGGATCCACGCCCACATCGCGCATCAGCACGGTGTTTCCCAGCGCAACCGTGTGCCCGTCGATGCGTCCGCGCACACCGATGCCGGTGCCGCTTTCAAAGTCCGCAGCGGCCGACAACTGCAGGCCGCGCTCGCGCGCAGCAGTGACGATCGCGTCGGCCAGCGGGTGCTCGCTGCCGGCATCCAGGCTTGCGGCGATCCTCAGGACCTCGACCTCCTCGAAGGGCGCCACGCCGACCGCGTTTCGGAAGACCGGCTTGCCCAAGGTCAGCGTCCCGGTCTTGTCGACAATCAGCGTGTCGATGCGGCGCAGCATCTCGAGCGCCTCGGCGTCGCGGAAAAGCACGCCCGACGTGGCTGCCCGGCCACTGGCCACCATCACCGACATTGGTGTAGCCAGCCCCAGCGCGCAGGGACAGGCGATGATCAGCACGGCCACCGCGTTGAGCACGGCATACACGCCGCGCGGCTCCGGCCCGATCGTCCACCAGGTAATCGCGGTGGCAACCGCGACCGCGAACACGGCCAGCACAAACCAGAAGGACACCGCATCGGCCAGCCGCTGCATTGGCGCCCGGCTGCGCTGGGCGGTGGCCACCATCTGCACGATCTGCGCCAACACCGTGGCGGAGCCGACTTTGTCGGCGCGCATCACCAGGCTGCCGCCACCGTTGATGGTGGCGCCGATCAACTTGGCACCAGGGGTCTTCTCGACCGGGACCGGCTCGCCGGTCAGCATCGACTCATCAACGCTGGAGCGCCCTTCCAGCACCTCGCCGTCGACCGGCACCTTCTCGCCGGGGCGTACGCGCAGCCGGTCGCCGACGTGCACATGCGCCAGAGGCACATCTTCCTCAGTCCCGTCGGCGGCAAGCCGGCGCGCGGTCTTGGCCTGCAGCCCCAGCAGCGAGCGGATCGCAGCCGAGGTCTGCGAGCGGGCGCGAAGCTCGAGCATCTGGCCCAACAGCGTCAGCGACACGATGACCGCTGCGGCCTCGAAGTACACGCCCACGCGGCCATGCGCTTGGAAGCTCTCGGGAAACAGGCCCGGCGCGACGGTCGCCACGACGCTGTAGACGAAGGCGGCCGCCACGCCGGTGCCGATCAGCGTCCACATGTTCGGGCTGGCGTTGCGGACCGACTGAACGCCGCGCACGAAGAAGGGCCAAGCCGCCCACAGCACCACCGGGATGGTGAGCACGAGCTCGACCCAGCTGCGCGCTTCGGGCGACAGCCAAGGCATGTAGTGCCCGCCCATGGCCAGGAGGGTCACGATGATTGTGGCCGGCAGCGTCCACCAGAAGCGGCGAGAGAAGTCCGCGAGCTCCGGATTGTCGTCCTCGAGGGTCGGCATCTCCGGCTCGAGTGCCATGCCGCAGATCGGGCAGTGGCCCGGCTGCGGCTGGCGGATCTGCGGGTGCATCGGGCAGGTGTACATGCCACCGAAGGCGGCAGCAGCCGCGTCAGCCGCCGGTGTAGGCTCATTATTGGGGGCGGTATGGTGCCCGG
>ERZ1066120.163-NODE-163-length-68171-cov-43.406512_pt1 | contig 68171 bp, 51 predicted proteins | sample MGYA00382767_ERZ1066120 | MGnify/ENA primary metagenome ERZ1066120 (study PRJEB33369, sample SAMEA5778350) | biofilm metagenome | biome: Industrial cooling water; feature: Water cooling tower basin; material: Biofilm | place: United Arab Emirates | collected... | reverse complement strand
CTGTCATGCTGAGGAACGAAGCATCTCTCCTGTCATGCTGAGGAACGAAGCATCTTTTTAAGTAAACTGAGGTATTATGCAAGAGATCACTCGAAACAAAATAGAAACATCTGAATATTTTAATGAAATGATTCAACGTATAAAACAGCGTCCTGGAATGTTTTTAGGACAATCTTCTATTACCCGCTTAAGGTCATTTCTAGATGGATATACAGCGTCGCGACAAGATTTAGGTTTGTCTGTAACTGAAGAAGAAATTAAGTTTAGTCAATTTCAAAGCTGGGTACAAGAAAGATTTAAAATAACATCTTCTAATGGGTGGGATAGTATTATTCTTTTTTACTCTGCAGATGAAAAAGATGCTTTAAATAATTTTTTTGAGCTGTTTGAAAAATTTTGTAATGGAGAGGCTGCTTTAAGAAATTAATTTTTACCACAGAGACACAGAGTACACAGAGAAACAGTTATTCAAACATTACTCTTGTGGAATGGGCATCCTTGCCCGTTTTTTCATATCAAGTTATGGCAAGGGCGGGCAGGGATGCCCGCTCCACAAGAGACAAGAGTTTATTTTATGAATGATAATAGTTGGTAAATTAATTGAGATAAGCCTACTAAGACAACTCCAAAAATGCCTGATAACAAAGCAAAAAAAGTAACTAATAAATGATTATTTGCTAAGTTCAATCCTAAAATCGGTGCCGATGGCAAAATTGGCAGGAACAATAGTACGAGCGCAAATGTTACCCCGACAATTATATATAAATGTTTTTCAAAAATAATTTGCTTATATTGAGCGTAAAATAAAGCACCTAAAATTATTATTGCGAATACTATGCCAATTTTAGCTAGTAAATTGTTAAAAAATACTGCTAATAAACCAATTTCAAACCCTGTTACAAATGGTGCAACTAACCAATCTAAAGTAGAAAAATCTTGTTGACTAACTGGTGTTTTTTGCTTTAAAGCATCAAGAACATCTTTTGCCGACTGAAATCTGTCAATTGGTTTTTCCTTAAGCATTCGTTCTATAATTCTGGCATTTCTTTCGTTAACATTAACTGAAGGGCGCCAGTTCCAAGTACCAGTATAAGCATCAATAAAGCTTGTAGGCGGTTTGCCAGTCAGTAACAACAAGCAAGTTGCGGCAAGAGCATATAAATCAGATGAAGGAAAAATCGCTCGTCCATCAAGTTGTTCGGGTGGTGCAAAACCTGGTGTGTAAACATTGGTTATAGATACCGAAGACACATCAAGCGTTGAGTTAGCATCTTGCTGTTTACCTGTTGCAACAACCTGTTTAACGGCGCCAAAATCTACAAGATATAATCGACCATCGCTAGCACGCATTATATTAGACGGTTTAATATCACGATGAATAGAGTTATTGTTGTGGGCAAAATCTAATATATGTAAAATAGCTTCTAACACTGCAAAAACCTCAGCCTCAGTAAATTTAGCTTTACGAGACAATTCTTGCTCTAGGTTTTCACCATCAATATATTGTTGTACTAAGTAAAATAACTCAATAGGTTCTTCTACTTGTAATTTAAAACGACCAGGATTTATCGCAAAAAACGCATACAAATCGGGAATCTGGGGATGGGCGCCTAATTTTTCTAAAGCTTCAGCTTCACGATGAAATAGCTGTGTAACTTTTTTAATCTGTTCCAGTTTTAAGCTAGGTGATGGCTGCAACTGCTTAACTATACACTCACGCATTCCCGGTGTTCGACGGTCATAACTTAAAAAAGCGGCGCCGAACCCACCTTGCCTCAACTTTTTTATTGGTATGTAGCGACCATCTAAAATTAACGGCATTCCACAAGTAATGCAGTACTGTTGAGAAATATTCTTAAGGACAGAAGCATGATCTAATTCCGGAAAAGAATTTATCGGTTTCGGGTAGCTAGGACGAGTGCAACAAATATCCAAACTATCCTCCAGAAGCTTTCATGGTGTGTAACTATATACTGCTCCTACTGAATATCTATACATAAAGATAATTCAGAACAATATTTAAGACGTTAGCAACTAACCATATATCTCATCTTTTTACATTTATTAATATAAATATACATTTTGTAACTCTTGTAGCACAGGCATCTTGCCTGTGCAGTCAAATAAACATAAAATTAAAATATGAACAATAGTAATTTAATATCTACTTTAAAAGCCAACAAGTTAATGCGTTCAAGAGAAGAAGTTTTAGCTTTTGATGATGCTTTAAATCAATTGGCTAAAAATACTCATGGTGTAGATTTAGAGAAGCTCCATTTGATTTTAGATGATAACTGTTTGCAGCAGGAAGTAATGTGGGGTCTGGTTCACGTTTTAGAGTCTTTTGATGCGAGAGAGCAGCTTCAAGCACTTCTTAATGTTATTCAGAAGCTAGTTATTTCTGCTCCGGAATGGACAGAGGTTATACATTACCGAATATTTAATGATGAACCTACTTACGTTTTATATCAAGAGATGTTAGAGACTGTTGATTTGAATTCTCGACAAATAGTTACAAGGATATTGGAAGAAGTTGCAAGAAAAGGGCAATTAATTAATGTTTGATGTAATTTTATGGGCGGGCAGGGATGCCCGCTCCACAAGAGATTATGATTTACTTGTTTTGTACTAGTTTGAAGGAATATTCAGAATTGGGTTTAGATGGGTCAGGCGCCGTTACTTGGACTAATTTTACTCTGTCTTTGGGTGTGCTGCTGATGTCACAATCAAATTGTAGAGTTTCACCAGAAGCTGCGGTAGCTTTAAAGTCTTTGCTACAGATTTGTTCTTGGATAGCTTCACGGTCAACGTTACGATTTTGCGCTTGTATACCTTTGAGTGCTTGAATAAAAATTTGTGCAGCGTCATAAGAAGTTGCTGTTTGCCAAGCTAAGTCTATTTTTCCACCCCACAGTGATAAGGCATCTTGATAAAACTTGTTTTGTTCGGTGAGTTGAGTAGCTACTGCCATCACCATTCCTTCAGCTTTTTCTCCTTGAGATAGAGTGATGCTTCTATATAAGTTACTAACATCGCCGATTAATTGTACAGATTTACCTGAACTTTTTGGAGGCATTGCGGATATTATATTTAAGGCGCTTTCTCTGGAGTTGAAGTTAGGTAGTATTAATATTGCTTCGGCGCCTTTTTGAATGACTCTATCAACTTTGCCTTTATCGAAGAATTTGTCGTCTAATGTCGCTATATCAATGCTGTCGATAACTTCTCTGCCTTGCGATTTATTCTCAAAAAACTTCATAAAATCTCTTCTTAGCTCTTGGCTATAAGTGATTTCTTTTGAAGAGTCGTAGAAAATTGCAACTTTTTTAATATTTTGACTTTCTAAATAATCAGCTAACTGCTTTTGGGCAATTTCTGAATCTGTATCAGTACGGAATACATAGCGTTTGCGATTATCGGGATTCAATGCATAATCGCTTCTATTCAGGTCAGAATATATACCAGTTGGAGCAATAAATACAACCTTTTCTTTAGCATATAGCGGCGCCGCAATTTTACTGACGGGGGTTAAACGATGACCCATAACACCAATAATATTTTTATTACTTATTAGTTGTCTGGCAACGTTTGCAGCATTGTCTCTATTATCATTATCATCAACAATTAATAATTTAATGCGCTTGCCGTTGATTCTTTTATCAGGTTGATTAATTTCTTCTTGTGCTTGTGCAAACCCGCGTAACATCTCTAACGCATTTGCAGGGTGTCTATTGGCGCCACCTCTGTTAAAGTTATTTTGAGGAATAGCTGGGACTGCCACGGCAATAGTATATGCTGACTCGGCGCCAATTTTAGCATTATTTAAATAAATTCTTGTTTCTGGAGCATTTCGCTGTATAGTCAAAGCTTCTTCAAAAAATTTCACAGCTTCAGGATAATTTTTATTCGCCATTGCTCTAACACCATTTTCTTTCGCACTTTGGAAAGCAGAATTATCAACAGCTATTTCCCGTTTTAATAAAATTTTATCACCAATACTCATCTGTACATCTGAATTACCAGTGCTGTCTGACGAACTACTCGCATTAGAAGTCCCATTAGATGTATACGTAGGAGATTGGGTGATATTTTTTAAACTCCAAAATCCAATTCCTAAAATAACAGATGCAAGAGCAATAGCTATATTTAACTTGATAAAATCTTTATTGTGTTGCATAGTAATTAACCTTTGGATAGAAAATTGTCATTCTGAGCGGAACTAAATTTAAATTGTCATTCTGAGCGTAGCGTAAACGGAGTTTTCCCGCAGGGAAGAATCTCGTTAATATTGAATATTTATTAGATGCTTCACTGCGTTCAGCATGACAGTTGTTTTTTTAATGAGCAAATGTAAGTAATTGATAAATAAGTTGAGATAATCCAATTAAGACAATACTTAAAACACCCAATAAAAAAGCAAAAAACGCTACAAATAAATGATTATTAGCTAAATTAAAGCCCAAAATTGGAACAGATTGTAACATAGACAGTGACATCAGCACAAGTGCAAACGTGGCGCCTACAATGATAAATAAATGTTTTTTCTTTATAATTTGTTTATATTGAGCATAAACCAAAGCACCTAAAATAATACCAACCAGCCCAAGTCCTATACCTGGAAGCAAATTATTTAAAAAAACAGCTAATAACCCAATTTCAAAACCTGTTAAAAACGGCGCTAGTAACCACTGATAACTAGAAAAATCTGAAGAGTGTTTGCTCTTTCTTAAAGCCGTAAGCGCTTGAGATGCAGACTGGAACCTTTCAATAGGCTTTTCTTTAAGCATTCGTTCTAAAATATTAGCAAGTTTATCACTAATATTTACAGACGGGCGCCAGTTCCAAGTATTCGTATAAGAATCTATAAAAGACGTTGGTTGTTTAGCGGTTAGTAGAAATAAACAACTCGCTGCAAGAGCATATAAATCTGATGATGGAAACACTGCACGTCCATCCGTTTGTTCGGGTGGTGCAAAACCAGGTGTGTAAACATTGGTAACAGCTTCAGAAGGCATATTACTAGTAGAATTTTCGCTTGGGTGTTTTGTTCCAACAGCGACTACTTGCTTAACGGCGCCAAAATCAACAAGATATAACTTACCGTCGCGTGAGCGCATTGTATTAGACGGTTTAATATCTCGGTGAATAGAACCATTACTATGGACAAAATCTAAAATTTCTAAAACAGCTTCTAGTACCTCAGTAACTTCAGCTTCCGAAAACTTGCCCTTGCTGTAGAGTTCTTGTTCTAAATTTTCACCATCGATATATTGCTGCACCAAATAGAACAACTCAATAGGTTCTTCAGTAGTGGGAGGTTCCAACGCAAAAAACGCAAACAACTCTGGAATTTGCGGATGGGCGCCTAATTTTTCTAGAACTTCAGCCTCGCGATGAAATAACTGTGTAACTTTCTTGATTTGTTCAGGCTTAAAATTAACAGATGGCTGCAACTGCTTAACTACACACTCTCGCATACCCGGAGTTCGACGGTCACAACTCAAAAAAGCGGCGCCGAAACCACCTTGCCCCAATTTTCTTATGGGTACATAGCGACCATCTAAAATTAACGGCATCCCGCAACTTACACAAAACTTTTGCGGAACACTCTTAAGAACAACAGCATTATCTAAATCAGGAAAAAAGTTAATCGGTTTTGGGCAGCCAGGACGAGTGCAACAAATATCCAAACTATCCTCCAACAGCTTATATGCTGTGTAACTATATACTGCTCCTATTTATGTATCTATTTATTAACATACGTCAGAACAATATTAACTACGCTACCCACTCACCATATCTATTCATAACTTTACATTTCTTAAAATATATTTACTCTTTTTAAATTACAAACACAAAAAATAATATATATTGTAGCACAGGCATCTTGCCTGTGCAGTCATAAACAACAAAATCGTAAAATATCTACCATTAGACAGATGTTAGCAATTCCTGATACCATAAATTGGTATATGACAACACAAATTTTAAAGATTCTCGTTTATCAACTGACTTCTCAATTTCTTCAATAATAAAAACCCTGGCACCTAATGGAGAAAAGTCATGATTAAAGTCAACATGGTGCAAATGCAAAAAAATTTGAGCGAAGTTAATTACCCAATTAACAAAAAAGATTTGATAAAACATGCTGAAGAAAAAGGTGCTGATGAGAAAATTCTAAGGTTTTTTAAGCAATTACCTTTAAGAGATTATCAAACAGCAACTGATGTAAGCGAAGCTCTCAATAATCTTGATTCATAAACGCGCGTGTTGTAGAGACGCGTTCACGTAGTGTCCCGCAGGGAATTAATTCGGTCTCTACACGGATATAATTTTTGACAAATCATATAGTCTGTATAACTTAATCCACGTTATCTCAGTATAAATCATTTAACAAATAAGTATGAAATTTGTAGACATGACACCTACTGATTTTCCCAGTTTTGAGAACAAACCTCTAAACCCAAATTTGTGTGAACCAAGAAAAGTTAACTTTCAGTTTAATAACATACCAAAACATTGGTTAAATAATAGTTCTGTCCTAACTCATTACTTTAATGCAATGAATTTATTTCTACCTGCATTTGAAGGATTTATGGTGCGGGTAATGAGAAATCAATTACCTCGTATTAAAAATACAGAACTAGAGGCGCCTATTTGCGGTTTTATTAAACAGGAAGCAACTCACGGACAAACGCACCACAAGTATAACAAAATACTTGAAGCTCAGGGTTACAAATTTAAGACAATATTAAAAATAGCCGATTTTTTCTTTACTGAAGTATTAGAAAAATACTTAAGTCCTAAAATGTGCCTAGCTTTAATTTCAGGTTTTGAGAACATAGCAACAGTATTTTCTTATATTATTCTTAAATCTAATATGCTTGCAACTGCCAACCCAACAATGCGTTCGTTGTGGGAATGGCACACAGCTGAAGAAATAGAACATAGTGGACTAGCGTTTAAATTTTTAAATCATGTAGATAATCACTATTGGGTACGTATATTAGGAGGTTTGTTAGGAACTCTAATGCCTATTGCAGCTCTTGTAGTTGGTATGGCATTGTTAATAATGCAAGACCAAAGCTTAACAAATCAAAAAACATTTGATGATTTGAGAAAATTCTTGTTTACTGAGTATAAATTTTTACCATTAACTGTCAAACATATGGCTTCATACTTTAAATTAGAATTTAATCCGAAATCAGAGGATTTATATCAGTATGGTGAAAAAGTTTTTTCTCATTCTTAAAGTATATCCTTCTTAACGGCTCGTGCTTGAATAAAGCAACAGGCGCCTAGTTTGACAATAATAAAATCTCTGAGCAAAACGCCCAGAGACAATGCGGCATGAATATTAGAGGAATTCAAAACTTGAAAAACTAACTATTGGAGTTAAAAAGCTGTTGCTTCTGAGTCTTGGAAGCTTGCATAATTTGTTGTACTTGCTCTTGCTGTTCAGATGAAAGATTTAAGCTACTAACAGCTGCACGAAATATTTGGCGAATACGAGCCTTTTACTTGGCTTACACTCAGGATATTCAAAGCACTTTAGATATTGCCACAGGTGTGGATGCTCAAATTCTGCCACAGCTTGTGGCAGAAATTCCTTGGGGTCATAATCTGCTGTTATTAGAAAAAGTCAAAGACTTACAAGCAAGGTTTTGGTATATTCATAAAACTCTTGAGTATGGTTGGAGTCGTTCGGTCTTATGGCATCATATAGATACAAAACTTTATGAAAGACAATTTGAAGCCGAAAAGACAACAAATTTTAATTTAACTTTACCTTCTCCTCAATCTGATTTGGCGAAAGAAGTTTTAAAAGACCCTTATAACTTTGATTTTTTAACTTTAGCAAAAGATGCTCAAGAGAAAGATTTGGAAAAAGGCTTACTAGACCATATACGAGAGTTCCTCCTGGAATTAGGAGTTGGTTTTGCTTTTATTGGTAGCCAATACCATTTAAGAGTGGGCAATGACGATTTTTATCTTGACTTACTTTTTTACCATGTTAAATTACGTTGTTATATAGTTATTGACCTAAAAATGACGGAATTTAAGCCAGAATTTTCTGGAAAAATAAGTTTTTATATTTCGGCTGTAGATGATTTATTACGCCACCCTGATGACCAACCAAGTATTGGCATTATCTTATGTAAGTCAAAAGATAAAACAATAGTCGAGTATTCATTGCGTAGTACTAATATGCCAATTGGTGTTTCAACTTATCAACTAAGGGATGCTTTGCCAAAAACATGCTTAAGGAAGTTTACCAACTATTGAACAGTTAGAAGCTGAGTTAGATACGCTTGCTGCAACAATTGAAGATGATGAATAAATGTAGCAACTAGTTTACGGCGCCTGTAAATATAAAATCATCATCCGTTACATCCGTTCTCATCCGTTGCAAGCTACCCACTTGGCACCTAGAGTAAAATATATACTAAGTTAGCAACGGAGCCAATAGCAGTGAACATCACCGCTTCAATAACCAAAATGCTGAAACTGGCTATTTTGTGCCTGATGATGTTCCTACTATGGACTGGTAATACCTGGGCACAAGTTACTGTAGATGAAAAAATTGCTCCTCTGGTTGAAAAATTAATCGATAACAACGCGCGCGTTCGACTAGAAGCGCACGATGCACTTGTAAGTATTGGTTTAGGCGCCGTTCCCACACTTGTAGAAACTCTAAATAATCCAGATTGTAATATACGTTGGCGCGCAGCTTGGGTATTAGGAGATATGGGCACCGAAGCTGTATCTTCCGTTCCAGCACTAACAAAAGCTTTACAAGACGAAGATACTCAAGTACGTATGTATGCTGTATTAGCATTAGGCGCCATTGGTATACAAGCAAAACCAGCGGTTCCAGCTTTAATGGCAGCGCTACAAGATAAAGAACTGTACGTTCGGATATACGCAGCTTCAGCATTAAGAAGAATAGGTATGGAAGCGAAAGTAGCTGTTCCATCTTTAATAAATGCACTCAAAGATGATAACCCGCGCGTTCGGAAAAATGCCGCTTTGGCTTTGGGTGCAATGGGAACTGAGGCAACTTCTGCTGTTAAAGATATGATTCCTCTGTTGAATGATACCGAATATTATGTGAGGTATGGGACGGCAAAAGGGTTAGGTGGTATTATTGGTGCCTATCAGGATGTTGCTGATAAATTACCAAGTGCTAAGTTAACAAAGGTAATTACTGACTTTGAGCAAGTTACAAAAATTGTAGAAGAACATAAACAGAATTTTACTGAAATTGACGCTGCAAGAATACGGCGCCCGTTGGAAGCTTTGAAATCTGAGAAAGAAACGCGGTTATTTGATAGAGTAGTCGAATGGCTTCTCAAGCATAAGTTACTTTTGGGTATTGCTGCATATGTGACCTTGTTGCCTACTCTATGGTTTATGCTGCTGCGAGTAAAACCCATATGGCTATTAAAGATTAATAATGCTCTTAAGCCTTACACTGATTTTTCATTACCGCTTGTTAGTATCAATGTACCTTTAAGGTATGTGTTATTTGTTGGATGGTTTCATTACCATCCTAAAGTACTTGATGCATGGGTAAATAAATACATTGAATCAGCGCGCGAACAGTTTCCCAAAAAAGATACTGTAAGTAATCGTAATACTTATATTCCTATTCCTGTTGTTCTTGATGGCAATACCGTAGCACAACTGGCGCCTTCTAATTTGCGTGCGACTTTTTCTAAACAGCGTAGTTGCTTGATAATATCAGGTGAAGGTGGAATTGGTAAAACCAGTTTGGCTTGTCAAGTTGCTAACTGGGGAATGAGTGATGTTGTTGATAACCGCTTGTGTCAACATTTAATGTTACCTGTGCTGTTAGAAGAAGATTTTCGCACGGTAGATGGAAAGTCATCATTGAAAGAAGCTATTCGTGGACAGTTACAAGCATTAATAGACGAACCAGAACCAATATGCGAGGAATTACTAGTTAAGCTGTTACGAAAACAACGTATATTAGTAATAGTAGACCGTTTCTCTGAATTAAATACAACTACTCGCGAAGCATTACAACCAGACTCTCCAGAATTTCCAGTAAATGCGCTGGTTATTACATCACGGTTAGAAGAGAAGCTAGGAAGAGTAAATAAAACTACAATTAAGCCATTGCGAATTGAAGCAAACAAGCTTTCCTCATTTATGGAAGCTTATTTAATGCAGCGTGGAAAGCGTGATAAATTTACAGACCAGGAATTCTTTGACGCTTGTAATCGTTTATCTTTAATGGTGAGTCACGGTAATATTACAGTACTATTAGCAAAATTATATGCCGAGCAGTTAATAGCTAATGTTGAGAACCAAATTGTATATGATATTCCCCATACGATACCAAATTTGATGCTGGGGTATCTCAACGAGTTAAATCGTGATGTTGCTGGTGATAAATTGGACGATAGAATTATACATCTAGATACAAAAGCAATAGCTTGGGAATGTTTGCAGCGTAATTATCAACCAGGAACAGCTTTGCGTGCTGATGCTGTCACTGCTTTATTAACTATAAACCCTCTGGATGTAGACAGGCGCCTCGACTATCTCGAAAATCGTTTACATTTAATTCAAACTGTCGGTTCTGCAAAAGATAAAATCAGGTTTTGTCTCGACCCATTAGCTGAGTACTTAGCTGCTTTGCATGTTGTAGAGATATACGGTAACAACGATAGTAAATGGCGTTCGGGCTTTTTGAAAAAAGCTGATGATTTAGTAAAAGCCAATGGGCAGGATATAATTAAAGGGTTTTTACTGGCTGTTTCTGATTGCTACCTGTCACAAATTATAGGCGCCAAACCTTCTGATTTTGTAATAGTTAGATTAAGTAAGCTGACAGGTGTTACAAATGCTATACAATCAGTGGCACCGTGATTTTTAGAGATTATATATATCTCTTGTGGAACAGGCATCCCTGCCTGTCATAAAATTATAAATCTTATAGAACGGGCAAGGATGCCCATTCCACAAGAGCAATATTATTTAAGCAACTGCATAACCAGTATATTGTCTAACATTAGGATGATGAAACGCTAAAACAATCTTGTCTTTAGGCACACCAGCAGCCACTAAATCATCAGTTATCCCATCTTCTATTCCATCTCGATAAATCCAAATTTTGCCGTTTTTAATAATAACATCAACTACACATCCATGAATTCTCAAATCTTTATCCCAACCATAAATCATCAATATATAATGATTTCTATCTTGGCTGATAACGATTTCAGATTCAATCTCACCATATGAGTAAGGAATATCAGCATGATGCTTCAAAATTTTATAAATATTTTCTCGATAAAACTCTAATGTATCCATTGAGTAATCTCCTTTTTTTCCGGGTCGAACACAATAACGCATGTAGAGACGTTACATGTAACGTCTCTACATTTATGTTATTCAATATTATTGGCGACTATTTTGTTCTACCCTATTTACAGTTTTGCAGCGGTAGATTCTAGAATTGTTTTGAGTTGCTTTCTAAGTACTTGTTCGGTTTGAGCTACTGTTGCTCCAGCTTTAGCCGCTTTTTTATCTGCTTCTGTTTGATATTCGTCTACAGGTGAAGGTTCACCATTGGCTATTTTTGTTTTTGTTGCGTTGTATGAAGTTTGTGCTGTTTCCCAACGTTGCTTGACTTGGGTGTAACGGTCGCCATATTGCGCTGTTAATTTATCATCCCAGTTAGCTAATAGTTCTTTAAGGGAAACGTAATCTTTTTGAAGACTTACAGATAATTTGCCTCTTAGAGCGTTGAAAACTGTTAAGAGTAAAGATATTATACGACTGCGAGGTGCTTTTTGCTTTTGGGTTTCGACTGCAACAAGGGCGCCATCAACAGCATCTAAAATTTGTTGTTCACCGATAGCTTGGTTGGTAACTGTTTGCTGTTGAGTATTGCTATCTTTTACACCTGCGATGGCGCCTTCCATTGCTGCCATTGTTTCATCTTTAGCTTGTTGACCCTTGGCTTTGAAATTTTCTATAACTGCTGTAACAGCATCTTTAGCGATATTGCGAATTTCGCCAGAACCGCCTTTAAGCTCATTTACAGCTTCATTGACTGCAACTTGAACTATTTCACGAATTCTTTTAGTTCTGGCGCCGCCTGTTTCTTTAACTTGCGCTAAATCTTGAGCAATACGTTCTTTAATTGTAGACATATGATATTCCTCCTAATTTTCTTAGTTCAAATAATGATGTGTGTTTAAGATGTACACAGATAAAAAATAAGTTAGTAGTAATTGTGTTTAATTTACAGTCACAGCTTCAACATCAATTACATTGTTTACTACATTATATACTTTGTTTGTATCGACTTTACCATAAGTATCATGCTTCTTGCGGTTTTGAAGTTTATCCATAACAATTTGGGATACTTCAGCAACTAAAAAGGTAGCAATTACACCATCATCGATAAGTCCTAAAAGAGGTATAGTATCTGGAACAATATCTATAGGACTAATAAAATAGAACAACGCTGCAACAACTGCTGCCCAACGATACTTAGGATTACGTAAAGCTTTACGAATTCCGTTTTGCAATACCTGTGTAATAAACTGCTTTCTCATTTATACTTCCTTCGCTTCACAAATTTATATTGACAGATATATCTCAGAAAATCTGGTGTAGATAACCATCAATAAATTCGTAAAAACACACCGTCCGCCTTCTGTAGTGCCAACCGTACATGTTGTGTAGTATCTTGTGGAGTATCTTGTGGAGCGGGCATCCTTGCCCGCCTCCTAATATTAAACAGTTAATTAAAACCCACCCATGAAAGGCGCCGTTTAATGGCAGTTAATCTTATTAATCAATGAAAATAGAGCAATAATCTTCTAGATATTATTACCACAGAGGCGCAGAGAAGCCAGCGCCGTGCGGGGGTTCCCCCCGTTGAGGCGACTGGCGCGGCACAGAGAGTAATTAAAGTAGGCTTAATATAGGCGCCTACTCCCTATAATTAACGATACGAATCAATAAGTATAAATACCTCAGTTCTTGCAGTCTGAACAAGGGCATTCAAAAGCGACGCTTTTCGCTGTAGGTACAATGACTTTTTATCATAAAACATTCATAGTACAATACAACTAATATAATAAATTAAATTTGTTAATGTTTGACGAACCTGTAGAACTTGTATTGACTGATTTAGCACGGGGATTACCTGCTATTACTCCTGCATTTGGCGCCGCGCTAGCAGAAGCTTGTGCTGTATGCTTGGATGAACAGGGTCATTCTCAAGGTGTTGAGATTAGAGTCAGTGGGGAATTTAATGCTAAATTTAAGCTGCGATGGCAGACTGTTACATCACAGATGTTACGTTGCTGGAATGATGAGGAGTTTACGACAGAGCAAGCGGCTTATGCTATAGCCTTTTTAATTATCAGGCAACTTACTAATTTAACCGTTATCGAACGTTCGAGCAAAGGTACAGGGTTTGATTATTGGTTGGGTACAATAGATACACAAGGAGCAGTTCCGTTTCAAAATAAGGTTCGGTTAGAAGTATCAGGTATACGTAAGGGAGATAGTGGTCGTGCTAAAGCTAGAGTAAAACAGAAGAAAGAACAAACAAAACCTTCCGACGGAAAATATCCTGCCTATATCGTTGTAATTGAATTTAGTACACCTTTATCTTTTGTTGTAAAAAAATGAGTAGTATTCAAGAAAAACATACGGTAGCGATGGATTTAGCGGAGGCGGCTTTTGTTGCTAAACTGAGAGGTGATTTGGAACAAGCGTCACTATTAACTCGGCAAGCATTTGAGAACGAACAAGCAGCAGCAGCATTAATTGCTAATCAATTAGATGCGGAACCAACACGCTCAGTTTTACATCGTAGTGCTGCAAATCTTGCTGTTAACTGTGGAGAATTGCAAGCAGCAGAACGTTTGATAGCTACAGCTTTATCTGGTAATCCACCAACTGAAATAGCTGAAGAATTGAAGGATTTATTTATTCAAATTAATTTACGTCCGTATTTGCAACGTCACGGTATAGATGTTGAGAATGAACAAATTAATGCTTTGATTTTAAAGAATGCATCATAAAACTTCCTTAAAATCTCTCTAACTCCTGTCTCCGTGGTAAAAATATTTACAAACATAACTTGTGACACAGACTAATAGTTATTTACATCCTAATCTGCCCTTACTACGCGCGTATAACTATGACGGAACGTTTGTTTTTTGTGGTTGTAATTTGTGTTGATAGGCGTTCTTCTAAAGATGGCGCCTTTGTACGTCGGTCGAAAATAAATAACCAACCAGAGTCTAAGCCTGAGCGTGCTAAATATGAGTCTAATTGTTCAAGACCTTCTTGTTGGGGGTGTTCAACATCAATGTCAGTGCCAGGTCTAACTCCTAATAAACGAGCGCTACGACCTATTTTAGGTTTTCCGTCTTTCTCTGCCATTCCTCGGTAGTAGAGCTTTGTCATTTAAGCAAAATTAAACCAATAATATTTGTATACTAAATAATACCATTTTTAGATAACATGCTTTTTTAACGCCTGTATCTTTGAATTTTACTCAGAAGTTGCTCGTTAACCTTTAGCAAAGGCGCCAGGGTGGGAAATTTGGGTATGGCAGAAAAACTTGACTTTTCGTTTGTTTTGTTTATTTCGCTCGTTTTGCAATATTGCTACAATTATAAATACATCTTGTACCAAGTTGTCATTATTGTTTGCCTGGAAACACTCCGGCGCCGGAGCGTCTCTATATTGTGCGGCAATACTATCTTTACCAACTAAAAAAGCTGGGCAATTTTAAGCCTTTGTATAAGTATATTTGTTTTGCTCGATTCTAGTCCCTTGGGGATGTGTACTATCATCGGTTTAAAACAGGGGTACACTCTAATTCTAGGGTTTTCTTAGATGCCTTCTGCTTTGGTATTTGTGAATCTTGGATACCTGGTAAGTTTTGAGAAGTATTGCTTCTTAATTTATCAAATAGGCGAGAGATTTTGTCAAATAAAACATTTGACTCTTTAAAACTTAGTATTACCTGTGCAGAAACTGAAGATATATTTTGGATTAATTGAAAAGAACCCCAAAGTTGAGCGCAATCCACCTTTAGCTTTTGGAACTCTTCTTCCATGTATTTTCTGAACGTTGATTCTTCTTCCCCTCTTTCTTTCGATAGCTTGTACTTAATTCTCAAATCAGCTATCCAATTTGCTAAATATTCAATTTTATCCTCGTCTATATCATTACCAGAGGATTGTGTTGTGCTTACTAATATTTGTGCTAATTTTCGATTATCTAAATCATCAGAAAGCATTTGCGAAACAGCCGATGATTTAAAAAATTTTTCGTATCCCATAGAGCTTATATCATTTATAAAACTATCAATATTATCTTTAAAAAACTCCTGAATCTTATCTACACCTTTGATAAATGAATCCTTTTCTGCTTGCGTAGATAAAAATTTCTTGGATTGAATGATAACATCTTGATAATCTTGAGCTATTCGTGGCATACCTGGAAACAATTGCAACAATAATTTACTATCCGTAATGTCTAAAATTTCTTTAGCCCGCCGCAAATTATATTTGCAGGTTTGTATTTCTTTGAAGCTATTTAATTTAGTTGTAGGAACCTGAAACATCTCCTCATCAAAAAACTTACCGATAGAATATTTTTCTTGACCATTAAAGCTTACTTTCCAAGAGCTACTGTATGTGTTGTCAAGTGTTCTCTGACTACAAGGAGGAATGTAGGCATATTTGAAAGCTTGCTTTTTCCCTGGCTCATTTAGAGTAATGATTGCCCTATAGGGAGTGTCATTAATCAACTTTAGCCTTCCATACTGTTCCGGTTGCCTATGTCTCTTCTGCGGCAAACTAGACAATCCTAAAGTGAAAAGGGTTGCAGAACCAGCAATGCCATCAACCGCAAGACCCTGCTTATCTTGATAAGATTTAAGTTTGGCTAAAGTTTGAGAACCAAAGATACCATCAACAGGAATGCCACCAAGCGCTGCTTGAAGTTTTTTGACATCAGAACCAGTGCTACCATAATAGATACCTGCCTGAACACGATTTGTGTAAGCCATTATGCCTACTATTACGGATAAATTGGCTAGACCGATAAAAAAAGAACGAGAGACTTTAAGTGCAATGTTCTTAAATGCTTTTAGTTTTGGTTCTGAATTGGGATTTACGTAGGCAACAGCAGTATAAACAAAAGATAAAATTTTCATAGAATTAACTCCTTAATTGTTGGTATGTAGTGAGCGTTTTAGATAACTTTATTTGCTAACTATTAAAGCCTTTAAAGATAAAAATTAAAAGTTAATTTTAATCAGTCAATTTTTTTTTTTAGTAATCAGCATCTGTAAAATATATTTTATAAAAGGCTGTTTAAATTTTTAAGTTAAATTACAGATTTATTGATTTTGCTAGGTTTTAGATATTCACTAATATGTTGGCGAGCAATTTTCACTGATTCGCTCAAATTTAAATTATATAAATCTATTCTATTTTCAAAATCTTCTCTAGGGAAAGCAACAGCAACTGCACTCCAATCTGGGCTAATACTTGCGCGATAAATCTTACTTTCATTAATATCTCTCTCATTTAATTTAACTCGTTTTAATAGAGTACCGTCAAAACTCCAAAACTCTAAACTATTGAAGGTAACTAAAGCAATAATTGTATCATCTCGGCTAAATTTTAGGTCGCGAATTGAATTCTCGTCATCGCTTTTAATACTGCTAATTATTTTGCCACTCAGATTAAAAATTTGAATTGTAAATAGACCATCTAATTGATTAACTATGGCAACTTTTTGATTATCATTGCTAAAGCTAACATGATAAATATTACTTTTGCAATCTGTCATAAATTCAAAAGTTTGAGATAATTTACAATCATTAAACTTCCAAAATATAACGGAATTATCTGTATCGGCTGAAACGATCACCTTGCCATCAGTACTGAAATCTAGCGTTGTCAGCTTCCCTTTAGGTGGAGTCTTTTTATCTAGTAAATTACCCTTTAAATCAAAAACTTTTATTATCCCATCTTCTCCTATTGTAATAAATATATCATCAACAGGGCTAAAGTTGATACTTTTAACAACACTCTCAGAAATACAGATAGGTTTATTTAATGCCTCATTCTCATTCGCTTTGATGTCATCCCAAATTCTTACAACTCCATCTTCGGTAATTGTAGCAGCCGTTCGACCATCTGAACTTAATTTAGCCTCACGAACTTTTTTGTCATGAGGAAAGATTTTTAGGCAGTCGCCATTACATTTCCATAACCTAGCTGTTTTGTCGATACTCGCCGTAATAATAGTTTTTCCATCGGCACTAAAATCAATCCCCCAAATTTGATTATCATGCCCTTCAAATCTGCTCTGGCAATGCCAAAATTTTATGTTTCCATCTTCACCACATGAGACAAGAAAACTACCATCTGGGCTAAACATTACCTTTGGTACAGATCCTTTGTGCCCCTTCAGAGTTTTAATAACTTTGCCATTAGTATATCTAAGAACAAGAGTACCATCTTGATTGGCTGATGCTATTTTTTTGCCATCTGGACTAAAAGTAGTGCAAACCACTTCTTTCATTTCAATAAATTTAATAATTGGTTGTTCAATGCTTTCTGTATTGGTATCCCAGAGTTTAATATACCGATCATAACTACAAGAAACTAAGGTTTTACTATCGGGACTAAAGCTTACTGTTGAGACAGAATTATTATGAGCTTTAAACTCTTTCAGCAATTCACCATCCGAATTCCAGAGTCTTAAATTTCCATTATTATCACCAGAAGCTATCATTTCACCGTTCGGACTAAAACTTACACATATTACTTCACCTTTGTGCTTTAATAGAGATTTAACTAAGTTACCCTCATAACTCCAAAGCTTAACAGTTTTATCTTTGCTAGCAGATGCAATTCTTTTGTACTTGTCATTAAAATTTACACTACAAACATCATTTTTATGATAATCTTCAGACATTTTAATCCGCTTTACAGAGATAAAATATCGGTTGTCTTCGGATTCTTTAATTACTGTTGTTTTCCAAAGTTTGATAGAACCATCTTTACTAGCATAAACAAGCATCTCACCATCCGCGCTAAAAGCCAAATCTTGAATCGAGCTGTGTTCTCCCTTAAGAGCATATGAACTGTGTTGCCCCTCTACAATTTTTATTTGAGTGCCATCCCATGTCCAAAACTTAATCATCCCATCCTTAAAACCAACAGACGCAAATATTTCGTCTTCCTCTCGGCTAAAAGTAATGCTGGAAACTATACCTTCATGTGCATTAAGACTGTTGAATTCAGCTAGTTCGTTAAACAATTTACCAAACATTATTAAATAATGCAGTTTCTTATACTCGGTTATTTCTGGACTTTTTTCTAATTTCTCTCCAACTTCTATTAACTTAGCTATTGCATCAAGCCTATTATTTTTTTCAAAATGCATATCTGAGTAAGCAGTATAAACATCGAGATCTTTTTCTAATTTTTCTCGTTCTTGGCTATCGTGCCATTCTCTACAAGCCTGGATATACTCACTTTCGAGATTGCCGAGAGAAATAGATTCATTTTTTGACAATTCTTCGGCTTTTTCCAGTTGCTCTCCTCCAAGATTTAAAAATTCATCCTTTTTTCCGTGTTTCTCCCAATCTTCTGCATACTCACGGATTTTATCCCGCAGCATGAGATCGTCGCGATTCTTCTCCAGCCACTTTTGCAACCTAGGCCAGTAGCGGATTAATGCTTCATGGGCGACTTCTACCTCTATTTGCTTTGTCTCTTTGTTCTGACTGGTAATTACTAATCGTTTATCTGCCATGAGGGTTACGAGTTCCAATATACGATTAGGGTTTTCTTTGTTAAGTTTTAGAATTTCTTCTTTTGCAACTCGCCTCCTTGTGTCTCGCCTGGGTTCTCCTTGAACAGCATTTTTATCCACTTGGGTGAGACACATAAAAATATTTTTGACTTGTTCTTTGTCTTCAGGGGATAATTTTTCACCATTGTGTTTGCCATCGTAAAAGTCGTCAGCAGTTTTAGCGATCGCACCTTTCAGTCCAGAGACATCTTTACCACCAATTTTTTCGTACTCGTCACAGAGCAACCATTGTCCATGTCGTCGCTTCCACAATTCTCGAAGAGCGTGTTGCAGTAGTGGCATTGCACCCGGCTCTCCTTCAACTTCATTCCAAATTAACTTGCTTAAACCAGCTTCAAAGCGTAACCCTACCTTATCTGCCTGTCGCTCCATAGCGTCTCGTAGTTCATCAGATGTCATACGCTGAATGAAAAATTTACTTTTCTCTATAAGTTCGCGGAATTCTTCGCCATAGTTGGCACATTCTCCCCAAAAGTCCACCCGCATGGTGATTACTACTCTTAATCGCTTCTGTTTTAGAAGTTTTAGCAATTGGTTGACAAATTCCCGTCCCTCTATTTTATTAGAGAAAGTAAATAATTCCTCAAACTGATCAACGAGCAGTATTGAAGATTTGCTATTTATCTTCAACTGTGGGTTTTTACCTGGAGTTAAGCATACCATTTGATTTAATTCATCGTCTGATAATAGTTTTGGAATCAGCCCAGCCTTGACTAGTGAGGATTTACCACTGCCAGAATCTCCGATGACTGCTACAAAGTTGTTCTCCTTCAGCTTTTGTTTCAAATCCTCTATATATTTCTGACGACCAAAAAAGAAATTTTTGCTTTTAACATCAAAAGATAGCAAGCCTTGAAAGGGACATAGGGCATCGTAATAAGGTAGTGGTGCATTAAGAGCCAGAGCATTAAAAGTAAACTCACTGTTTTGATTGGAAAATACTTCTTTACAAAGCTTATTGAGTTTTTGGAGAAATTTCTGCCGATTTAAACTAGCGTCCTCTTTCCGTAGGCTTTTTTCACTGCTTAGAATTGTTTCCAATTCTGCCCTTACTTCCTCATACTCTTCCCGCAAGATTGGAGCGTGCTTCTCTATCAAGCTAACGTACTTCTTTTCTGAGGACTTTGAATTATCTGACGTTAGGTTTTTTGACTCATCCTCTAAATCATTTGGCATTTCATTCTCTGGCTCTTGATTTACTTCCAAAAGACGCTTCAGTCCACGCGAAATATCTTGGTCGTTCAACTCTTTTTCAAGCGAGTTACTAAACAAGGGCAGCCCGCCAAGTCGGCTAAATAAAGCTGGGACGATAATATCGGAAGTGTCGTGGCGTACTGGTACTGCCTTAGCTAGCGCAAAGTCAACCTCTCCCGAAGAAACCAGGTGTTTGTAAAATTGCTCGGTCATAGTCATAGCTGTGTTAACCTCTACTCTATCGGTCATTGCAACTACAGCTGGCATACCTAACTCCCGCACCAATCTGCCTGCTAACCCCCCTAATGCCCCTTTTTCTTCTCGACTAGCGGTTTCACAAGCACACAGGAAAGTAAAGTGAGGGAGCTTATACCCTCGCTCTTTCAACTCTCTAATCAACGTGGTTCCCAGCACTCGCTCAAGTTTGCTGTCGGCGTTAGCCCAGTAGAGCATGGTATCTGTTTTATTCTTCGTTACTATCCCATGACAGACAATATGAAGCAAAGTGTACTTTTCATTCTGTAGCTTCTCCAGCAGATTGGGGAGTGTGGGTGCATTACGGTCATCACTATTATCAAGATTAGCTAGAACATCACAAGGAATTCCCTGTAGGGCTTTCTGTACGCGATCAACAGTTTTTTGGACTTCAAAGTGATCTAATCCAGGGGTGTTTTTTGGACTAGCTACTAATACTAGCGCGCGTAAATCAAACTTACTGATTGGAGGAAACAGCGAACTATCGATGGGAGAAGGGACATAAATAGAGAAGGTTACGCACGGATCTAATCTCAAAAAAAACCAACTTTTATTCTCTTTGGGAGTACACAATTTCTCCCAACGCAAACTTTTTAGTTCTTCGTCTTCAATATAAAGTAGGACTCGAAGGGGATTTTTATCACTGCCTTCTCTAACAGCAGCAGCAAATTCATCCCTAACCTCATCTTTAAATAGAGCTTCACCTAATCGTTTACCGTATTCCTCTGATTGTGTAGTATCGTCCGCTAACTTGTCCAGTTCGTCCCGTTTTTCGAGCCAGAATTTTCCATGCAAGTGATTAGGGCTATAGTTCAATTTTCTGTGTATGCACTCAACCGAACAATACTCGCCCGGACGACTTTGCCTAATCTGAATCTCGAAGACGCTCATAATAAAACTTTTCTTAATAAATTAAAGTTACAAAGTTAACTCAGTTCCTTGAGAGACTCCAGTAGCTGTTTTGCTGCTTTAACTTTTAGCTGAAGGTGTTCAGCTTGTTCGGTAGAAGTTGCAGAGAATGTACTTATAAACTGTTCTAAAGCCTCAGTTAATTGGAACTGAGCTTGTTTAAGCTTGATAGATTCTAAAGTTTTTGCTGCTTCATATAGCTTATTTTTAACTACTTCAACGGTTAATTGCAACTCTTTAATATGATAGGTTGGGGCTTGCTGAACCACGTTGACAAACTCCTCTAAAGCCTGGATTAATTGACCCTCAGCTTGCCTTAAGTTACCTATATCAACTACTGTACTTTCTGTACTAGCAATCATGAGTGTTAGCGTGGTTTCTTCGTGCGTGGAAAGTTCTAAAGTTGGATGCGTGGCTGACTGGTGCGTCGTTTCTCCGACTAGTTGCTCGAATTTTAAAGCCTCTTTGACAGCTAATCGCACGGCTGGATCTCCAATGATAGCATAACTGCGGGCATTTTTAAACGAAAGCCACTGTTCTGACGAGTCCGACTGATCAGCAAGAGGATCCTGAATTTTCTCTAACAGATCACAGGCAAGTCCACTGTAGTGTTCGTTAAAACTTTCGACCGCTGAACCTACTGGATGACCATTCATTAAGCGTCTCAAACTATCCTGGAATGCCTCTAATTGCTTTATCCCATAGTTTTCTGAAAAAGAAAATTTCAAAACCCGATCTACATGACCGACTACAGCCAAGGCGCCTTGGCTGAGTAACCGCTGAGGTAAGCGGGCAACAAAGGGTTTATCAGCAATTTTTTTCCTGTTGGATGGAGTTGCGAAAGAATCTATGTCGGGTGTGCCAACGCTATGGCAGGCGAAATGAAAGGTTATTAGTCCGTGCAATTGAGCGTCATCACCTACATCATCTGCTGAAAAATAAAAGTTTTTGTCTTTAGTAGGTGGAGTTTTTAGACCAGGCCAATCGTGGCATAGCAATGCTCCCTGATGGCTTAGTTGCTGTGGATGCCCCTTATGAAAGCCTACACCATGACTTGCTGTGAAAAGAAAACCAGGTGTTTGGGAACCTCCTAGCAGTTTCTTCAACTGCTCCTTGTGAGCTTCATTTTTAAGGAAAGTCTGCACTTCCCAACCCTTAATTTCTTTGTCTTCCTCCATCCATCTGGATAACGGAGAAATCAGTTGTTTAGCGCTTTTTTCAGTGGGTTCATCCCTTTCATTATGTACACCAAAAAAAACGGCACGGCGGGGTCGCAAAATCTTATCTGTTTCTACTTTTACAACATTGTGGGCATAACGTTCATAATCTTCTAGTTCTTCAAAATAAAGGCGACCAACTGCATACGCTACGTCAAGCTGGTATTGAAAGCTATAGGGAATTGTTTCTGGGTCAGCAACAATAAGCAGATAATAAGGTATCTTACTAGGATCTACAACATTAGTATTACCAACATTGTGCCGTCTTAAAAACTCATCTTTTAATTCGTTCTTACAATATTCATGTTCTTTGTAGTTCTGCTTGGCTTGTTGTCTTCGATGGTCTAGTAGGCTTGTAAGCTTTTTTTTGATATCCTTAGCCTTTGAATCATCACGAGCAAAGATTACGCCCCATCCCGTCTCTGCCAAATTTTTGGCATCTACTCCTTCCATTGGACGGAAATGTTTTTTGCCCTTGTCCTGAATATTGTTCTCTATTTCTTGAATATCAGTCTCATTTTCGGGTGAGCAAGCTACATCAAGTATCTGTTCAGGTATCATTGGAGGATATAAATACTCACCTGTCTCACCGTTGATTCCATTGAAAACAAAACGAGTTTCTTCTGTAATCATCATTACTTGCCCTGATTGTTTTAAGTTACCGCTTCAAATTCTTTAATCACTTAAGGCTGCCGACCACACAGCATGAGCAACTTCTCGTTCGGCTATTTCATTATGGGCGCCTCCCGGATCGTAAATAGGCAAACTACCCAACCGGAAAAGCTCAGTCTTACGACAAATGAAATTGCTGCTGTTCAGGTTATAAATTGTACTTGGAGCAAATTGGTATGCATTATCAAGGGGAAGCATGTCCATCTCTACAATATCGAGGTCTTCTCCCATAATTCCCCAATAACCAATTGCACCATATCTAGGCAACTCAGGTTCATAGTCATATTGACCTGCTGCCCCTGCTGCAAGGGGATACCATTTACCAATAGCAGTATCATGCTCCGAGTGGGTTGTAATAATTGAACCACTCACTCTACGGTCAGCAATCAAAGAGTGAAAGTAACCTGGGCGGGATTCTCCCGGCACTACCGTGATGGTTGCACAGTAAGACCAAAGCGAGAGCGCACCTTGCACCAACGCCAGGGAATTAACCGGACGCACTAAAGTGTTGCGAGCCTCTGGGCTAGCCAGCATAGCTGAGGCAACAATACAGCCAAAGCTATGACCCATCAAATGAAATTTCACCGTTGATGATGCTGCCTTTTGAAGTTTTTCTAACAATTTAGCGCCACCACCTTCACCAATTTTACGAGCTCGGGCTTTCATACTCCAAAAGGATGTAGCTCTTAGAGGCGCCAAAAGTGCATCTTTCGCGAACTTACTGTTGAGATTGCCTGATGTCTCCTCTTGCTCTTCTTTAGCGTCTTCGATAGCTTTCTTAAAAATGCGCTGAGGATCAAATAATTCGCGATCGCTTCCTGGTTCGGCTCCTTCACCCTCATTGCCCAAACATGCTTCCTCATTTAACTGGTCGTAAGCGTTCTCCACCTTTGGCGATAACTTGAAACAATCAATATCTTCTTGCATCACCGCCTCACCAATCGTTCGTAGCGCCTTCTTCGCTTTTGGCGTTTTGGCAATACGTTCAGAAAATTTTTTCTCTATTAAGTCAGGCGTTGATGGTTTAGAACTAACGATGGCACTCTCCAGTTCCTCATCCCCCCAAGGAAGACTTGGCCAATGCAAACCAATCAAAAGTGGTCGAAATCCTTTCCGTACCTGTTGCATTCGTTGAATATCAGCTTCTTGTGCAGCCATTTTTTTAATCCATTTATTGTACTGCCCAAGCGCTGCGGGAACATCACCTAGCCAACCGTGGCTGAATATGAAAACATCTGTAATTGATTCACTAGATAGTACGCGAATTATCTCCTCTACAGTATTATCACGTTCGTCTCCGACATCATCAAACACGATTAGGTAGTAGTGCAACGAAGTTCCGTTTACTTTTTTAATTGGCATACCCATCCTTTAGCAGTATAGCTTTCCTGTACCTAGCACATCGTTATAAAAATAACTGAATCAGTATTTGAGGTGATATGATATAAGCCATTTAAATCACTTTACATTGTAACTATTCTTACTAAGTGTAATTTTAAATAGATATGGTAAAGGGAAACTATTAACCTCCTTTCGATTAACTTTGCCCAAGCATATGTAAAGTAAAACCTTTGCAAAAAATAATTCACTCTACCCTTTACTCTGTGAGTAAGAGTCATCTTTATCCATTACTAATAGTTTTTTACAAAACTTTACAATATTGTTGGTTTACCCATTCCACACCCAGTGGCGCCACGATCAATAATTTCTAAAATTAGTTCGTCAGAGAAAAATAAATATAACAAAAAAGAGAAGTGAAAGCTAAATTTTGTAGTAACTGACTATCCAAACTCCGCATTTTCACAGTTTTATCAGCACTGGCAAAGGCAATTATTTTACCGTTGGGACTAAATGTCACGCTTCTTATCCAATCATTACGTCCTTCAAAGGTTTAGAGTAACTTACCCTCTAAATTCCATAGTTTAATAGTTTTATCCGTACTGGCAGTAAACTAGAATTGACTTGAATTTATAGGAAAATTCATATATTATGGTCGATAGTGGGGACAATCCAGAGATTCCTTTACGCCTCTTGTCTGGATGGGAGATTCTCGCAAAAATATTCGCGAGTTTCCTGAAGAAGTGCTATTCAGGGGTAGTGTATGCGTTGCAACTGGTGCAGGCAGGGGAAATACCACTGGATGCCAAGCCTTTTAAAGGGGGTGGGAAGCGGCGTATATGAAATTGTCAAACGCTACGACACCGACACATACAGGGCGGTCTATGCTGTGAAGATTGGAAAAAATATTTATGTTCTGCACGCTTTTCAGAAGAAATCAAACAAGGGAATTAAAACCCAGCCCTTTCAATGCGTTCATAAGCACTACCATTTTCCGGCTGAAACCCTTATTCTTACGTTACCGTAAAATATGAGTTTTTTAGTTACCCATGCAAATTTACGGGATTCGCAGATCAAAAACGGTCAATATGGCGCCATCAAATTGTTCGTTTTTTTGAGGATTTACCACAAGCCTTATTTTTCGGGGGTTGATTGGACGTGTTTTTTGGTCTCAAAAATTAGTAGTTATGTTCGCGTTGAAAGGGCTGAGTATAATTTACTCATAGTCACGAGCGTGGTGCTGTTATCTTTACTTATTAACAGCTTACGCCCTGAGAGCTTTTTTTACTCAATTGCCGACTTTTCAAACATCCTCTAAGTAGACATGCATTTTTTCCACATTGTCTTCATCTTGTTTTATTCTCACGACTATCACTACTGATTCATTGTGTGTTTCTATACCAAAGTTAATCAACTTAGCTCTTTCTACTACATCTAAAATTGGCTGTTCAAAACTTCTAAATTGCCAAACGGGTTCAGTGAATAAAAGTGCTTCTACAGTTTGCCAACCAAAATCATAGATATTATCATGATTCTCAAGCCATTTTCTTAAACTTAATAATAGTATTTTTAGGCAATGTAGCCTCTTGTAACTTGTGAGAATTTATATGCTTCAATTCAAGAGAATCTAAATATTCCAATAAATTTTCTAGTGGCTGCAATTCGTTAATAGGTAAATTATCTGTGGATACCTCCTTAAGAAATCCAAGAATTTTAGCTTTTCCCAACAATGCGTTTATTTGTACAGCCAAATAGCCAATTCGCTCTGACTGTGCTTCTGTTGGTATATACATAAACTGCGCGTTCTCTAAGACTGGACGACACTCTAGCTTTCCCAAATTTTTTACCACTAAATCAGCTACATCTGTTAACATAATTTGGGCTGGGTTCATGCTATCGCTTTGTTCGATATCAGTCTCAACTCCAATACAGTCTAGATAATATTTGACAAACCATACAGCTAGACTATTTAGATACACCTGCTGACTTTTCTCAGGAGTCAGTTGCTGCTGTGATAACTTTTGTGCTAACTTCATAGCAGCAGTTGATATCGGACTTGTAAATGTATGAAAATTATTTACTTTATTCATAATAAATTTAACTATCGGTAGTCAGACAAATAAACTCTTTAATTCATCACGAAATTTATCCAGGCGCCGTTGGTAAAAGTTACTTAAAGTTGGTATTGGTACACATAGTTCTTCTGATATTTGCTTCCAAGATGCTCCGGATATTTTTTTTAGAGCGATTTTTTGGAAGGTGACATTTGGGTTGCTTTTCATTTGAGATTGTTTAAGAATTCCTTTGGGGTCTGTTTCTATATACCTTCTGACTTTTTGAAATTGCTCGATAATATCTTTCTCATAGTTGGCGCCATCAAAATTATGTGAAGGTAAATTGTCCCAGAAAGAAGGTTCAACAGATATCTCATTTTTTTTACCCATTATCGAGCGAGCCGCTTCTCGGTAAAATCGTTTTATTAATAGCGTGTTGACCCAAGCCATGATATCACCACGTGTATTGTCATACTTGTCAATGTTGTGACAAAGCCATAAAGATAAATTTTGTAACCCCTCTTTACGTATTTCATCATGAAGCGATGCAGGTAGTCCCATGTTTGGACGGCTAAGTTTATTGGAACAAAAAATACTATTGATAAGTATTGATAAAGCTCTACGCCTTTCTGTTTTGCCTACTGGGTGCTGCTTTGCTTCTAACGCTAAAATTCCTAGCTGGTTATTCATATAAGCTTCTAATTATATATTTGGTCTTAACTTTGAACTTTATCCACATATTTGGAGAAACTTTACAAAACTTTTCTTGTGGGGTGGGCATCCTTGCCCGCCCTAGATATTAAATGGGCAAGGCGCCTTGGATATTGGATGCTTTTAAGATTTGACGGCTGGGGACAGCCGTTCCACAAGAGTAGTAGTTTCTACTTTGAATATATTTGTTGTACTGAGATTCTTGCTACTTCTCGTAAAGTCTGAGTGATAGAGTTTGCTTGTATGCACAATCCAATACTTAATGAGGCAAGAAATCCGATTAGTAGATATATAGCCTGATTCTGAGATTTAAATTTCTCTACTCTTTTTACAGGTAAGTTAAAAGTTGATTTAAGTTCTTTAAGAAGCTGTTTTTCTATACAAGGACTCCAGTAATTATTACTATACAGTTCAGTATTGGATATAATAAATCTACCTAGATGCCTATTATGATAATTTTCTTGTTGTGACATATTTATCCTCCAATTAGCTGTTAATCACTTTTAAAAACTTAATTAACAAGTTAAAGAACGAGCAGCAGACCTTAAAGACTAACTTCAATTCCTAATTCACTTCTCCATTGCAATAGTGGCTTTTCCCAATTTTCTTCCCACTTTTGAGCGAAAAGGGGTTTTGCTTTTTCACCCATTTGATATCCCAAAACTATTTGTTTTAATAAATTAGGCAAAGCTTGCGGAGAAGTCGCAAGTGTTGCTAACATTGCTGCTCCTACTAGAAAAACTGCTAAATTTCTGCGCGTTTGAGCTAATTCAAAAGCTTTAAGTCCTATTTCTCCATTAGTATCTGTCTTAAAACCTGTAACTACGTGCCATATGTCATGTGTCTGACGTACACGTAAAAGAAAGTAACTAACATTATCTTCCACTTGAATCGTGCGATAAAAGCTAGGGTCAAAACCTGCTTTTTGAATGTAAACAGCATAAGCATACCCTAATGAATCTTTAGGGTATTGTAATAATGCTTCAATATCTGGAGGTGGTGCTATATAACGTTCTTGAATGAGTTGAGCTACTTCGGGTTGAGTATTTAACCACTCTACCGCTAGTAAACTCGCTTTAGTGTCACGCAACCCATCCTCTAAATCATAAATATGGTCAAGGTTATCAGGTTCTCTAACTAAACAAACTATTGAGCGCAATATCGTTTTTATATTAGGGTGAATTCTTCGCTTTTCTACAACCAACATGGCAAATCCTTATTTGAGAAGCTTAAAAACTCTTTGCTATCAATTATACACGCCTAAGTTATTATTATATTTTAACTTTTTTATCGCCATTAAAAAGTTTTAAGATAGCTGATGGAGCATTCTCTAAAGCATCAACAACATCAAAAGAACAAGCTTGGAGTGCTGTATTTAATTCCTCAATACGAGTTAAAGCAGTCCATTCCTCTATAGTTGAGAGCAATTAGGAAAATTCTAGATTTTGACAAGAGTAAAACTCGCGGGTCGTCACGAAGTTCGTAAATCTCAACTTTCTTAACCATTGTCTATATAAAACTAAAGTAGTATTTTTAGAGTTTGTTAATACTAAAATTGAAGGCTTCTTTATCAAAAGAACTTGTAGTTGAGCTAATTCTTCTACCTGTGACTACCATCTTGATAGGAGATGCTGGCGCCGTCACTAAACCACGGCGCCCAGCTTTTACGTCACGATTATCAGCCAAAGCCAATGAATACTCAGAAAGTATCTTGACGAGTGCGACTTTCATTTCAAACATGGCAAAAGCGGCGCCTATACAACGTCTGACACCACCACCAAAAGGTAAAAACTCGTAGGGAGAAAATTGACGAGCTAAAAAACGTTCTGGCTTAAACATATGAGGTTCAGGGTATAAATCCTCACGATGATGTGTCAAATAGATATTTCCGTATAATATAGTACCAGGCTCTAAATCATATCCACACAGATTTACAGAGCTTTCTACTACTCGTGGGAAAGTAAGCATTCCTACTGGGTATATTCGTAAGGTTTCGCAACAAACCGCATTCAAATAAGGTAATTTATTTATGGCAGTTGCGTCTATATCTTGACCTAAACTATCTATTTCTTTAAGTAACTTCTCTTGTACCGCAGGTAATTTGTGTATCCAGTATAAAGCCCAAGCTAAAGCAGTAGCAGTTGTTTCCTGGCCTGCTATTAATAGTGTTAACAGTTCATCACGCAATTCCTGGTCGGTCATTGACTCACCCGCTTCATCACGAGCGGACATAAGCAGACTTAGAATATCTGTTCTAGATAAATCTGCTTGCTCTCGACGACGTGACTCAATTTCTTGATAGATAAGTTGATCTATTTGTTTAGTGCGTCGTAGATGCCTACCCCAAAGACTAAGCGCGCCCCAATCTTTCTGCAACACCGGGAAGTAAAGCATTATAACGCCACCGAGAGAACTGCTGTTATTTACCATTGCATTCAAAAAGTCTTCCAATGTTTTGGCACGCTTACCGTCATACAGCCCAAACACAGCTTTAATAATTGTTCTTAGGGTAATAGCTTGAGTAATATCTCGCACCGAAAAGGGCTTACCTACCTGTAACTCACCCATTACCTCTTCTGTAATATTACTAATTACCTGGGTATAGCTACGCATCCTTTCACCATGAAAAGGAGGTGTGAGTAGCTGACGTTGGCGTTGATGCTGTACTCCGCTTAAAGTCATTAAAGAATATTTTCCAACCAATGGTTCAAATATACCATTCTGTTCTCCTGGGGCAGAAAACTGCTTGGTTGAATCACCAGTTAAAATTTCCTGCAACGCGGTTGGATTACTAACAAATACTACAGGGGCATATTTTTCACCGAGGCACAAAGTAAATATATCTCCATAGCGCTTGGCACACTCGGACATCATAGACAACGGATTTACAATCCATTGCATCATTTGTAGAAAAGCAGGCGCCTTAGAACCATTTGGTAAATTTATACTAGTTTTGGTCATATTTATATGAAATTAAATACTTTTTAGAATGTATTATTCTTGTGGGATGGGCATCCTTGCCCGTCTTATATCCTTGGGCGAGCAGGGATGTCCACTCCACAAGAGGAGTTTTTTGTTGGGTTAGTAAATAGGTTTTAATATATATTTTGACACTTATGTTGCAGTACGACACTTAACTAAAGTTAAGTTGTCAGTTACATAAATATTAAAAACTGTAAATTCTTAATTTATTTTGTAAATATTTTATACCCCGTTTGTTTTGAGGATAGTTTAAGAATGCAATATTACAGCAGATTTTGTGTTAATGCGGTACATGTAGAGACGCGACATGTCGCGTCTTTACAAGGTTTTGGGCATCATTTATATACCTCATAAACATGCAGCACGCTGTACCTTAAAATTACACAAGGCAAGTTTAGCAATTTAAGTTTAACTTAAGCGTTTTATAAAATGCTCCAGCTTAAGCAAATGTATAAAATTTTACATACATTTCAACTGAGGTGAACTATGAAAAATTAAATACAGTGTGTACATCTAGCAGCTAGAGTCTTGCTTGACACTATGCAGTTATCACCACTTGGTAGTCTCAAAATTTACCTTGGTTATTACGGACATAACAATAATTTGTGATTTTTAATTTTGCATTTGATTTTTGCATAATTACGTCTCAACAAGACCTATAAGATTATATCGAATTATTTAAATATAATGAAATACATTAGTTCTATGTTTGATTTATTGAAGTTTACCTACCTGTATATTTTGTAGATGAATTTTCTTTCTTAAAAATATTTATTTTAGGTAACGCAGATGAAACAGCATACCAAGCGGCGCCACCGAGGCGTTATCCTTACTCTTAAAGGCTGGGATAAACTTCAAACCGCTAGAGGCACTGCTGAATTAGACGAGAATGGTGGAAATAGCTTTACTTTAGAAGAGCTTGGCGACCGGATGAAATTAGCACTGCATACAGTTTCTAAGATAATCGGGCGCCAGGAAGTTGTAGATAGAGGTTCTTTGCAAAAAGCCTTTAATGCTTTTAAATTGGAGTTAGTCAAAAGTGACTATACACAACCGACTGAAGAGTCTAAGGATGTGGAAGTACGTTCATGTGCAAACCCGCAGCAAGATTGGGGAGAGGCGCCGGATGTGTCGATATTTTATAATCGCTCTAATGAATTGTTGCAGTTACGACGGTGGATGTTAGAGGAACGTTGCCGTTTAGTGGCATTGTTAGGAATTGGGGGTATTGGTAAAAGTACGTTAGCTGTAAAGTTGGGACTGCAAGTTCAATCTGAGTTTGATGTAGTTGTGTGGCGTTCTTTGCAGAATGCTCCATCTCTAGAGGAACTACTCGCGAATATATTGCAATTCTTGTTATGGTCGCTGCGAAAAGAAGTACTAATCCCCGATAGCTTCGATGGTAAATTATCTAAGCTTCGAGAATGTATATACTCAAATCGATGTCTAATAATATTATACTAAGAACGGTTTAGAAATGTCATTAGTCGCGTAGCGTAATGCGGAGCATTTGCCGCAGGCTAGAATCTCTAAGATGCTTCACTGCACTGCGTTTCGTTCAGCATGACAAAGTTTATATTTAACCCGTTTGCAGTATAGATAATGTTGAAACTATTTTATCTAGTGGTGGACAAACAGGACTTTGCCGTCCAGGCTATGATGGGTATGGTCAATTAATCAAGACTATTGCTGAAGTCCCTCATAATAGCTGTGTTATTCTCACGTCTACAGAGAAACCAAGAGAAATAGGACTTTTAGAAGGAGAGGCAACTAAAGTAAAATCGTTGCAAGTAAAGGGATTACACGCTGAAACCGGGCGCCTACTATTTGATCAAAAAGGGCAATTTACAGGAACAGAGCAACAATGGCAGAAGTTAATTGAATATTATGGTGGCAATCCTTTAGCATTAAAGATGGTTGCAGCAGCCACACTAGAACTATTTAACGGTAGAATTTCTGATGTTTTAGAATGTATAGAGCAAGGGGCATTTATGTTTGATGATATCCGCAGCTTGTTAGAACGTCAGTTCAATCGTTTGTCGGCAGCAGAACAGGAAGTTATGTATTGGTTGGCAATTAAGCAAGAGGCAGTATCTTTGTCTTATTTAACTTCGGATATTATCGAAACCTTAAAAAGGCGCCAGTTATTGCAAACAATTAAATCTTTGTTACAACGCTCATTAATCGAAAAAAGTGGCGAGCAGTTTTTCTTGCAACCAGTGGTAATGGAGTATATCATACAACAGTTAGAAATTTCTGATTATGTGGAGACGCAATTAAGTCCATCTCTACCAAAAAATATTAACTTGCTTCTAGGTAACACTTATGAAACAGTACACTAAACGGCGCAACCAAGGCCTTATTCTCACCCTTAATGGTTGGCATAGACTTTTAGGCGCCTGAAGCTTTAGCTTCTTTAGATGAGAATTCTGAAACAGTTTTATTCTAGAGGAACTTGGCTTCAAGATAAATTTAGTTAGTTTCACCTTAATATCTAATAGAAAAATATCTATATTTATGCAGGAATTTTATCAAAATAATGCATATAGATTGCAAAAAGCTAATCAACAAGCAGGGGGAGTTGTTCGTGCTGCTAATATTATTGAACAAGTTATGTCTACAGGTAAGCCTGTATTAGCTAACTCAAATTTGTCAAGTAATTAATCTAAGGAAAATGCTTAACCTTGAAGAGACGTGATTAATCACGTCTCTACTGCTGAATCATACAAAAGAACTCAGGACAGGCGCCTAAACAATGGGGTAAATCTTCTTTACTATTTATTTTCCTAACACTCAATTCAACGGATAAAGTACTTTTGATATTGGGGCAATAAGAGAATTGCTTTTTACGCTTTGTGTTTTAGATACCCCACACCTAGAAAAGTTGCGGCGCCTATAATTGCCCAATTAGTTGAAGGTTCAGGAATACTTGTACTTGGACTTGCAATTGCAACGCTTGCATCTATATCAGCAACAGGGTCACTACTTAAAACGTCTTTTTTGCCAATTTCTAAACCTATTTCTTCAACAGTTCCTTGCAAAGTGTTTGTTAAACTACTACTAGTAATTTTAGCTTTTTGACTAATACGTACTTTACCTATATCACTTTCATATACTTCTCCTGTAACGTACATTTGTTCTGTATCACCAAGAGCAACAATTCCCTTATTGCTAACAATTTCTCCAGGTCGGGTATGAATTTTGATAACCTGACTCGATGAAGGGGAACGCACGTAAGCATTTTCTAGTTCTGCTTGCGCTTGTTTGACTTCAGCTATAGTTCGTTGCAGTTCAGATAAAGCAATTGCAATATTGACAGGACGTACTTCTGCTGCTTGTTCTAGATTTGCTGTTGCTTCAATTTTCTGCTGACTCAGCGTTTCGACAGTCCGTTGAAGTATCGCTTTCGCTTCTTCTATCTGTTTACTACCACTATTAATAGTACGTTTTAAATTCATTTGCGCTTCTTGTAAACGCTTTGTCGTTGAGAGTTGTTGTAAGCACTTAACCTCTACTTGTTGAGTTGCTATTGCACCGTTTTGATATAGTTTTTTGTACCGATAGCATTCACTTGTGGCATTTTGTAACTCAGCCATTAATCTTTCAACTGTAGCAGTTTGAGCAAGATTTTCTCCTTGTAATTCAGATTCTAAGCGCTTAATAGTTGCTTGTTGCGCTGTAATTTGGCCGAGCTTTTCAGCTTTTATCGCTTCAATATTTGCCTTACGCGCGTTAATCTCACCAACTGGGGCGCCTGCTTTGACTTTGTTAAGATTAGCTTGTTGTACTGTAACCCTTGCTTGGGCTGTTTTTAAAACAGCTTCCAAACGAGTGCGACTATCTAAAATTGCTATTATTTGCCCAGCTTTAACTCTATCTCCAACTTTTACCAACAATCGCTCAACTCTAGGACTAACAGCAGTAGAAGTTGGAGAGAACAGTTGAATTACTTCATCTTTGGGTTGTAACTCACCTTCCGCAGCAACCGCATTAACCGTAACTGGGTGTTGATAAGCATTAGATGATACATTTTTAGGCTGCTCACGATTAGATAGAAAATTATAAATGCTAAAAGTACTTGGGATGCATTAGGGGAATGATTTTATTAGATACTCACGTGTGGCTTTGGCTACTGCCCACCTTACAACCTTCCGAAAATTATGACATGAACCACTAGTAATTATACTTAGTTAGAAAATGTTACATAAGTTTATATAAAAAATTTCCCAATTCCCCCCAAAAGTTGTTTGCTATGCCATAATAGGAGATGAGAGTTAATTCGGTCAACAGCGTTTGTTTTTAGTGGTGACAGTATTTTTTTGTTCTTGGTATTTACAAACTTTATCTCCGAAAGCTAAATCTCTACATAATTATAATTTGAAACAGTTCGGAGACAATCTATGTCAGTTTATGTAGGCAATCTTTCTTACGAAGTTACAGAAGACAGTTTAAACGCAGTATTCGCAGAATACGGTACTGTTAAACGAGTTCAGCTACCTACAGACCGTGAAACAGGTCGTCTACGCGGCTTTGGTTTTGTTGAAATGGGTACAGATGCTGAAGAAACGACTGCCATTGATGCACTTGATGGTGCAGAGTGGATGGGACGTGATTTGAAGGTCAATAAAGCTAAACCTAGAGAAGAAAGAGGTTCATTTGGTGGTAATCGTGGAAATAATAGTTTCCGTAACCGCTACTAATCTTTAATTAGCCCATTAAAAAAGCAAATTAATTTGATGTTCGCAGTGGCTCAGGCAAGAATGCTTGAGCCATTTTGATGTAACATCTCAACAATTAATAGACTATATTTTTACCTAAACAAACAAATAAAAACATTTAACTTTAGTTAAGTTATTCTATTCAACGACAGTTAAACTACCATTAAGAAATGCAGTCCGACAAGCATAACGCTGAATTTTGCCACTGGAAGTTTTGGGAATACTGCCAGTTTTGACTAAAACGGTAGCATAAACTTGTAATCCATGCTCTACCGTCACAGCTTGAGTTATATCTCCTACTACCTTTTGTACATCTAGGTTGCGTAAGTAAGTTCGCTCTACCTCTTGAACAATTACTAATTTTTCTTCACCTTTGATTTCTACGCTCAAAGCTGCTCCAAAATTAGGTCGTAGTGCTGGATTGCTCTTTTGAACTGTTAATTCAATATCCTGGGGATAATGGTTTTGCCCCCGGATGATTATCAAATCTTTTATTCTTCCGGTGATGAATAATTCATCTGAAAGCAAAAATCCTAAGTCCCCGCTGCGTAAAAATGGTTCTTCTTTCGTACCTGATAAAGAGGCATTAAAAGTTTGTTGAGTTTGTTCTGGTTTTTGCCAATAACCTTGAGCCACGCTTTTTCCAGAAACCCATATCTCTCCTACTTCTCCATCACCACATTTAGTTAATGAGTCAGGGTTGACAATTATAATTTTTTGACTTGACCAATTGCGACCACAACTTACAATTGCTTGAGAATCTACTGATAATTCATCTAAGAGAACTACTCGATTTTGTGATAGCTCTGTTTCTTTGACGAAGCGAATAATTGGTGGTTCTGCTTTCAAGCCTCCAGAGGTAAATAAAGTGTTTTCAGCCATGCCATAGCAAGGGTAAAATGCTTGTTTACGAAATCCACAACTAGCAAAAGTTTGAGCAAACCGCTCTAGTGTTTGGGCACGAACAGGTTCACCCCCATTGAAAGATATTTCCCAACTGCTTAAGTCAAGACTTGCCAATTTTTCTGGCTTAATTTTGTTAACACATAAGTCATAAGCAAAATTAGGCGCCCCACTGGTAGTTGCTTTGTAGCGAGAAATAGTCATAAGCCACCGGATAGGCTTTTGAATAAAAGCGACTGGCGCCATTAATATTGCTGGGAAACCGCCGTAAATCGGCTGTAATATACCTCCAATTAAACCCATATCGTGATAATGCGGCAGCCAACTTACAAATATACTATTATTTGTATGCTCGAAACACTTGTATATTACAGATAAATTATGAAGCAGATTTCCATGAGAAACCATTACTCCTTTTGGTGTTCCTGTGGAACCAGAAGTGTATTGGAGAAAAGCCAGTGTGTCACTGCTTATTTATAAAGGCTGCCAATAGTCGGCGTTGTTGCTGTCAACAGTATCTGTTATTATATAACGTAAACTTGATGATTCTGGTTCTTGTTTTAAACTTTTTTCTATATCGCTCATCATAGATATACTTGTCAACACAATTGTTGCTTGAGCATCAGATATAATTGCTTGTAATCGATTATTATGTTGGTTACGTTTCGGTGGATATACAGGAACTGCGATTACTCGTGCATATAAACATCCAAAAAATGCAGCAATAAATTCCAATCCCGGTTGGTAAAGTAAAAGTGCCCTTTCAGCTTTCCCGGAACCGTCACCTTTCATACTTTGTAAAACAGATGCAATTGCTCGTGCTTTTTTATCTAAGTTTTTATAACTTATGCTAGCTTCTTCTGTTTCTCCGTCAGGCAGAAAACTAAAGGCAACACCATCTGGCTGATATTTTTCTCTGTGATTAAGTAAATCAACTAAATTAGTGATATCATGGTACTGCATAATCAATGTTTATAAATGTTCTACTCGTAATTTAAGTTTGTAACATTGGCTACATTTACACTAGGCAAATTTAACAAGTTAAGTTTAACTTAGTGATATATGAGCAGGAACATGGCGCCCTAGTTACGAGAAGTATAGTCAGTTATCTCGAAAAGGCACCTTACATTTAGTTATGTTTTACTTACTTGTAGAGAAAGACTAGTGGTTCATGTCAAAAGTTTTGGTGGGTAGGTTGGCAACGGATGTAAAACGGATGTAACGGATAGTTGATTCATTTAATTCGGCACCGCAAAATCAAAGCTTGTTTGTATAAAATTACTTATCCGTTACATCCGTTGCTAATATTTCTACCAACCAAAATTAATGACATGAGCCACTAGTACAGAAAGCTTTTCTAGAAGAATCTGGCGACTTGTCTGGATGAAAAAGTGGTTGCCTGGAAGTGATGATAGCGAAAATGAAGAATTGGTCTGCTCTTTCCAACTTTGAATTAATTCATATGTTTCTGTTGAATCTTCTGTTCCAGCGAAGCCGGAGATAGAACAATCTATAAATAGAAGCACCTCCTCCTGCGTATGGAAAGCAGAATAAGCGAAAGTTAGCATTTGGATTTGGAGGGAGGCATTTAATCCAAGGATTAGAATTTAACATTGTTTTTTAAAGTTAAAGATGTTTAAATTAAAACAGTTCGGCTGGCTCTGCCTTACGTAGGCGCCGAACAGCAACGAAACCCGAAATTATACACATTAATATTGTTAATATTAAAACTAATATTGCACGGTCAGTATCCATTTGAATTGGTAATGCTGTGGCATCTTTAGTTAAATCGTACAATCCTAATGTTAGAGCAAAACCAGGGATATAACCTAAAGTCGCTAAAATAATTGCTTCTTGCAAAACAACAAATTCTAAATATATATTTCTAAATCCTATTGCTTTTAATGTTGCATATTCTGATAAATGGTTGCTGACATCAGAAAAAAGAATTTGATAAACAATCACTGTGCCAACAATAAATCCCATGCTGACACCTAAAGTAAAAATAAAACCAATTGATGTACTTGTCTGCCAGTAGTTTTTTTCAAACTCGACGAAGCCTTGATGCGTTAAAACTTTCACATCTTTAGGTAAACTAGTCTTGATTTTTTTTAAAATATTTTGAGCATTGGCATGAGGTTCAAGCTTAATTAATCCAATATCAATTTCTCCCATTTTACGATAATTACTAAATAATCTCAGAAAATTTAAGTCACTCATGATTACATTTCCATCTGCTCCAAAAGAAGGCCCTAATGTAAATAAGCCAACAACGTTTACCTTTTTACCAGCTAGCTCAGTTGTAACGGTTTGATTTTGCTCAAATTCTTTAGCAATGGCGCCATATTCTTGACGCGAAGCTCTATCAAACAAAATGTTTTCTTTTAATTGTAATTTACTTAGGTTCGTAGCAACTTCCGGAAATTTAAATACTGAATCTCCAGGTCGAAAACCATAAATATATATAGCTCTAAAATTTCCGTTTTTAGGATTTCTCCAATCTCCGAGCCAAACATATACAGGACTTACAGATTGTACACCTTCAATACCCAAAACTTGATATAAACGGCGCCAAGAAAAAGTTCTCATATAACCCAAAGACTTAGAACGCGCGCTAATCAAAACCAAATCAGCATCTAAACTCTGATGAAACCGTGTTGCACTATCAAAAAGAGATGCTTGAAAACCTAACTGCATAAACATTAGAATAACTGCAAAAGCAATTCCTGCCAAAGCAATTAATAAACGTCCTTTTTGTCGAGTTAGTTGCAGCCACGCTAAAGGTGTATTAAAAAAAATTGCTCTCATTTTTTAATCACAAATTTTAAATATCAATCAGTATATTCACTTGTAAATTAGTCAAAGCCGAAGCTTTAAGACTAGACTTTGGGTCTAAATGAATTTTGACTTCAACAATTCTACGATTCACATCTGCTGTTGGGTCAGTACTTAAAACACCTTGCGAATTAATTTGTAAACCAATTTGGGCAACTCTGCCATATAATTTATCTGAAAATACATTACTAGTAATAGTGGCTTTTTGCCCAACTCGAACTTTGCTGACATCTAATTCATAAACTTCTGCTATTGCATTCATCCGGTTGGTTTGTCCTAAAGCAACAATCCCCTTATTACCAACCGTCTCTCCTGCTCTGGTGTGAATTTTTAAAATTTGTCCGTTTATAGGCGCCCGAATATAAGCTAGTTCTAAATCGGCTTGAACTTTACTAACATTCGCAAGCGCTTTGTTAATTTCGGCTTTAGCCGCTTGTACATCCGTAGGACGAACCTCAGCCATCTTTTCTAAAGTTGCCTCGGCTGCTTTAATTTGTCGAGTAGTAGTTGCTTCAATTCGGTTACGGTTAGCTTTTGCCTCCAAAACCTCTTGAAGCGCACTTTTCATCGCTAGCTGCTTACTATCTATTTGAGAAGCTGCAACAGCACCATTCGCAAATAGTTTATTGTAACGTTCATATTCAGCTTTAGCTGTATTAAATTCTGCCTCTAAGCGTGCGATTGTTTGGTCAGTAGCTATCAGTTGTCCTTGTAATTCGGCGCCTAACCCTTCAATGGTTGCTTTTTGAGCTTCAAGTTCTCCTCTTTTGGCTCCGGCTTTTACAATCGCAAGGTTTGCTTGAGCAACTTTGACTTGTTCATTAGCTAATTTTAAAGATGCTAGCAGATTTTGATGATTATCTAAAATCGCAATTACTTGTCCTGCTTTAACTTTATCACCCTCTTTGACTAGAAGCTTCCCAACTCGACTTCCTCCCAATCCATTGATTGTAGTTGGAGTAGATAGGTTAACAACCTCTCCTTCTGGTCTTAAATGTCCTAGAGCAGAAACCGCTATTTTTGGGGGAGTAGTCGTTACAGGACTCGGTGGAGGAGCTTGTGAATTACGTTGGTATTGCAACACATATACCGAAGTTAATCCGGTCAACGCTACACCTGTAAGTACTGTAGAAATGATAATTAATAGTCTTGTCGGTTTCAGAAACGATTTATTTTGTGAGTATAATTCAGGCTTCATAGTTTATCTAAGCTTATAGCTTTAGCGTGACTAAACACAGATGACTATCTTTATGACCTTGTTAGAATCGCAATTAATAATTGCAATGTTATTTTCACTTCATAGCTCCAGATAATAAAGCTTCATTCAATATTCGCATACTGGCGCCTAAATTTTGTCAAGCTCTACAAATATTACGTATATTTATTATTTATGTGTATAATTTACTGCTTTAAATTCTGAAGATATTCCTCATATATAGCTATTCTATATCATTTTAAACAACAGGTTGTACATTAATTTCTCTTAAGTGATTTCCGAAGAAGATAAAGATTAAATTTTTACAGACTATTGCAACTATATAAGTGAATTAATATTTTACATCTATCTATTGATATATAAATTTGGTTATTTTTGTAAACATTAGAAATTTTATATTATTTCCAGGAATATTTTAGATTATCTTTTTATACTTATATTTTGCAATTTTTGACATTTTTTTAGCAATTTTAAATAAATTAAAAAAGTAAATTAATTTTTATAGATAATTTTAGTTTTACTTGGATAAGACTAATTGACTATTGCCATACTGATATTTCTATGCGAATAAATGTTTAAGTATTCCTAAAGATAGATGTGTATAAATTAACTTTAAATTTTTGCATTAATTTATAATAGCTTAACAAAAAACAGATTCTAATTCATAGAATCTTTACACAAGTGTCGAAGTTAAGAATAACACTAGGTTCTAGCGATGTAAAGCTCTCAATATCAACACCAAATTGCACAAAAATTTGAAATTAAGTTGATTTTTTGCCGAAAATGTGTAAACCTTTGATGTCAGTAGCAAGTAAATTAACGTCAAAGTTAGAAAGTAATTGATTTTATCTGCGCTGAAGCCCAAACTTTAGTTCACGCTTTAATAGCAAGATGTCAGGAAATAATGATAGCGATGAAAAGCTGTTACCTAACTCTTGTAATGTCAAAATAAAGAGCGAAATTTGTTTATGAATCAAATTTTGAGAACAGTCTAAATTTTATTTATTCAATAAAAATAAAAGTAGTACGCCCAATCAGCATAAATTCATCAAGGAGTACGTAATGACTACTTGTTTCACTGATTCAAGCGATATGAGGCATAAAGTTTCGCCCTTGGCAACCTTGGTAGACCTGCTTCAGTTCAGGGCACAAAATCAATCTGACTTAACGGCTTATACCTTTTTATTGGATGGGGAAACAGAAGTCCTTGACCTGACTTATAAAGAACTAGACCTTAAAGCACGAGCGATTGCAACTCAACTTCAAAGTATGAATGCTGCTGGTTGCCGTGCTTTACTACTGTATCCACCTGGATTGGATTTTATTGCAGCCTTTTTTGGATGTTTGTATGCTTCAGTCGTGGCTGTCCCCGCTTATCCACCGCGACCTAATCAGAATATGGCAAGGTTGCAGACGATAGTTTCAGATGCTCAAGCAACGTTAGCTCTGACTACTGCGTCTATGTTGAATAACATCAAGAGCCGTTTTACTGAAAATGGCGAATTTACTGAATTGCAATGGCTAGCCACCGATAGTATTAGCAGTGATTTAGTTCCTTATTGGCGCCAACCAGAGTTGTTAGACAGCAACCTCGCTTTTCTTCAATACACATCAGGCTCCACAGGTACACCAAAAGGTGTGATGGTCAGCCACGGCAACATGATGCACAATTTTGGATTGATTAAAAACAGTTTTGATGATACGCCTAACAGCCAAGGTGTGAGCTGGCTACCTCCTTATCATGATATGGGATTGATTGGGGGAGTGCTGCAACCTTTATATATAGGGGCACCAATGGTTTTGATGTCACCAATGGCATTTATGCAAAAACCTTTGCGTTGGTTAAAGGCGATTTCGCAATACAAAGCAACTACCAGTGGAGGTCCCAATTTTGCTTATGACCTTTGCATTCGCAAGATTACACCATCTCAACGAGCTAGTCTTGACTTAAGTAGCTGGGAAGTCGCTTTTACTGGCGCCGAGCCGATTCGTGCAGAAACGATAACACAGTTTGCTCGCACTTTTGCGGATTGTGGTTTCCGTATGTCGGCATTTCATCCTTGTTACGGAATGGCGGAAACGACGTTGATTGTTTCCGGAAGTGGTAAATTAGTTCCTCCCATTGTTCGCTATATTGATGAAGCAGCACTCGAACAAAACCGGGTAGTCACTGATGACGATAACTCCTCGAGTACCGCGCGCGCAATTGTAGGTTGCGGTGGCTGTTTAGAAGAGAAAATCCGAATTGTTAATCCAGAATCTTTAACAGCTTGCCCAGATAATCAAATCGGAGAAATTTGGGTCTCAAGTCCTTCTGTTGCTGGTGGCTATTGGAATCAGACCGATAATACGCAACAAACTTTCAATGCTTATCTATCAGATACTGGTGAGGGGCCATTTTTGCGTACAGGTGATTTAGGATTTTTGCTTTCGGGTGAGTTGTTCGTTACCGGACGGATCAAAGACGTAATTATCATTCGCGGACAAAACCATTATCCCCAGGATATTGAAGCGACTGTAGAAAAGAGCCATCCGGCACTCCGACCTGGTTATGGAGCAGCGTTTACCATAGAGGTAAAGGGTGAAGAACGATTGGTAATAGTGCAGGAAATAGAACGCAGTTACTTACGGAAGTTAAATGTAAATGAAGTTGTAGGAAATATCTATCAAGCTATAGCAGCCCAGCATAGTCTCCAAACTTATGCCACAGTTCTAATTAAGACTGGGAGTATCCCTAAGACTTCGAGTGGTAAAATTCAACGCTATGCTTGTCGGAATGGATTTTTAAAGGGAACTTTGAACGTCATCGACGATTGGAGCGAGAATCCTCAGAGTAAAGCTAAGTTCTTGGGTTTACAAGCTGAAATTGAATCTGTGTTACATCAAGTAACCGCAGGTGAACAAAGATAATATCGAAAAATTTAAGTACAACTACCAGGATCTAAAAAATGGAACTCCAAAATTCTCAAGCCACAATGGCAGTAGATACTAACAGCAATGTCAAACAGGCGCCTACATCCGCAGAAATTCAAGCATGGGTAGCATCTTATTTAGCTGAACTTTTAGAAATTGATGCCTCGGAAGTAGATACCACAATCGCCTTTGACCGCTACGGTCTAGATTCCTCGGTAGCAGTTGGATTAACTGGCGACCTAGAAGAATGGTTGGATATAAAACTCGACCCAACTTTACTCTATGATTACCCCACCATTGAAACATTATCTCGTCACCTAGCCTCGGAACTCAAAGCGAAAGTGTAATTTACCCAGACGCAACAAGAAATTAAAATTTACACTTTTACAAAAGTCAGGAGAAATTTAATGCTGGATACCACTAAGTTGCCAGAGCCAAAAAACGAATCTGCCATATCAGACGAAAAAGTAAAAAAACACATCAAACTAGCAGAAATCAATTATCGGCGTAACACCGAGTCCGACTACACTGAGAAGATAGAGAAGTTGGACAAAAACTTCGACTACAGTACCAACAGCAACTATTATTGGAGCGAGCCAGAACTTTCACTTCTTTACGGCACTCCACTCTACGAACAAGCTTCTGACTCACAAAAAAAAGCTCTCAATCACCTTTACTGGGCAATACAGTACAACCAGACTGCTGCAACCGAAGCTAATACTGTACTTTACAACCAGGTAACAGCGGGTGTTTTTGAAAATGTTGGTGGTTATGATGCACTGTGTAAAGAGCTAGATTTGGAAACGGTTCAGGAACGCGACCATATTCACGCCTTTCACACAATCGGTTATAAAACCAAAAAAGCGCTGCTAGGACAAGCAGGATTTAATGCATCGATTCAAGGTAAGTCTTACAAAAATGATTTGGCTAAAAAAGCGAAAACTGGAAAAAATCAATTATTTTCCTTCTCCTTTTCAGCTTCACCTTTGTCTGCTTATGGAGAATCTTCGTTGCGTTTCATGACCAATAAAGTATTCCTCAAAAATCAAGCACACTTATATTCTCAGTATTTGAGGGAGTTAGAGGATAAAGGCGAGTCAATACCAGCGCACACGACAGGTTTGTTGGGACAATTGGCGCCCAAACCTCTACTCAAATTCTTTACATTAAACTGTGGAACTTCCCCTTTCTTAGCGTGTTTGTTCTACGTCGCGCGCTTTATGGCGAACATGCTAATTAAGAATTACGAGTACCGCTATTCTATCTACTATCGTGAGTTAGAAAAGAACGGGGAATTTATTCCGGCGCCAACAGCTGTTTCGCATTACCACATGCTCGATGAAGCTTTTCATACCACAACTTCCCAACTCATTGCTCAAGACCTTTATAAAGACTTCGCTAAACCATCAGCATACGAGAAATTTTTAGCAAATTTAACAATATACAGAGCGCAAACAGTTGGATTGAGTGGTCTTTCTAGTGGACTACCTGCAATATTCCGCAATGATGCTCCATTTATGCTTTCGCTTCACACACTGCTTCAGTCTCCGTTATTTGGTATGTCTTCTACTGAAGCACTTGAGTGGCTCAATAAATGCATGTGTACTGAACATGAAGGTTTCCATGTAACTCTTAAGTATCACGAACGCTTACTAACAGATTTGAGGCGCCTTTTAGACCCTATAAATTACCTGTGGGCTGTTAACAGGGAAATGCACGTTATGGAAAAAGGAGGCTCAATTAGTAACGCTATCGAAAGTAATGCCAAAGCTTTTGAGCAGTTTTCCAAAAGCCTCGCGGTGTAGCAAATATGTCTCAGTAAGGTGGGCACTGCCCACCGTACACAGCTTTAAAATACTTTAGAGGGTGTTAAAGTGGAACCTATAGCAATTATCGGTATTGGTTGTCGTTTTCCCAATTCGGAAAACCCAGAATCTTTTTGGCGCCTTTTGCGTAACGGTGTAGATGCCATTACGGAAGTACCAAAACAACGGTGGGATATTGATGCATTTTATGATCCCCAACCAGGTATACCCGGAAAGATGAGTACTCGTTGGGGTGGTTTTCTAGAACAGGTGGATGAGTTTGACCCCAGCTTTTTTGGCATTTCCCCTCGCGAAGTAGAGCGGATGGATCCTCAGCAAAGGCTAGCTTTAGAAGTAGCTTGGGAAGCTTTAGAAAATGCTGGCATAGCACCAGATAAACTCAGTGGTAGCCAAACAGGGGTTTTCATGGGAATTGGCAACTACGATTATTGCAGGTTACTAACTAAAGATTTAAGCCTCGTCAGCGCATATGACGGTACTGGTAATACTCTTTCTATTACAGCTAATCGTCTCTCTTACATCCTGAATTTACGCGGTCCAAGTGCGATAATTGAAACTGCCTGTTCTTCTTCTTTAGTAGCGTTGCATTTTGCTTGCCGGAGTTTGCAACAGCAAGAGTCCAATTTGTTCGTGGTTGGTGGAGTTAGTTTGATGCTTTCTCCAGAGCCGTTTATCACTTATTCCCATGCTAGAATGATGGCATCTGACGGACGTTGCAAAACCTTTGATGCTAGTGCAGATGGTTATGTGCGCGGGGAAGGATGCGGTGTTGTTGTTCTTAAACGTCTATCGGATGCCCAAAAGGATGGAGACAACATTTTGGCGGTTATTAAGGGTTCAGCAGTTAACCAAGATGGGTTGAGCAATGGACTCACTGCCCCTAATGGCCCTTCTCAGCAAGCTGTTATTCGTCAAGCTTTAAAAAATGCTGGCTTAACACCAGACCAAATTAGCTATGTTGAAGCTCACGGAACTGGCACTTCTTTAGGAGATCCAATTGAATTTAAATCTCTAAAAGCTGTGCTAATGCAACGTCAACCAGACCAACCTTGTTGGCTTGGTTCGGTAAAAACTAATATTGGTCATTTGGAAGCTGCTTCTGGAATAGCTAGTGTTATTAAAGTAGTATTGGCACTGCAGCATAAAGAAATTCCGCCTCACTTACATTTAAAACAACTTAATCCATATATATCTTTAGAAGGAACAACCTTTAATATTCCAACTCAGCCTCAGCTTTGGGAATCAGGAACTCAAAGCCGTTTAGCAGGGATAAGCGCGTTTGGCTTTGGTGGTACTAATTGTCACGTTATTTTGTCAGAGGCGCCTACAGAAAGTCAAAAATTAGAAGTTAAAAATCAAGACAACGAACGCCCTTTTCATATTCTGACGCTTTCGGCAAAGACTGAAGAGAGTTTGCTAAAATTAGCACAACGTTACGCAGATTTCTTGACTACTCATCCTGACGTATCGTTAGCTTCGGTTTGCTTTACTGCTAATACAGGAAGAACGCATTTTGAACAGCGTTTGGCTGTAGTGGCTGAGTCTAATATACAGTTACGCGAACGTCTTCTTGCTTTTGCCGCTGGTAACGAAACTACAGGATTAGTGAGCGGACAGGTGAATGGTAAAAAGCGCTCGAAAATAGCTTTCCTTTTCACTGGTCAGGGTTCGCAATATATAGACATGGGGCGCCAACTCTACGAAACTCAATCAGTATTTCGGCAAGCCATAGACGATTGTAATAAAATTCTGCATCCCTATTTGGGAACTTCGTTAATCAAACTTTTATATCCAGATACTAAACCTCAACAACCAAAATTAGATAAAACTGCTTATACCCAACCTGCATTATTTGCTTTAGAGTATGCTTTATGCCAATTATGGAAATCTTGGGGTATAGAGCCAACAGCAGTTATGGGGCATAGTGTTGGAGAATATGCTGCTGCTTGTGTTGCCGGGGTATTTAGCCTCGAAGATGGTCTGAAATTAATTGCCGAGCGCGCGCGTTTAATGCAAGCTTTACCCAAAGATGGCGAAATGGTAGCGGTTTTCGCTTCTTCTGACCAAGTACAAGCAGCCATTCAACCTTATGAACAAGTATCAATTGCCGCCATTAACGGCCCACAAAGTATTGTAATTTCAGGAGCTAGCGACAGTATTGAGGCAATAATAAATTCTCTACAAGCTCTTGGTATTAAGACGAAAAAATTAAATGTTTCCCATGCCTTTCACTCACCTTTAATGGCGCCAATGCTAGCAGATTTTGAACGAATTGCTAGTGGTATTAAATACTCAGCGCCGAGCATTAAGTTAATTTCCAATGTAACTGGAGAACTCGCTAAAGAAGAGATAGCAACCCCTCAGTATTGGTGTCGTCATATTCGTCAGCCAGTCCAATTTGCACGAAGCATGGAAACACTTCATCAACAGGGTTATGAGATGTTTGTTGAGATTGGGCCCAAACCAATTTTACTAGGGATGGCTCGCTACTGCTTACCAGATAGTAAAGATGAGAAAAGTCGCGTTTGGCTACCTAGCTTATATCCAACGCAACAAGACTGGCAACAAATATTACAAACATTGGCAGAATTGTATGTACGTGGGGTGTCAGTAGATTGGTCTAGTTTTGATAGCGATTATAGGCGCCATCGTTTGCAATTACCAACCTATCCATTTGTACGGCAGCGCTATTGGGTAGATATTCCCACTCAAGAAGATACAAAAGTAACTAATTTATCGCATGAAACACTTCAAAAGTTATTCCAGCAATTAGAAAAAACAGAAGAACTTTCATCTTCGGAGTTAAAATTACTACCAAAATTGTTGGAACTATTAGTTAAGCAACAGCAAGTTGGGGCTGTGCCTATTAAAGATTGGCTTTATGATACAGAGTGGCAACTCAAACCACGTCAGTTAACAATTCAAGAGAAAAACAAGGTTGAAAAAGGTAGTTGGCTAATTTTTGCTGACTTAGAGGGTGTAGGACAAAGCCTTGCCAAACTTTTACGCGAACTTTCTCACGACTGTATATTAGTTTATCCTGGGTATAGCTTTAGACAGAAAGAAGCCGGAACTTGGGTAATTAATCCTTCCGAAAAGAAAGATTTTGAGCGTTTATTCCAAGAGTTAGGAATAAAGCAACCGTTACAGTTCGTTATCCATTTGTGGGGTTTAGAGACGGGTCCCGCTTCTGAGTTAACAATTTCCACTCTCGAACAGACTCAAACTCTGGGTGTTGGCAGCGTATTGCATTTGCTGCAAACCTTAGTCAAACATAATAATACACCTCGGTTGTGGTTAGCCACGCGCGGTGCTGTGCCTGTTGCTTCACAACTTATGAACCCTGCTCAAGCTCCTTTATGGGGACTGGGCAAAGTCATAGCGTTGGAGCATCCACAATTGTGGGGAGGAATGCTTGATTTGGCGCCATCTTCAAAAGATGATGCAACAAAACTGTTAGCTGAAATTTTAGATTCGCAAGGCGAAGACCATTTAGCCTTCCGTGATGATAATCGATATGTTGCTCGCTTAGTCAAGAAACAATTACCATCCCAAGAAGTCAAGTTACGCTCAGATGGCACTTACTTAATTACTGGTGGTTTGGGTGCTTTGGGGCGCCATGTTGCTCGCTTTCTGGTGGAAAAAGGAGCTAGGCATTTGGTGCTAGTTGGGCGCCGTAGGGCATCAGATGAAGCGCTCGAAACCTTGAAGGATTTAGAACAACTAGGAGCCAAGGTTTTAGTTGTCCAAGCTGACGTATCAAATGAAGCTGATTTTGTATCAGTGTTTGAACAAATAAAGACATCAAAGCCGCCTTTGCGTGGGATTATTCATACTGCTGGTATTCTTGACGATGGTATACTTTTACAGCAGGACTGGGAGCGGTTCGCGCGGGTGATGGCGCCGAAATTGACGGGAGCTTGGAATTTACATAAGTTGACCCAAGAACTACCATTAGATTTCTTTGTACTATTTTCCTCGGCTGCTTCGTTACTGGGTTCACCAGGTCAAGGAAATTATGCAGCAGCCAATGCCTTTATGGATGCCTTAGCGCATTATCGTGTTTCTATTGGGCAACCTGGATTGAGTATTAATTGGGGCCCGTGGAGCGATGCTGGAATGGCAGCGAGTCTCAATAGTCGTCAACAAGCTCGTATGGCTGCTCAGGGAATGAATACTATTGCAACCAATGAAGGTTTGCTATTTTTAGAGCAATTATTAGGACAAGCGAGCGCGCAAGTTGGTGTTTTACCGTTTGAGTTATCGGTGTTTAGTCAGCAATTAAAATTAGGCAAAATACCGTTGTTTGAGAAGTTGCTTGGAAAAACGAGCCTAGAAGTTGAGCCAGAGATAGTACAGAAGTATGAAATTTTAGAGAAACTGCAAGAAGCTTCAGCAAGCGAACGCGAAAAGCTGTTGATTGCTTATCTTAAAGATAAAGGCGCCAAAGTATTAGGGCTTTCTAACTCCGACTTAGATATAGACCAGTCTTTGCAAGACCTAGGATTTGACTCTTTAATGGCTGTCGATTTAACTGGTATAATACGGACTGAGTTACAGGTTGAGTTGCCTATTAGAGCTTTTGTTGAAGAGCCTACCATAAACACGCTTGCAACACTCTTAATCGAGCAACTTACCCCAGGCATTGCTGCATCAGAAGTTATAACCAATGTTTTGGATTTAGGCGCCGAAACAGTTCTCGACCCAGCAATTACTCCTGACAATATAGACATTGAGCCAACTATTGAACCAACAACCGAACCAAATTCTATCTTCCTAACTGGTGCAACTGGCTTTTTAGGAGCTTATCTACTCCAAGAACTCCTCGACCAAACTCAAGCTGACATTTATTGCTTAGTCCGTTCTCCTAATATTGAGTCAGCTAAAATTAGACTTCAAAATAATTTGCAAGACTATGAACTTTGGAACGAAAATTACAGTTCCAGGATTATACCAGTTTTAGGTGATTTATCTCAGCCTTTATTGGGTCTAGAAAATGAAGAGTTTGAAAGCATGGCAAGCCTTATCGATACCATTTATCATAATGGCGCCTTTCTAAATTACGTTTATCCCTACTCCAAATTTAAGCCAATCAATGTATTGGGAACCCAAGAAGTTTTGAGGTTAGCTTGTAAAACCAAAGTCAAGCCAGTTCATCATATATCTAGTGTTGCCGTTTTTGAGTCTTCTGCTTATTACGGAAAAACTATAACAGAAACTGACCCAGTTGATTGTAGTGAGGGAATTTACCTTGGTTACTCTCAAAGTAAATGGGTTTCTGAAAAATTGGTACAAATAGCAGGTCAACGAGGACTTCCCATCACTATTTATAGACCACCATTAGTTTCTGGTAATAGTCAAACAGGACTTTGGAATACAGATGGCTTTTTGTGTCGAATGATTAAAGGCTGTATCCAAATGGGAAGTATAATGACGAACTTAGACCTAATGTTGGATTTATCTCCCGTTGATTATAACAGCCGAGCTATTGTTTATTTATCGAGACAGAAACAATCACTTGGAAAAGCTTTCCATTTGCAAAATCCTAACTTGCTACATTGGCGCCAACTTGTTGATTTTATTTGCTCTATGGGCTACCCAATGGAACGGGTTTCTTACGAAGAATGGCTTTTAAGGCTAAGTAATTCAAGGGAAAACCCATTGTATCCACTTTTACCTTTCTTTAGCCATAAATGGTCATCAGAGCAATTAACTTATATAGAGTTAAATCAACAAGATAAAAGACCCCAAATTAGCTGCGAAGAAACACTTGCTGCACTGAATGGTACTTCTATAGTTTGCCCACCTTTAGATGCTAGATTGCTCGATACCTATTTTAGGTACTTTATTCGCAGTGGTTTTTTGGAGGCACCCAAGGCAATACTGGTCGTTTAAGGATAATTTTAGGTTGCAGAGACGTTACATGTAACGTCTCTACACGAGGGTTGTATTCGCAAAGGACTAAATATGATGAATGGTAAGATACACACAGTAGCTTTTTTGGTAACAGCGTTTCCTCCAGAAGTTAGCGGTTCTTCTCACTTCAACTGGGCGCGCGCCCAATGGTTTGCAAAGCAAGCAGGATATCGTGTTGTTGTATTTGCACCTGATTTTCAAAAAATACCAAATTTTTCATTCCCAGATTTAGACGAAAATTTAATTATTGAACGTTATCCCTCAAAGCCTTGGATTCCTTATAAGCTGACTTATGTCCCTACGTTTAAAGCAGCAAGTAAAATCACCAAAAAGCTAGCTTATTATCAACCTGACATAATTGTCATGACAGATGTAGAGCGTTATTTCTTATTAAGTGCATGGCATTTACCAGGTAGGGGTTTTGCAAGAAAAAATCGTATTCCATACCTAGCCGAATATCATACTGATGTTTATAATTTTTCATCAACTTATCCAGGTTGGCAATGGTTGCGAAATGTTGTTCGTCGCACTCGTTTATTAAGTTACTTATATCACCAGCTTGATCAAACAATATGCCCTAGCAACCCAGCTAGCCAAACCTGTCGAGAAATGGGGCTTAAAAATACCCATACAATTCCATTTTTTGGTACTGATATTTCCACTTATAGCCCTGAGCATCGCAATCGTAAATGCTTAGAACCGTGGTTAAGTGCTAAAGAACGCGATAACAAAGTTATAATATTTTTAGGTCGTCTTGGCTTTGAGAAACGAGTCGATTTAGTAATCGAAGCATTTGCAATATTAAAACAAAGACATCCCGATTACTCTTTGCTCATTGTTGGGGATGGCCCAGCCAATATAGTCAATCAATTAAAAAATCTTGCACAAGAAATTCCTGATATCCATTTTACAGGTTTTCTTATGGGACAAACGAAGGCTAATGTATTAGCTTCGTGTGATGTATTTTGCAGCCCTTCACCTTACGAAACGTTTGGTTTAACAGGAGTGGAAGCTATGGCTTCAGGCGTTCCGGTTGTAACTGTTAATAGCGGTGGGGTATCTGAATATATGGTTGATGGTATAAATGGTTATCTTGTCCCACCTAATGATGTAGGGAAGTTAGCTAATTGCCTTGAAAAAGCTTTAACTAGCGATAATATAAAGCTTATTCAACGTGCTTTACAAGATGCACAGCAGTTCTCTGTTGAGCAAGGATGCCAAAATCTTAATGATTATTATCAGTATCTATTAGGCGTGAGTAAGAGTTATAAAGGTTTACCAAGTTTAAGCAGTATTTGAATTAGCTTAAGCTATCTTACTCCCTGTTCGCTTATTTTTTAGGGAGTTAGATAAAAGGGGACATCCATTCCAAAGTCGTATTTTAGTTTTACAAAGAACACTCCATACTTGTCAAACAGACATACTGATGCGCGGTTCCTACGAATTGCAGGTGCCCTGCTACCGATAACAAAATTTTTTATAAACCCGGTTTACTAGAAAAACCGGGTTTATTTGGGTAATGTAATCTTCAAAGATGATTTAAATCGTGTTTGTTTCTTGAGAACATTACACTACATTCACAGTATTTAACTGTGTGAATTTTAACGTTGCCAGCAAGTCATCACCTGCAAAAATCAAAGTGTCACTGCCTGATATGGTAAATCTTAAATTCGTGCTGCTGGAAATACTGTTACCTAGGCTAATGGAATCATTGGATGTAAAGCCATAAACAGTCAGCGCTCCAACTCCTGCATCTAAGATAAAACGGTTGGCGCCGTTACCAACATACACTGTATCATTACCGCTTCCAACAGAGATGATATTATTACCTTCACCTGCATGAATTAAGTCATCGCCAGCACCTGTAGTGATAATATCATCACCGGAACCTACATATATTGTGTTATTGCCTGCACCTGCTGTGATTGTATTGTTACCTTCATTTGCATAAATTAGGTCATCGCCAGCACCTGTAGTGATAATATCATCACCGGAACCTGCATATATTGTGTTATTACCTGCACCTGCTGTGATGGTATTGTTACCTTCATTTGCATAAATTAGGTCATTTCCGGCACCTGTGTTGATAACATCATTACCGGAACCTGCATAAATTGAATTGTTTCCATTACCTGCTTTAACTGTGTTATTGCCGTCGTTAACATAAATAGTATTATTACCATTGCCCAAATTAACAACATCATTTCCGGAACCAGCGTAAATTTGGTTATTGCCATTGCCAAGGGAAATTGTATTGTTACCATCGTTGCCGTAGATTACGTTATTACCATCTCCGGCACGTACAACATCATCATTACCGTCACCAAAGAAAATTAGAGGTTCGTCTGGCAAAGGATTTTCTGGAGTACCGCTGAAGTCTTGCAGATTTCCTGTAGCAGCGTCAAGTTTAGCTGTCCAAGCATCAAAAGACCCAGCATTCAGAGACCCAAGAGAACCTTGAGTATCTCCTACAACGTAGAGATTACCTTGATTATCAGCAGTAATACTTATAGGGTCATCACGGTCAGGGGTTCCGAACTGTGTAATCCACTGCTGATCACCATTAGTATTAAATTGAGCTACCCAAGCATCAAAAGACCCAGCGTTAGCTCCTCCCAAGTCACCTAATGTAAATCCCGTTATGAAAATATTGTCCGATGCGTCAATGAATAAATCACGAGCTTCATCATCAGAAGAAGTGCCAAACTGTTTAATCCACTGTAAGTTTCCTTGATTGTCAAACTTGGTTAAGTAGGCATCATAAGAGCCAGCATTCTCTCCATCCAAACTACCAAGAGTCCATCCTGTGGTGTAAACATTGTTCTGGCTGTCGGTAGCAACACTCCATGACCATTCATAATCTGATGTTCCATACTGGCTAACCCACTCTACTTGACCAGTAGTATTGTTCAACCGCGCTAACCAGTTATCATAAAGCCCTTGATTTGGCGCCGCTAAATCGCTATTTGTCCATCCTGTAACATAAACACCGTTATCTTTACCAACGGTAATACCGTAAGATTCATCAAAATTCAGAAATCCGGAAGTTCCAATCTCTTCCTGCCACAGCTGATTGCCATTGGTGTCAAACTTGATTACAAAAGCATCATCCACATTCTCTAGAGATGCTCTGACGTCAGGGCCTGTTATGAAGACATCACCAGTGTTGGCATCAACAGCAAGGGTAAAGGTTGGGAACAAAACATTTTGCCCAACTTGTCGAATCCACTGTTGATTACCACTGCTGTCATATTTGGCTACAAAAGCATCGACTTGTTGTGATCGTAATGGTCCTCCTAAATTACCTTCAGTAAGTCCCGATATGTAGAAATTACCTTGATTATCAGTCGCAGTGCCAAATATCTCTTCTGTAGCTGAAGTACCAATCTGTAGACGGAATAATTCGTTACCCTGACTGTCATACTTGACAACAAAACCATCAAGTAGCCCAAAATTCTCACCTTTAATGGCGCCTGTGGTTGTTCCACCTACATAAACATTGCCGTTAACATCAGTTGCTACATCACGAGGAGCATCAAAGCCCAAAGTTCCTATCTGTTTTGCTTGCGGTATTACTGGGCCTGGTGGTGGAGTTGTACCTCTGTATTCAAAGTAGCTAGCATCTAGACTCAAAGAATTGCCAAGCACAAAGCCAATGGGGTCAAGTCCACCAGTTGGTGTTTGATAAACTATCGCCGTTCCAAATCCAACATTTAGCAGTTGATAATCGTTTGCACTGCCAAATAGCTGAATAGTATCTTGAGCAGGGTTGAAGTCCAAAATAACGCCAAGGTCATCTAAACCGTTGTTGGCATAGTAAGGCGCCTCCCAACCACCAAGAACAAATGTGTCATCCCACTGACGAAAATCTTCTATCGTCACATCACCAATTAAAATATCAATTCGTGGGCTGGGAGCATTTGGGTTATCGATAGCTGGAATAGGTTGGTACCCTAAAAGAATTCCATTTCCAGTACGCTCTAAAATAATTTGGCTTGGATTCTGACCTAAAGCAACGTCACTACCAGGGTTATATATTGCAAGTGATAATGAAGACAATATATTTTCTTCATTATTAGAAAGAATATTAGATGTCTCTTCACTACGTGCAACTATTTCGTTGCCACTGCTGCTGCGTCCCCAAATGGCTTGGCTTAATCTTTGACCTATAGCAAGGGCGCCACTTTCTTCGTATAGCGCAACTGACAATGACGGTGACAATGACGAAGGTAAATTGTTTTCCATTTTCCCTAATTCTTTTAAAATTTGCAGTAAAATTTGTTACAAGCCTAATTAGACTTGCATTGGTCTCCCTCTTCAGGACATGTTGATTGATACACAACAGGTTTTTGACTGCGTGCAGCAATTTGTTATTTGTTTAACTTTTGTTGGTAATGCCCTTGAGGAAATATACTTAGAAAGGTAAATACACTTAGATAATTTCCATGATTCCTGAAGGATACCAGATATCTAAAAAAATGTAAATTAACTACAAAAAAAGCAAATACAAAAGTAAGATTACTTAGTCAAGTATTCTTGTAAACCTTGCATATCAGCCCTTAAGAGCATATTGGCATCGTGAACCCACAAGTGTCGATGTTTTTTTTACATCTTTACCAAACTTTTAAGCAGTATTACTTAAATAAACTTTTGTTCCAAATTTTACGCAAACTTTAAATACGCAATTTTATATTTATGTGTTTTTTATTCTTGCTTTACGTAAATACAATAAAGTGATTTAAAACACGTATAAACCAAAATTTTATTTAAATAGAACGCATGAACTCAGTATTGGCACTATATATATAGTAAAATTTTGAATAATCTTAAGTTTTAACTCACGTATTAGGCTACAATGTCTTACATGATGAGGAGGGTTATGTAGGCTTCGACCCATCCTTCAGATGGTATGGACGGGCTAGGAGCTTATCCCACAAGAGTTTTACAGTATACATATACTAAATGGTTTTTATTGATATGAGATATGAAGAGAATTTTACTTTATTTGATTAAAAAACCATTGGTAGAGATGCGATTCAATCGCGTCTCTACATTTTGATTGATACAATAATTCAGCGATGCCGATATTTTAAATACTAAAAATCAAAAAATTTAGCTTTCTTTATCTACAGTAACAAGGTTCGAGTCATAATTTTTGTTAACACTACTTACACACGATTTAATATGCGCTCTAATTGCCTGCTCGTAAACTACAGTTTGCTGTGTGCGTATCCCTATCGGCTGATAGACTAAGGTAATTTCTGGAAACTCTCCCCAAGACATTAAAAATATGTCACTAGCTGGAGTAATTATCTCATAATTATTTTCTTGTTTCTTTTTTTTGAGTTTACAGTTATTCAACTGTAATTTTTGTCTAAATAATTTCTCAAAGTCAGAAATTAGATTTGAAGTTACTATCATACATATACACGTTAAAACGTGGTATTGAGGAAATGAATATCCAGTGATATAAGTAAGTATAACATCTTAGCTACACCGAGAGAGTTAATTCTCTAGAAGTAAGCTCTACAACGTCGTGTAACATGGGTTATACAGACTTCGGCTCTCGACGGTAATTATACTTTGCTATAAAATTTACATAATTTTACATAAATTAATATAACAATTTTTAGAACTTCCACACAAAAGTTCTCTGCTATGCCATAATGGGTATAAGGTTAATTCGGTTAACAGCGTTTGTTTTTAGTAGTGACAGGTTTTGTTCTTGGTATTTACAAACTTTAATCTCCGAAACCTAAATCTCTATAAATTTATTAGTTCGGAGACAATCTCATGTCAGTTTATGTAGGCAACCTTTCTTACGATGTTACAGAAGAGAGTTTAAATGCAGTATTTGCAGAATACGGTACTGTTAAACGGGTTCAGCTACCCACAGACCGTGAAACTGGTCGTTTACGCGGCTTCGGATTTGTTGAAATGGGTACAGATGCAGAAGAAACAGCTGCGATTGATGCGCTTGATGGGGCAGAATGGATGGGACGTGACTTAAAAGTGAACAAGGCTAAACCCAGAGAAGAAAGAGGTTCATTTGGTGGAAATCGTGGTGGAAACAACAATTTCCGCAACAACCGCTACTAATTTTCAGTCTTCGCCAAGCAACCTAGCTTTTCATATCGATTATCTCAAGGAAAATTAGAAACAGTTATCTTTTATAAAGAAATCCTGTTTCTAATTGCATGGTAGCTAACAAATTAATTTGTATGCACGTAGTGGTTCAGGCAAGAATGCTTGAGCCTTTTTGATTTAAGCCTATATTCGAGTTTACTCTTTTACCTGTAATTACCATATTTATAGGAGATGCAGGCGCCGTCACTAAACCACGACGCTTAGGCTTTACTTCATTATTACTACTACCTACTAACAAGAGCGAATACTCAGATAGTATCTTCACTAGTGCCACCTTCATTTCCAATAAAGCAAACGCGGCGCCTATACATCGCCTAACTCCACCACCAAAGGGTAGGAACTCGTAAGGAGAAAACTGTCTCTCCAAAAAACGTTCTGGCTTAAACTTCTTCGGTTCTGGGTATAAATCCTCACGTTGATGTGTCAAGTAAATACTACCGTATAATAATGTGCCAGGTTCTAAATCCCAACCACACAGCTTTACTGGTTTTTCGACTCTACGCGGAAAAGTAAGCATTCCGACTGGATAAATACGCAACGTCTCGCAACAAACAGCATTTAGGTAAGGCAATTTAGTTAGTGTGCTTACATCAGCATTGGCGCCGTTTAACTGAGCTATTTCAATAAGTAGTTTTTCTCTCACTTCCGGTAATTTGTGAATCCAATACAAAGCCCAAGCTAAAGCAGTAGCCGTTGTTTCCTGTCCTGCAATCAATAATGCCATCAACTCATCACGTAATTCCTTGTCGGTCATTAATTCACCCGCTTCATCCCGTGCTGATATTAGTAAACTCAAAATATCTGTCTTGGATGAATCAGCTTGTTCTCGACGTTGTTTTATTTGCTCATAAAGCTGTTTATCGGTTTCGTGCCGACATTGCAAATACTTACCCCAAGGACTAAGCGCGCCCCAGTCTTTTCGTAAACTAGGAAAATAAAGCATTGCAACACCAGCAGGAGAAGTTAGCTGATTTGTAATTGCATTCACAAATACTTCTAAACCTTGTGCTTGCGAACCTTCATCAAAACCAAATACAGCTTTCACTATTGTTCGTAAGGTAATAGCTTGGGTTACATCCCTAACAGAGAAAGGTTTACCTACTTCCAAACCTTCCATTACTTCTTGCGTTAGGTCATTAATTACTTTCGTATAACTAAGCATCCTTTCTCCGTGGAAAGGTGGTGTAAGTAATTGACGTTGACGTTGATGCTGCACTCCACCCAAGGACATCAGAGAATATTCTCCCAACAATGTTGCAAATATCACATTTGTCTCACCAGGCGCCGAAAAAGATTTATTTGAATCACTTGTTAGAATTTCTTGCAACGCTTGAGGATTGCTAATAAAGACGATGGGAGTTCGTTTTGGACTGACGCGCAAAGTGAATATATCACCGTAGCGTTTAGCACATCTCTCCATCATCGACATTGGAGCAATAATCCACTGTATTGCTTGTACGAAAGCAGGTAATTTTGAATTATTTGGCAACTCTATATTATTAGTTTTGGTCATGTTCAATATTGAATGAATCTTTTTCACCCGCTGTCAATGCGGCGCCGTTTAACTAAGCTACCTTAAAAAATAGCCAAAATTAAATTCTTACCTTGAAACACAAGCTGATACACTTAACTTTAGTTAAGTTGTTAGCTAAAAATTATTAACGCTTGTAAATCCTGGTTTATTGCATAAATTTATTTAAAATTCATCTATCTTTAGATAGATAATTTGAATATCAACTATATAATTAATAGTTGTGAAGTTAATGAAGTTGAGTACTATATTATCTAAACTTTCGCTCTCTACTATTTTAATAGTTCCTTTTGTGCTGCAAATATTTATGGCAGTGGGTTTAACTGGTTATTTTTCGTTTAGAAACGGGCAAAAAGCTGTAAATGATATTGCCGAGCGACTACTGAGCGAAATTAGTCTACGTGTTGAACAAAATTTACAGACCTATCTTGATACTCCTCATCAAATTAATCAAAGTAATTTAACTAATATTCAACTTGGCAAGTTAGATGTGCAAAACTTTACTGATTTACAACGTTACTTTTTTTATAATTTAAAACAATATCATAATATTAGCTTAATTGGTTTTGCGAATATAAACAAAGAATTTATTTCAGCCGAAAGGCATTACAGCGATAATTCTTTAACAATTAGAGTTTCGGGTAAATCTACTAACTATGAATTGCGTACATACAGAACTGATAGCCAAGGTCGGCGCCTAAACATCATTGCGGCAGACACTGGTAAAAATTATAATCCTCATATAAGACCTTGGTATATAAACCCTGTTAAAGCACGTAACCAAAGTTGGGGCGAAATTTATCCTCATATTGGTGGCAAGATTTTATACCTTGGTGCTGGGCAACCCGTTTATAATAATGGTAAGTTACAAGGAGTATTACTCTCTAATATTAACCTGCTCAAAATAGGGAATTTTTTACGCAGCTTAAAAGTGGGTAAAACTGGGCAAAGTTTTATTATTGAGCGTTCAGGAAAGTTAGTTGCAACTTCGACTATTGATAAACCTTTTAGTTTTAAAGATATTTCAGCAGTAAAAAAGCCAGAAGACAAAGTTAGGCAGATTTTTGCAAAACAGAGTAATAATGAGAAAACACGAGCAACTACTGAATATTTAGAAAAAAGATTTGGAAACTTAAATTTAATCAAAAATGAGCAGCAGTTAAATTTTAAGCTTCATGGAAATAAACAATTTGTTCAAGTATTGCCTTTTAAAGACAATAAAGGACTTGACTGGCTAATTGTGGTAGTAGTTCCAGAAGATGATTTTATGGAGACTATTAATCATAATACTAGTTTTACAATTATACTATGTGTGATTGCTTTATTAGTTGCTATAGTCTTCGGTCTTTTAGTTGTACGGTCGATAACTCAACCTGTTCTAGCTTTAAAAAAATCAGCTATTGCACTCCAGAATGGTGAATGGGAAAAAACTGTAGAAATTCAACGTAGCGATGAGTTAGGAGAACTTGCCAACTCGTTTAAAAGTATGGCATATCAACTCCAAGCAAATTTTTTCGAGATGCAAACTCTAAATAAAGCTTTATTAGAAAGCGAAAGTCGTCTCAAGCAATTTTTAGAAGCTGTACCCGTAGGTATATCTATACATGATACAACTGGACAAATATACTATGCAAATCAAACCGCAAAACAGTTTCTTGATATTGAAGTAATACCAACCGCAAGTCATGAGCAATTAGCAGAAGTTTATCAAGTTTATCGAGCTACAACAAATCAATTATACCCGACTCTTCAACTTCCTGTTATGCGTTCTTTAGCTGGTGAAAGCGTTGAGGTTGATGATATTGAACTTCACCAACTAAATAAAATTATTAGTCTTAAAGTATTTAGTACTCCAGTATTTAATGATGCTGGTGAAATAGTTTATGCAATAGCTGCTTTTGTTGATGTTACTGCACAAAAACAAGCAGAAAATCTATTAGCTAATTATAATCAGATTTTACAGCAACAGGTTACAGAGCGAACTTTAGAGCTTAGAGAACAAAAAGAAATTCTCCAAAAAATCTTTGAGATTATTCCTGTAATGATATGTTTATCGGATAAAAATGGTCAAATTCGGTTACTTAACTCAGAACATGAACGTGTAATGGGTTGGAAACGAGAAGAAGTAGACAATATTGAATATTTAATGACAGAATGCTTTCCGACTCCAGAAGAACGCGCGTTTGCTACTCAGTTATCATTGGATGGCAAATGGCATGATTTTAAAATCAGAGTTCGAGATGGTCGCTACGTCGATACTTCTTGGTTAAGGATTGACCTTACGAATGGTGCAATTCTTGGTATTGGGCAAGATATTACTGAACGTAAATTAGCTGAAGAAGCATCTATTTTAGAAGAACGCAACCGTATGGCGCGGGAAATTCATGATACTTTAGCACAAGCTTTTACGGGTATTGCTATACATTTAGGAGGCGCCTTACGAGTAGTAGAAAATGCCGAAGCTGTAAAAGAGCATATTACCATAGCGCGTGAACTATCTCGCACTGGACTAGCAGAAGCTCGTGCAAGTGTTCAAGCACTGCGCTCTCCTTTTCTCACAAACAAAGATTTGTGTAGCGCACTTAACCTAGTTGCTACGCAGATATCTTTAGCAAGCAATGCCGAAATTATCTACCAAGTAAAGGGTATACCGTATGCGTTGCCATCTGAAATAGAAAGCAACTTGTTACGAATCGGACAAGAAGCTTTAAGTAATGCGACCAAACATACTAATGCAAGTCTAATTATGATGGAGCTTATATATAGTAAACGAAAATGTGTTTTGCGTATTAAAGATAATGGACAAGGATTCATAACAAATAATGTCACCTCTAATAGTAGCTTCGGTATTTTGGGAATGCGAGAACGTTGCAATAATATAGGCGCCGAATTTACTATTAATAGTCAATTAGGGCAAGGAACAGAGATTTTAGTATCGCTTAACTGCATAATACAAGTGGAATGATACCTATTAGTATTTAGTAGCTTGTTGTAATTAGTTAAGACGAATCGCATACCGTTATGAGTGAATCAAACTTCATCCGTATTATATTAGCCGATGACCATCCGGTAGTAAGGCAGGGTTTGGCGACAATCATTGAGCGTGAGCTAGATATGTCTGTTGTTGGACAAGCTAGTAACGGGTGGGAGGCAAAAGAACTTTATTCCAAAAAGCGACCAGATGTTGTGCTTATGGACTTACGAATGCCTAAACTTTCTGGCGCTGCAGCAATTCAGAATATTTGTACTGATAACAGCGCAAACATTATTATTTTAACTACTTACGATGGCGACGAAGATATTTATAATGGTATACAAGCAGGCGCCAAAGGATATTTACTCAAAGACACAGAACCAGAAGAAATTCTCTACGCAATAAGAACAGTTGCTAGTGGTCAAAAGTATATTTCTAAAGCTGTCGCGACTAAGCTTAAAGAAAGAATGCAAAAACCTGAATTAAGTCAACGTGAGTTAGAAGTACTTCAACTTATTACCAATGGCAACACTAACCACCAAATTGCAGTTGCTTTATTTATTACCGAAGGTACCGTCAAGTATCACGTCAATAATATTTTAGGTAAATTAGGAGTTAGTGACAGAACACAAGCAGTAGTAGCTGCTGTCAAACGTGGAATAGTTAAGTTTTAACAAACTCGACTATAATTTTTGACGTGAGCAGGAATTTCTATACCCGATTGTAACCGAGAATCAGCAATGGGATTACCTGCCACTAACTGCAATGGTAAAACACCTGCCCATACTGGTAAATTATAATCGGCTTCATCATCGCTCGGCGCCCCCGTTCTAACTTTGGCTGATGCTTCGGTTATTGGTAATGATAATACTAAAGTACCTTGTAGTTCTTGGCGAGTTGGTTGTCGCACTTCATTCCATCTTCCGGGTACAACATGTTCGGTAAATGCTTGCAATGCTTCTAGTTTCTCAGATTCGGCGCCGACTATTTCAGCTTTGCCAAATATTAGAACTGAGCGGTAATTCATTGAATGGTGGAATGCAGAACGCGCTAGTACTAAACCATCAAGTAGAGTAACTGTAACACAAACTTCGATGGCGCCGACCAAAGAACGTAACATTCGACTAGCGGGTGAACCATGAATATAAAGCTTGTCATTTATCCTGCCGTATGCTGTAGGAATTACAAACGGTTGATTATTTACAACAAATCCTACATAACATATCAAGCTTTCATCTAATATATTATATATCGTTTGAAGCTTGTAATCAGCACGCTGCGGTAACCTTTTAACTTGACTGCGTTGAGTAGGTTGATTTTCATTATTACTCATAATTAACTCCTTATCTTGTGGAGCAGGCATCCTTGCCTGCCCCCTTTAAAAATCTATATGCATTGCATTACTTTCAACAAAACCAAGACTTGTATAAACAGGTTTACCCGCAGATGACGCATTTAATACAACCCTTGTACACCCAATATTCTTCAAATAATCAGTTGCTGTATTAGTTAATAACTTGGCTATACCTCGTCTGCGATATACTGGTTCAACATAAACACCCCAGATGTAACCTAACTTACGATGTTTAGGTTTAATTGCATTTGGATATAAACCTGCGTGTAACTGACAGCTTGTAGAACCAACGACAACACCATCAACTTCTGCAATAAAAGCTTGATATTGCAAATTATCCCGTGCGTTTTGAATAAACTCAAGAATTATTTCTTGCCAGTTTGCTTCAATTGCATTTTCAGGAACACCAACATCAATCCACATTTTATAGAAGTGTTCGGCAATTAGCGGTTCTTCCTCTAAATGTATTTTTCTGATTAGAATATTCGATTTTGTTTGCATGGACAGAAGTAATTCCAACTATTGCCAGCATAGCCTTTAAATTGGTATGCTTAAAGAGCCAATTCTGCAATTTTACACCAGTCCACTTGATGGATATAGCGATAACTCTAGGTACAAATTCCATACCGCTACACCAACAACTGTATGAACAACTGCGTGCGTACATTCTTACTGGAAAATTACCTCCTGGAACACGCATCCCAAGTACGCGCGCTATGGCAAAATCTTTAAATATATCTCGTAGTACTGTTACACAAAGTTATGAACAGCTTTTAAGTGAGGGGTATTTAGAAACTATTATTGGTTCAGGGACTTATGTTTGTACACAACTGCCTGATGATTTATTGCATTCTAAGCCTGTTGAGTTGGGGTTTGGAACGGGCAAGGATGCCCATTCCACAAGAGTTAGGTTATCTCAGTATGGGAAGATACTAGCTGAGACAGAAAATGTACCAAGGGTTCATGAAGGTAAAGAAGAAATTAGTTTTAGGTATGGGCGCCCTGCTTTCAATGAATTTCCTATCAAGTTGTGGCGTTCTTTACTTTCGCAATACTGTGGCGCCAGTTTAAATTGGTTAGATTATTCAATAGAACCATTAGGATACAAACCTTTACGAGGCGCCATTGCTAATTATATTTCCCGTGCGCGCGCTGTGAATTGTATCCCTGAACAGATTTTAATTACCAACGGTACACAGCAAGCACTCGATTTAATTATGCGGTTGTTGATAGAACCGGGTAATACTATTGCTCTGGAAGACCCTGGTTATTTGAGCGCGCGCTTAATTTTTCAAACACATGGTGCAAATTTACTACCTATTCCTGTTAATGATAATGGTTTGGTAGTAAGCAAATTAGAAAGTTATTCAAATCAAGATATTCGACTCGTTTATGTTACACCTTCGCATCAATTCCCAACAGGCGCCGTTCTTTCATTACCCAGACGCTTAGAATTATTAGCATGGGCAACACAAACAGGCGCCTTAATTATTGAAGATGATTATGATAGTGAATATCGTTATGGTGATAGACCTATCCCCGCTTTGCAAGGTTTAGATAAAAGTGGGTCGGTACTATATATAGGTACATTCTCAAAAGTTCTATTTCCATCATTGCGAATTGGTTATTTAGTACTACCACAAAATTTAGTACCAATTTTCACGCGCGCAAAATGGTTAAGCGACAGACATTTACCGATATTAGAGCAGCAAGTACTTGCAGAATTTATTGAACAAGGACACTTAGAAAGTCATATCCGAAAAATGCGGTCAATATATGACCAACGTCGTCAAGTTCTGGTGCAAGCACTATATTCACACTTTGGAGAAAAAGTTACCGTGTTTGGTGATAAAGCTGGGTTACATATAATGGTACACCTGCAAACACATTTATCAGAAAGCGAAATTATTGAGCGTGCGGCTTCATTCGGAGTCGGAATGATGTCAGCTTCTACACAATATCTTATACCCACATACAAGAATGAATTTATTTTTGGTCACGGTGAACTTAATGAACAGCAACTTGTTGAAGGTATTAGTAGATTAAAAACAGCACTAGACACAAATGTATTTAAATCCACATAACATTATTATTATTATTCTTGTTCTTGTGGAGCGGGCATCCCTGCCCGCCTCTGAATGTTGAAAATTGTTATTTTCAGTGTCAAAGAAACCAGGTTTCTGTTTTAGCTTTTAATGATTTTTTCGATTTCTGTTAGTTCTATTCCACCTGAGTAGTTGTCGGTGTTGAGTACAAAGAATGGTGTTCCTGAAACTCCTAACTGTGTTGCCAATAAAACATCTTTTCTAATGGTGTTATTAGCAATGGCTCTATCTTGGGCAAATTTATCTAAATCTAAATTTAGATTTTTTGCAGTCTCTATATAGAATTCTTCACCTAGTTTATTTTGATTTGTGAACAGTGCATCTTCATATTCCCAGAATTTACCTTGTTGTTGTGCTGCCCATGCTGCTTGCGCTGCTGCTACTGCTTGGGGATGTGTATTGGGTAGAGGAAAATGTTTATAAACTAGTGTGAATTTATCTGGATATTTTGCTAGTAGTTTTTTCAATGTTTTATGTGCTTCTGCACAGTAAGGACATTGAAAGTCTGAAAACTCAACTAATATTGCTTTAGATGCAGCGTCTCCAGTAGCGGGAGACTCACCTATCACCTGTTGAGGATTCATTCTTAAGTCTTGTAAAAATGCTTGTCGCGTTTGTTGCAGCTTTGATTGTTGTTCTTGTTGATATTTTTGTACTGAGTCAATTAGTGCTTCTGGATGTTCTTTTATGATTTTTAGAACTTGTTCTTCTAAACGGCTTGCTGCTTGAACAGGCGGCGCCCATAATAGTACAGTAAAGCAAATTAGTAGAACTGCGATACGAAGAACCCTGGTTTGGATGAAATTGTTCATAGTTACAATCCGATTACAACTTTTCTAATATAAGCGCTTAATTTCTTTTGGCTAAACCTTTCATCACAACATCAGGTAAATGTTCGGCAAAATCATCATCTATAGGTAAATGTCCAACCATCAACCGATAGTAAAGCGAACCGTACAGAACATCTAAAGCTAGTTCGGGGTTAAGTGACTCATCGAACTCGCCCAATTTTATCCCTTTTTCAATCAAAGAAGAAGCAGCTTCGCGTCTGGGAAGTATAAACCTGTCTCGAAAACTCTTTAGTGCTTCGCTCGAAGCTTGCCCCTCTGCAATAATTTCGGCGACAATGCGACCATTATCACCTGTAAAAGCTTTAATAAAAAGTGTAATTTGTTCTTTTAACGCTACAACTGCTGACTCTACCTCTGTTGTTGGTATTTCTGGTTCGACTTGTGCCATAAAAGCATCGACTATTACCGCAGCTTTACTCGACCACCAACGATATATCGTTGTTTTCCCAACTCCTGCTTCCCTTGCTATTGCTTCTATCGATAAATCTTTTACCGTTCCAGCTTGTAGCAACTTCCATGTTGTATTCAATATGGCTTCTTTTGACTGCTCAGAACGTGGTCTTCCGGAACGCTTGTTTGGTTTTATTTCATCCGTCATACGATTTTATATATTTAGTATTGTCTAGTACTATTTATATAATACGCTACGTATAGCTTTATTATGCATCAAGAAGAAATTCTTTTAACAGGTGGTAAAACCAATCTTGGCAGCATTGTCCGTGTCGGAGATACTGTAAGGCGCCCACTTAATACTAACAGTACTTTTGTTCATAAGTTCTTGCAGTATTTAGAAAATATTAACTTTGATGCATCACCACGTTTTCTAGGTATCGACGAAAAAGGAAGAGAAATAATTAGTTATATAGAGGGAGACGTACCATCAAACCTGAAATATTACTCAGACGAGCAGTTAGTCGCAGCAGCTAAACTAATTCGGTGCTTTCATGATGCTACACAAGGATGTCCGTTAACGAATAATGAGGAAATTATTTGTCACAACGATTTATCGCCATGTAACTTTGTATTTATAGATGATATGCCAACATCAATTATAGACTTTGAGATGGCGGCGCCGGGAACACGAATATTTGACCTAGCTTACGCTGCATGGTTATGGTTAGATATTGGTAACGAAGAAATTAGCGCAGAAGACCAAAAGCGTAGATTGCTAATATTCACAAAAGCTTACGGTGTATCTAATACAGATATTTTAATAAAAACCATGACCCAAAGACAGCAATTATTGGTAGAAGAGGCAATAAGGCGCCAAAAGTCATGCATGGAGAAATGGGCAAAATCAGCATTAGAATGGACAAAGCGTGAATTTTCCCATATTATTTCCACGCCAAATTCTCAATATACCATACCCCACAGTTAAAATTTATACTTATTATTAAAATTAAAAGGCGAATTTTCCTAAATATTAATACTGAGTTTAAAAATTTAACGTTATAAAAGATACTAAAAACGACTGTGGCACTAAATGTCCACCATTGGTGGACATTTGCTATAACCAGTTAATTAAATGTGTTGCCCAATTTCAAACATTAGTTCCAAAATTGCTGTGCCATTATTTCAATTGTGGTTTCTAATCCTGGTAAATAATTTTGGATTACATTCCAAACAATATCTAAGTCAACATCAAGATACTCATCCGTTAATCTGTTGCGGAAGCCAGCAATACAATTCCATTCAAGCGTATATTCGTTGATTCAATTAATACAATCACGAATATGGATGAGGTAAACACGACCTTATTTCATAACACAATAGCCTCACTCAATACTTTATCTCTAATTAAATAATGTAAAGAATTAATTGTGACTACATCTACTCGCCGCTTTAACAAAGTCTCTAAATCCTCAACTAATCCACTAGGAAACCAAGATGAGATTTTATCTAAATCATAATCAATTAAAAAATCAATATCACTTTGTTCTGTTTCCTTGCCTCTAGCAACACTACCAAATAGTCTAAGATTAAAAGCTCCATGTTGTTCTGCTATATTAATAATTTCTTCTCGCTTCTCTTTAATTATTTCTTTTAAACTCATTTTCTTTTTTTTAAATTTAATATGATTGGGCACATATATTCTATCACAAAATTCATATTAACAAAGTATTCCAACCAAAGGGTTACTGTTATCAGGTATTATAATAGTTATACTCTCATGTGAATGACAAATTTACTAATAAGCTATTATAGCAAAAAACTAAAATCTGTTTATAGGGGCGAAAAACTCAGATGCTTAATAAAAACATCGATAATATAATCATTAACATAAGCGACAAAAATAACTCAACTCAAATTTTGCCTTATCCAGCATTAACATCAAGCAAAGCTGACTGGCAATCATTGTTTTTATCTCAGTACGACCATCCCCCACATAAAACACCAGAGCATGTATTATCACATCACGTTATTGCCATAGCTCAAAATCAATTTCACCTCGAAGTTAGAAAAGACGGAAAATTTCAACAACAGCTTGTAAATGAAGGTATTATACAAATAACTCCTGCTAAAATCTCTCAATCACTTGCATGGACTAGCCAAGGCAAATTTCTACTACTTGCTCTTAAACCTGAATTCATCGAGCAAGCTACCTGCGAAATTACTCTTAGGCGCCTAGAGCTTATCCCACAAT